>Ga0209009_1000735_pt1 | contig 10535 bp, 6 predicted proteins | sample BlaSpr_A8_OM3_M2_FD_187979 | JGI IMG/M metagenome (GOLD analysis project Ga0209009, IMG submission 187979) | Forest soil microbial communities from Thunder Bay, Ontario, Canada - Black Spruce, Ontario site 2_A8_OM3_M2 (SPAdes) (version 2) | ecosystem: Environmental > Terrestrial > Soil > Boreal... | reverse complement strand
CGAAAGCACCGTCGCGATCGCAGCGGCGAGTAGGCCCACGAAGAGAGTTGCCTGCGTGGAGGCCAGCACCTGGGACAGCACGTCCTGGGCGAAGACCGTGGTGCCGAGCCAGTGCGCGGCGGACGGCGGCAATGGGAGCGGGTAGTAGTTCGCCGGGAACGGGGTGCCTGGACCTGTCCCGCCGACGAGCACGTGCTGGACCCAGTTCTTTTCGTCGGTCGCGTTCGGCGAGTAGGGCGCTGCCCAGCGGCCAATGACGGCGACCACTCCGAAGAGTCCCAGGATGACGAGGCCCGCGATCACCTTCGGCGAACGCGGCAGCTGGAGTATCCGCGTCCTGTGGAACCCCACGCTGCTCGGGCCGCCTGCGGGCGCGATCTTGGTCAGAGTCGTGGGGCTGATCGTCATGTCTTCACGCGATCTGCCGCGCTCTCGGATCGATGAGCACGTACACCACGTCGGCCAGCAGGTTGGCGGCGAGCACCACCAGGGTGATCACGACGAAGATGCCCTGGACCAGCGAGTAGTCCAGCTTTCCGAGGGCGTCGTACAGGTGGAAGCCGATGCCCGGATAGTTGAAGACGATCTCAACGAGGATCTGACCGGAGACGACCAGGCTGATGGCGATCGTGAAGTTGGAGATCACCGGCAGGAGCGCGTTGCGCGCCGCGTACCAGATCACCCTTCGCGTGGGAAGGCCTTTGGCCGCGGCCATCAGGACGAAGTCCTCGTCCATGGTGGTGATCATCTGGTTTCGCATTGCCACGATGAATCCGGCGATGGAAGCGAGGACGACGGTCGCAACGGGAAGGATCGCGTGCAAGAAGACGCTCGCGAGGTAGGGCCCATTGAACCCCGGTGTCGTGGTGTAGATGTCGTAACCGAACAGGCTCGGCAGCCAGCGGAGCATCGTCCCGGTCTGGCCGAAGATCAGGACGAGCACCAACGCCAGGAAGAAGTAAGGAATCGCCTGGAAGAACGTCGCACCCGGCATGACCCAATCGACCCACGAGCCGCGGCGCCAGGCCACGAGGGTTCCGATGGTCGTGCCGGCGACGAAGCTGATGGCGGTCGCAATCCCCAGCAGGACAAGAGTCCAGGGAAGGTAGGACAGGATCAAGCTTCCGACCGGTGCGTTTTCGGACCACGAATGCCCGAGGTTGCCCTGGAAAAGGTTTCCGAGGTACTCCACGTACTGGGCCCACAGGCTCTTGTGGACGTCGAAACCGAGCTGCTCCTCGATCGCCAGGATGCACTGCGAGTTGCAGTTGCCTGATTGCGATGCTCTCGCGACCGCGCTGGCGACCGGGTTTCCAGGCACCACACGCGGGAGGAGAAAGCTCACGGTGATCGCCACCCACGCGGCCAGGATGTAGACGGCCAGCCTGCGCAGGATGGCGCTCATCGATGCCCGTCTTTGGCGACCAGGTCGGTTCCCGACACACGGGTGGATCCGGGTGCGCAACCACAGCTCTCGCGTACGACGAGCTCGACAGGGAGCACGGTGTCGGCGTTGCCGCCGCCTTCGCTGATCCGCGAATAGAGAATGTCGAACGCCTTGGCGCCGAGCTCCTGCATGGGCTGGCGAATCGTCGTCAAGGGCGGGTGCAGGTGGCGAGCGACGGGCACATCGTCGAAGCCTGTGATCGCGACGTCCTGTGGCACACGGATGCCGCGCTGGGCGAGCGCGTGTATCACGCCCAGGGCTGTCTGGTCGTTCGCACACAGGATTGCTCGCGGGAGCTTCCGGCCGGCGTCCAGCAGCGACGCGACAACGTTGGCGCCGCCTGCGGCGCTGTAGTTGCCCTGCCAGGCAGGCCCGGTATCGATTTCGGCGCCGGCCGCGGAGGCTTCTGTTTCGACTGCGTGCAAACGTGTCCGGTTGTCGGGGCTGTCGCTGCGTCCGGTGACATAGCCGAGGCTCCGATACCCGTGTTCGATCACGAGGTGATGGACCAGCGCTCGAATCCCGGACTCGTTGTCACAGCGGACGTTCAAGGACGCGGGTGTCGGGCTCCCGGCCAGGGTCACGATCGGGACCATGTCAGCCAGCCGTGCGATTCCGACTGCCGACAGCATCCGGTCGTGGAGGATCAGACCGTCGGCCTTACCCGCGAGTGCGGCGATCCTTGCCGCCACGTTTTCGTCGTTGAACCCGACGGAGCTGATCAACAGATCGAATCCGTGACGCTGCGCGCCCACCTCGATGCCGCGATTGATGACGTCGATGAAGAGAAAGCTCTCGTCCTCGCCTTCGATGAGCGCCTCACCGCCGCGCCGGAAGACGACGCCGACCACTTCCTTCAATCCGTTGGAGAGGGCTCGCGCCGCGCCGTCAGGTACAAAGCTGAGCTCCCGGACTGCGCGCATCACCCTCTCGCGAGTCTCGAGACGCGGGGTGCCCTGGCCGTTGAGCACGCGAGATACGGAGGCGATGGAGACCCCGGCCCGGCGGGCGACGTCGTAGATCGTCAGGGTCCCCTTGGCTCTTTTCGGCTCCGCCAACTTGCCTGGTCCCCATCCTTCGGCTCCGTATGGCTGGCTCTGTAAGCGCTTACCGGTAAGCGCTTACCGCACCGTAACGCAACGCGTTCTTCGTGTCAAGTTCACGAATGCAGTGGGCGCGTCCATGTGGCATCCGAACGCGTGATGGAGGTTCGTTTTCCATAGTGCCCCGGTTTGCCACATGATTGTCAGCGACTGGAAAAACGGACCACAGTGCAGGGGGGAACAAGCAATGCGCGTACTCCAAAGCCGCCGGCGCGCCCGCGTCATTTCACGAACCTTGGGGCCAAGTCTGGCCGCGGCCTGCCTGGCCATCGCTGCGCTGAGCCCGGTCCCCAGCTATGCGGCGCCCGCGCCGAGCTTCGCCCCGGGCGGCCCGGGGGCGCTGTCCCATTTCGACCTTGCGCGCAAGGACTGCCTCGGCACCGCCAACAACGCGACGTCCAAGGTCTGGTACACCGTCGCCGGCGGCGTGCTCAGCGACGTTTACTACCCGACGATCGACAACACCAACGTCGAGACTCTGCAGTACATCGTCACTGACGGATCGACCTTCACCGACCTCCAGGCGCGCGACATGTCGTACACGGTGCAGGCGCTGGACCGCGGCGGCATGGAGTGCCAGGTGACTGCAACCGCGAAGAGCGGCGCCTACAGCATCGTCACCGACTACTTCACCGACCCAGGCCGAAACACACTGCTGATGCGGGTTCGCATGCACAACTCAACGCACGGCCCGCTGCAGCTCTTCGTGCGCTTCGACCCGACGATCAACGGCAACGGCGGTGGCGGCACGGGAAACGGAGGCGCCGACTCGGCGACCGTGGACAGCTCAGCCGGGCACGCGGTGATGGTCGCCTACGACACGGCGACGACGACCAATGCAGTCAATCGGAGCTATGCGCAGCCGGTCTTCGCTGCGCTCGACGGGCCCTTCGGTGACGTGACAAGTGGCTTCGCCGGTACGGCGAGCGACGGCCTGAGCCAGCTCGATGCCTCGCACGCCCTGACGACGGCCTACTCCGACGCCCTCAGCGGGAACGTGGTCCAGACGGGCCGCGTCGCTCTGCCCGGACACGGCGACGGCAACTTCACCCTCGCGCTCGGCTTCGGCGCCGATCGGGCGTCGGCGGTGGGCAGCGCAGAGGTCTCGCTGCACTCCGACTTCGACACGCTCCGAGGGGCGTACCGCAACAGCTGGATCAGCTACGACAGCAACCTGAAGCCGCCCCCTCAACATCTGCCGGGGCTGACGCCAGGCAACGTCCATCAACTTTCCGCCGAGTACTACCTCAGCGCCAACGTCGTGAAGGCGTCCGAGGACAAGACGTTCCCGGGGGCCATCGTCGCCAGCCTTGCGTCGCCGTGGGGACAGGCCGTCTCGGCAGGTGACCCCAACAACACGTACTTCGGCTCTTACCGCGAGGTCTTCGCGCGCGACCTCTATGAAGCGTGGACGGGCCTGGTCGCGGACGGCGATCTCGCGACCGCGCGGGACGCGGTCACCTTCCTCTTCGACCGCCAGCAGCAGACCGACGGCTCGATGCCGCGCAACAGCCTGGTCAACGGCAAGCCGGCGCCCGACTCATTCAATACCCAGCTCGACGAATGCTCCTACCCGATCCTCATGGCCTGGACTCTGGGCATGACGGACAGCACCCTTTACCAGCAGCACATCCGGCCCGCCGCCTACTTCGTCGCGTCCCACGGCCCGAGCTTTGGACCGGAGCGCTGGGAGGAACAAGGTGGGTACTCGCCTTCGACCATCGCCGCCGAGATCGCCGGGCTGATTTCGGCCGCCGACATCGCCGATGTCAACGGCGATCACGTATCGGCGCGCGTCTTCCGCGGCACCGCCGATGACTGGCAGCGGTCGATCAAAGGGTGGACGGTGACCACCAACGGTCCATTGGCGGCACATCCTTACTTCATCCGGCTGTCGAAGACCGGTGACCCCAATGCCGCGATCTCTTACAACGTTGGCAACGGCGGCCCCACGCTCGACCAGAGGACCGTCATCGACGCCGGATTCCTCGAGCTGTCGCGGCTGGGTGAGCTGGCGGCGTCGGACCCGGCGATCCAGGAGTCGCTGCCGGTGGTCGATGCCGTCATCGAGACGACGACGCCGAGCGGCCCCGGCTGGCACCGCTACAACGGCGACGGCTACGGCGACGGATCGTCGGACGGCCACCCATGGGCGCCGAGCGGGCAGGGGACCGGCCACCTCTGGCCCGTACTGTCGGCCGAGCGCGGCGAGAACGGGCTGCAGAGTGGTGACACCGCCAGTGCGGTGGCGCTGCTCGATTCCATGAACAACTTCGCGTCGGGCGTGGGCCTGATCCCGGAGCAGGACTGGGAGCTTTCCAACCTGGCCGCCTCGCCTTATGGAACCGACCCGACGGTGGCCTCGATCGGCTTCCAGGGCGGGCATCCGGCGGGGTCGGCCGCACCGCTGACCTGGTCGGCGGGATCGTTTGTGCGGCTGTTCGCCGACATCGGCGCCGGAAAGCCGCTGGACCAGCCGGCCAACACCACCGCCCGTTACATCACGCACCAGCAGGGCACGACATCGCTTACGGTGACCGCGCCCGCCGACGAATCTTCAATCAACGGGACACCTGTCACGGTGACCGGCACGACGGCCCCCGGCAACACGGTGTCCGTCGCAGCGACGAACACCGACACGGGCTTCGGCACAGCCACCGCCGAGACCACGGCGGCGCCCGATGGCTCGTTCAGCGTCTCGGTGGCAGCGACGCCTGGCACGACCGTGATCACCGTCGTGGCCACGGCCGCGGACGGCGGCACCGCCCACACCACCCGGACGGTGGTCTGGGACTTCGTCCCGGGCACCAAGCTCCTTGACGTCGCCGATCCCACGGGCGATGACAACGGACCGGGCAACTATGCATATCCATCCGCCGCCGACTTCCACGCCGGTGCATTCGACATCACAAATTTCCAGGTCTACGACGACAGCGCGGGCAGCGGCAACATCATCTTCCGGCTGCAGACCCGCGACCTTTCGCCAACTTTCGGAAGCCCGCTCGGGGCCCAGCTGGTTGACGTCTACGTCCACGACTCGACTGCAGCGGCCGCCGACACGTCAACAGGAGCCTCGTTCTCGCAGCGCAACTATCAGATCGACGGCGCGGCGGCATGGAACCGCCTGATCGAGGTGCAGGGCTTCGGCCAGCGCTACGTGGATGCCCACGGCACAACGCTGGGTACCGTGGCCATTCACGCGAATCAGATCTCGCGCTACATCACGTTCAGCGTGCCGGCCTCGAGTCTCGGCCACCCGGGCACCGGCTGGGGCTTCACCGTGGTACTGACCGGACAGGACGGATTCAGTCCTGACCAGGCGCGCACCTTCAGCTCGACCCCTGGCTCGTTTAACTTCGGCGTGTGCGCTGCCGCGAGCGGTGACCCGCACTGCACTGTCGACCCGAATACCGTGCCGAAGGCGATGGATGTGCTGACTCCGCCGGGAGTTCTCCAGAGCAACGAGCTCGACTACACGCTGCACAGCCCGGTGACGATCACCGACGTCGTGATTCCCTGACGGACGATTTGTGAGGAGGGGCCGGGTCTTAGTCGGCCCGCCCCTCTTCTCCTGCGCTACGTGCCGATTCGATCTGTCTTTTTACTGCGCGCGCAGGATCGGAGCCGGAAAAACGCGAGCGATCTCAGGCGGCATCTCGAGTCCGAGGTCCGTCAGCCGATCCAGGATCCGTGGTCGCAGGGTCGCGGTCGCAAATCCTCCAAGCACCCTGCCATCCGAATCGACACCCGTTCGAGTGAACCGGAAGATGTCCTGCATGCTGATCACGTCGTCCTCCATGCCGGTGATCTCGCTGATCTGGACGACCTTGCGACTGCCGTCGCGCATTCGCTCGAGATGAACCACGACGTTGAACGCGCTTGCGATTTGCGAGCGGATCGCCCTCGGAACGAGGTCGTAGCCCGCCATCATGACCAGAGTCTCGAGTCGCGCGAGCGCGTCGCGCGTCTTGTTGGCGTGGAGCGTGGTCATCGAGCCGTCGTGACCGGTGTTCATCGCCTGAAGCATGTCCAGGGCCTCCGGCCCCCTCACCTCTCCGACGATCAGCCGGTCGGGCCGCATGCGCAGCGACGAGATGACGAGGTCCCGAATGCTGATCTCAGGCGTGCCGTCCGTCGTGGCCGGACGGGACTCGAGCCTCGCCACGTGGCGCTGCTGAAGCTGCAGCTCGGCTGCGTCTTCAATCGTCACGATGCGCTCGTCGCTATGTATGTAGCCGGACAGGACGTTGAGCAGCGTGGTCTTGCCGCTGCTGGTCCCCCCGCTGACGAGGACGTTTGCCCTGGCCATGACGCACGCTTTGAGGAACCCGAGCGCACTCTCGCTGCAACTGCCAAGGCGAATCAAATCCTCCATGTGGAGCGGCCCACGGACGAACTTGCGGATGTTGAGAAGGGGACCATCGATGGCGACCGGCTGAATCGCAGCGTGAACTCGCGAGCCGTCCGGAAGCCGTGCATCGCAGATCGGGCTTTCAGTGTCGATCCGGCGACCGACCGATTCGACGATGAATCGAATTAGCTGGAGGACCTCTTGCTCACTCCCGAATGTGACCGGGGTCAGCACCAGGCGGCCTTGAACCTCGACGTAGACGTCACGACCGCCCACCACCATGACCTCGGTCACGTTCGGGTCCGCCACCAGTGGTCCAAGCGGACCCAGTTGGGATGCATAATCGGCGATCGTCGGCTGAGGCGGGGGTGCGTTCATGTTCCTTCCTGGTGGTTTATTGCGTAAGGGTCACTGAAGGTGGCCACTTCCGCAGGGTCGGGTCCGCGGTGATGGACACGCCTCCGTTTCCTTTGATGGTTGCCGTCCAGGCGACCACACCGCCCGCGATGGTCGCGAGATAACTGCTGTTGCCGATGATTGTGACGCCCGCTGCCGGAACGTAAAGGATCCCGATGAGGCTGGTGATGCCGGAACCGGCGACATTGTTCAGACAGGTGTTGGCCGGTGGCAGCTGTTCGGGTCCGGGCTCAAACAGCAGGATCCGCCCGTACTGATATCCGCTGAACAGATAGATGTCGCCGCCGCCCTCGAGGTTGAGGCAGGTCTGGATACCCCCACCGCCCGGAATGAACAACTCCACCGCGCCGGGGGTCCAGGTGCTTGGGCAGGCGACATTCGTCCCGCTGCTCGGGTCGACACAGTGGATCTCGTTGCCAAGATCGCCATGCGGCGGCGTACCGGCCCCGGGGTTCTGGTTCGGAAGCCCGCCGGCGGCCGATGCTCGCTCAGGGTCCGGCGGCGGCGCGCCGCTGGTGTCCGTGGCAGCGGTGGAGTCGAGGGACCAACCGAGCAAGGTGTTGCCGTTGATGCTCGTCCCGAAGTTACCGGTGTTCGGGAACTCGGTCACGTAGCCGAAAGGACCCTGGCATGAGCCACTTGGCGCGAGATACACGTTGTAGTCCTGCGCACCTGGATCAGGTGTGTTGACGCTGCCATTCGGAGTGCTCACGGATATCTTGATGATCTGGTTGCCGCCAACGGTGACCGTCTTGCACATCGATGGCGCCGATTCGCGCAAGTAGCAGGTCAGCGTCGCCGGAGGTCCAGTGCAGTTCGTGCCGATCGGGTTGGACGACCAGCGTACTCCGGTGACCTCCACGGCCCACGTCTGCGGGTTGACCGCCGGGTCACCCAAGTTCGGGCTTGTGGTCGGTGTGAAGGTAGCACTGCAGCCGTTCGCATCCGGCGAACTCTGATTGCTGTCCCAGAACTGGTAGTAAGAGCGCACAGCCAGCCACGACCCGCCCGGGATGGTTCCGCTCACGGCTTGAGCCGGATTCTTCAGTGGAATCGATGTCGGCCCGCCGCTCGCCGCAGCGCCGCTGCTGGCCACCACGAACGTCTGGCCCCCGACCGAGACGTAAGAGGAGTGCTGCGACGTTGAGCCCGCAACATCCGCTGGTAGTGAGCTGACGGCGATCGAGTTGATAGTTCCACTTAGAGGTGACGTGGTTGTGGTGAGGTTGGGTTGGTTGCTCGCCCGCATGCTCGGCTCGTCCGGGGGGCGAAGTTCGTTGCTGATGAAGCCTGCGTTCTGAGTGAAACCCGACGAGAAGTCGTAGATGCCGCCTGACAGGAAGTAGCAGGGGGAACCGCCGGTGATCCTAGGGTCGGCCGCGTACGTACCGGGCGACTCGGTGCTCCCGTTCGCGGAGCTCCAGTTTCGTGAGTTCGTGTCCAGGGGAGGTCCCCCATAGCCCGGGTCGGGCATCGTCCAGCCGTTGGCCTGCACACCCGATACGGTGAAATTGGGCACCGGTGAAGGCGGCATGGGCGGGCAGATGTCGATCGCGTTGCCGTTGATCGTGCCGCTGGCCTGGCCATTGTCGGTGATGCTGCCGTTGGACCAGACATCGCCGGTCACGGTGGTGGTCGAAGTCCCGGTGAAGACGAGTGAGCTTCCCGCGTGGCCGCAGCCGCCTGGGCTGAGAGTCTGTATGGCTGCGCCGTTGGTTCCTGCCTTTCGTGCCAGAGCTGTTGCCGTGGCTCCAACGTTGATGCTCGCGCCGGCGCCTAGCACCTGCATGATCGCCACAGGCATCGAGTGGGAACCTGTGACCATGAAGCTCACGCCCGCGATCGATCTGTTTGTGACGTTGATGCTCAGGACCTGGCCCCAGGGATCGCCGAACGTGCAGCTTGCCGTTAGAGTTCCAAGGCCGCCGCACGTCTGGGAGCCATACAGCTCCTGGTTGCTGGCGTATGTGTCTACAGCCGCCTGCTCGGAAACATCGTAAGCCGGGGTGTTCATGTATTTGTAGGCGGCGGCGAGAGCCGCGGCGTCCACGGCAGCCTGAAGTTGGCGGCGATCGAGATACGCCCGGCCGCTATCGATCGCGAGACCTACGAAACCGAGCAGAACGACGATCATCAATGCGACGAGCACGATGGCCTGGCCCCGCTGAGATCGTTTGGGGCTAGGCCCCATGTCAGTACTCCGTCCGGTAGACCGCGGCCGCGGAGATGACGATGCTGTTGGTGAAGAACTGCTGGATCAGGGGAGTGATCGGCACGAAGTTGTAGCGAATGGTCACCTGTAGGGGCGCATGGTCGTGAGCCGGGCTGATCGCGCTGCAGCTTGCCGTCGCGCTCGCCCATGTCTGGGGGTTGCCGGCCGTCGCGGCGCCCTGGCCCGGCGAGTTCTCCAGACTGGGCGACAGTTGCTCGATCGTGTCCGTCTGGCCGGACATAAACGGCTCGGTGATATAAATCCAGCCCTTGTTTGGCGGCGGGACGGCAGTGGTGATTGGACCGTTCGGGCATGGATTCGCGAGGGTGACGTCGACGGCGTGCGTCCTGACCGCGGCCTCGACGTCCAGGTTCGACGGCAGCAGCGGCGAATCCCGGATGGCGACCCTGACCCCCTCGTTGACGGCCTGGTTGAGGGTGATGTAGGTGTAGATCACGCGCCCGAAGTCGACTACCGCGAAGAGGAGCAGGAGCAGGAGTGGGGCGACGATGGCGAACTCTACCATCGACTGGGAACGCTGGCCACGACGCCTTCGATCGCCCACCGGTTCTGCCATGTCAGAAGCCCCCGACGACCATATGCGCGTTGGCGGCCAGCTTGACCGAGCTGCCGAGAACGCCCTGCATGAACCCGGTGGCAAACCCGAAGTTCATGAGCACGATCACATTGACGTCCTCGCCCAGGAAGAGGTTGCCACTCTGGGGCTGCGTCACGTCGAGGCCGGGCGAGTTGTTGTAACAGATGAACAGCATTGGCTGATCGACGCCTGCGCCAGAGTAGGCGTCGTCGATGTATGGCGGGTTGTGTCGGACGTTGCCGTCTGATGTTGTCGGGCAGGTCGTCCCGGCGTTCTGGAGCGACGATTGAGGCAGGCCTGAGTTTGTCAGGACGTTGTCGACCGCTGTTTTGATCGCATCGTCGTACAGGTACGGATTGTTTCCGGCGGCGGGGTCGAACCAGCTGGCCTGGCGGGCGCCCTCCCTG
>Ga0209009_1000734_pt1 | contig 10541 bp, 10 predicted proteins | sample BlaSpr_A8_OM3_M2_FD_187979 | JGI IMG/M metagenome (GOLD analysis project Ga0209009, IMG submission 187979) | Forest soil microbial communities from Thunder Bay, Ontario, Canada - Black Spruce, Ontario site 2_A8_OM3_M2 (SPAdes) (version 2) | ecosystem: Environmental > Terrestrial > Soil > Boreal... | reverse complement strand
CGACCCGGTCGCCGTCATCGCCGCGATAGGTTGCCCACTTCATGGCTTCCGACATTACTCAGTGCAGCAGGCGTCGAACCCGCAGTTACGGTGGGCGTCATGTTCGATCTCGATGAAACGATCCGGCAGCGCCGTTCGACGCGAATGTTCCTGCCCGACCCGGTGCCGCGACATCTGGTTGACGAGTCCCTGGCGCTGGCCATGTGTGCGCCATCGAACTCCAACGTCCAGCCGTGGCACGTGGTGTTCACCACGGGTGCGGCGCGCGAGCGGTTAGTGGCGGCCATGTTGGCGGAGGCGCGTGCCAAACCGCCGAATGTGCCGCAGCTTTCCGAGTCCCATGCGGACCTGCGCCGTGAACTCGGCGCTGTCGTGTATGGCGCGATGGGAATCGCACGCGATGATGCGGAAGGCCGGCGGACGGCCGTGCTGCGCAACTGGGAGTTCTTTCGGGCGCCGCTGGGCGGCGTCGTGTGCATGCACCGCGAACTCGGCGTCGTCGACAGCATGGGCGTCGGGATGTTCCTGCAGACACTGCTTCTGGCGCTGACCGCGCGTGGTCTCGGCACCTGCGTTCAGGTGTCGATTGCCGGCTATCCCGAGATCGTCCGCGAGGAACTCGACATTCCGCCCGAGCTGACGATCCTGTGTGGCCTCGCGATCGGCTACCCCGACCCGGACTTCCCGGCGAACAACACCCGGGTCGGCCGCGATGATGTCGACAAGCACGTCGTCTTCGTGGATGTCTGACGGGTTCGCAGTCACCGCACCGTCGCGAAGAACGTGCGGACGTCGTCGACGAACAGCTCGGGTTGCTCGAACGCGGCGAAATGGCCGCCCCGCGGCATCGTCGTGAAGTGGGTGACGTTGTACATCGCTTCGCACCAGTGGCGCGGTGCCCGAAAGATCTCCTTCGGAAACGCCGCGATGCCCGTCGGTAGTTCGACGCGACCGAACTCACCGAAGAAGGTGAAGCTTTCCCAGTACATCCGCGCCGACGATGCCGCCGACGCGGTGGCCCAGTACATCATCACGTTGTCGATGAGTTCGTCCTTGGTCAGCACGTTCTCGGGATGGCCGTCGCAATCCATCCACGACCAGAACTTCTCGACGATCCAGGCCAGCTGGCCGGCCGGCGAATCCACCAGGCCGTACCCCAGGGTCTGCGGGCGGGTCGACTGCTGCTTCGAGTAGCCCGAATCCCACTTCTGGTACTGCTCCATGGACTCGAGCGCGGCCTGTTCCTCGGGGGTCGGTGTGGTCATTCCGGCGGGCGGAAACGCGATCGGCATGTTCAGGTGGATTCCGACGCAGTGGTTGTCGCCGGCGTTGCGCCCGATCGTCGTGGTGACCGCCCCGCCCCAGTCGCCGCCCTGCGCACCGTAGCGGTCGTAGCCCAGCCGGGTCATCAACGTTTCCCACGCTTCGGCGACCTTGCCGATGCCCCACCCGGTGCGCGTCGGCTTGCCGGAGAACCCGTAGCCCGGCAGGGACGGGCACACGACGTGGAACGCGTCCTCGGCCCGTCCGCCGTGTGCGGTCGGATCGGTGAGCGGCTCAATAACCTTGTGGAACTCGACGATTGAGCCCGGCCAGCCGTGGGTGATGATCAGCGGGAACGCGTCGTCGTGCGGCGATCGCTGATGGATGAAGTGGATGTCGAGCCCGTCGATCTCGGTGGTGAACTGGTCGAACCGGTTCAGCTGCGCCTCGCGGGCACGCCAGTCGTACCCGTCCGCCCAATACGCCGCGAGCTCTCGCGTGTAGTCCAGCGGGATTCCCTGGCTCCAGTCGTCGACGCACTCGGGCTCGGGCCAGCGGGTGCGAGCCAGCCGCCGGCGGAGGTCGTCGAGATCTTCATCGGGGACGGCGATGCGGAACGGGGTGGTTGCGGCCATGCCCCATTTGACCGCATCGCGTGGCGGGATTGCTATGGTCGGCGTCCAATGCGGGCAAGCGCTCCTGGGGAGATCTCGGCCGACTACCTGGTGGTCGGCGCCGGCGCCATGGGCATGGCGTTCACGGACACTCTCGTGTCGGAGACCGAGGCGAGCGTGGTCGTCGTCGACCGCGAGCAGGCGCCGGGCGGACACTGGACCAACGCGTACCCGTTCGTCCGGCTGCATCAGCCGTCGGCGTTCTACGGCGTGAACTCCCGCAAGCTGGGCAGCGACGTCATCGATGCCGTCGGCTGGAATGCGGGCCTCTACGAACTCGCCACCGGGGGCGAGGTGTGCGCCTACTTCGACCAGGTGATGCAGCAGCACCTGCTGCCATCCGGGCGGGTGTCGTACTTCCCGATGAGCGAGTACCACGGCGACGGCCGGTTCAGCACACTCGGCGGCGAGGAGTACACCGTCACCGCGCGACGGGCCGTCGTCGACGCCACCTACATGCACACCGTGGTGCCGGCGATGCGGCCGCCGGAGTATGCCGTCGCTGCCGAGGTCGACTGTGTGCCACCGAATGACCTGCCACGGCGTGCCGCCGACCGGAGTCGCTACGTGATCGTCGGCGCGGGTAAGACCGGGATGGACGCGTGCTTGTGGCTGCTGCGCCAAGGTGTGTCGCCGGACCGGCTGACCTGGATCATGCCGCGGGACGCCTGGCTGCTGGACCGGACGCTTCTGCAGCCGGGAGCGTCGTTCACGCGCCGTAGCGCGGCGGCCATCGCGGCTCGCATCAAGGCCATGACACTGGCGACGTCGGTGACGGATCTGTTCGGTCGCCTCGAGGACAGCGGGGGTCTGCTGCGTCTTGATCCGGCGGTTCGCCCGACGATGTACCGCTGCGCCACAGTGACGAACGCCGAGCTCGACGAATTGCGCCGGATCACCGATGTCGTGCGGATGGGGCATGTGAAAGGTATCGAAGCGGACAAGATGCTGCTCGAGGGCGGCGAAACCGCCACGGATGCGTCGACCCTGTTCATCGACTGCACGGCCGACGGGGCGGAACGGCGGCCTGCCACCGCGGTATTCGACGCCGACCGCATCACGCTGCAGAGCCTGCGGGGCTGCCAGCAGGTCTTCAGCGCCGCGTTCATCGCGCACGTCGAAGCGACGCGGCCGGATGAGTTGACCAAGAACGAGTTGTGCACGCCGGTGCCGCATCCCGACTCGGATCTCGACTGGCTGCGGCTGGCGATCGCTGACAACCGCAATCAGATGCGGTGGTTGGAAGATCCTGAGCTGACGGCATGGCTGAGCGATTCGCGCCTCGACCTCGTCGGCCGGCTCAGCGGGCCCATGCCGGACAAGCCGCGGGTGCGGGAAAGGGTGATGGGGTTAGTCAGCGCGGCCATCGCGGCCGCGACCGAAAATGTCGAATCGTTGCTCGAGCGTGAGCAATAAGCTCACGCTCGATGCTCAGGCGCTGGCTTTCACCCTCGCCGCGGCCGATTCCGGCATGGCCTCGTAGCGGCTGAAGGTTCGGGTGAACGACCCTGCGCCGTGCGACAGTGACCGCAGGTCGATCGCGTAACGCGTGAGCTCCACCTCGGGCACCTCGGCCCGCACCACCGTGCGGTTGTCGCCGACATTGTCGGTGCCGAGCACACGGCCGCGCCGGCCCGAGAGGTCGCTCATCACCGCGCCGACCAGATCGTCCGGAACCACGACAGACACCTCGTCGACCGGTTCGAGGAGGTTGATCTTCGACGCCGCGGCCGCCTCGCGCAGCGCCAGCGCACCCGCCATCTGGAACGCCATGTCCGACGAGTCGACGCTGTGCGCCTTGCCGTCGAGCAGCGTCACCCGGATGTCGACCAACCGATAGCCCGCCGTCACCCCCTTGTCCATCTGCGCGCGAACACCCTTCTCCACGCTGGGGATGAACTGGCGCGGCACCGAGCCGCCGACGACCTTGTCGACGAATTCGAATCCAGAGCCCTCGGGCAACGGCTCGACCTCGATGTCGCACACGCCGTACTGGCCGTGCCCGCCCGACTGCTTGACGTGCTTGCCGTGGCCTTTCGCCTTGCCGCAGAACGTCTCTCGCAGCGGCACCCGCAGATCGATGGTGTCGACCGTGACGCCGAAGCGGTTGGCGAGCCCGTCGAGCACCACACCCGCGTGGGCCTCGCCCATGCACCACAGCACGATCTGGTGTGTCTCCTGGTTCTGCTCGATGCGCAGCGTCGGATCCTCTGCCGCCAACCGCTGCAACCCCACCGCCAGCTTGTCCTCGTCGGTCTTCGCGTGTGCCTGCACCGCGACGGGCAGCAGCGGCTCGGGCATCGTCCACGGCTTGAGCACCAGCGGCTCACCCTTGTCGGACAACGTGTCGCCCGTCTCAGCACGGGTCAGTCGCCCGATCGCGCAGACGTCACCGGCCACCGCGGCCGACGCGGGCCGCTGCTGCTTGCCGAGCGGGAACGACAGCGGCCCGATGCGTTCGTCCTCATCGTGGTCCGCGTGTGCGGTGGAACCGGAGCCCCCGCCAAAGAAGGACGTGAAATGGCCCGACACGTGGACGGTCGCGTCGGGTGTGATCGTGCCCGAGAACACCCGCGCCAGGCTTACCCGGCCGACGTAGGGGTCCGATGTCGTTTTGATGACCTCGGCCAGTAGCGGCCCGGCCGGATCGCAGGTGAGGCCGTCCCGCAGGGCTCCCTGCGAGGTGAACACCTCGGGCAGCGGGTGCTCCAATGGCGACGGGAATCCGCTGGTGGCGACTTCGAGCAGTTCCATCGTGCCGATGCCCGTCCCGCTGCACACCGGAATCGCCGGGAAGAACGAACCGCGCGCGACGGCCGTCTCCAGATCTTTGATCAGCACCGCCTGGTCGATCTCTTCGCCGCCCAGGTAGCGCTCCATCAACGACTCGTCCTCGGACTCCTCGATGATGCCCTCGATGAGCGTGCCGCGGCGCTCCTCGATCTGACCGGCGTATGAGGGATCCGGTGCTGCCTGTGTGCTGCGCTTGCCATCGGAGTACACGAAGTGCGTGTGTGACAGCAGGCCGATCAGCCCGTCACCTGCCGGCAGGTAAATAGGTAACACCTTGTCGCCGAAAGCATTTTGGGCTTCGGCAAGCGCACTGTCGTAGTTTGCGCGCGCGTGATCGAGCTTGGTGATCACCACCGCACGCGGCATACCGACCCGGTCGCATTCATTCCACAGCGACTTCGTCGGCTCGTCGACGCCTTCGTTGGCCGCGATCACGAAAAGCGCGCAGTCCGCCGCTCGCAACCCGGCGCGCAACTCTCCGACGAAGTCGGCGTAGCCGGGGGTGTCGATCAAGTTGACCTTGACGCCGTCGTGCACCAGGGGCGCCAATGCCAGACCGACCGAGCGCTGCTGCCGGATCTCCGCCTCGTCGAAGTCGCAGGTCGTCGTGCCGTCGACGACCGAGCCGACCCTGGGCAACACTCCGGAGGCGACGAGGAGCGCCTCGACGAGTGTGGTCTTTCCGGCCCCCGACGGTCCGACCAGGACCACATTGCGGATGGCCGCGGGATTGTCCGCGCTCGGCGCGGCACCACCCCCTCGAGTTGTGCCCGCCTTGTCTGCCACGACATTCCTCCAGTCCCTGGTCGCCTTTGGCCGTCGGAGTTAGTTACCCACAATTCCCCCAAGATTCACGGAGCACAAGGACTAACCAGCAGACAGCGGAGCCGACCGCAGTTGCCATGATGGGGGTATGGCACGGCGCGACCGCGATGAGTCCGGGGCTGCCCGGAACGCACGCCCGCGCGACCCGCTCGGCAGGCCGCTTCCGCGCGGCAGTGACGGGGTCGACCGGATCCCCGACGACCTTGACCTGCCGCCCGGCGAATCCCTCGACTACGCACAGGAGCTGCTCGACCGCGGGCTCGCGTTCAACGCTCACGAGGTGCTGGAGGCCGCGTGGAAGAACGGCCCGGACGGGGAACGGACGCTCTGGCAGAGCCTCGCGCAACTGGCCGTCGGTATCACGCACGTCCAGCGCGGCAACGCCAAGGGTGCGTGTGCGCTGCTCGAGCGCGCCGCGGCCGGCCTCGGTGCGAGCGGCCGGCCGGTACCGCATGGGATCGACGCCGCCGGACTCGTCGCCTACTGCGCGGAGCTGATCGCGGACCTGCGTGCGGGGGCCGATGTCGGGCCCGACCGGCTGACGCCGCGACTCACCGCGGCGGATCGCCGCGCCAGCTGAAGCTGTTGACGTACTTGGCCATGTCAAGCGCGAGTTGAAGGTTGGCGCCTGACGGCTGACCGGTGCCGAAGTCGGGGGAGAACTTGTGGTAGGGCCCGGCGGCCGTGGCGATCAGGGCGAGCCCGTTCTTCACCGCCACCATCACCACCACCCGTAACCGCATGTATTTGCCCGAGCCGTCCTGTGGGTAGACGTCGGCGACCTCGCCGTATCCGAGTTGGTAGCCCACCATCGCGTTGGGTATCTCGTAGTCCTTCACGGAGTCGGGGTAGGTCTGGCCGATGAGCGACTGCGCGATGTCCTGAGGCGTGCGCCCCACGGCGGGCTCACTGAACAACTGCAGGGTGCCCTTGTCGCCGCCGGTGAAGTCCGCCACGATCCCGTTCGGCTTCATCGTGACGGTGTATGCACTGCCCTGGCCTGGATAGGCGACCGAGAAGTCGCCGCTCGGCGATGTGAACCGGGGCAACCTCTCCACCGGCGTACCGAATGGGGGCTGCCCGCAATCCGGTGGGCAGACATATCGCGGAGTGGGCGGTGTGAGCAGCTTGAACACGACCACGGCCGCGACGATCAGTACGCCAACGCCTGCGGCTAACTGCAGCAGCAGCCGACGATGCGACGTGTGGCTCACCGGTGGGGCCGCATACGACCCGGGCGGCAGCGCGTATCCGGGCCAGACGGTCTCGTCCGCCGGGGCCGGGCTGGAGGGGGCGGTCATGGGCCCTGGTGCGGGGGCTCGATGCGCACCGGGCGGGCGCGCCGGCGCGCGGCCCGCGATGTTCTCGACGACGCGCGGGTAGCGACCCCGCAGGCCGGGCAGAACGCCATATCGGGCACGACATGGCCGCAGTCCTCACAGAGCAACGGTTCCTGCGTGATCGGGTCGTGCTTTTCGCGCAGCAAGGCCATGTGTACGACGATCCGCAACGCGAGCACCATCACCAGCGCGACGGCCAGGTGGATGACCAACTGCCAGGTCTCGGCTACCGGGGACGCGTCGGTCACCCCCACGACCGCGAAGGCAATCAGCACCACGGTGATTGCGGGCACCGGGCCGGCGAGCCACTGCCCTTGATGTTGGTGGGCGGGGTCCGGACGGGTGAACCACAGCGCGACGCCGACCATGCCACCGGCGGCGGCTGCGGTAAGCGACATCGCGACACCACGGATGCCTGCTTCGGCGATGAGCCCGACGATGGGCCGGTCGCTTGCCATCAGGCCGGTGCTGAACTGCGGGGCCAGCCGTGTCAGCGTGGCCGCGGCGGTGAAGCTCATCGCCGCGATCGCCCCGATCACGAAGCCGTCCAACGATTCGTCGGTGCCAACATGCGACGCACGCGCGAGCACGATCGGCACCAGCATCACAATCGCGCCGCTCACCGGAATGGCCAGGCCCTCCCATAGCGGCTGTTTGAACTCCATGCTGGCCTGGAACGCGACGGCGTAGCTTTGCGCGATGACCGCCCCGGTCAGCCACGCCCACCCGACGCCGAGGCCGGCGGAGACCACCGCGATGACCAGCAGGGCGCGACGGGGCAGGTCCGCGAACGCATCGGACTCGTACAGGTAGAGGTAAAACAGCACCGGCAGTCCGAGCGCGCTGACCGCGACGAGCGGCGCTTGCCACCGCAACACCGCGCACGCGACGAGCGCGATCACCAGGATGATCAGTGCCAGCCGGAACGGCCCTCGTGCGCGCTGGTGCAGGTGCGGGAACAGTGTGCTCGCGACCGACGGCAGCAGCACATGTTCCCCCGCCCCCGCGCTGTATGTCCGCAACCGCAGCCAGGCCGGTCCGTCTCCGCGTTGCGACGTCAGGTGCGATCCGCAGTATCCACAGAACGCGCCTGCCGGAACGTCGTGTTCGCAGATCGGGCAGTCCGTCGTCGGCACGCCGTCCGGGCTACTCATTGCCGCCGGTTTGGATGTCGAGCAGATTGCGGACGAGGTTGTCGATGTTCGGCGGGCCGAGACCGGTGACCAGGTCGTATCCGGGGGTCGCGGTGTCGACGGCGTTCGCACCGAGGCTCACGTCGCGAAAGGCGGGCCGCGTGGCGCCCGCCGCGATCCGGTACAGCATCGGGTTCAACGCGCCGAGCCTCCTGCCACCGTTAGCGATCAGGTACTGGTCCATCACCGCGGCGAGTGCGGCCCAGATCGGCGCTGCCTGCGAAGTGCCGCCGCCGATGAGGACCTGCTGGTCGAACACGATCCGGGCTCCGGTCAACGGGTCTGCTGCCGCGGCGACGTCGGGTGACAGCCGGTGCGTGGCGTCGCGGCTCGACGAGACGGTGTGTTGGAAGTCGGGCCGCGAGAACAGCGCCGACACCCCACCACTGCTGCCGATGCTCAGCGGCGAGTTGAACCAGGCCTGCTCGGCGAGCCACACCCCGGTTCCGTCGAGCGACAATGCGGTGCCCCCCACGGCGGTCATCTCGGGCAACGATGAGATCGCGTCCAGCCCGATGTCGGAATTCCCCGGCGGCGACGAAAAGTCCTCGCCGCCTTTGCATTGCAAGCCGGCGTTGTCCCCGGTGGCGGCGAACGCCGACGTACCGTGCGATTGCGCCTCGGCCAGGGTCGCCCGCACCGGCACCAAATCGGCTGCGGTCAACAGCTTGTCGCACGCCCACCCGATCGACAGGCTCCACACGGCCCCGGGGAACTGCCGGTCGGCCTGCTCGAACATGCGGCCGATCTTTTCGAAGTTGCCGTCGCCCTCGAGGGTGGGAACGGCGTTTACGACGACCAGGCGCGCGTCGGGCGCGATCGCGTGCGCCACCTCGAGGTCCATCACGGCCTCGCCAGTGGGCTTGCCGGGTTTACCACCGACCAGGGTCGGCGTGAAGCGCGGCAACTCCGAAAGGTCGGAGAAGGAATCGAGGTCGCGCTGGTCGAAGCCGTCGAACTCGAAGAAGACGATCGTCATGCCCTTGCCGGTGAAACCGGTCGACGCGAGCCTGCCGGCGTTGTAGGCCGTCAGCAGCTCGGCGGGGGTCAGACCCTCTCTCCGCGGCGCCATCGGCGGGCGCGCCATGTGATGCGGCGTGTAGCCGAGGATGCGGCCCAGCCCACTGACTTCGCCCTGCACCGACGCGGGCACGGATGGCTGCTGCGGCGATGCGTAGAACACCTGCCCGCGGCGGCCCCGATAGTTGTGCACGGACACCCCGAAGGTGTCGGCGACAGCCGTGGGCGCACCCTCGATGACTGCCCAGTTGTCTCCCGGCCGCCAGCGCACCGACAGACCGTTGCTGCTCGCCCACGCCATCAGCGTTTCGGGCCGACGCGTGTCGTTCAGTGCTGCGGTGACCCGTACCTGACCGGTCGCCGGGCCGAGGTCGGTGGAGCCGGCGAGCAAAAACGCCAGCGGACCGCCGATGACGGCGGGCTGGTTCGCCAACGGCCACGGCCTCAGATCGGAGACCGCAAGCAACACAAGGCTGGCCGCCGCCAGTGCCCACAACCGACGCGCACGCGTCGGACGTCGGCTATGGCCCGGCGGCGATATGGACATTCGTCTCCGCACCGCGATCGCTCCCTGGGCCTACCCGTTCTGGTTTGCTTGGCGCTTGTGCGTGGACACCGTGGGGGCGGGTTGCACGGGTGTCGGCGTGAACAAGTTGGGGCCGCCGGGGTTGATGTTGTTCTCCGTCGAGGACACCGGCGGGGTCGTCGTGGTCGTCGTCGTCGCGGTTGTGGTTGTGGTTGTGGTTGTGGTTGTCGTTGTGGTGGAGGGCTTTTCCTCGCCCTTGCCACCGCATGCCGCGGTAAGCCCACCCATTGCGATCAGAGCACTCGTGCCCGCAACAGCCGCGAGACAACGAACCCTGCGTGACCTCATGATGTTTCCTATCTATGCCCGACCAGCCGTTGTGCGGCGGGCTTGCACACTTGTGCAGCATCGAAATCCGCAGATCAACGCTGTCGCTTACATTTGCACGTTACAGCAGAATCGAAACTTCGCGAGCCGATTCGGCCATCTAGGTGGGCCCATGCGTCGGCAGTCGCTCGATGGGGAATTTGCTACACGGGTGTCGACCTAGGGTTAGGAGAATGACGAACTATCCGGAGTCGCCGCGCGAGGCGGCGCGCCGATTCACACCCGAACTGACCGCGCTCGTCAACAACCCGTTGTATTCCGACGTCTGGACCGACCCGCGCCTCAGCCCTCGGGATCGCAGCATCGCCACCCTGGCAGCGCTCACGGTCCTCTATCGCCCCGAAGAGCTGCCGGCGCACCTACGGCGTGCGGTCGACAACGGTCTGACGCTCGATGAAATATCGGCACTCATCACCCACGTCGCGTTCTACGGTGGTTTCCCGGCCGCGATCTCGGCGTCGATGCTGGCCGCGGAAACGTTGCTGAACAATGAAGAAGGGGTTTAGCCTTCGACCGGGCC
>Ga0209009_1000733_pt1 | contig 10550 bp, 7 predicted proteins | sample BlaSpr_A8_OM3_M2_FD_187979 | JGI IMG/M metagenome (GOLD analysis project Ga0209009, IMG submission 187979) | Forest soil microbial communities from Thunder Bay, Ontario, Canada - Black Spruce, Ontario site 2_A8_OM3_M2 (SPAdes) (version 2) | ecosystem: Environmental > Terrestrial > Soil > Boreal... | reverse complement strand
TCCAGCCGACGGGACAACGTATTCGCTGAAGTTCGATGGCAAAGACTATCCGGAGCAAGGCCCTAGGATTCCGGCGGGCACGACGGTTTCGGCAAAGAGGACGGGAAAGCTCACCGCTCAGGCCACCACCAAGCTAAACGGCAAGGTTTTCGACAACGAAGATTGGGAGGTGTCCCCTGACGGAATGACCTTCACCTATACCGAACATGACGCCGGATCGGACAAACCCGCTCTCATAATCCTTCACCGTTCCGAGTGATGGTTTATCTCGGCGGGTGGCCCATCCATTCTTATCGTACTACACCAAGATTCCGTTACGCAGCCACCTTGCCCTTGAGGGTGCTGGTCTATGTCGTGAGTTCGCCAATAACCTAAGACGCACCGGACCTAGCTCTAGCAGCACTTTGGGCGATGAGGACATAACCTTTGGCAGTGGCGTCTTTTTCGAGGGACGCGAGATTTTTCTTGGCGTCGGCTGGGGAGCCGGATTTTAATTCGATTTCGCCTGCGACTAGGCGCGCTTCAAGTTCATAGCGGACTAGGCCTCGGGTTTTTGCCTCGGCAAGAACTGGAGCGAGAATCTTGTTGGCCTCCGCAGTCTTTCCCGAGGCGACGAGCACGCGCGCTTCGGTGATGGCAAAATCCAGGCTGACCAATAGGTTTTGAGTTTTGGCCGAGAGCGAGCGGGCGGACTCCAGCTCTTTTTGCGCGTCCGCTGTTTTTCCTGCAGCCAGCAAAGCCCGTGCGAGTAGCGCGTGGGCGGTGATTTCATCGTTGCTCAACTTCGCTTCGCGAAATACTTTGACCGCATCCCGGATCAAAGGTTGAGCTTCCACGGCGCGGCCTTCCTCGCTATCAAGCTCCGCAACAGCGAGGCTAATCTCGGCAGACTCCTGCGTGTACGCGATTTCTTTATCGATCGCGAGCGCCTGTTCGTAAGATTGGCGCGCTTCATTCAATTTTCGTTGCTGGAACAGAACTTGACCTATCCCGCCGAGTGCTGCCGGAAGCAATTGTTTTGCGTCGGTCTCGCGAGCGATGGCCTGCGTCTGTTCGAAACGCTGCTTGGCCCCAGCAAGGTCTCCGCTATCCAATAATAATTTGCCTAAACCGTTGAGTTGGTAGACGGCGGCATCTTTTTCCCCTATCTCCTGATGAATTCGCAACGATTCGCCGAATGCATTTTTCGCTCCGGCCACATCGCCTTGTTGCGCGAGCAGCTCGCCGAGATTGCTCAACGATCCGGCTTCGCCGCTTTTGTCTCCGATTTCCTGTCGAAGCTTGAGCGATTGGCGAAAAAGCTTGGTGGCGCCTGCGAGATCTCCCTGCAAAGTGAGATACGTTGCCAGGTTGTTACTCGTATTGGCGATGTCGTGTTTGTCTCCGGTGCCCTGAAGGAGAGCGAGCGCTTCCGCGCAAAGTTTTCTCCCGCCTTCCACGTCTCCGGCGTCGGAAATCAGGCTTCCAATGTTGTCCAGGGTTTTGGCGGCTCCCACCGTGTTGCCGATTTCGCGATAAATCGCCAGGGCACCTTCATATTTCGCTTTTGCGCCTGGCACATCCCCCAAGTCCGCCAAGGAATTCGCTGAGCTGTTTAAGGCGGCGGCAACTCCATTTTTGTCGCCCGCCGCAGCATAGATCTGCCGGGCACTTTCCAGCACGGGGAGCGAATCTTTAGTCTTGCCCAGTTTGCGAAGGGCTATGCCTTGAAAGACAAGCGCTCGCGCAGCCAGAAGGCGCGCTCCAGTGGCCTGACCTTTATTCGCGGCTTGCGTGGCTGCTTTTAATTGATGCTGAAAGTCGGCTACGGATTGCGCTGCGGAAGCTTCTGCTAAGTCAATCCTGGGGTCGTCGTTCTGTGGGCCGGGGAGTTTGCGGAGCGAGTCCACAGTAGCGAGAGCTTCGGTTCCTTTTCCGCCGCGAATTTCCGCCTGAGCGAGCAAAACTCCGTAATCGAGATTGTCGGGGAAGAATCCGAAGAGGGTTTTGTAAATCTCCACGGCTTTTTCCCATTCTCGAGTGGTCTCGCGATAGTGACCCTCGACCAAGAGGTGATCCTGGCGCGAGAGGTTCGAAGACAAGTCAAACGCGCGCTTGGTTTCGGCGGCGGCTTTTTCATCGTAGCCAAGGCTGGACCAGGCGTCAGCCAGGTATGCGTGCGAGAGGGCGTGAGCGGGTTCGTTCGCTACTGCTTTTTGCAACAGATCGCGTGCGGCAAGATCGTCGAACACGCGCAGTTTCGCCAAGCCTTCCGCGTAGAAACGGGCGGCCTCAGGATTCGAGGGCAGGGAGGCCTTCACGGTGGCGGCTTCGACGCTGGACACTTCTCCCGCGCCCAATTTCTCGCGCAAATCCAAACCGGCGCTGCTCACCAATTCGTCGAGCTGAGCCTCGGTTCCTTTTTTCGATACAACGGCTAGAGTCTCTCCATCGCCCGTGCTTTGTAAACGGAGGTCTACGCGAATCTGACCTTTTTCCAGCGGGACGTAAGAGCCGAGAACAACATCGTCCGTGCCAAGATTCTTTCTGATTCTGGCCAGCGTATCTTTTCCGTACGTGTCGGCGTCGGGTAAAGACAAATCTATTTTCATACGCGCCACATTTTCGCCCGGGACGGTACGGAGTTGTTCGCCGACAGCAAGCTCGGTGGTCAACATTTCTGAGAGAGCGGTGGAAAGCCAGGCTTCCTCGGGACGCTCGGAAACATTTTTGAAACCGAGGACTGCGACGGAGGGGCGCGCCTTAATCGAGCTGGGAACAGAGACGGAATCTGTTGATGATGACGGCCGATGTAAGAAGCGGTCACGCCAGCCTTTCACATTCAGTCCAATGAGCAACCCGGCGAGCAATATGATTGCGATTGCGGCCGTGCCAACAACCTTGAGGCCCAGCGGGCGTGCGCCGCTAGTGTGCGCGATCGCGGTGTTCGGTGAGATTTCGCTCGCGGCGGCATTCTCGCTCTGCATTTTGGAGGGACCACTCAGGCTCAACGTTTCCAACACCGCCTGCAGCTCCGCGGCGGATTGATATCGCAGCGAAGGACTTTTTTCCAAGGCCTTCAAGATTCCACTTTCGAGTCCCCCGGAAATTTGCGGGTTCACCGCCCGCGGAGGCGGTGGCGGCTCATATAGAATTGCGCCAATTAGCTGCGGTCCCTGAGTGTGTGGAAAGGGGCGGCGTCCGGCGGCGATTTCGTAGAGCACGGCGCCTGCGGAATAAATGTCGCTGCGGACATCGGCTGCTTCGCCGCGCAACTGCTCCGGCGCCATGTACGGCACGGTACCCGAAATCGTTCCGGTCTCGGCAGTGATGCTGCGGGTCACCTCAATTGCATTCCCCGGATGCACTAATTTTGCCAGGCCAAAATCCAGGATTTTTATGCGGCCGTCCGGGGTAACAATTATATTGGCCGGCTTCAAATCTCTGTGAATCACCCCTTGCTGATGCGCGGCAGAAAGACCTTCCAGGAATTGCGCGCCGAGCCGCAAAACTGTTTTTTCGGGGAGTGGGCCGTCTTTTAGGAGGGCGCTGAGGGATTTTCCCGGGATTAACTCCATCACCAAGAAATCGACATTATCCTGGCGCGCAAATTCGTGAACTGTCTCTATATGAGGATGATTGAGCTTGGCGAGAACAAGCGCTTCTCTGTGAAATTGTTTGCGAAGAGATTCATCGGCCAAGACCGCGGACGGCAGGATTTTTATTGCGACATCGCGATCGAGCTGCTCGTCGTGGGCACGGTACACCTCTCCCATGCCACCGGCCCCGATCTGTTCAACGATGCGATAGTGCCCCAGTATCTTACCGAGCATGAGGTTGAGTCCGGGCTCCGCTGCATCTTAGGAGCGTCGAAAAGACAAGTCAACGCAACAACGGATTTACAATCGGCGCGCAGACGAGACTAGTGCCTGAAGTCTCCAACAAAAGGCGTTACGATTCTTACGTAAAATCCAAACGCTGAAGGCAAGCGGTCGCAGGGACGACCACCGCTGATCACCCCCGCACAGAAGCGTACGATCGGCATTACCGCATACGGCTCCCACATACTGTTCGGCTCCTTCCCAAGCCAAGCAACACAGTTTCCTCGGGTCGAGGGAGACGACAGCAATTTCCGAATCGGTGACCATCCCATCAGCGCGAGAGTGATAAAAGCTGCCGCATTGGTAAAATGTTAGCCACGGTTACCAGCCCATTTGGTCCATGCGCTTGAGGATAATCGCGCTGTAGTTATTCATGCGCTCGGGTCGTCGCTTCAGGGGAGCCGGCAGAATTGCAGCGAGCCTTGCCGCCTGTTGCCGGCCGATATTCCGGGCTGCGGTTTCGTCGTAGTAACGACACGCCGACTGGGCACCATAAACACCAGGGCCCCATTCGACTACGTTGAGGTATATCTCCAGAATGCGCTGTTTGCCGAGTACGAGTTCGGCCACCGGTACCAGTGTGGCCTCTGCCCCCTTGCGGAGGATCGAGCGGCCCGTTCCGAAGAATAGGTTTTTTACGAGTTGCTGAGTAATGGTGGAAGCACCGCGAGTGCGATCGCCTTCCAAATCGTCTTCGGCAACGATTTGGATCTCGTGCCAATCGAATCCATGGTGCTGGTAGAAGTGCGCGTCCTCTGCGGCGATTACAGCGTGCTGGAGATCGGTCGAGATTTGGCCGAGCGGAACGAATTTGTAGCGTTCGCCATACGGCGCGTGGTGAATCCAGGCCTGTAAGCGCCGTTGGATGTGCACCGCGGTTGTCGGTGGGTCTATCCACCGGGCGGCCACAAGCATCAGCGCGGCAAGCGACCAAAGAAGCACCACGCCGATGACAAGCCATCGAATAAAAGATCGGAGGAAGCGCGCCCGAAGTGGGGTCTTGGCGTCTGGGTTCGGCATTGCAGTCACATTTCAGAATAACAGCCTGGGCTGGGTTGCCGCCGATGGATGATCTCGTGAACGCGAACACGGAGTGCTGCGTTCTACTCAGGTCACTCGGGACAAAGCCTCTTGGTCCTGAATCACATTGAACCTCAGTACAGAGATAAAGTGGGATCAGTCCCGACTCGACTGATATGAAGTGATCGCGATTGCTCCGGTTGACGGTAATCGGACATCTGGATTATCAATTAGGAAGTTGTACGATAATCCGTCTTGTCGTTCAAAAACCCACCGAAAGATTGCGGATAATAAACTTGGAGCATCAAGGGATGATGGTGTTGCGATGAACGCCACGACTGTTTATGTGGTTCTAGTTGTGTTCGTCGCGACACTGATTCGATCGGCATTAGGATTTGGAGAAGCACTCTTTGCCGTCCCGTTACTCGCTTTGTTGCTTCCTCTCAGAGTTGCCGCTCCGCTGGCGGTTCTAATATCAATCACCATCGCAGCCATCATCGTGGTCCAGGACTGGCAAAAAATCCACCTGCGGAGCACAGGATGGCTTGTGTTCGCCACGCTCTTTGGAATCCCGCTGGGTCTCTTGTTGCTTACCAGCAGCCATCAACGGATAACTAAGGTCACTTTGGCGATTGTACTTCTGGCGTTCTCCATGTATTCCATTTCTGGCCGCAAACCCTTGGAGCTCAAAACCGACAGTTTAATGTGGCTCTTCGGCTGCGGCTTCTTCGCGGGGATACTCGGAGGAGCCTATGGCATGAACGGTCCGCCACTAGCGATCTACGGAGCTATGCGACGATGGTCGCCTCAGCACTTCCGCGCGACCTTGCAAGGATACTTTCTCCCGGCAAGTATCTTAGGAATGGTTGGATATTGGTTCGCAGGTCTGTGGGTGCCTGCCGTGACGCACTACTACCTGATTTCGTTGCCTGCTACGATCCCAGCAATCTTGCTTGGCAGATTTTTGAATCATCGCCTGCGCGAAGAAACCTACCTCAAATATGTTTACACCGGCCTGGCCGTCATCGCAGCAGCCTTGTTAGTTCAGGCGATGACCAAATAAGCTGATCCCAGAGCTCAGTCCGCTTTTGTGGGCATATTTGTGGGCATAACTGATTCAGGCTATCCGGACATCTCTAACAAGACCGACCGTGTCCGATCATTCGACTTGGTGGGCGTTCCCAAAAACGGAATTCGCTAACTTTGGGATTGGAAACGCCACCGTGCCATCGTTTCGTGTGACCTAATCATTCGTCGCTCGGGACATTTTTCTCTGTCTATGCCAAGCGACTGCTATTCCGATCATGGCGTAGAGTCCCGCATTCAGCAGACCGACCATTATTAGGTTTGCCGCGAAACCTGGCGGGTGGCCAACCCTTCCGCGCGGCACCAGCGTTAGCCGTCTGCTCGATTGAAACTCGCGGCGCGCCGAATCTTTTCTGTGCTTAGTCTAGAAAAAGCGGGGCCTCCCAGGTCGACGGTAAATCGAGCTTGGGAAAAGGCCACGAAGTGGCCAGAAGAAGCCGGGTTTAGATCTCACGACCTCAACCCTTTCGATGAGACCCCGCACCTGATTCCCAAAACGGAAATGCCTGGCAAAAATAATCCACGTACACAGCCCGCGATTCCTTGACTTGGCCAGAGCGAAAGCCTAATTTATCAAGTGATGCTTCTCGGCAGACCAATTCTTATCGTTGTGCTTGCCCTTGCGTTCGTTGGCCTCTCATTCGACTGCTCAGCCATGTCCTCGCCCACCGAAGCCATGCAGTGCTGCAATACCATGCCTTGCTCGCCGCACACCGATCATCACGGAGAGGATTGCTGCAAGACAATGCCGTCCATGCACTCGCCCGTCGGACAGCCTCCTTCGATTCACACTGGTTCGCCGCCGTTAATCTTTTTCGCAGCGATTCCGGCCATCAGCACCGCCCAACTTTCGATTTGCGCCCTGGAAACCGCAACTTCTCACAGTCACGCTCCGCCAGGTCCACCGGCAGCCGCCTCTTCGCCTCTTCGTATCTAGTCTGCCTTCCATAGAACTGTCCGCCTGCGCCGTTTTTGCCAGCGCACCAATTTCTATTGGAAGGAAAAATATGAGACGTCGAAGTTTTAGCAGTTTTCGCGCGTTCACCGATCTGTTCGCACTTGTTTTGTTGTCACTAATATCCTCGACGGCGAATGCGCAAGGTCCCGCCCCGGAAACCGCTCCGCCGTTGTTCCCGGGTGGCGCATTAATTTCCTACAACTCGATCTTCACCGCGCGCGGAACGATGCCAGAGTCCTCAGGAAATGTTCCTCCCACGGCCCATCCTACTTTTTCTCATGAAGGCGATTTCAATTTCACCTGGGGCTTTTACCGTAATTTCGATTTGACGATTCTCATCCCCTTACTCACGAATCATTTCGCCAGCGCGGGTAAGCCGACCGTCGGTGGAACAGGTCTCGGCGACGCCATGGTCCTCGTCAAATACCGCTTCTATCGCCGCGACTCTCAACGAGGCACTACGCAAGCATCGGTCACACTCGGACTCAAAATTCCCACGGGCCGAACAAATCTGACGGACGCCACCGGCACTCTGCTGCCCGCGAGTTTGCAACCCGGTTCTGGTTCCACAGATTTGTTCATAGCCGCGAATTGGACGTACACCGGACTCTTCCATCTCCGCCGCCTCGTCGCTGACGAGGATTTCCATTCGCTCATCCGTTCCCAAGGAACGCAAGCCACTCGCCTCGGTAGCGCCATCGAATCGCGATTCTGGCTGTCCTATCGCCCCTACGAAGCCAAGGACGTTACCCGCGAGTGGTTCATAGGGCCCGCATTCACCTGGCTGCATTCTCAGGACGACAGAATTGCGGGAGCCGACCAGCACGAAAGCGGCGGTGACGTGTTGCTAGCCGGCGCCACCACGTACTTTGGCGTACGGCCCGGAACACACATCTGGCTCGGTATGGATTGGGACATTCTTCATTCATACGGAGAAATGTTCCAGCCCATCCGCCGTCACGTCAGTTTCGGGATCACGCAACAGTTCAAATTTCACATGTTTTAAAAGGAGGTGATGGTGAACGCAAAGAAATTCGGTTTGCTTTGCTTGTTGGCCTTCGTCCTTGTTCCGGCCTCACAAGCACAAATCAAGCACATCGAAATGCGCGTCGAAGGCATGACTTGAAATTTTTGAGCATACGGGGTGAAACAACACCTCGGACGCCAGTCTGGCGTTCAAAACGTCGAAGTCAGCTTGATTGACGGAAAAGTTCAGGTCACCCCAAAAGAAAACGGGCAGATCGACCCTGCTCAGCTTCTGAAGGCCACCTACGACAGTGGTGTCACCGTGGCAGAAATGGACATGACCGCGCAGGGGAAAATCGTGAAGGATTCTTCGGGCAATCTCGCCTTGCAAGTCGAACCGAATCGGTCGTTCGCAATAGAGCCTAACGATTTGTCGAAAAGCCTTGAGTCCCTGGCCAATTCCCAAACGGTGGTCACCGTTCGTGGCCAACTTTACAAAAAACGAGCAAACAAAAAGAAAGCAGATGCTTCGGTTCTCTTGAAGCTCTTGCTTCTGGAGGTACCCAAAGAAGTGCCGAAGGAAGCGCAGAAGAAGGAATGATGCTAAGAAAACAACTGTTGTCACTGACTCTAGTTGTGGTGGGACTCGCCGGATGCTCAACACATCCGGCGAGTCTTCCTCAGCCAAAAGCGCCAGTAATCGCGGCAGGTGAAATTGGCTCACGCTTACCGGATTTCTCGGTGAAAGACTTGCAAGGCAAAGAAATCTCGTCGGCTGACCTTCGCGGCAAGGTCGTATTGATCGATTTTTGGGCCACTTGGTGCCAGCCTTGCAAAAAAGAAATGCTTGGCTATCAAAAACTCCTGGATCGCTATGGCTCGCGCGGATTTGTCGTCATCGGGTTTAAATTCGACACCATGGCCGACACCGAAGATCCACTCAAGTTTGCGAAAGAAATCGGTGCCCGCTACCCGCTAGCCGTAGCGCCAGACGAGCTAAAGCAAGAGTTCGGCGGCATCGAAGGGTTGCCCACAACAATGCTCTTCGACCGTCAAGGAATTCTCCGCCAAAAAGTCATCGGTTTCGAATACACCGAAACCTTCGAGTCATATTTGAAGCCGCTTCTCTAATCGTACCCGACGCTGACTATCGACTTTCCCATTTCGGTTTACGTGCTGTTCCGGAAACAGAACCGCGAACCAAAACACACAAAAAGTCCGTGCACACAGCACACGCCTCCTTGAAATCGCGCGAAACCGTGCTATCAAAGCTTCACCCACAAAATAATCTAATAATATTTTTGTGCCCCGACAAACGGGGCCAGAGCGAAGTTGCGCCTGGCTTCCTTTAGCGCTGCTGCCCGTCAACTCGGGCCAGTTGTCACTGTCCAAATGCAAGTGATCTAGACCACTTCTAACCGGTACAGCAGCACTACAAACAGAATTCGTCCTAACTCACTCAAAACAAACGACGGAAAAATTCCTAACCGGGGGCCAGAATGCACATTAGGATTTTCAAGTCTTGGCCATTTAGAACACAAAAACTTCTCTTGTTGATCGTTCTGCTAGCCGAACGCTTTCCACCTAATTGATTCGCGTCGTCTCCCCACGCCTGCGGCTATCGCGCCGCACTCAAAATGGCCCCTCTGCACCCTAAATCGCCGTGCCCTATGCTGCCGCACTCACCGCACACGAAAAAAGGAACCATACGAGAAAGAGCGCTTTGCCGGTAAAGTGTCCTCAGGCTTGACGTTACAAATGACCTGGCGCGAATACCATGAATTGACCAAGCACAGTGTCGAATCGCTGCGGAGAAATCCTCACTATCTCGATTGGGCTAATATGCCCAATCCATTTCGGCATTATGACGGAGTCCCCGTCCTGGATTTGCCGGCCGACCCACCATCTCCACGGATTTCAGCTCTCGAAGTACTCGCGGGCAAAACAGGAAGTACTCTGGCTCGCGATGGCGCGGAATTCCTTTCGCAGTTAATGTTTTATTCCGCGTCGATTAGTGCGTCCAAGCGCGTCCCGACCACCGGAGATACCTACGCTCTGCGCGTAAATCCCTCTTCCGGAAATCTCCATCCCACCGAATTTCACTTTCGTGCGCAAAGATTGGCCGGCTGGTCTGACGGCCTCTACCATTACCGTCCTTCATCCCATATGGCTGAACAACGCGCCATCGGAGATCTCGGCGAAAAAATTGTCCACACCTCCGCCCCGCTCGTTTTCATTCTCACCAGTATTGCCTGGCGCGAAGCTTGGAAATACCGCGACCGCGCCTATCGGTATTGCTTACACGACATCGGCCATGCTTGGCAGGCCCTCACGCTCGCTGCACGATCTATCGGATGCGAAAGTTTTGCGCATGGCCATTTCTCAGACGACACGGTTGCGGAGAGGTGTCTGCTGCACGAGGATGAGTGGCCCATGCTGATCGTCGAACTTCGCGGCCCATCCATTCCCGTGAGGATGCCAGAAACAGTCGAGACGATTTTGTTTGGAGGTCAGCCCAACCGGTTGTCAGAAGAACAAGTTCCCTATCCGCTGATTGAACAAATCCACGCTGCGACAAAGCTACGCACGGAATCCGTCATCCCCTTGCTTGCGCAACCGAATTCATCTGGACGCGGAGAAATCAGTCTGCCGCCTAATGT
>Ga0209009_1000732_pt1 | contig 10556 bp, 8 predicted proteins | sample BlaSpr_A8_OM3_M2_FD_187979 | JGI IMG/M metagenome (GOLD analysis project Ga0209009, IMG submission 187979) | Forest soil microbial communities from Thunder Bay, Ontario, Canada - Black Spruce, Ontario site 2_A8_OM3_M2 (SPAdes) (version 2) | ecosystem: Environmental > Terrestrial > Soil > Boreal... | reverse complement strand
CGGCGGCCGGAGCCAACGAGCGGGTGGCGCCAGGAGGAGCGCACACCTTCGGGGTCCCCGCGCCGTGGTTGCGCGGGGGCAGCGACGCAGCGCCGGGCCCCGCGACGCAGGCTTCAGCGCCGCAGGCGCCCGGCCGCCTAGGGCGCGAAGATGCTCGGACCATCGGGGGCGGGACACCACAGCGCTATTCTCCCTGCCGTGGCCCTGATCCTGCGCGAAGCCGACGTACAGGAGCTCATCGAGATGGACGACGTGATCGCTGCGGTGACCGGGGCGATGAAGGAACTTGGCGAAGGCACGGCCCAGAACGAGCCCCGCCGAAGGGTTTTTGCGCCCGGGGGCCTGCTCAACGTGATGTTCGCCGCCTATCCGGGCGGCCGTTTGACCGGGTTGAAGGCGTACACGGTCGCCGACGGGCACGTGCGGTTCCTGGTCGTGCTCTTCGGCCTCGACGGTGCGCTCGAAGCCCTGATCGAGGCCGACTTCATGGGCGCCTACCGAACTGGGGCGGCATCGGCGGTGGCGGCCAGGGCCCTGGCGCGGCCCGGCCCCGCAACGGTCGCGATGATCGGAGCCGGCTGGCAAGCCGCCACCCAGGCGCTCGCCATCTCGCGTGTCTTAGAGATCAAAGAGCTCCGGGTCTTCAGCCGCCACGACGAAAGGCGGGCAGAGTTCGCCCGTGAGCAGGAAGCTCAGCTCGGCGTTGCAACCCTCGCTGCAGGAAGTGCGGAGCTCGCGGTGCGCGGGGCAGACGTGGTGGTCACCATGACGAACAGCCCGACCCCGGTGCTCGAGGCCGACTGGGTCGAGCCCCACGCGCTGGTGATCGCCGCCGGCTCGAACTGGCGCAACAAGGCGGAGGTTCCCGCCGACCTGGTTGCGAAGGCTCAGACGGTGGTGGTCGACCAGATGGCCGCGGCCCAGCTCGAGAGCGGGGACCTGATCACGGCCCAAGAGGCCGGCAAGTTCGAGTGGAGTCGCGCGGTCGAGCTGGGAGCGATCCTGGCCGGGAGGTGGCAGAGACCCGAGGGCACGGGGATCACTCTTTTCGAGTCACATGGGCTCGCGCTGTGGGACCTCGCGGCGGGGTCCGTCGTCCTGGCCGCTGCCCGCGCGCGCGGCTTTGGTGAGGAGGTCCGGCTGTTCTAGTGGAGGTGCACCTGTGCCGGCGGGGGCGCAAGGTCCCCCAGCTGCAGGGCTGAACCCACAAGGTAGGCTGCGATCAGGATCACGACCATCGCGACGCTGGCGGTCGTGTAAACGACCCACGGCGAAGGCCCGGAGCCGGCAATACGGATCAAGACGTCGGTCCAGTCCGGGCCCTTGCGCGGGGTCCATGAGTCGACTTCCGCCCGGATCATCCGGGTCAGGTCGGCTTCTGAGGGCGAACTTAACCCTCCCTGTGTGGTTCTATCTTCCACGTAAGGCACCTTCACTTCTCGAACGCGTGGTGTCCAGGTCCTGGTCGCTTCCGATGGTTTTTCTCATGATCGCCACCGCTTTCGCGATCCTGGAGGCCACCGTGCCGGCAGGCACCCCCAGCACCGCCGCGATCTCCTCCCGCGTAAGTCCATCGTAGTAATGAAGGACAACGGCCACGCGCAGCTTCGGGCTCAGGACCGCCATCGCCTTGCCGACGACGTCGCGCGCCTCGGCCCGGTCGTAGTCGCGGCGGTCGGGGGCCATGTAGAGGCGGGCGGGAAGGAAGCGGGCCAGCTTCTGGCGGCGCAGGTGTGAGATGGCGAGGTTGATCCCGATCCGCCTCAGCCACGCGCCAGGCGGGGCGGTCGGCGTGTAGCGGTGGCGGGCGCGGTAGGCCCGCACAAAGGTCTCCTGCGTGAGGTCCTCGGCCGCCGCGGAGTCCATCACGACGGCGCGGATGGACCGGTAGACCGAGAGGTATTCCTGGTCGTAGAGCTGCTTGAACTGGGTGGCGGGGTCTAGCTCCCTGCTCTCGGTCACGTGCTAAGTGTGACGCCCGTGACAGGCGTAGATCCCTCGTTAGCTGAGTGGTGGGCGACCCGGGACTCGAACCCGGATGGGTTACCCCACACGCCCCTCAAACGTGCGCGTCTACCAGTTCCGCCAGCCGCCCGGCTGCAGCCGGTTGATTTTACCCAGCTTTCCATTGGGGGGCGCTTTGGTACCCGCGGCAAGAGTCGAACTCGCAACCTCCTGATCCGAAGTCAGGCGCTCTATCCATTGAGCTACGCGGGCGCAGCCCCCATGTTATGGAAGCTGAGCGTTGGCGACAGGCCTGTTCATTTGATTCACGCTGGGGAAGCCCGCTCATTAAGTCGAAGCCAGCCGTTGCGGGTAGGCCGGGTTTATCGGCGCAGCCCCATCGTAGGGGGCGATCAGCCTACCGCGTAGCGCTGGTGGTTCAGGCCCCAGGCCGCGTATCGCATCAGACCGACCGCGCGATAGCGTTGCCTGCGAGCTGCGGTGGTCCCAGACTCGATCGCCGTGCGCAGCGCCTCCGGCGTCTTGCCGGGGAACTCTGTGTAAGCGCGGCCGACCGCGTCGAGGATGTGCGCGTCTGAGCAGCCGAGCTCGGCGGCGCCGAGCCCCAGGTTGAGGCGATGCGCCAGCTGGTTGAAGACGTAAAAACCAGGGGTCGCGTTCTCGACCTCGATCGCGTCGAAGTCAAGCTCGGCTGCAAGCCAGCCGACACCATGCACGCGACCGCTGCGGGCCACCCGCTCTGTCCGCCAGAAAGGATGCACGGCGATCGCGAGGCCGCCCTGGTCGTGAATCGCATCGATGGTCGCCGCCGCCGACATGCCGGGACGGATACGGCGCTCGAGGTACAGGGCGACGATGTGCCCGTCGCGACTGGACACCTCCTCACCGACGATCACATGTAAACGCGCGCGTTTTGCCGCGTGCTCTCGCGCGCGCAACGCGCCCTCGATCGTGTCGTGGTCTGTGACCGCGATCACGTGGAGCGAGGCACGACGCATTGCATGGTCGACGAGCTCCTGAGGCGTGGGCCAGCCGTCGCTGGCGGTTGTGTGCATGTGGAGGTCAGCCCTACCCGGAGCAAGCATGGGTGTGCATGGTACGCCTGAGGGCTTTACCATCGACCTTTCCAGACCTTCTCTTCGAATTCGTTGTGGTGGAGGTGTCCGTAGTGGAAGGGTTGATGCAGGACTACGAGCTCTCTCTTCAGCATGTGCTCTGGCGAGTGGAGCGCTTGCACCAGAAGAAAGAGGTGGTGACCAAACGCGAACAGGGCGTTCACCGCATGACCAATGCCGAGATGGTGCCGCGCATCAACCGCCTGGCGGGCGCGCTGAAGCGGCTCGGCATCAAGCCTGGCGATCGAGTGGCGACCCTCGCGTTCAACAATCACCGTCACCTCGAGCTCTATTACGCCGTGCCCTGCATGGGCGCGGTCCTCCACACGCTGAACCTGCGGTTGTTTCCTCAACACCTCGAATTCATAGTCAATGACGCGGCAGACAAGGTTTTATTTGTCGATCAAGCCCTGATTCCTCTCTTGAAGCCCCTGATGGGAAAGATTCCATCGGTCGAGCGGATCGTCCTGATGACCGATGCGCCGGCCGGATCGCCGAGCGACAACGGGGTCGGCGAAACTCTCGATTACGAAGCGCTTCTCAAGGATGAGAGCGAGAGCTACCCCTGGCCGAAGCTCTCAGAGCGGATGGCCGCAGCCATGTGCTACACGTCCGGGACGACAGGCAACCCGAAAGGGGTCGTCTACTCGCATCGGTCCCAGTACCTGCACACCATGGGCGTGCTTCAGGCCGACAGCCTGGGCATTACCGAGAAAGACACGGTGCTCCCGATCGTGCCCATGTTCCACGCCAACAGCTGGGGCCTGCCCTACGCGTGCGGAATGGCAGGCTCCAAGGTGCTGCTCCCCGACCGGTTCATGGGCGACGCGAAGTCGATCGTCGACCTCGCCGAGCAAGAGGACGCCACGATCCTGGCGGGTGTCCCGACCATCTGGATCAACACCGCGGCTTACCTGAAGGAAACAGGCAAGCGCCTGCCCAAGGTCCACACCGTCATCTGCGGCGGGTCGGCCATCCCGCGCTCCCTCATGGAGTCGATGGATGCGCTCGGTCTGCGGATGTTGCACGCGTGGGGTATGACCGAGACGTCGCCGCTCGGTAGCGTCGCGCGGCCGCGTTCCGGCACCAGGCCTGAGGACGAGCTCCACGCGCGGCTGACACAGGGACCGATCTCGGCCGGCGTAGAGATCCGGATCAGCGACCCTGCCACTGGCGAGGAGCTGCCCTGGGATGGGGTGGCATTCGGCGAGATCCAGGTGCGCGGCCCGTGGATCGCTCGCGGCTACCACAACGGCTACGACCCCGGCAAGCTGACCGAAGACGGCTGGTTCCGCACGGGCGACGTGGCGAAAATCATGCCCGAGGGCTACATCGAGATCGTCGACCGCACCAAAGACGTGATCAAGTCCGGAGGTGAGTGGATCTCGTCCGTGGAGCTCGAGAACGCGATCATGTCGCACCCGAAGATCCTGGAAGCCGCAGTGATCGGGCTCGCCCACCCGAAGTGGGACGAACGGCCGGTTGCCTACGCGGTGCCGAGGCCTGAGTTCAAGGGCAAGGTCACGCAGGAAGAGGTGATCGATTTCCTCAAAGACAAGGTCGCGAAGTGGTGGCTGCCAGACGAGGTGCGTTTTATCGACGAGGTCCCGAAGACCTCCGTCGGAAAGTTTGACAAGAAGGTGCTGCGCGCAAACGCCGTACCGATGAAAGAAGGAACCAGGCAGGAGGTGAAGCCCTGATGGCACGCGCCACTAGACGCGAACACACGATCGGCCGCGACACGTACCACTTCAAGTGGGACAACTCGAATCCCCCGGCGGTTGAGATCGAGTCCGGCGACGTCGTCCACTTCGATACCGAAGAGGTGACCGCCGGGCAGCTGAAGCAGGGAGACCCCGCCTCAAAGCTCGGGGCGCTGGACTTCGACCGCCTCTACCCCCTGGGAGGCCCCGTCTACGTGAAGGGCGCCGAGGCCGGCGACACCCTGGAGGTCGAGATCCTCCAGCTCAAGCCCGGGTCCTGGGGATGGACGGCGCTGCTGCCCGGCCTGGGACTCCTTGCCTCTGACTTCCCCGATCCCTATGTCCGGTACTTCGACCTCGGAGACCGAAAGTCGGCCGAGCTGCGCCACGACATCCACATCCCGATCGCCCCGTTCTGCGGCACGATGGGCGTCGCGACCGACGAGCCAGGTCCGCATGCCGTGCTGCCGCCGACCAAGGGAGCCGGCAACATCGACACTCGCCACCTGACGGCCGGCACCAAGCTCTATCTGCCGGTTTTCGTGCCTGGGGCGCTCTTCTCGGCCGGTGACTGTCACGGCGCGCAGGGAGACGGCGAGGTCTGCGTTACCGGGATCGAATGCCCGATGACGTTCTCACTCCGGTTTGGAGTGGTCAAAGGTGCCTCGCTCCGCCCGTGGAGCTACCACTTCCTGACCCCGGCCGCGCCCCTGCAGCCGCGCAGCGACGAGAAGGGCTACCACGCGGTTTGCGCCTTGGGCCCGGACCTGATGGAGAATGCTCGCAACTCCGTGCGCGACACGATCTCGTGGCTGGCGGCGGATCATGGTCTGAGCCGCGAGGACGCGTACATCCTCTGCAGCCTGGCCGGCGACCTCCGGATCAGCCAGATCGTCGACCAGCCGAACTTTGGGGTCTCGTTCTACCTGCCGCTGAGCGTCTTCCACTAAACCGGCGGACGGGCCGCCGGAGGTTTGCCCCTTCAGGGGGTAGTGGCCCGCGTACCGTCCGGCATACTGACCGACTGGTGTTCTCAGGTTGAGTACCACACAACTAGGGCGCTATCCGATCGAAGCCGAGCTGGGGCGCGGCGCGATGGGCGTTGTCTACAGATCAACCCATCCGCGACTCGAGATCCCTGTCGCGATCAAGGTCCTGGCCGAGCAGTACTCGAGCGACACGAGCTTCCGGCAGCGCTTCCACCGCGAAGCCGCCACAGTCGCGGCGCTCAACCACCCCGGCATCGTTCGGGTCTACGACTTCGACGAGGACGGCCCTGTGCTGTTCATCGTCATGGAGTGGGTCGAGGGCCGCTCGATGCGCTCGTGGCTGGACGAGTACGGGCGTTTCAGTGTCGACGTGTCGGTCGACCTGATCCAGCAGCTCCTATCAGCGGTCGGCGTCGCCCACGACTACTCGATCGTGCACCGCGACCTGAAGCCCGACAACATCCTCATTTCCAACCGCGGCAAGACGAAGATCCTCGACTTCGGCATCTCGAAGCTAATCGACGACAAGCACCGGCTGACCGCGACCGGAAGCATGGTGGGCACGCCCGCGTACATGGCGCCCGAGCAGGTCAAGGGCGAGGCGGTGGACGCCACGTCGGACATCTACTCGCTCGGGATGATCCTGTACGAGCTGCTGCACGGCGAGCCGCCGTTCACGGGCGCGCTCCCCTCGGTACTTCATTCGCAGGTGTTCGACCGGCCGCGAGCTTCGACTGCCATCCCCTCGCCGATCATGGAGATCATTTGGAAGGCGACAGCGAAGGACCGCAGCCAGCGCTTCCAGAGCTGCGAGGAGTTCTCCGGCGCGTTCCACTACATGCCCAAGCCCGGAGCGGCTCAGCCGCCGGTCGAGGCGATCTCCGACGAGATCACAGTCGACGAAGAGGTGGAGAAGCGGGCCCCGGCCCCGGCGCACCACGACGGACACAAGCCGGCCGGGGTGTGCACCTACAGCGACTGCCAGGAGCGCCGCGGCTGGGCCTGCGCCTACAAGGACCTGACGGGCCGCGAGTGCAAGAGCTGGTGGTGCCGCCGCCACATCCAGTTCATCGAGCGCACGCCTTTCTGCCCTCGGCACGCAAGCGTCATCCGTGCCCTCGCACCGACCGCGAACACGATCTTCGAGATCAAGAACCGGCCCGCGGTCGACGACAGAGCGTTGCCCCTCGCCGCGCTGGTTGCAGAGGACATCGACAAGGACGTCACCGAGCTGGTCCGCCGCCGCTATCAGAACCGCAAAGACGTGACGCTCGCCCGTGACCGCACCGTCCGGCAGACGTGGTCAGGCCGCAACGAGGTCGCGTGGGAGCGCAGCTGGGCAGCGCTGAAGAGCCAGGGCTACCTGGTCCGGATCGCTGTGCGCGTTTCCACCGACGAGCCCGACACCGTGCAGCTGCTGATCGGCAACACCGTCGTCTTCAAAGAGGTGCCGGACTGGATCAGCCGCCGCCGCGAGGGCGAGCCGCCCGACCATGCCGACCGCGCGCGCTTCGGCAAAAAGCTGTTCGGCGCGATCCTCGAGCACGTGGACGAGCCGCAGCCGGTGCCTTCGAACGTTCCTGCGCCCAGCCATGAGATCGAGCCTCCCCCACCTCCGGAGATCAACCGGACTCTGATCGAAGGCATGATCCTGCGCCTGGCTTCGACGGCGACTCGCGTCACCGGCTACGAGGTCGCAGAACAGCTCGCTGTGCCGTTCGGGGTGGTCGAACCGAGTCTCAAGTCGCTGACCGGATCGAACTACCTTGACGCCCTCGGCCTCGCGTCCGAGCAGGGTCCGTGGCTCGGCCGGCCTCTCTCCGAGCGCATGGCTTACGCGATCACGAAGCAGGGGCGCACGCGCAGCGAGCAGATCGGCGACTCGAGCACCCGGTACACAGGCCCCGCGCCGGTCTCGATGCAGGAGTACCGGGCGGTGCTGGCCGAGGCGGCCAAGCCCGGCACGCTCGACCTGGTCAAGGTCAACCTGGCGCTCAGCGGGATCGAGCTCGCGCCTGGCGTCACGGAGGCGGTGCGCGCGGCCGTCAACTCGCGCTCCTCGATCTTCATCTACGGCGCCCCCGGCAACGGCAAGACCACGCTCGCGCGTCGCATTCCAAGCCTTCTCGGCGGCCCGATCGTGATCCCGATCGCCCTCGATATCGGCGGAGGCGAGGTCATGACGATATTCGACGGCGCGGTACATCGCCTCGAGCCGCACCAGCCGGCCGACCGCCGTTGGCGGCGTGTGGCGCGGCCGCTCGTCCAGGTCGGCGGCGAGTTCCAGCTGGAGATGTTCGAACCGACGTGGGAGGAGGGCAGCCGGACCTACGGCGCGCCGCTCCAGGTGAAGGCCAACGGCGGCGTGCTGCTGATCGACGACCTCGGCCGGCAGCGCGTCTCTCCGAAGCAGATCCTCGACCGGTTGCTCGTGCCGCTGGAGCAGGACACCGACTTCATGAACCTGTCGTCGACCGGCCGCAAGGTGGAGGTCCCGTTCCAGGCCCAGCTCGCGCTGTCGACGAACCTACGTCCCGCAGAGCTGCTGGACGAGGCGTACCTTCGCCGGCTCTCCTACAAGGTCCTGATGCCGGACCCGACCTGGGAGATGTGGTGCCGGATCTTCGAACGGGAGCGCGAGCGTCTGGCCATACCGCCCGACCCAGGCGCGCTGGAAATGATCTCGACCCTTTACAGCGGGAGGCCGCTGCGGGGCAACCATCCGCGCGACCTGCTCGAAAGGTTGGTGGACGTGTCGTCCGCGCGTGGCGTGCAGCCCAAGCTCACTCCAGAGCTCGTCGAAGCGGCCTGGCACACGCTTTTCATCACGAGCTAGATGAGGCCGTTCCGCCGAGCGCGCGATTAACGTCGGACGTGGAGAGCGTCCCGACCAGCTTTCCGTCATCCATCACCAGCATCTGACCGTCGTCCGACGCTGAAAGGCGGTCCAACACCGCGGTGAGCGGCTCGCTGGGCGTGACCGTGGCGATCTCGTCCATCCCCGTGCCGTAGTCGCGAACGCGCCGCATGTGCCGTTCTGCTTGGGGCACCTGGGCCAGCCTCGTCAACGTGACGACGCCGTCCAGCGCTCCGTCGAACGTCTTGAGCGGGTAGGCCGCCGCCGCACGCTGTCCGGGTGCGTACGACCTCATGAACTCATCGACGGTAATCCATCCCGGCGCCACGCTTGGATCGCGAGACATCACATCGCCAACGCGCAGACCGTCCAGGGCGCCGCGCATCATCACCTGCGCCGCTTCAGATCTGGCGGCCGACATGAGAAACCAACCGAGGAAGATGAGCCACAGGCCGCTGAGCGCACCCTGGGTGAAGACCTCCAGCAGGCCGAGGCCGATCATCAGAAATGCGCACATCCGACCGAGCCACGCGGCTCCGGACGTGGCGCTGTAGCGGTCACCTCGACGCTGCCACAACCAGGCACGCAGCAGCCGGCCGCCGTCCAGCGGAAATGCTGGAACGAGGTTGAAGAGCAGCAGGACGGCATTGGATCCGGCAAGCCACGCGCAGCCGCCCTCGATCACAGGCGGGCCGCCTGTGGCATCGAGGGCGAGAGTGGCGGCGGCGAACAGGATGGCAAGCGCCAGGCTGACGAGCGGGCCGGCGATCGCGATCCTGGCTTCGATTCCGGGCGTCGCCGCGTCGCCCTTCAGCCGCGCTACGCCGCCGAAGATCCACAGGGTGATGCCGTCGACGTGCACGCCAAGCCGCCTCGCGACGAGGGCGTGGCCCATCTCGTGGCTAAGCAACGATACGTAGAAGAGGAGGCCAGCGATCGAGGACACGAGCCAGTAGGCGGACTGCGACTGGTCCGGCACAACCGCCGGCAGAACCTGGCCGGCAAGGGTCCAGACGATCAGGGCGAAGACGATGCCGAGGCTCCAGTGCAGCCCCACCTCGATCCCCGCGATCCGACCCATGCGGACGCTTGCGTCCACGAGGCGAATGTTAGAGGGGCGGCTTACGGGGCCTGGGTATACTTTTGCGTCTCGCCTTGGTGTGCCCTGCGCGCGCCCGGCGGTGGAGCGGCGGTGGCGGAATGGCAGACGCGCTAGTTTCAGGAGCTAGTGTCCGCAAGGACGTGGAGGTTCAACTCCTCTCCGCCGCACCAACAGATCATTCGCTGGTCGGACGGCCGGTTCAGTCGAACGCAGTTGGAATCGCGCCGGACGCAGGCGCTGAGCCGCGCTGACACGCCCGGTCCATCTCTAACGGGCGCCACGCGGTGCCATTGCGGTAATCGCGGCTAGTAATGCGGTCGAGTCATCAGCCGCAACGCGTATCTCGCTGATACCGGCAGTCTCCCGTAGGAATCCCTTGACGGGGCCCGGGCTTCTGCGGCGAATCGTCACCTCTGTCTTTCCTCCCACTGCAAGCATGGCGATGCCGTCCTTTGTCGAGAGTCCGTCCTGACCTCCTGGTGATGCCAGCGTTTCCTTGACGACCAGATCGACCTCTTGCCAAGGGATCCACGCTTCGCCCAACACGCCATACCTGAGGAGCAGTCCCTGCTCCTCGATCAGGTGGGGAAATGCGCGCAGTGACGCGTAAATACCGATGATCCAGGCCGCCGCGTACGCCGCAATGATGATGAGAACCGGGCTCAACCACGGCCAGGGAGCGAGCCTGGCGAGGATGCCGCCACCCACTCCTTCCAGGAGAATCAACCCGAGGACTACGACAGTGACAAGCCCAAGATTTGACGATGCTGAGTAATGAAAGCTGCGGGCATCTCGACGGGCCCGGCCAGACATCCAAAGGAAGAT
>Ga0209009_1000731_pt1 | contig 10565 bp, 9 predicted proteins | sample BlaSpr_A8_OM3_M2_FD_187979 | JGI IMG/M metagenome (GOLD analysis project Ga0209009, IMG submission 187979) | Forest soil microbial communities from Thunder Bay, Ontario, Canada - Black Spruce, Ontario site 2_A8_OM3_M2 (SPAdes) (version 2) | ecosystem: Environmental > Terrestrial > Soil > Boreal... | reverse complement strand
ACCCGCCGCTGGAACCCGAAGATGAAACCCTACATCTTCCAGGAGCGCAACGGCATCTACATCATCGATCTGCAAAAGACGGTGTTGATGCTGCGGGAAGTCTACGCCGCCGTCAAGCAGATGTCGCGCGACGGAAAAGTCGTCTTGTACGTCGGTACAAAGAAACAGGCGCAGGAGGTGGTCAAGGAAGAGGCCGAGCGCGCCGGGACCTATTACGTCAACGAGCGCTGGCTGGGCGGGACGCTGACCAACTTCGCGACGATCCAAAAAAGGATCACGCGCCTCCGCGAGCTCGAGGGCATGCGGCAGCAAGGCAGCTTCGACATGCTGCCCAAGAAAGAGGTCGCGAGACTGAGCGACGAGTTGGAAAAGCTGGAGCGCTTTCTGGGCGGCATCAAGGACATGCACCGTCTACCCGATGCGGTCTTCATCGTCGACCCGAAGAAAGAGCGGATTGCGGTACTCGAAGCGCGCAAGCTCAAGATTCCGATCATCGCCGTCATCGACACCAACTGCGATCCCGACGAGATCGACTACCCGATTCCCGGCAACGACGACGCGATCCGCGCGGTCAAATTGATGGTTTCGAAAATCTCCGATGCGATCATCGAGGGTCGCACCGAAGCCGAGAGCGGGCAATTCGAAGAGAACGAGTACGATGCGGCGGCGTACGCCCCGGAACCGATGCCGATCGAACTCCCCGAAGAACCGCCCGTCGTCGAAGAGGCGCCGGAAGAGGTCACGGCGTGAGCACGACCGCGAGCTACAAACCGAGCGCCGACGAAATCAAGCGGCTGCGCGAGGACACCGGCGCGGGGATGCTGGACTGCCGGGGCGCGCTGCAGCATGCCGGCGGCGATTACGACGCCGCTAAGAAGAACCTCATCGATCAGGGGATGTCGCGCGCCGCCAAAAAGGCCGAGCGAGCCGCGAACGAGGGCCTCATCGAGTCCTACATTCACGTCGGCGGGAAGATCGGCGTGCTGGTCGAGGTCAACTGCGAGACCGACTTCGTCGCGCGCAGCGATCGCTTCAAGTCGCTCGTACGGGACATCGCCATGCACATCGCGGCCATGCCGGTCCAGTTCGTCTCGCGCGAATCGGTCCCGGCGGAACAGCTCGATGCCGCACGCGCCGAGCTGCTCAAGACGGTGCCGGAAGGTAAGCCGCCGAACGTCGTTGAGAAGATCGTCGAAGGCAAGCTCAACAAGTGGTTCGAGGAAAACGTCCTGCTGGATATGCCGTTCATCAAGAACGACGAACAAACCGTCGGCGAGTTGATCGGTTCGATCGTCGGCGTGCTTGGCGAGAACATCCAGGTCCGCCGGTTCGCGAAGTTCGCGCTCGGTGAAGGCTAGCGCTGCGGAGCGTCCTCCGCTGACGCCGGCGTACCGGCGCATTCTGGTCAAGCTCTCCGGCGAAGCGTTTTTGGGCCGGGAGAGCTCCGTCGATTTGGACACGACCAATTCGATGGCCGAGGAGATCGCGGAAGCCGTGCGTTGCGAAGTCTCGGTTGCAGTCGTGGTCGGCGGCGGCAACATTTGGCGCGGAAAAGCGCACGAAGCCGCCGGGATGGATCGCGCGACGGCCGACTACATGGGGATGCTCGCGACCGTCATCAACGCCCTCGCGCTGCAAGATGCGCTCGAGCGGCTGGGGTTCCCCTCGCGCGTGCAGACCGCGATCCAGATGCAGCAGATTGCCGAGCCGTACATTCGGCGCCGCGCGATCCGCCACTTGGAGAAGGGCCGCGTCGTGATCTTTGCGGCGGGGACCGGTAACCCGTATTTCACCACCGACACGACGGCGGCTTTGCGCGCGGTCGAAATAGGGGCCGATGCCATTTTGAAGGCGACGAAGGTCGACGGTATCTATACGGCCGACCCGAAGCTCGACGCGAACGCGACACGGTTCGAGCGGCTCGACTACCTCGAAGTACTGCAACGAGGCCTGCAGGTCATGGATTCGACCGCCCTCGCGCTCTGCATGGACAACGGGCTGCCCATCATTGTTTTCGATATGAACGTAGCGGGCAACATTTGCCGCGTCATCCGGGGTGAAGCGATCGGGACGCTCGTAACCAACGCCGCGCGCGAAGAAGTCAGACTCGCAACGTAAAGGAAGGCACATGGCGACGCTCGACGAGATCTACAAACACACCGAAGAGAAGATGCAGAAGGCGCTCGAGGCGACGCGTACGGAGTTTGCCGGCATTCGGACCGGGCGAGCGTCGATCGGTTTGGTCGACCGCCTCCACGTCGAAGCCTACGGCACCTCCGTCCCGCTCAAGCAGGTCGCTTCGGTCAGCACGCCCGATGCGCGCACGCTGCAGATTTCCGCATTCGATCGCACGACCGTCGGCGCGATCAAAAAAGCGATCGAAACCAGCGATCTCGGGCTGACGCCGAATGTCGACGGCTCGAACGTGCGGCTCTCGATCCCGCCGTTAACCGAAGAGCGGCGCAAAGACCTCGTCAAGGTCGTTCACAAAAAGGCGGAAGAAGGAAAAGTTGCGGTGCGCAACATCCGCCACAAGAGCATCGACGAGGTGAAGACCCTGCACAAGGACCACAGGGTGACCGACGACGAGAACAAACGCGCCGGCGAGCATGTCCAAAAGCTGACCGACAAATACATCAAAGAAGTCGACAACCTAACGGCCCACAAAGAAAAGGAGATCATGGAGGTCTAGGAGCGGCGGATTCGGGGCGAGCCCAGCGCTAGGGCGTTGGCTGGACTTCGGAAGAGCTGAAGACCCCGGCTAGGCTGAGCCCGTACTCTCGAGCTGCATCGATCGCCACGGTAACTTCGTCATCGCTCGTACCGACTAATTCGAGGCCGACGGGATCGCCGTTCGCATCGATGTCGACATTGACCGAGCCATCGGCGTCCCTAGAAATCGTCCGAACGATCGGTTCGCGCGAATAGTGCAAGTAAAGGGAGTGCATCCCGCCCTCCTCGTCGCGTTCGATTTCGATAATCGGCTTCATAGCGTTTCCTCGGTGACCGTCTTGATTGTTATATCATCGGGTGCGACCGTAACGCGGATTCGTCGGCTGCCGATGACTTTGTAATAGTTCGTTGCGCCGCTTCGGGCGGGCACCGCTGTTTCATAATGACGAAGCGTTTCTTCGACTTCCGTAGCGCTGATGCTCCTCTTGCGCATTCGACGCAAAGCGTGGTGTGAATATCGCACATTCCCTCCGACGAGGCCCAGACGGCCCCGCCTGCTATCACGACAGTCGGACTCAGCGGCAAGGAAGCAAGCGAGAACGGCGAGACGATGGGCATTAGTGCCCCGCGAGTCAGCGATGTAGCGAAGAGTCTACCGGTCGCTGCCGGGAGGCATGTCGGAAGGAACAAGGAAGTTCGCTCCGACACGTTGCCTCCGCCCAAGGGCCGCGTGACCGCGCGACTTGCGCGGCTAGCACGCCACATGGAAATTCCCGCTTTTTGTTCGAGCCGGTTCTCGTCATTCAGGAGGGACCATGACGATCAAGAGACTCACCGCCGTGGCCGCGGTCGCCTTACTTTTTATCGCAGCCGCGATAGTAATCCGGCTCGGTTTGAGCCCCGCGCAGGCGAAGTTGGGCGTGCCAAAGTTGGGCGCTGCAAAGTTTCAGCACGTTATCGTGATCGTTCAGGAGAACCGGACCCCCGACAACCTCTTCCAAGGGTTATGCGGGCCGCCGATCAGCCAGGTACCTCGCTGCAGCACGAAGCCGGCGTCAGGGCAGTACGACATCCAGACGGGAAATTGGCTGGACAAGACCTCACCGGGCGGCACCATACAGCCCGGCACCATACCACTGGACAATAAGTACGACTTGAGTCATGCACACTCGGGTTGGGTCGCTCAATGCGACGCCGACAGCAGCGGCGCGTGCCTTATGGACGGCGGTGCCGGCGTGACCTGCGGGCCGCCCGCGCATTGCGCGCCGCATCCTCAATTCAAAATCGTCGACAATTCTAACGGCATCCTCAATCCTTACCTCCAGATGGCGGTGCAATATGGTTGGGCCAACTACATGTTCCAAACCAATCAGGGCCCGAGTTTCCCCGCCCATCAGTTTTTGTTCGGGGGTACTTCGGCGCCCAGCGCAGCCGACGATGCAAAGGGCATCTTCGCGTCGTCGAACATGATCGGAAAGGGGATCGGCGGCCTCAGCAAGATCGCTGGTTGCACCGCGCGCGCCAAGACGCGCGTCAAGCTGATCGATCCCAGCGGGCAAGAGACCGGCCGCGCCTATCCGTGCTTCGAGCACCAGACGATGAGCGATCTCTTCACTAGTGCGGTTACGTGGAGGTTTTACAGCCCGAAGCCCGGCTCGATCTGGACGGCTCCCAATTCGATCAAGCACATCTGCCAATCGACCGGGCCGGGCGGAAAGTGCGTCGGCCCGCAGTGGACGCAAAACGTCGACTTCGGGCCAAGCGATGTGTTGAACGACATTAGCGCGTGTAACCTCCGCTCGATGAATTGGGTGATCCCAACGGGCGCGAACTCCGACCACGCAAACGTGAATGACGGCGGCGGGCCTTCGTGGGTCGCCTCGATCGTCAATGCGATCGGAAACAGCACGAAGTGCGACGGCGGCAGGGGCTACTGGAAGAATACGGCCATCATCATCACGTGGGACGATTGGGGCGGCTGGTACGACCACGTGCCTCCGCCGATCCTGCCCCAGCCGCAAGGCGACTACCAGTACGGTTTCCGCGTTCCGCTGATTGTGGTCTCCGCGTACACGCCGAAGAATTACGTCAACAACACCCACCACGACTTCGGCAGCATCTTACGGTTCGTCCAGCGCAATTTCGGGATTCAAGAGGGCAAGCTCAGCTTCGCCGACCAGCGGGCCAAAAGCGATCTCAGAGCGTTCTTTAACATGAATGCGCCGCCGCGCAGTTTCCAAACCATCGGCGCACCGAAAAATGCGAACTACTTCATAAAGGATAAGCGGCGAGCCAGCGATCCCGACGACCAGTAGCAAGCTTCCCCGCGGACGCGCGAGCTCTTGTCAGGATGACAACACATAACAAGAATCCCGGCTGCGAGGCCGGGATTCTTGTTTCGGCAGGCGTTGCTCTTTGTCAGCCCAGCTTGCCGGAATAGGACTCGAGTATCGACCACGCCTGATCGCCGAATTGACCCTTCCAATTCTTGTAGAAGTCGCCCAGCTTCGCGCGCATGCTGGTCCGATCGGGGACGTTGACGGTCATCCCTTGCGATTTCAATTTTCCGAGAAGGCTTTCGTTGAAGGCTATGACTTGCGCGCGCATCCGCAATCCGTAGGTTCGGGCGTTCCGGCTGACGATCGCCTTGAGATCGGCCGGCAGGGCGGTCCAGAAGTCGCCGTTGGCGAGCAGCCAATACGCGCCCCACATGTGTGCCGTCAAGCTCAAATACTTCTGCACCTCGTACATCCGCGCGAACTCGATGTTGAGCAACGGATTTTCCTGACCATCGACGATGTGGGTCTGCAGCGCCGGATAGAGTTCGCTGAAGTTGATCGGCGTCGGCGCCGCCCCGAGCGCCTTGAACAAGTCGATGTAGAGGTTGCCGGGCGGCGTCCGGATGCGGAAGCCGGAGAAGTCGGAAGCAGTGGCGATGGGATGCGTGCTCGAGGTGACGTTCCGCATCCCGTTCTCCCAGATGATCTCGAAGGCGTACATTCCCTTGGCCGAGATGTCGTTCCGGATGTACGCGCCGAGCTTTCCATCCACGGCCTGGAAGGCGTTGTTCGAGTCTTTGAACGCGAAACCGATGCTGGGGATCGCCGCGACGGGGACGACCGAAGCGAGGATCGCCCCGTCGAGCGTCATGAACTGCAGCGCGCCGGAGCGAAGCTGCGTGAGCATCGCCGTGTCCCCGCCCAGCTGGTTATTCGGGAACGTGGAGACGTCGACGCGTCCGTTGGACTCCTTGCGCACCGCGTCCCAGAGGTCTTTCATCGCGACGCTCAGGGGATGATCGACGGGCTGATTCGTTCCGGCTTTTCCGGTAAAGTCCGCCGCCTTCGCCGGCGCCTTGATCATCGCGATCGAGGCGAATACGGCGGACGACGACGCAATAAAAGCTCCGCGTGAGGTCACGAGCGATACCTCCAGGTCCGAGGGTTTGCAGTGTGACCTCTAGTGACAGCCTCCGTTGCGATTCCTTCGCAACGCGTTTCGGTCACCGAAAAACTTAACTGGTCGCGCCGACGTTGGTCCAGTCGAAGATGTCGACCCTCACGGTCGTGCCGCTCGAGAACGTCTGAGTTCCGGGTGGCGCCAGGATGAAGCCGTCGGCTTCGCTCGCCGGGCGGGTCAGGGCCGAACATTGGTTGTCGAGCGGCGTTGCGACGAGGCAGCCGTCGCTCAGGCGAACTCTCACGTAAGAGGCGTACGTCGAATTCGGCTTCGCGCGGATGCGACCGTCGAGCCGTGCGGCATGGGTCGGGGGTAAGGGATCGCTTCTGCCGCCGAGTGCGAACAATGCCGGGCGAACGAATTCTTGCAACGCAATGAATGCCGACGGCGGATTTCCCGGTAGGACTGCAACCTGCACCGCTGGGGCGCCTGACCCGGCGATGCGTCTGCCGAAAGCGCTTTGCTTCACCGGGCTAAGCGCGACGGAGTCGAAGAAGAACTCGACGCCCAGTTCTTTCAGGATCCCGAGCGGCGCGCCGCCGGTCGTCACGACGAGATCGGCCGCCCCAATCGCCTCTTCGAGAGCGTCGCGCAACTTAGCGCGCTCGCCGCCAACCATCGATACCTTAACGGCCCTGGCACCCAGCGCTTCCACCGCAGACGTCATTACGAAGGCGTTGCTGTTGCGAATCTGACCGTACGCCGGTACCGCGTCGATCGGAACCAACTCGTCGCCCGCGCAGACGATGACGACCTGCGGTCTTCGATAGACTTCTATTGCGGCGCAGCCGGCCGCTGCCAAAAGTCCCAGCGCTGAAGGACGCAGCAGCGCGCCTGATTCGATCAAAACATCTCCTGCGCGCGCGTCCTCCCCCGGCGGGAAGATATGGCTTCCGCCGGAGACGAACTGCGAGATGCGCACGACGCCGTCGCCGGTTTCGACCTCTTCGAGCGGTAGCACCGCATCGGCGCCTCGCGGGATGGCGGAGCCGGTCGCGATCGACGTCGCCGTTTGCGGTATATGCTCGCCCGAGGCAGAATCGGCCCAAAGCCGCGCGCGGACCGGCAACTCTCGCGGCAGCAACCCGAGATCGGCGGCTCTGACGGCGAAACCGTCCATCGCCGACCGCGCGAACGGAACGAGATCCTCAGGTGCGTGAAGCGTCTGCGCCGCGACGCGTCCCGCGGCGTCGCCCAGGGAGATCCGTTCGGTGCCGAGCGCCGCGCACGCCTCGACGATGCGGCGTTGCGCCTCGATGAAGCCCAAGGCGTTCACGGCGCCGGTACCTCGAGAACGAGACGCTCATCGTTCGCATACACGTTGAAGCGTGAGTCGCGCAGAAACCCGATGAGCGTCACCCCGAAGGAGCGCGCGAGCTCGACCGCGAGGCTCGACGGCGCCGAAACCGAGCACATGATCGGTATGTGCGCGGCGGCGGCCTTCTGCACGAGCTCGTAGCTCGACCGTCCGCTAACCATGACGATCCGGTCGTCGAGCGGTAGCCGCCGGTTTAGGAGCGCCCAGCCGACGAGCTTGTCCATCGCATTGTGCCGGCCGACGTCCTCGCGCAACGCCAAGAGCTTCCCGGAGAGATCGAACAGCGCGGCTGCGTGGAGGCCGCCGGTCTTTTCGAAGATACCCTGAGCCGAACGCAGCCGGCCCGGCAACGAGAGGATCGTCGGGGCGTCGACCCGGGCTTCGGAAACGATCGCGTCGACGCCGCGCAGGCGGAGGGCTTCGATATTCGCCTTCCCGCAGACGCCGCAGGCGCTCGTCATGGTGAAGTGGCGCTCGAGCGCATCGAGTGGCGGAAGCGATTCGCCGGCCAGATCGACGTTGACGGTGTTGTATTGCTGCTCGGCGGGGACGTCGACGCAATACGAAATCCGGGCGACGTCCTCGGGACCTCCGATCACGCCTTCGCCGTAAAGAAAACCGGCCGCGAGTTCGAAGTCGGCGCCGGGAGTCCGCATCGTGATCGCGACCGTGCGTGTCTCCGCGCCGGCACGCAATCGAATCTCTAGCGGCTCCTCAGTCGCCAGTCGATCGAAACGCGGACGGGCGAGCCCGTCATCGACTGCGAGCAGACGCGTCTCGATCGATGAGCCGGCACGCGGCTCGTCGCGAGGCTCGAACATTTCTCGTCCTTCTCTGTGGAATGGCCAAAGCGCCTTCGCTCCGAGCGGTGTCTTCGTACCAAATCGACCGCGTTGAGCCGCGGCTCATTGCGCTAGGTGAAAACTTCGTTCGACGTATGAGAGGGGGCGCTTGGCTTCCCGCGAAACGCGCGGCAAAACGGCTGCTCACGTCTCTTCTGTTATGAGGTGATCGAGATGGCAAGTACGGTTTCTCGTCAGGACTTTCTTAAACTGACGGGCATCGGCGTTGGAGCGCTCGCGCTCTCGGAGCTCGGCTTCGACCTGGCGAAGGCCACCACGATCAAACGCGAGTTGCGGATCGCAAATGCTGTCGAAGCGCATTCGCTCTGTCCGTATTGCGCGGTCGGCTGTTCGCTGATCGCATATACCCGGCAGAATGCGAGCGGCGGCACCGACCTGCTGCAGATCGAAGGCGATCCCGACAGCCCGGTCAACGAGGGACGGCTTTGCCCGAAGGGGGCGACCTCACTCCAGCTCGCCGCCTCGCCGAGGCGCGTCGACCAGCCTCTGTACCGGGCGCCTGGTGCGACCGCGTGGCAAGCGATTTCGTGGAACGACGCGCTCGATAAGATCGCACAACGCATCAAGGACACGCGCGACCGCACCTTCGTGGCCACCGACAAGAAGGGCAACACCGTCAATCGCACCGACGGCATCGCGTTCGCCGGAGGCGCGACCTTCAGTAACGAGGAGGGTTACCTCGCAGCGAAGGTGGCGCGCAGCCTGGGACTGGTGTATCTAGAACAACAGGCCAGGGTTTGACACGGTCCGACGGTCGTCAGTTTGGCGGCCACCTTCGGACGCGGCGCGATGACGAACCACTGGCGCGATATCAAGAACGCCGACGTCATCTTGATCAACGGCGCAAATCCGGCTGAAGCCCACCCGGTGGGGTTCCAATGGTTCATGCGCGCCAAGCTCGATCCGACCAAGGGACCGGGTAAGGGCGGCGGCGCCAAGATTATCCACACCGACCCGCGCTTCTCGCGGACCTCGGCGGTGGCGGACCAGTATCTGCGCATCCGCACCGGGACCGACGTCGCGTACTACGGCGGATTGATCAACTACATCCTCAACAACAACAAATTTCACGACGAGTACGTCAAGCATTACACCAACGCGTCGTTTCTCGTCAGCAAGGACTATTCGTTTCACGACGGCCTGTTCTCGGGTTACGATCCGAAGAAGCGGGCGTACAAGACCTTCGCTCCGCCGGCGAAGCCGCCGGCCACGGCCGACAAGTCATGGGGCTATCAAACCGACGAGAACGGTTTTGCCAAGCGCGACAACACGCTGCAAGATCCGCAGTCCGTCTTCCAGTTGCTCAAGAAGCACTACTCGCGCTACACGCCCGAGATGGTGCAGACGATCACCGGCATCCCGAAGGAAGATTTCTTGAAGGTCGCGGCGATCGTCGGCGAGATGGGCCGCCCCGACAAAGTCATGACGATCGTTTACGCGGTCGGCCTGACCCAGCACACGACGGGCACGCAGTTGATCCGCTGCGGCGCATTGCTGCAACTGTTGCTCGGCAACATGGGCCGCCCCGGCGGCGGAATGAACGCCGAGCGCGGGCATGCCAACATTCAGGGGAATACCGACAACGCGATCTCGTGGGAGATTCTGCCCGGCTATCTCAAGGTGCCGCTGCCCGGACAGAAGACGATCGACGATTACGTCAAGGGTAGCGCCTCGAAGAAGCTCGATCCGAATTCGTGGAATTTCTTCGGGACCAACTATAAGAAGTTCATGGTCAGCCTGCTCAAGACGTGGTACGGCGACAACGCGACCGCCGCGAACGACTTCGCGTTCAACTTCTTGCCGAAGCCGGCCGGCAACTCATCGTGGATGTCAATCTACGACAACGCGCTGCAGGGGAAGATGGAAGGCCTCATGCTCTCGGGGATGACGGCGAGCAGTATCGGCCCCGATTCGAACCAAGTGATGCAGGCGCTCGCGAAACTCAAGTGGCTGGTCGTGATGGATCCGTTCCCGACCACCAGCTCGGAATTCTGGTACAAAGGCCTGAACATGAAGCCGGCCGACATCCAGACCGAAGTCTTCATGCTGCCGGCGACTCACTGGATCGAAAAGGATGGGTCGTTCGTCAACAGCGGGCGCTGGATGCAGTGGAAAGATGCGGTCCTTCCACCGCAGGGCGGCTCGTTCCACGACCATTGGATGATCGCCGAACTGCACCATCGCGTGAAGGCACTGTACCAGAAGAACGGCGGCAAATTCCCCGACCCGATCCTCAAGTTGCAGATGGCGTA
>Ga0209009_1000730_pt1 | contig 10566 bp, 9 predicted proteins | sample BlaSpr_A8_OM3_M2_FD_187979 | JGI IMG/M metagenome (GOLD analysis project Ga0209009, IMG submission 187979) | Forest soil microbial communities from Thunder Bay, Ontario, Canada - Black Spruce, Ontario site 2_A8_OM3_M2 (SPAdes) (version 2) | ecosystem: Environmental > Terrestrial > Soil > Boreal... | reverse complement strand
CGTTGAGGACCTGCGGCCGGTTGAGGGTGATGGTCGCGATCGGGGCCTCGATCTCGACCGTTATCAAGTCGTACCGCCCCCCCGCCCTACCCTTCCCCTCGAGGGGGGAGGGGATGTTTCTCCCCATCGCGGCTATCATCGACCAAATGGGCACCAGGCGGCTGGTGGCGGCAGCGAGAGATTCGGAGATCCAGGTGGTCCGGATGCTAGGCGCCGTCGAGCACGCGAGGGCGCGCATCGCGTAGATGCGTAACCGAGCGCGCGCAGACGGCAACGACGCAGACGGGCCGCATGGGCTCCGAAGCTCCGCCGACGCCCACCGGCCGCGTGGTGTAGGGCCGCTCAGAGACTCCTATGGCCGGGTCGCCGACGACCTCAGGATCTCGATCACCGACCGCTGCAACTTCCGTTGCATCTACTGCATGCCTGCGGAGGGGCTCAAGTGGCTGAAGCGGGACGACATCCTCCGGTTCGAGGAGATCGTTCGCCTGGCCCGGATCTTCGTCGAGCGCTACGGCGTGCGGACGATCCGGATCACCGGTGGCGAGCCCCTGGTTCGCATCAAGGTTGAAGAGCTCGTCGGCATGATCAACGCCATCGACCCGACCCTGGACATCACGATGACCACCAACGGGGTGCTGCTGCGTGACAAAGCCCGCCTGCTGGCGGAGGCGGGGCTGAAGCGAATCAACATCTCGCTGGACACGCTCAACATGGAGCGCTTCCACGAGATCGCGCGCAGCGATCAGTTCAAACGGACGATGGACGGAATCCAGGCGGCGCGCGAGGCCGGCCTGTGGCCGATCAAATTGAACATGGTCGTTATGAAGGGGCACAACGACGACGAGGTCGTCGATTTCGCGCGCCTGGCTCGCGACGAGGGGTACGAGGTTCGGTTCATCGAGTTCATGCCTCTTGACGGCGACGGCATCTGGACCAACGAGCAGGTCGTCCCGAGCTTGCGCATCCAGGAACAGATCGAAGACCTCTTCCCGCTGGTGCCGGTCGCCGACCCACGGCCCGGCCCCGCCACCCGCTTCAAGTTCGCGGACGGAGCGCCCGGCGGCGTCGGCTTCATCTCGTCGGTGAGCCAGGCCTTCTGCACGGCGTGCAACCGCATCCGGCTCACCGCCGAAGGCGGCCTGCGCACGTGTCTTTTCTCGCTGCAGGAGACCCCGCTGCGCGACCTGCTGCGCTCCGGCGTGTCCGATGACCATCTCGGCCGCGTGATCGAGACGGCGATCTGGCGCAAAGAGGAAGGCCACCTGATCAACCAGCCGGGGTTCATCAAGCCTTCGAAGAGCATGTCGCAGATCGGCGGATGATCCAGGAGATCCAGGCCCCATCGACCCATCTCGCCCACAAGGCCATGGTCGAGCTCAGGACGAACATAGGACCAGAGATCGCGTTCGCCGACCACGTCGACAAGGTCATGCGACCCGAGGGCTACCGAATAGTCGGTTTCTTCGTCAAGGAAGATCTCTACGCGGCGGCTGTGGCCGGCTTTCGCGTCCTGAATCACCTCGCGTGGGGCCATACCCTGTACTGCGATGACATCGGCACGCGATACGACCACCGAAAGCACGGTTTTGCGGGCCAGCTGATGGACTGGATGATCGAAGAGGCCAGGCGGCTCCACTGCGACGAGTTCCACCTCGATTCTGGATTGGGGCCCGATCGCGCCGACGCACATCGCCTGTACTTCAACAAGCGCATGCGCATCTCTTCTCATCACTTCTCCCGCCAGGCCTGATGCTCCGGCCCGAGGAAGCCCAGCGGCCCTACACCGTCACCGAGCTCGCCAACGAGATCAGGCGCGAGCTGCGTCCCCTCACCGCTCTGCTCGTCAAGGGCGAAGTGAGCGGGATGAAGCGCGGCGCCAAGGGCCACTACAGCTTCGCCATCAAGGACGGACAGAGCCTGATCAACGGATTTCTGTACGCGGACGACGCTCGACGCGTGACGACGCTGCCCGAGGACGGCCAGGCATTCGTCTTCCGCGGGCGGGTCGATTTCTGGCCGCAATACGGGACGGTCCGCTTCGTGGTGGACCAGATCGAGTTCGATGACATCGGCAAGCTCCGCGCCCGGCTCGAGGAGCTGAAGCGAAGGCTGGAGGCCGAGGGTGCTTTCGCCCCTGGCCGCAAGCGGAGGCTGCCATTCCTGCCGCGCGCGATCGCGCTTCTCACATCGCCCACGGGCGCGGTCATCCACGACCTTCAGGAGACGATCTGGGAGCGCTACCCGAACATGGGCGTCGTCGTCTACCCGGTCCAGGTGCAGGGCGCTGCCGCGCCGATGAGCGTCGCGCGGGCCCTGAGGCGATGCAACCAGGAGATGCTCGCGGACGTGATCGTGCTGGCGCGCGGCGGCGGGAGCTTCGAGGAGCTTTACGCCTTCAACACGGAGCTGGTCGCGCGAGCCATCCTCGAATCGAAGCTTCCCGTGGTGACCGCGCTCGGCCACACCTCGGACCGCACCGTGGCCGACCTCGTCGGTGACGCGGAGTGCCGGACACCAACCGAGGCCGGGGCGCGGGTGGTCCCGAAGAAGTCGGACCTGCTCCTCCAGCTGCGCGAGCGTCGACGGCGGCTGGACCGCGAGATAGCCCAGCGCCTCACCCGCGAGGGCGAGCGCCTGGCCGCAAAAAAGCAACGCCTGGTCCAGCTGCTCCCCGCTTTGGTGCGGCACCGCATCGAGCGTCTCGCTCGGGCGGCCGGCGAGCTGGGTCGGCTGAGCCCGCTCGCGCAGGTCGCGCGCCGCGAAGAAGCGCTGCGGGATCGCGGCCGCCGTCTCGACGTCTCCGCCTCTGCCCGGCTGACACGCAGCCGCAACGCGCTTGCCGCACGACGCGCGACCGAACGCCTGGATCGCGCACTGTCCGAACGCTTCGCCGCAGCGACAAGGGGCATGGAACACCGCCGCCAGCGTCTCGTCGCCTTGAGCCCGGACGGCGTGCTCTCGCGCGGCTACAGCATCACGCAGGACGCGGAGTCGGGCGCAGTACTGCGCAGCTCGGGTGTTACGGCCGTCAGTCGAAGGGTCCGCATCCGGCTGGGAACCGGGAGGCTCGGAGCGAGGGTCGACGAGGTGGAGTCGTGACCGACGAGCTGACATATGAACAGGCGCTGGAGAAGCTGGACGAGAAGCTCAAGCTGCTCGAAGACGGGGAGCTCGGCCTGGAAGACGCGCTCAAAGCCGTCGATGAGGCACGGATCTACCTCAAGGTGTGCACGGACCGTCTCGAGGTGGCGCGCCGCAAGATCGAGGTCAGAGCGGAGCCGGAAACAGTTCCCGAGTAGCTATGCGGGCGGCGGATCGACAAACGGCTTCAACTGCTCAACTTCGGACTCGTCTAGGTGTGCGAACAGCGCAAGGTCGTCAGCGCGGTCGATAAATGAGATCGGCAGCACGACGTCTCGCTTGAAGAACCCTTCAGGCCGGATCACGACAGCGACCAGCTTGCCGCGGTCAAACAGAACGTCCCGGACAGTTCCGAGACGGTGGCCTGTGGTTCCCAGCATCACGTTCTCGCCACCGTCGATCTCGATCTCGCCGTCCGGCTTGTTCGCGATCTCGTCGGCTTTCGGCAATCCGAGGCCTCCTGTCAGGAGCTCCCCTTCTTCGATCACCGCATCCTCAGCCGTCAGCGGCTCACGTCGATAGCTCAAATAGAGAGGCTGACGGCGGATGTCGGGCCCTGCCAGGGAAAGCCGTACGACCTCATGGGTGGCGGACTCGACGGCGGTGATCGGAATCACGACCTCGTCTGTCGTGAAGAGCTTCTCGCCCGCAAGCAACCGGCGGCCAAGGCTCACTTCGTCTTTCACCACCAGGGCCCGGGGGTCGAATCCTTTCTCGTCGACGATGACGCTGATGAGCGTCCCCGCCTTGTGACCCGTACTGTCGATGACGTCGGCGCCAAGCCGGAAGTCGGAGAGCTCAGGCATCAATGAGATTATCCGACAGTGGCTGGGAGGTCATCGGTGGAGGCCGACTCGAGCTGCTCGTTCATGGTTCGGAGGCGCTGGCTCAGGTTCTTGATGAACTCGAGCAGCACCTCCGGATGCTCGTGAACGATGGCCTGCATCCGGTCACGCCTCAATACGCGCACGGTCGTGTTCTGTGAAGCCTGGGCGCTCGCGGATCGCGGCTGGTCGTCGAACACCGACATCTCACCCACCACCTTGCTCGGGCCGTGCCGGGCCACGGTGACGTCCAGACCATCGTGGTCGAGGTGAATCCGGACCTCGCCTTCCAGCACGACATACAGCTCCGCGCCGACGTCGCCTTTTCTGAAGATCGACTCGCCTCGGACGTAGTGACGGGTCACCATCAGGCGGTCGATGCTCGCCAGCTGCTCGAGCGTGAGAGTGCTGAACAGGGGCACGCGCTTGAGGGCGATGAGCTCCTTCATCTGGTCGCCGGCCCCTCGGGATGCCGCTTCGGCGGTCTCCTTGACCCACTTGTCGTGATGGTTCGCGAGTGCTTCCAGCTCTGCATTGGTGAGGGGGCGAGCCGAGCCTGAGTCGAGGGACTCCGGGTCGAGCAGCTGCGCCAGCGGCCCTGCGAGCCAGCCCGGGCCGAAGTTTATCAACGTTTCCAGCGCCTCCACCCTCGCTTGCACCTCGTCGGACAGGAGACCGCGCTCGACGGTCGCGAACCCTCGTTTTCCGTGCAGCGCTCTCATCGCAGACAGCCCCGAGTCGATGCCAGTGCGGGCGTAATCGTCGAGACCGATCCGGAGCAGCGCGTAGCCGGCGGCATCTTTGTCATCCAGCTCCGAAGCGGCCCGAGCCAAACGCGCGGACAACCGCGCCAGGTGGAGGGCGTCCGCCAGGTGCGACTCTAGGTGGACCCGCGCGCGCTGGAATAGATCCGGCCGGCCGCTGCGGAACAGGGCCTCGATGACCGCGGCGGCGGCCTGGTCCTGAGCTACGAGCAGCGGCAGGGTAAGTACGAGCGCGTCAGGCGATTGGGCGGCCATCGCTTCCGCGGCGAGGCGCCGGACGTCGCGGTCCCCGCTGGCGAGCCCATCCGCCAACGCTTCCGCGTAGGCCTGGTGCTGGGACACCGGGGGCGTCCACCTCACCGCCTGGCGGAGCGCTTCGCGCCGCACCTCGATGTCGTCGTCGCGCAGGCATGCGATCAGAGGGTCGGAAATTCCCGTGACGTCGCCTTTCATCTTGGCGAAGCTGCGGATCGACTCCAGGCGCACGCGTGCGTCGCCATCGCGCATCGCCGAAACGATCGTTTCCTGGCCGCCGACAAAGGCTGCCGCCCAGACGGCCGCGGCTCGATCCTCGGTCACCTTCGAGTGCCACAGCGCCCTCAGCAGCTCGTCCGACCTCGCCCACTTGCGGTTGGCGCCCGCCACGGCCGCCGCAGCCCGCACCCATCCGTCAGGGTCCTCTGCGGCGACATCCAGCTGCTCGATGGTGATACTCGCGGGCGCCGCCATCTGGAGAGCAAGCCTCCGCAAGACCCGATCACTGCCCGCCAGGAGCTCGGGCAGCATCGCGGTCAGCGCTTCCGGCGACGCCTTCCCGAGCGCGGCGGTTGCGAACTGCCGGACCTTGTCGTCTCCGGATCGTATGTAACCCTGCAGCTCGGCGACCTGCTCGGGGCTTGGCCGGCCTAGGGCTTGCTGGAAGTCCGCGAGGCTCAGCGCGTGGGTGCGCAACCGGTCGTAGATGGCGGTGACGTAGAGGCTTCGCACCCATAGGGCGGCGAGGATGAAGAGAATCCCGATCACGACACCGATGATGGCCACCGTCTCGACGCTGGCCGCGATCGTCCGCTGAACGACCAGCAGACCCACGCCCGTCACCACCGCCGCCCCCGGCAGCACGCCGTTGTCGAGCAGCAGCTTCAGCTTGGGGCCGACCTGGGCCGGCAAAGCGCTGCCCAGCACGTTCTCGACCGGGTCGTCCAGGCCCGTCTGAAGGCCATTCCGCACGATGAACAGGAAAAGCGCCGTTGACAGGATGGGAGCCACCGCGACGGCCGTGAATCCGATCAGGGTGAACAGCGGCAGGGCCATCAGCGCGTTTTTGACGCCGAGCTTGTTGAGGACCCAGGGCGTCACGAATAGGCTGACGAGCAGCTGCACCGCGTAGCTCACGAGCCACGCGTTGCCAATCAGGATCGTCAACGACTGCAGGTTGTTGTGCGTCGCCTGCACGAACAGGACGGCGACCAGGTAATCGCCGATCCGGCTCGCGACCTGCAGCGCGAGAGCGAGCAGGATCAAGGCGAGCACCAGGCGGCTGCCCGTCACGTATCGAAACGCACCCCTGAGAACGGCCACGACCCCGTGCTTCTTGAGCGCCGCCTCCTGGTCGGCGAGGAACTCGTCGGGATCGTCGACGAAGGCTGGGCGGAAGAGCGTTCGCTCGAGGCTGCGTGACATGATCGCGGCGGCGATCGATCCAAACGCCCAGACGAAGATCAGCGGCTCCGTGGCATAGACGGCCACGACTGTCGTGGTGACGCCGGCCAGGATGTAGCCGATGCTCGAACCCGCGGCGATCACGGGGAAGATTCGCTTGCCCTCGAGCACGTTGAAGTGCTGGGTGACAAAGCTCCAGAACGTGAGCATGACGAGCTCGAAGGCGACCGAGTACACGACGTAGGCCGTGAACGCCACCGTCGAGTCCTCGCGAATGACGTAGGCCGCGTAGACGATGACCGCGGCGATCGCGTTCGCGCCGAGGGTGATCCGGAAGGCGCGCCCGACGCCGAACCGGCGCGTGACGAGGCCCTGCAGAGCGACCATGGGCCAGACGGCCAGCGCGAGGACGATGAAGAACAGCGGGTATGCCTGGGGTCCCGCCTTGTTGAGGAAGATCGACTGGCTGGCGCTGAATGCGGTGTACATCGCCCAGCCGAGCACGATTGCGAAACCCGCCACCTGAAGCGTTCGGTTGAGCTCAGTGCGGCGAACGTGCAGGAACTTCGCCAGCAGCGGCGACATCGCGGCAGGTTGCACGACGCCCCGGACCTGCATCAGGTTTGCTGTACGGCTGCGATCCTTTCCAGCGCGGCGATTCGCTCTTCGATCGGCGGGTGGCTGTCGAAGAGGTGGTTGAAGAAGCTGCCGTGATGCTCCTTCGGGTTGTCGATGCACATCGCAGCCACCGCGTGGTTGAACTTTTCCAGCGGCTTGTCGTTCTGCGCGATCTTCTTCAAAGCGCTCAGCAAGCCCTGCGGGTTGCGGGTCAGTTCGACTCCGCTGGCGTCCGCGAGCGACTCACGCTGCCGCGAAAGGGCCATCTGCATGATCGGCCCGACGATGGCGGCGATCAGGCCGAAGATGATGCCGATCGCGAGAATCACCAGCATCGCGCGGGAGTCACGTGTCCGGATCCTGAAGGCGCCCTGCCAGACGAAGCTGGCGATGAGCGCCGCCATGCCGATCATCGTCGTCACGATCAGAAGCAAACGAACGTCGTAGTTCTTGACGTGGCTCATCTCGTGCGCCAGGACGCCCTCGAGCTCCTCGCGGTTCATCATCTGCAGCAGGCCGGTCGTCACGCTCACCGCAGCGTGCTGGGGGTCGCGGCCGGTGGCGAAGGCATTCGGGCTGGGGTCGTCGACGATGTACACCTTGGGCACCGGCACACCATCGCCGATCGCCAGCGTCTGGACGATGTTGTACAGCTGCTGGTACTGCTGCGGGTCAGCCTCGTGCGCGCCCACCGCGGCCAGAACCGTGGCCGCCCCGAAGTAGTAGGAGTACGCCGCCGCACCGATGCCCAGCAGTCCGAGGACGATCGCTCCGATGATCGCGGTGCTCGTGCCGCCCCCGAACTCGCCGATCACGAAACCTGCCAGCAGCCACACCAGCAGGAACAAGACGATGAGGATGACGCTGTTGCGCTTGTTGTGCGCGATCTGGTGATACATCTATACCTAATTACCCGCGCGCTTCGGCCTCTTAACGGTGCCTTTCACGCGACCGGCCGCCCAGCGGCCCCAGATTTGCGCCCAGACGAGACCGTTGCCGAAGGCCGAGACATCCTCGGCGTGGTGCTTGAAGTGATAGGCCCACATGGACCGGTGCCGCTGGTATTCCATCTGGCGCTCCATCTCGGGTGACGCCGGGCTGACATGGTGAGTGGCACCCGCCGTGGGCAGGTAGAAGACCTTCCAACCGCCCAGCTTCAACCGGTAGCAGAGGTCGACGTCCTCGCCAAACATGAAGTACCGCGGATCGAAGAAGCCCACGCGTTCCAGGGCGGCCATGCGCACCATCAGGCAGGCGCCGGATCCGGCGTCCATCTCGTGCACGTCCGACTCGGGTACGTGGCCCATGTTGTAGCGCCCGAAGCGCGGGCTCTTGGGAAACAGCTTGCTCAGGCCGATCGTGCGATAGAACATCGTCCGCGGCATCGGGAACGCCCGGCGCGCGTCCGGATCCAGGCGGCCGTCCGGCAGCACGAGCCTCGGTCCGACCGCGCCGGCGTCTGGACGCGTCAACAGAAAGTCGGCCATTCTGCCGACAGACTGAGCGTCCAAGCTCACTGCGGAGTTCAGGAGGAGTACAAAGCGGCCCTGGCAGCGCTCCAGCCCCAGGTTGGCGGCCCGGCCATAGCCCAGGTTTTTTGGCTGCACCAACACGGTAGCTTGAGGGAACTCGTCGGTCACGGCCGCCGCCGACCCGTCTGACGAGTCGTTGTCCACGACCACGGCCTCCACCGGGACGTCCGCGCTCGCAAAGAACGTCTGCAGACACTGGAGAAGCAGGTCCTTGGCGTTGTAGCTGACGACAAGTGCTGAAACGAGGGGCTTCGTTTGATCGGGCATCGGAAAGGCATTATCCCGCCAGGGACGCACCGGAGGCGTCGGCTAGACTACCGAGGACTGTGCAAACCGGCGCTCGACTGGGTCTCGGCCAGCGCCTGGCCCAGGTCCGGGGGAACCGGTTGGTCCAGCAAAACCTGGTCCTTTTCGCGGGTGGGCTGGTCGCCGGCATCGGTGGCTTCGTGTACCACGCCATCGCGGGCCGGATCCTCGGGCCCGCCACCTACGGCCAGGTCGCATTCCTGATTGCTCTGTACGCGGTAGGCACTGCCCCGGCGCTGATCCTGATCGTCGTGCTGGCTCGCTACACCGCCACGCTGGCGGCTCGGGGCGACGCTGGAGTGCGTTCTCTGCTTGGGCGCACTTCGCGACTGGTAGCCATTCCATCTCTTGTCGCCGTGCTCATGACAGCTTTGTTTGCACGGCCGGTCGCAGCTTTCGAGCACCTGGGTTCGACCATTCCAATCCTCATCCTCGGGTTCTCGATCGCCCTGATCTGGCAGGTTGCCATTCCGCGCGGCATCCTCCAGGGCCTGCAGCGGTTCCCCGCATTGTCCCTCAACGTCTCCGTCGAGCTCATCGTCCGCACCACCATCGTCTTCGTCCTGCTGAAAGCCGGCTACGCGGTATCGGGCGCGATGGCCGCGGTGTTCATCGGGCTCGCCGTGAGCTTCGTGATCGGCCTCTACACCTTGCGCGACCACTTCAAGCGGGTGGGCGCGCGCGTTCAGCTTCGAGTCATGGCCGGGTTCTCGTTGACGGCTGCCGCCGGAATCATCGGCATCCAGATCCTCTACAACCAGGACGTCATCCTGGCCGAGCACTACCTCAGCAGCCACGACGGGGGCATCTACGGCGGACTGAACAAGATCGGCACGATTCTCTTTTTCCTGACCCTGAGCGTCAGCCAGGTCCTCTTTCCGCGGGTGGTCGAGGCGGTGGCGAAAGAGCAGCACCCCGGACGCCTACTGCTCTATTCCGCCGGGATCCTCTCGGCGCTTGGGGCGTGCGCGCTGCTGGTGTTCGCCGTCGTTCCGGGCCTCGTCGTCTCGATCCTGTTCGGTCCGAGATTCAGTGATGCGACGCCGTTCGTGTTCCCGGTTGGAGTCATCGGCCTGGCGCTCGCGCTGGACAACCTGCTCGTGCAGTTCTTCATGGCGGTCCACGACAGGGTGTTCGTGCCGATCCTCGCGCTGGCCGTCGTGGCGGAAGGCGGGCTGATCTTCCTGTTTCACGCGCGGGTCGGGCAGGTCGTGCTCGACGTGCTGGTGGCGCTGATTGCTCTGCTGGTGTTGCTCACGATCCGGTGCTACGTCCTGCTTCCGACGCTTCACGCCGGCAGCCTAGCGGAACCGAACCTGAACCCTACTTAAGGGTTCCAAAAAAGTAAGTCCCGCTGCCCTTGCGGGCCGCGGGACTTAAGAAACGCTCGGCAACGACCTACTCTCCCATCGGGTTACCCCGACAGTACCATCGGCGCTGGAGGGCTTAACTACCGTGTTCGGAATGGGAACGGGTGTTTCCCCTCCGCCATGGTCACCGAACTTCTGTAGTTTAGCGAGTTCGGCGTCGCCGGGCGCGGAGGCTCTTGATCTTGCGAGCTTCCGCCGGCGGGACATAGTGCGACCGGCGTCGCATCTCGCGCACGAGCCCTTGCTCCTGCACCTTGCGGCGGAATTCCCGAAGCGCCTGCTCGAACTCCTCGGGATCCTTGACGACTATTCGCACAACCCGACAAGGATACCGATTGACAGGCAGCGC
>Ga0209009_1000728_pt1 | contig 10600 bp, 10 predicted proteins | sample BlaSpr_A8_OM3_M2_FD_187979 | JGI IMG/M metagenome (GOLD analysis project Ga0209009, IMG submission 187979) | Forest soil microbial communities from Thunder Bay, Ontario, Canada - Black Spruce, Ontario site 2_A8_OM3_M2 (SPAdes) (version 2) | ecosystem: Environmental > Terrestrial > Soil > Boreal... | reverse complement strand
AAATGGGGTGTGCAGCGACAGGCTAAGAAAAAGCGAGCCGTGCAAACGCGGAGATACGCCGGCCCGTCAATATTCATCGATTTCTCGATCCGTTCAATTTCATCTGGAGTAGGGTTGAATGCTTCGTAATATCTATTCCTCGGCTCAGCTTTGTTATCCGAACGATTCTTGAGAATCTTCCGAGTTACGTAATCAAGGGTCGCAGCACCTGGAACAAGTCTTGATACCAGGCACCAGCCAACTGGAACCGCTCCGGGATTCCAAGTAAGGTTTTGCCCCTGTGCCTGTCGGTCGAATTTAACTATATAATCGTCCGAAAGCTCGCGCGCCTGTTCAGCACTGCAAACAAACTGTTCGTCAACCGCTCGAATTCCAAGCCGCCGCATGACACCCCCACTGAAAAATTCCATAGCATACGGGTTGATTCGGTTGGTCGAACGTTCTGCTGACAAAAGCCATACGCTTGAAATCCTAAAAGCTGGCATGGCCCAAAGGTTCTCGGCCTCGGCTCTGGCATTCACAAAAGAAATGCCGGGAAACTTCGTGAGCAGACGGCCTGTCAACTCGTTTATTGGAGAATGCATTCGTTTACACGCGCCACAGCGAGCCAGCTTCGGCGACAATCCTCGCTCCTAAGACAGTGAGCGGGCTGCAATAAATAAGCCGAGGGTCAGCTTCCATTGCGCTTTGGCGCTCGCTGCTGGCGTGAAGCTTTTTCCAGGCATGCAAACGCTTACAGAAATAATCCGCAAGGCCAGCCGTCAAACCGCAGGCAGGATGGTGGGGAATTTCCGAGACCGATTCACAAATGTCTTTGTCTGTTAGAGTATTTACTCCGTCAAGAGCTTTGAACACTTCTGAACGTCTATCGGTGAAGTACATCAACTCTCGAATATCGTCGTCCTTCTCGAAATATCCGCGAGCGTGATCGATTGAAATGAGTTCGCCTTTCTTCGTAACGAGGACATTTCCGAAATGTGGCGCACTGCATCCGATGAAGACCCGTGCTGCGCATATCGTCAGATACTTTTTTCCGTCTAACGCCATCGCAGATTTTATGAGTTCGATTTCCGGTTCTGTAGGTTTGAAATCGGCAAAGAATTTATCGGCAGGTTCACAGGTCTTTCCGAGAGCTCGGGCTGTTAGCTCATCAAGTGTCTGGTCTTTTTGTGCGCATATTGCGGCGCTTTCCCGCAACATCTGAGTACGTACGCTTTGACTCGTAATGAGTTTCCGCGAGACATAGTCCAAACTGGCCGCGTTTGGAACAAGCTCGGATACTAAACACCAACCCCTCCGAACCGCATCGGGATTCCATGATGTATTGCGCCCGTTCTGCCCATTGGGATTCCACTTCAGAGTGTTTGAATTACCTGCGACCTTCACGACAAAATTGTGAGGAAGTGCGCGAGCTTCTGTGCCGCTGCAAATGGTTTGCTTCACCGTGCGAATTCCCAATCGGCGCAAAAGTCCTTGCGCAAAGAATTCCAGTGCGAATGGATTCATGGACCTGCGCTGCCGCATGCACTGAATCAGCGGATCAGTTGAGTTTGGTCGGAACTCTGACATAACTCTCGCGTGATACCATTTCTGGAAGTGCTCCGTGTAACCCCTCCGCGATTTCCCAGTCTGCGCGTTTGATGCCGAAACAATTGTAAAAACGGCGTGCGCGCTATCTTCGACGATGGCCATAAATGTCTCCTTTTTACGATTCCGAAATATGCTACTGATTCCAGTCTTCGTGAGTTCTCATCGACAGCATTTCTTCTCGCGCCGCTTTTGCATCCGCTTCCATTTCATCTAACGGGAGATCGTTGAGTTCAGGAAGCAGAGAAGAACGGTATAACTCGCCCGTGGTTTCATCTCGCATTTCCACGCAGACGGGCAACAAGCGGCCGTGCCGCGAAAAGAGACGTGACTCAGGACATCGCCATTGGTTTTTGCCCTTCACAGAGGACAGGAATTGCAATTCCTCAATCCACAAGGCCTCAGAGCGATTCATGCATTTAATCGCCTCACGCAGATGTTCGAAGGATTTGTTCGACATTGCAGCGGCCTCTTCTGCGAAAGCACGCAGCTTTTCTTCAACCGTCAAAACTTTGTGGCTCATGTTTGTACTCACACTTGTCATAGGCTTATTTTAGGGACCGGAAAAAACGTGTTGCGGCTTGCAAAATATAAGCGTCTTCGCGCGCCGCAATTTCCCGTACCAAAGATTGGAACTTTGTGAAATTTGCTTTGCGGAAGCTAGCGAGCGACCGTTCCTTGAAAACAGAATCCCGGTCGTCCCATGCATCTGTTCGGCAGAGTTCGCGGCAAAGCTTGGGATCTACTTTCTCGGAGGCTTCACACAGGTGGCGGAAAAACGCGGCACGGCGTGAATCGACCCGATTGCTTTTCGAGAATGCGAACATGCGTTCGAGGTGGCTGGCGATTTTTCGATGTGCAGTGACACAATTGGGGCACGCCCAAACATCCGAACAGCCGAAGATTGAGCCGTAGCCGCAGTTGCAGCGGTCAATTTTGTATTCCATGCTCCCACAAAAAAAACAATTCGGGCCACGCTTTCCTACACGCCCTTGCTCCGCCAAGAACTGCGCTGCGAGAATTTCTAGGGCTCCGCGCGCTTCTGGTTCTAATTCCTTGAAATTGATTGTCACTGTGTTTCTCCTTAAGGATTGTGAGCGAGTGCAACTCCACGCCTGCACATGCGCGCGCAATTTTGAATTTTAATTTATTGGCCCTCGTCGCCACGCTCGTAAACGTGGCTGTCTTGTTCCGCCATTAATTCAAAGCTCTTAACCTCAAAATCCTTGCTGCTAAAGTCAGATTGTTTAAGTTGCGCCTCGGCAACGGCGCGAGAGGTCGTCCAAAACAAATTTCCGCTGTCAAAGCAAATCCATCTACTGCGATTAATGCTCCAGATTCCCCAAGACAGACGCGGCGGAACTTGTAGTGCATGAAGTAGAGCGTGACCCCGTGCCGCTGGTTTTCGACTTTCTTTTTATAAGGCTCATTTAAAATCTCCCTCGTAAGCTTCCTCGCTGTGGTGCTACCGATAGAAAAGCGCAGCCGCTATCCTCGGAATTTTTTCGAAGCTGAAAGTTAAGCATGGCAACAACGGACGCATAATCGTCGTGCTGGCCGCGCGGTGCACCGATCAGGAACGCCCCACCAGAGGTTTTCTTCGATTCTAGAAAGCGGAGTTGTCTCAGGGATTCTTCGTGCTGTAACAATTTCAGTGTGCCTTGAGCCAACGCCAACTTTAGGTCGAGAAAGATGGGAGCTTTGTTCGCGCTACTCCATGCCATTTGCACCGCTTCGATGCCGCGCTGAGAAAAGAGTTCATGTAGGAAGCTGAAGCCGAACTGATCCAAATATATCCGCTTCAGCGAAAAGGCTTCCATGGCCAAAGAGATTTCAGTGACAACCTCCTTGACCGCTCGACGCGACCAGCCGCGCAATAGATCGAGCGACACTCCGATTTGATCTCCGCGGTGGGTTTTGTGCCCGATTCCGAAGGTGAACGAATCTTTTCCCGAAAGCCCGCTTGCATCAGCGCAAGCGACGTATTGCGACGCGAATGCCGGCACGAAAGGCAATTCACGGACGCCGGCGCGGACCGCGAGGTTGATATCCTCGGCTGGAATGAGAGCCGAACTATCGTCAGTGAAAATGGCCTCGTACTCGCGCGCGAAATAAACGGGGTCAGCTTGCCGTTCTTTTTCCAGCAATTCGCGAGAAACGCGTGGCGTCATATAGGCCGTTCCCGCCTGCCAGACAAGCAGATCGTCGCGTTCGTCACGATGCGACAATTCGTCGTAAATTACTCCCGACTTTTGCCACGGCGTCGAAAGTTTTAGCAATCTTGCAGCGCCGCCGAATCGAATCATGATCGGTTTTACTTGCCGAACGAGTTCGACATCGCTAGCGCCGTCTATCGCAACAAAGGCCAGCTCGTCTAGGATCGCTCCTGGTCCTGCTCTAGCTTATTGCTATGCTCAGGTGTCCTTGTTGCGGAAAGAACATCTCGGCATGCGGCGTGCTGTGGGCTCAAATTTGTTGTTCGCTACTTTCTCGCAATGGCCGAAACGTTTATAAGGAAGGGTTTCAATGACGCATCGAGCTCTGATTCTAATAAGCTTTCTGTTTTTTACGTCTTGTCTTGCCCATGCAGGCAGCGTAACGCTTGCCACTTCCCGTAGTGCCTTCAACGACGTTGCCTATTGGCCCGGAAATTGTCGACAGAATCTGCATAGTGTCTTATCAACCAGCACCAATGGAGTGACAATCACCGCCACCGATGCTGGGAAGTCCATTGATACCGATATCCAGCAGCCTCCGGGGTGTCCTTATGATGGTTGGTCTGGCAATTTCGCACCTGGGGATGACCTGTTGTATACGAATGCCCACGGGCCTTTGACGTTGACGTTCGGCAAAGGCATCTTTGGTGCCGGTGCACAAATAGGTTCTAACGGGTATGGTGGTTTCACAGCCAAGATTTGTGACAATCTAGGCGATTGCTTCACAGAGAACGGTATCGAAACTAAGAACGCGGATAACTCGGCCATTTTCATCGGACTGCTTGATACTAGCCCTGGCATTACATCGATCACTTTTGATCTGACAGGGACGAACGACTTTTCAATTAATGAAGTGTCTTTGAAAGATAGCGTCGCGACAACTCCGGAGCCGTCGTCTCTGATTCTATTTGCCACGAGCCTGTTGGGATTAGCTCCCTTCCGCCGTAAGCTGTTCGGGAAGTAGCAGCCCATTACTCCTTCTTCTGTTTGCCTAGAATGCATTTGTGCAGCCAGTCGGTGAACATTGCGGTTCCGCACTTAGTGCAGAAATTAGACGCCTTCTGCTTGTTTGGGCGCTTTGAAAGAATCATGCAAACTCCCTAATTCTCTGACCAGGTGTAGCCAAAAGTCCCCAGCCGTGATCCAGATTCTTGCGACACTGGAAATTAAGCATCGCAATCACGCAAGCGTAATCATCGTGCTGTCCGCGCGGTGCGGAGATCGAGGAATTTCCGCCGCTTGTACGCCGGCATTCCAATAGGCGCAACTCTCTGAGCGACTCCGGATGATCGAGCAGCTTCAAATTTCCCTGCGAAAGCGAGAGCTTCATCGTCAGAAAGATTTCCGGCTTGTTTCGCGCACTCCAGGGCAATTGAATCACTTCAATTCCGCGCAGAGACAACAGCTCTTTGAGGAATGGGAAGCCGAACTGATCTGCGTAAACCGTTTTGAGCGAATAAGCCTTTAACGTCAGTGCTATTTCGTCCACCACTTCCTTGACGCCGCGGCGATTCCATCCGCGCAAAAGATCGAGATTTACTCCCACTTGATCGTTGCCGCGCACCGAGCGATGGCCGATTGCGAATGTGAACCTGTCTTTTCCAGATAACCCGCTCGCGTCAATCGTTGCCATGTAATGCGGCTTGAGTGCGAGTGCTTCCGCAAAAGGCTGTTCTCGAACGCCTGTTCGGATGGCAATTGCGATATCAGCGTCGGGCAGGAAACTGTCCACATCGTCGAGCCACTCAGCCAGGAATTCGCGCCTGTAGTTTTGCGGGTCGCTTTGTTCCTCACGCGCCAACTCTTCAGCAGGAATCAGAGCGTTCATAACCGGCGTTGGGCAGTGCAAAACCAAACGGTCGCCGTCTTCAAAGCGCCGCTCCCAGCGGTCGAATAACACGCCAGCTTTGATCCACGGAGAACCCATGAGAATGAGTTTACGATTCGGAAACTGCACCATAGCAGGCGTTAGCGACCGTACAACTTCGCGATCCACGTCCGCCCCTTCACTACGCCATACGCCCAGCTCATCCAAGAGGGCGAGTGGTGCGGTAATGCCGCGCGGTGCGCGATAAGAGCAGGTTTGAGTCGAAATCACGAAGCCGTTAGTCAGTTCGATGGTGCCTTTTAGCAGGTCGCTGGCTTCAGTTCGGAGATCCGAATTCGTGTAAAACGCGGTCAGGTACGACATGATTTCGCGCGCAACATCCCGGCTCTGCGCAATGACTGGAACGTGAAGGCGGTCGCCTTTGGACGCATACCTTCGGAAATCAGAAGTGTGGATTCGATAAGCTAGATACTTCGTGGCCGTTTTAGTGCCTTGCGCACGACGCCCTTTAACCGCTACCAACTCGCGATAATCGCGAGGGATATACTCGTCTCGCCCAGTAAGCGCTTGCCAGGTTTCCAGTTCATTGCTCGCCAGTCGTTCCCCGTCGAGAGCTTTGTACGCAACCGTCCAGCCTAGCGAAATCGGTTCGTCAAGGATGTCCCGGCAAAAAGCCGCGAAGCTAATCTTCTTTGGGATTTTCATCTGTGTTTTCAGCCTGTTCCCGTTCGGCAATTTCCCGAAGTTTGACTTCCAATGTCTTCGCATCACGCGGCGTGCGATCCAAACCCACTGCTGTGAGGTTCAGCCGCAAACTGTTCCCGTAAGTCGCTAGGACCTTCGCGACACTCTGCACGTCGCCTTCGGCGTCAACGAGACCGTTTTGCTCGATGTATCGAAGGCCCAGCGCGAAAACCGCTAGGTTTCCACGCGAGACCCACAGCAACGCTCGTTTTGCGGCGGTCAGATTGGCCTCACCGCCGGCGTCTTCAAGCCAGCCTTGGTAGAACGAGTCAACGAGTGCTTGTAAGTCCTCATTACCGGCTGGAAGCTTGCCGTTACGCACCGCTGCGCTACCACATCCATGTTTCAGCGCGCCTGGCTCGGCGGATTGATTAAAAGCTATAATGTTTCCTCGGCGCGCTGCGATCTGGGCTGCGTTGGGCGGCTCGCTACGTTTATCTTTCTTGCGGCGACTCACGTTATTGCCTCCGGTATATGTTCAAATTTCGACAGAACGCCGCTAGGGCGCTCTCAGGAATCAGAATGATGTCTTTGGTTCAAACTGCCGGCGTGGATGTGCAGCGGTACGCGGAAACGAGCACTTTCAACAGTGTGAAATTGTAAATCTTCAAGCGCAGTCTGTGAGTCTTACGAGCGTCATTGATTCACCCGAACAAGGATCTTGCGAATGCTGGCTGGAAACCATTGGCCTCGGCTTCGTGTACTGACGCCTTCCGCGTTTAATTGCTTTGCAATGGCCTCGTAGTTGGCACCAGAAGCGCGCATCGCCACAAGACGCGCCAACACGTCTGATTCACCTTCGAGCGTTCCAAACGGCTTTACGCCTTCACAGCGCCCGCCTGTAGCCTTTGCTCGCTGCCGTGCGGCGCGGAGTTTAAGAACGATCATCATTTTGTCGTATTCCGCGATTGCGCCCATGATTGTGCGCATGAGTTTACGACCGGGATCACTACCGCAAAGATTCTCTTCTCCTGGCGCAGCCGAAGCTAATTCAAAGCCCTGTTTAAGAAGCGATTGGATTATCGACTCTTGTACCATCTGGTCGCGCGCCAGCCGGTCTAGCTTTTCCACAACGACAAACTGAACGCCGTTCGACATAAGGGCGATCATCATCTCCGAAAGAGCGGGACGCTCTAGTAGCGAGCCAGTGACACCTTTTTCCTCAAACCATCGAACAATTGTGACGCCGTTAGCAGCGGCCCATTCCTTGATCGCCTTCTTCTGGCGGGGAAAACCGTCCCCGGCGACCTGACTTTTGCCGCTTACCCTGAGATACCCGAATGCCTTTTTCGGCTTTTCCATGCTGCGGATAGTCTAATATTCGCGTTATATTGTCAAGCCCATTCTACAGATTAGGCTAAATAGCTTTAATTTCAATTGGGCTCACGGTTGGCCCAAGCCATCCGCTTTGTTCGTTATCGCCCTAGGGGCGTTCTCCGGTGACGGAAAAGCCATGGTCCCAAAAACACGTGCCGATTTCCGCCTCAACTGGTAGCAAAAAGTAACACTTTGTAACAATATGTTACACTTACTGCAGGTTCTATAAGTTTTGGGGAGTATTTGTAACAAAATCACACGTAAGCAAGAAACGGGACTATATCGCCATATTTTTCATTGAACGGATTTGCGCGGTTTGGCTTCTTGGTCCCTGCTAACTCGTCCCTACCGATGCATTCCCCAGAACCAGTCCACTACCTCGGTCCTATCGAAGCGTAAAAGTTTACCCAGCTTGAAATGAGGTATCCCTCCGCGAATGCTTCTGTCACAGGTTCTTTGGTATAGCCATGAAGTCTTCACTTTCAGCAAAGCTGCGACTTCTTTAAGCGTGAGCACGCCCGTTGTTATTTTCCTCACTGGTTTTCCCTCACTGGCGCGCTTCGTTCGGCGACCAAGCGAACATTAATTGCTGGTGCTCGGTAAACCGCTGCTCTCGTTTTACGATCCAGAAATATTCGCCGCTCGCCCAACTGAAATCTGACTCTGTCTCCTACTATAAAGTCTTTACGCCCGATGCAATCCTTGACATTGAAGAAGTGTTCTTTTTCTGTCTCAAAGTTGAGGATGAAACCGAAGCCTTTATGACCGAACCGAATTATCATTCCGTTCTTCTCCATGACACTCCGTCTCCTTTCGTGTTCCAGCCAGGCATTTTAAGAATCCGAAAATCGTGCTCTTACGATGGCGCATTCACAATTCTTATCGCTGCCCCTGTTCCGAGCGAACAGCAGTCCGTAGGGGTTTGGGGCTGGGAATCACCGAAAGGTGTTCCGCCCCACCGGAGGTGTTCCGCCAATCTTTATTACTAAGGGGTTCGGAACGCTCGGAACGGTGGCGTTCTGAGTGGTTCGGAACGGTTCGGAACGCTGCTCAATAAGTCTAATACTGCTCCTTACTTAAAGCGTTCCGAGGGGTTCGGAACGGTAGGGCGTTCCGCCAATGCCGAAAAAGACGCGAATTATCCGCACTGGTTCGGAACGGTAAAAAATACACGAATGGTCTTGCTGGCGCTATTTTTTGCTGAGTTCGGTCCGATATTTTCGAACGGTTATTTCGCTGACCTTGATCCCGACTTCGTAAAACTGCTTAGCGAGTTGCGGCGATGTGGCGTCTGGGGTTTGTTCGAGCCATCCACGTAGGAGTGCGAGATTAACTGCCCGAGCCTCCCGTGCTTGAACTGGCGCGCCGCCTTTATCGCGTTCCGGTTGCTGTTCGTCGGCGAGGGATCCGCAATCATTCGGTCGTTTGTACATCTTGAAGTCGCCAGTTTCGTTGATCGATGGCCGACCGATTAATTGAAACGGCGGAGGCGGACAGAAATCGCGCGGTTTGATATTTTCCACGTGAATGATATTTTGTTCAGCATCAATTTGCTTGATCCCCCATGCTGTGCTGAGCATCGCACCGATGTCACCGCTACCTCGCAAAACATTTTCGAGGGTCATCACTGTCTCGCGCGCGAACGGTTTCGGAGAATGATGAGCGCCGAGTACTTGGCGTGCCCCGGCTCCGAGAAGTGCGAAGATATCCGTAGCCAGACCTCGCTGATTATCGCCAGATGAGTTTTCCTCTCCTTCGGAAAACCTGACGGCCGTATCTAGATAGATGTGAGAACCTTTCGCAGCGGCAAGAATACGCTGATCGGAAAGGCACGGGGTTGGCCCCTTGCTGAGCGTACGTACCAATAGCCTCCCATCGTTTACGAACGGCATAAGTCCGAAAAGCCCCAGACGATGTTTGAATGGCTCGATTGAGCATTCGGGTACGAGATAAATAACCCGCTCTGCGGTTTCTAAGACTTCGAAATAATCCCAAAGCAGAGTCCCCTTACCGCGGAGCTGCGCTGCCGCGATGCTCAGTAATATCAGGGTTTTTCCGTGACCGCTTAACCCACCTATTAGGGTGGCACCATTGTTTTGCAGGAAATTCTTAATCGAGAACGTCAATGGCGCGGCGGTTTCAAACTCCGCCGGACTGTGAAACATTTCTCGCCAACTCGACGTGCTCGCATTGATCTGGGAAAATAGTTCGGTCGCGCGATCTCTTACGAGCGATGAATTATCAACACCGCTTAAAGCACTCTCCCGAATTCTCTCGGCAGTGAAAATAAGTGTGCGCAGCACGGCTTTGTCTTTCACGATCTCCGCGTAGTGAACAATATTCGTCACTTTTGGAAGTCCATCGGCGAGCTGCGACAGATAGGCTACACCGCCTGATGATTCCAGTTCTCCGCGCCTGGCTAGCACGTCCATCATCGAAATAGGATCGATTGGCTTTCCGCCGGCAACCAATTCTTCCATGCAGGAGTAAATCAGTTGGTGCGGACGGAAAAAGAAATCTTCACGACGCAAGACAGGAAGCACCTCCAAAAGCGCCTCATTCTTGAGCACGATGGCACCAAGGATAGACTTCTCGGCTTCGACGCTCGACGGTAGTGGTTTCGCGAGGGTGTCTCCTTGCTGTACCTTTGCGGGGCTCACTGCCGCACCGCTGGATGTCGAGTTTCAATCAGTTCGACCCGTATAGCGGGTGGTGCGTTACGCGCGCCGTTTTTTCGCAGGCCGGCTTCAAACTGGACGCGGTCGCCCGGCTGAAGCGACTTGCGACCAACCACATCGGAAAGATGGAAAAAATATTCTTGCCTTGCGCCACCGGCTTCGAGAATGAAGCCATAGGCTTGTGAGTTGAACTTCAAAACTATACCGGTCTTCATTGTCGAGCTAATCAC
>Ga0209009_1000727_pt1 | contig 10602 bp, 11 predicted proteins | sample BlaSpr_A8_OM3_M2_FD_187979 | JGI IMG/M metagenome (GOLD analysis project Ga0209009, IMG submission 187979) | Forest soil microbial communities from Thunder Bay, Ontario, Canada - Black Spruce, Ontario site 2_A8_OM3_M2 (SPAdes) (version 2) | ecosystem: Environmental > Terrestrial > Soil > Boreal... | reverse complement strand
CGAATCCCTTCGGGGAGAATCAGAAGTCAAACGCTTGCGCGAAGCAGCCGAGCGTAACGGCGCGAGTCTCAGCTCCGATCTGCGCACCTTCGCCGACGCGCTCGCTGGAGCGCTCGGGAGGCAGCACAAGATCGGAATCGACTTGAACAATTTCCTAGCATACATCGATTATCGCGACATGCGAGAAGTCTCGCAGCAGCCACCGCCGCCGCAACGGCGCGGCACCGGCAACGATCCGTTCGGAACCGGGCCCTTCCCCTTCACGGCGCCGACGCCGACCGCGCCGCCGGGCTCGCCGTACGCGGGCGCCGGATCGCCGAACAGAATGGCGCTGGCCGCCGCGAACGATTTCGAGTCGCGCGTTGCCGAGATACAAAGCGACGAAGCGAAGGCCGCCGGACATAGCGAAGCGGCGGTCTCCGGATGTTCTTGAAGTCTGCACTTTCGAGGCTCGATGGCGATGCGTCGCAGCCGGCCGGCGGCTGGCGCGGCGTTCTTACCGATTATTACGACCTGACCAAACCGCGCATCATCGGATTGCTGCTGGTCACCACGCTCGCAGCGATGGTGATGGCCGAGCGCGGTCTCCCGCCCCTCGGACTCGCCATCGCGACGCTGGTCGGCGGTGCGCTCTTCGCGGGTTCGGCCGGCGCATTCAACTGCATCATCGATCGCGACATCGATCGCCTTATGGCCAGAACCGCAGCCCGCCCGCTCGCCGTCGGGCGCATCGAGATCGCGCACGCCGCGCTGTTCGCGACCGTGCTCGGAATCGTCGCGTTCGCGCTGCTCTTCACGTTCGTCAACCCCCTAGCCGCATGGCTCTCGCTTGCGGGCAACCTCTACTACGTTATCGTCTACACGCTGTGGCTCAAGCGCGCGACCCCGCTCAACATCGTCATCGGGGGCGCCGCCGGAGCGATTCCGCCGCTGGTCGGCTGGGCGGCGGTGACTCACACGATCGGTTTGCCGGCGCTCGGACTGTTCGCGATCATCTTCCTTTGGACGCCGCCGCACTTCTGGGCGCTCGCCTTGATGGTCGAGACCGACTACCATCGGGCCAACGTCCCGATGCTCCCCAACGTGCGCGGCGTCGCGCACACCAAACTTCAGATCTTCATCTATACGGCGATCCTGGTCGCGGTCTCGCTCTCGCTGACGCCGCTCGGCGTTTTAGGCTGGTGGTACTTCATTGCGGCTGCGATCCTCGGAGCGATCTTTCTGGTCGACACCTGGAAGATGTTGCGCGGTCCGACGCGACCGCTCGCGCGCACCGTCTTCACGTATTCGCTTCTCTATTTGGCGCTGATGTGCGCCGCGATGGTCGCCGATCGCGTGATCGGTTAACTTCCCGGCGGTGACGGCCACGGCACGCGTCGCCGGACACTCGTTCGAGCGCGGCGACCTGCTCCTGATCTTCACGCTCGCGCTCGGCGTCTTTGCCGGCGCGCTCGACGCGGGGATTCTTTCGCCCGCGCTCGCCGCGTTGACGCACGACTTCGGCGCGGCGCCGCGCGACAGCGCTTGGGTGCTGACGCTCTACCTCGTCGCCGACGTCGTCGCCATTCCGGTGATGTCGAAACTCTCCGACGTCTACGGACGGCGCACGATCTACATCCTTTGCGTCACCATATTCGCGCTCGGCAGCGCGCTCGCGATCGCGGCGCCGACGTTTGCCTTTTTTCTGGGCGCGCGCGTCGTCCAGGCGATCGGAGCGGGCGGAATATTCCCCGTCGCGACGGCCGCGATCGCCGATCGCGTCCCACTCGAGCGGCGCGGTTCGGCGCTCGGTTTGCTCGGCGCAATCTGGGGTCTGGCCGCGATCGTCGGGCCGAACGTCGGCGGCGCGATCACGCATTATTTCTCGTGGCACTGGATCTTCGCCGTGAACATTCCGTTCGCGTTCGCGGTCATCTTCTTGGCGCGCCGAACCGTCCCAGACTCGGCGCCGCACAAACGCGGACCGCTCGACGCCGGCGGCATCGTCGCGCTCTCGGCCGGATTGCTCGGCATCATGGTAGGATTGACGCGACTCGATGCGAACGCGCCGTCGCTCTCGAGCGCATCGGTCGCGGGCGCATTGGTTCTCGCGGCGATTGCCTTCGCGATACTCGTTCCGATCGAGCGGCGCGCCGCCGAACCCGTCATCGCGCCCGACTTGTTTGCAACGCGCCAGCTCGCCCTCACCTACGCGCTCGAAATCGTCATCGGGATGCTCGAAGCATCGCTCTTCTTCATCCCAGCCGCATTGGTTGCAGCGCTCGGACTGAACGCCGCCGCGGCCGGCGCTCTGGCCGCGATCGGCGCGCTCGCCTTCGTCGTCACGATTCCGCTCGCCGGCCGCGCGCTCGACGTCTTCGGGAGCCGCACGGTGCTCTTGGTTGGAGCCACATTGACGGCAGTCGGGCTCGCAATCTTCGCCTTCGGCCTCGCGTCGCTGCCGGTGGCGACCTTTGCGATCGCGGTCGCCGGCATCGGCTTCGGCGCGCTCTTGGGGGCGCCGACGCGTTATATCGTCAGCAACGAGGTTCCGAGCGAACGGCGCGCGACCGCGGTCGGCTTGCTCAGCATCTTCCTCATCGTCGGGATGATCGCCGGCGGTTCGCTGGCAGGCGGCCTGATCGGTTCCGACATCGCGAGGGTCGCCGGCTATCGCCTTGCCTATGAGGTCTTCGCCGGACTCGCGCTGTGCGCGGCAATTGGCACGCTGCTGTTAGCCTCGCGCGCACGCGAGCTGTCATCCTGAGCGAAGCGAGCCCTTCGACAAGCTCAGGGCGCTTCGCTCAGCGTGACAAGACTTACGCGCTGCGGGCGAAGGCTCGGCCGAGGCGATACAAAAGGAAGCCCGTGACCGCGAAGATCGCAAGCACGATCAGCAGATCCTCAAAACCTGAGAAGCCGGCGACCGAATTACCGCACATCGCGACCGCTGCCGACGAGAGCCACAAGTTCAGCCGCGCGATGGGATTCGCCGCGAGCCGCTGATTCGCGCGAACCTGCGCGACGATCTCGTCGGGCGACCACTGCACCTCGTCGATCAACTGGCGAATCGTCCCATCGCGGTCGACGACGACCGTCCGCTCGTTGTGGATCATCCCCACGTGCGGATCCGCGAAGGCCGTTACGTCGAACCGAAGCGCGAAATCGAGCACCTTCTGCGGATCGCCCGTCAAGAACGTCCAGCGCGACGGATCGGCGTCGAAGCGGCGCGCGTATTTCGATAGAACCGTGGGCCGATCGAAGGCGGGATCGATGCTGACTTCGACCAGGCGGAGTTCGCCGGGCTTCGTTTGCTGCTGCAGCAGATGAAATTTGGCGCTGATCAACGGACACTCGCGCGCGTCGCGGCAGCGCGTGTAGACGAAAGCGAGGACGAACGGCGTTCCGCGCAGGGAACCGAACGTAAACGGCTTCCCGTCTTGATCGATGAATGCCGTCTGCGGGATCTGCTCGCCGACTTGAACGGGCTGCACGCTCCGCAGCACGCCGGCCGAGACCGCTGCGAGCGCGCCGAAGCAAAGAATCAACGTCAGCCCGGCGATCGAAATCCGGCGAATCATCGGTCGCGGACCTTCGATGCGGCGGTTGCGAGCTCCATCCTTTGCGTGGCATCGTCTCGGCAGCGACGCGCGAAATGTCGTTGCAGGTCTGTCGGCGGGTGCGCGAGAGTAAACGGAGTCGTGAAGAGCTTTCGCGTCCTCGCCGTCTCCAGCGCCGTCCTTGCTTGGCTTCTCGCCATCGTCGGGAGTTGGACGAGGATCAACGGCGCGGGGATGGCCTGCCCCGATTGGCCGCTCTGCAAGGGCGTGCTGGTTCCCGTCCTTCAGGGAGGCGTGAGCCTCGAATGGTCGCACCGTGCCATCGCGCTGACCGAGTCGCTCGTGCTCCTCGCGACGCTCGTCGCCGGCTTCCGGATGCGACGGCGCATCGCCGGAATCGTACCGGTCCTCATCGCGCTCGTCGTGGTTTTCGCCGGCCAAGTGGTGCTCGGCGGCGCGACGGTGCTCCTCGGAAACAGCCCGCTGTCGGTGATGGTGCATTGGGGGACCGCGATGCTGTTCTTGGCCGTATTGGTAACGCTCGCCGTCCTCGCGACGCTCGCGCCGTCCGTTAACGGAAGCGCGATCTTCAGATGCCAACCCGGGACTCGGCTCCTGATCGCCGCGACGCTCTGCGCGTTCATCGCAAGTTGTCTCGGAGCGTTGGTTAGTTCCGGCGGCGCCGGCCTAGCCTGCCCCAACGTACCGCTCTGCGAAGGCGGCATTTTCGGTCACACGCCCGCGCAACACGCCCAGATGGCTCACCGGCTGCTCGCGCTAGCGACCTTCTTGGCCGCCATCCCGGCGGCGTTTGCGCCCGCGCGAATCTGGCGTCAAGCCGCGATCTGGGCGTACGTCGCCCTCGCGTTGATCGCGCTCCAGGTCACGCTCGGCGTGATGAACGTCGCGTGGTCGCTGCCGATTGCGTTGCGCGAAGCGCACGCCGCCAACGCCGGTGCGGCGTTCGCCGCGCTGTGCGTCGCAACGCTCCTTTCCGCGTACGCACGGCCGGCTTCGCTGCCGCGCTAGGACACTAGCGGCACCGGAGGGGCCGTCCAGGCAGCCGCGAAGCGAGGCGGACCATGCGCAAAGAGGACGCGCGCTTGCGAACCGCAGCCGCATCGCGACCTTGGACGAAGAGCGAGCGACGCGTGGTCGCACGCGGCTTCATGGGCCGCTTCCTGATTGCGATCGAACCGCTCGTCGTCGCCGGCTTCTTCTCTTTGCTCCCGCTGGGGATGATCTTACGCAAACGTGAGGCGGCCTTGATCCTGGCACCGATCTTCGGCTTCGCGGCGCTGGCGTTCTTGGCGTACGCGGTCATCCTGATACTGCCGTCGACGCGAGCTCTGATAGAAAGTTTCGGCCGGATCTACGCCGTCGACGGCTACGTACGTTATCGCCGCGAGTTTCGTAACGACGAACCGCCGGCGTATTTCGTCGCCGTCCTCGACTCCTCGAAAGAATTGCTCGGAGAATGGCCGCTGAGCCGCTGTCCGCCCGCCTTTGAGAAGCGCGACCTTTGGCCGGCACTCGTCGAGTTCAGTCCGTACGGCGGAATTCACCGCATCGATGGGCGTTCGACCGGCGTCCTCCCCGAATCGATTCCGCCGCTCGGAATCGGCGCCGCGCAGAGCTTCGAGCGCGACTAACACGACATTTTGCAAAGCAAAATGGGGTTTTACTTTAGCGGAATTTTCTCCGCAGTCTGGATGGGGTATCGGCCGAAACCGGCGGCCGCGACGGTAAAGACTCCCTGCATCACCACGAGAAACAGCGACCCGAAGATGAGCAGGCGCACGCTGAACGGGACGCCGGCCGACTGCGAAATCTGATCGTGCAACGGATGCTCGTACGCATGAGAATCGCTCATTCTATCCTCCCAATACCCTGACCGACGCGAGCACGGCGAAGACGCAGCCGACGATCATCAAGCCAAGCAATACCTTGGTCACGGAGGCGTCGAGTCCGCGCGCGGGTAGTTCGTTCTTCAGTTGAAAGATCGCAGTCCCGCCGACGACAAACGCCGCGATGAAGGCCAGCACGCGCTCCACGATCTCTGCGCTCATCTCGTCACCATAAGTAGAACAGGAAGAACAAGAAGACCCAGATCACGTCGACGAAGTGCCAGTAGAGCGTCCCTGCGGTGAGCCCGAAGTATTTCGATCCGGTGTAGACGCCGCGATTGGACTGGATCATCAGCACGATAAGGTAGCAGACGCCAACCAGCACGTGGAAGCCGTGCATCCCGGTCAGCGTGAAGAACGAAGCACCGAACGACGACCCCTGCCACGTCATCTGCGCGCTAAGGTATTCGTGTCCTTGACCGAGCAGGAAGAGGATACCGAGGACGATCGTCGCTGCCAGCCAGCCGTTGAACGCCTGCTTCTTGAGGTGTTTCCAATTCTCCAGGGCGTAATGCATCGTGACGCCCGAGCCGAACAGCACCATCGAGTTCAACGCTGCAAACGCCGTATCCAAACGCGGCAGCTGGTGACCGCCGACGAAAGGCGGCCACGCCGGCGACGCCGTGCGCAGGTAGAGATAGGCGAAGATGAACGACGAGAATAGCACGCAGTCGGCGCCAAGAGCCATCACGAAGCCGAGCAGTCTGATGTCGCGCGTCTCGGCATAGACCGGATCGACGTCGAGATAGCGTGCCTCGACCGCTTCGAGGGGCGAATTGAGCGCCGACATCACCGAAACTCCCGCCATCACCGACCGCCTAACGAAGGGTTCGGCCGCGGGGCGGGCATCGGCGCAGGATAGGCGTCGACGTCGTTATCGAGGTTGCGATACGGAAGCGGTTCGGAATAGTCGTAGGGACGTCCGAAGACCGTCGGGATTTTCTTGAAATTGTAATATGGCGGCGGCGACGAGATCGTCCACTCGAGCGTCCGGGCACCCCACGGATTTATCCCTGAGGCGCGCCCGCGGCGGATGCTCCAAATCATGTTGATCACTAAGATCGCAACAGACGCAGCCATGAAGAATGAGCTCACCGTCTCGACGCGATTCCAGAACACCACATCGGGATATCGCGCCAAGAAGTATTCGTACGACGCGTAGCGCCGCGGCAAGCCCTCGAGACCGAGCCAGTGCATGGGCAAGAACGTGCCGGTGAGACCGATGACGAACAGCCAAAAACCGAGCTTGCCGAGCCCTTCGTGCAACATCCGGCCGGTCGCCTTCGGGAACCAGAACGTCACCGCCGCGAGAAATCCGATCACCGAGCCCCCAGCGACGACGTAGTGGAAGTGACCGACGACGAAATAGCTGCCGTGCTCGTGCAAATCCGCCGGGACGGCGGCCAAGAAGATTCCGGTGATCCCGCCGAATGTGAACGTGATCAAGAACGCTAGCGCGTAGAGCATCGGCGTCGAGAACTGGATGCGCCCACCCCACAACGTCGCCAGCCAGGAGAAAACCTTCAAGCCCGTCGGTATGCCGATCGCATACGTGACGATCATGAACGGCAGCTGGAGCCACGGTGCAATTCCGCTCGGAAACATGTGGTGCGCCCAGACCGCAAAGCCCAAGATCGCAATCGCGAGCGACGAGAACGCGATCATCTTATAGCCGAAAATCGTTCGCCGGCAAAAGACCGGGAGCACTTCCGAGATCACGCCGAAGGCGGGCAAGATGAAGATGTAGACCGCCGGATGCGAATAGAACCAGAACATGTGCTGGTACATGACCGGCGCGCCGCCTTTATCGGCCTCGAAGAACGGCACGTGGAAAACGGTGTCGAGGAAGAGCGCGAGCAGCGCCGCAGACAGGGCGACGGTCGCGATCATATTGACCAGAGCGGTCGCAAACGTGGCCCAAGTGAAGAGCGGCATCCGCGTCCAGGTCATCCCCGGCGCTCGCATCTTGACCACCGTCGCCGTGAAGTTCAGCCCCGTCAACGTAGACGAGATCCCGATGGTGATGATCGCCAGACACCAGAAGGCCGTGCCGACGTATTGGAGCGAGATCGGCGGATATTCCGTCCAACCCGCCGACGGCAACCCGAAGATGAACGAACTGAAAAGGATCAGCCCCGCCACCGGAAACAGCCAGAAACTGAGCATGTTGAGCCACGGAAACGCGACGTCGCGCGCGCCGATTTGCAAGGGCATGATGAAATTGCCGAGGGCCCCGGTCACTAGCGGGATGACGACCAGCCAAACGCCGACCGTCCCGTGCATGGTGAACATCTCGTTGTAGGTAGAGAAGCTTAGGAACGTCCCTTTCGGGTTCCAAAGCTGCACCCTGATCAGCTCGGCGAACGAGCCCGCGATCATCAAAAAGAATATCCCAACGGCTAAGTACTGGAACGCGATGACCTTGTGGTCCGTCGAGAAGACGTACTTCCGGATGAATCCTTCCGGCGGCGGATGGATATGGTCGCTGTGATCGGTGTGGACGACGGGCGTTGCGTGCATGGCGTCTATCTTATTTCAAACTCACTAAGTAAGAAACGAGGTTTGCGATGTCTTTGTCGGAGAGGCCGTTCGCTTGGCGATTCGGCATCGCTCCGATCGGTCCGGTGTAGCCATTTTGCAGGATGTTTGCGATGTTGGCCGGCGTCGGCGGCTTGCCGTCGACTAACTTGGGATGCTTCGGATCGTCGGTGATCTTAAGGAGACCGGGCCCGACGATTTTTTGGTCGAACGGTCCCATGGCATGGCAGACGGCGCACTTCTGCGCGAATAGCGCTTTACCGGCGCCGGCATCGCCCTTGGCGACCGCGACCGGTCCCGTCCGAACGTGAGCCTTCGCGCCGGCTAGCCACTTTTCGAACGCCTGCGGCGACTCGACGACGACCTTGCCCTGCATCTTGCTGTGATTGATGCCGCAATATTCAGAGCACGCGATATCGAACGTCCCCGTTCTCGTGGGCATGAAGTTCAGGTTCTGAACGAGTCCCGGCACCGCGGCGGCCTTCAGGCGAAACTCGGGGACCCAATACTGGTGGATGACGTCGCCGGAGGTGATTAGCAGGCGCACCGGCTTACCGACCGGCAGATGCATCTCGTCCGGCGGCGTAAAGACGGAACCTTGCCATCCCGGATAGCGGATCTCGAAATTGAACTGATGAGCGATGACCTCGGTCGTTAGCGCCGACGCCGCCGTCCCGAATTGGATTCGGTGCCAGATTTGGATGGTCAGAGCGACCAGCACGGTCAACAAGATCGTCGGAATTACGGTCCACCAAAATTCCAATTTGGGAAGATCGTGAAGGTGTACGCCGACTGAGTTCGCAGGTTCTTCGGGGCGCCGTCGAAACGCGAAGGCGGCGTAAAAGACGAAGCCCGTTACATAAACCAGGATCGCCAAGCCGAAGACCCCCATGAACTTGAAGAGGAGGTCGATGTCGGCGGCGCGGTCGGCGACCGGATTCCATTCGGCGGGAAGAAGCCAATCCAGCGGCGTGAACAGGATGATATAAGCGATGACGAGGTTCACGACCGTCAACGCGATCATCACGGGCCAGAAACCGGGACCCATCCCCTTCGGCTCGATGACCTGCGGTTTCGTTCCGGTCAGCTGGTCGGCCAAACTCTCGTGCTCTCCGTCACAGGTCCCCTATACTTTTCAAAGCAGCGTCCACCTTTGCGCTCGAGACGGTGCCGGGCTCGATTCTAAGGCCGCGCTGCTCCAACCGGACACACTGCGGCGAAGCTACGCGTCAACTCGTCGATGCCGGTAATCGCCGTCCCGACGACGATGGCGCTCGCACCTGCCGCAAAAGCGTCGGCGGCTTGCTCGGGCGCAGCAATTCCGCCTTCGCAGACGGCGAACGGATGAAACGACGCGAGCGCGCGCAGAAGGCCGAACGCGGGCAGCACGCAGCCTTCGGTTTCCGAGGTGTAACCTGCGAGGGTCGTCGCAACGGCGTCGGCGCCGGCTGCGGCGGCTCGGCGTCCGTCGTCGGCGGTCGCACAATCGGCGAACGCGAGCCGCTTGGCGGCGTGCGCGGCGGCCACCAAATCCGCGACGGTTGCAGCGCCGCCACGGTCGCGCGCCGTCGCATCGAATGCGACGACGTCGGCGCCGGCTCGACAGATCGCGTCGACTTCGTCGAGCGCCGTCGTGATATACGGCGCGCGCGCGGAGACGGTCCCCTTGAGCAAACCGACGATCGGGACGTCGACCGCGGCGCGTACTGCACGGATGCGCTCGAGACCCTCGATGCGCAGCGCAGCGGCGCCGTTTTGAACGGTACAGCGCGCTAGAAGTGCGACGAGCGCAGGGGTGCCGAGCAACGAGGCCGCCTCGGGTTGCACTGAGACGATCAAGCGTCCGCGCAGCAGCTCGAGAATCGTCACGCGCTAGTGGCCTGTAACGGGGGAATCGATAGTGGCGTCGTCAGCGCCGGAGCGCGCCGGCGCGAAGCGACGAGCGCCGAATGGCAGAGCCATTTCAGCGAGGAGCGACAAAGCCGGCGCGCATCCGCCGCGACGACCCGCAGGGCTGCGCGTCTTTTGACCAGGTGCTTCGTCGCTCTTCGCTCGCAAAGCGCTGCTTTTGTCGCTCATCGCTCCTCGCCAAAATACATCGCAGCGACACTACCGATTCCCCCGTTACAGGCCACTAATTTCGACCAACGCCCCAACCTCGATCGCGGCTTCGCCGTACGCGAGACGGAGCGCGCCGAGAGCCGGCTCGTGTTTCGGCTTGACGATCGTGGCGGTGCGCTCGAGCGCACGCATCGCCCATTTCCAATGCTCGAGGAATAGTCCGTCGGCGAACAGCCCGCCGATCGGCGCGATCGGCAGACGCCGTGCCATCCCAAGCCGCCGATGGACGACGTGCGCGAGCCGCGCGAGTTCGTCGGCCGCCCGGCGCTGAATCGCAAGCGCGGCACGATCGCCTTCGTGCGCTGCGCGCAATACGACCGGCGCGAAGCTCGCCAGCGCGCTGTGCCCGATCTCGCCGTGAGCGACCGCCTGTTGCAGCGCGCGCAGAGAAGCGACGTCGAAGAATTCGAGCGCGCGCCGGCCGAAGCCGGCCGGTGCGCCGGAGTCTTCATCGCGCATCGCGCCGGCGATCGCTTCGCGGGCGATCCAAATTGCGC
>Ga0209009_1000726_pt1 | contig 10603 bp, 9 predicted proteins | sample BlaSpr_A8_OM3_M2_FD_187979 | JGI IMG/M metagenome (GOLD analysis project Ga0209009, IMG submission 187979) | Forest soil microbial communities from Thunder Bay, Ontario, Canada - Black Spruce, Ontario site 2_A8_OM3_M2 (SPAdes) (version 2) | ecosystem: Environmental > Terrestrial > Soil > Boreal... | reverse complement strand
TCGCCGCCTTCTCCTCCTTGGTGCACACGTTGACGCTCATCAGCGCCTGCGCCCGCTCCAGCGCCGAGGCCTGGGTGAAGTGGACGACGTAGATCGGCGCCTGTTTCGTGTCGAGCAGGTCGCCGATCGTCTCGTGCATCGGCGTGGTCGCGTAGCTGTAGAACAGCGGAACCGGACGCTCGGCGTTGGCGACCAGCGCTGTCGGCCTGCCGGTGCGTCGGGTGAGGTCCTCACGGAGGAACGTGACGTCGCCGAGCGTGGCCGACATCAACAGGAACTGGGCGTGCGGTAACTCAAGCAGCGGCACCTGCCAAGCCCAGCCGCGATCGGGGTCGCCGTAGAAGTGAAATTCGTCCATGACGACCAAGCCGATGTCGGCGCTCGCACCCTCGCGCAGCGCGATGTTGGCCAGCACCTCCGCGGTGCAGGCGATGATCGGTGCCCCCGCGTTGACCGCGGCGTCGCCGGTGAGCATGCCCACGTTGGCCGCCCCGAACACGTCGCAGAGGGCGAAGAACTTCTCGCTGACCAGCGCCTTGATCGGCGCGGTGTAGTGGCTGCTCCGTTCCGCAGCCAGCGCCGCGTACAGCGCGCCGGTGGCCACCAGCGACTTGCCCGACCCGGTCGGCGTGGCCAGGACGACGTTCGCGCCACTGACCATTTCGATCAGCGCCTCCTCCTGCGCCGGGTACAGCACAGTGCCGCTCGCTTCGGCCCATGCGGCGAAGGAGGCGAACAGCACGTCGGGGTCCGCGCCCTTCGCCCGCAGCGCGGACAGGTCGCTCGGATCGTCGAGTAGGGCAGGAGCAGTGGCGGTCATTGTGAGGACCAGCGTGCCTGACGGGCAATTGCTTCCTGACGGGTGTAGGGCGTTCTGCGCTTTGGACGACGAGTTCCGTGGCGCCGAGGTACTCCCGAGCGTTGCTTGACCACGTCGCGCATTGGATGGATGTGGTAGACGCAAGCGCCGAGGGCTCAGAAGCGGTGAACCCCCCGGGCAACCCTGTGTCACGTGACGTTTCTGACACATCGTGCGCGTACCCGTGTGGAAGCGCTCGTGGGCTCGCTAAAATCACGACAACCGTACGGTTGTAGGGTCCGCCACGTAGACGAGAAAAATCGGTCTGCCATTTCGATGAGAATTCTGCAAACCCCCAGGTAGAGGCATCGTCATCCGCCATGAGGTTTGGGAAACTGATATGGAGGCAGCTTTGTCAAGAGGACAGGGTGAAAGCCGCCCCGACGATAGCCGGGGCGGCTTTCGTTTTGGCTGGTCTGGTGATGGTGTCGGTGGTCGTTGCTCACGACGGTGGTGTCAGGCTGATATGCGCGGGTTGGGTACCGCAGGACGATGATTCGGATGTGAACGTTACTGCTGTCTACAGGCGAGCGTCACGGACGATCTTCGCGAATCGCGTTGTGGCTCATAGGTTCCTTGCAGGTTGGTTCACTCACCGCACCGACGCCTGATCACCTGGATCAGCCAAGTTTGGGTGGTGGGGGTCTATTGCATGGTCGCCAGTGACCAGCACCAGCCGGCGAGTTCGCGGGCGACCGCGACGTTGGCGACCAGTGGGTTCTTGCCGCGTTCAGTGAAAGTGCGCCACCGTGTGTTCAGGCGCCGGTTACCGGCGTGGCCGCGAGCCCGAAGCGCCGGTTCCACCTTGGCCCACCGGGCCCGCAGGCTGGGCCCGGAGGTGCTGTAGGACTTGCGATGATGCCACGCTGATTCGATCAGCAGCCGTCGCACATGGGTGTTGCCCGCCTTGGTGATCGACCCCTGAACCCGAGAGTTCCCCGAGGAGTACTCAGACGGCACCAGGCCAACGTAGGCGCCAATCGAGGAACCGGTGAACCGCGACCAGTCACCGATCTCCACCGTCAACGCCAGCCCGGTCAGCGCGGAGATACCGCGTAAACAGCCCAGCCGGTTGACCGGATCGGCGAACCGCGGCGAGGCGGCCACCACCATGATCTGCTCGTCAAGGCGGTCCCGCGCCGCAGTCGCCGCCAACACGGCGTCGAAGCCGTGATCGAAGGCAGCCTTCAGGTGGACGTCACCGAAGCGGTGTCGACGCAACCACTCCTCGTGCACGCACGTCCAGGGTGTCCCACCGGAGTACACGATGCCTTGACGCAGAAGCAGTTTCGACAAACGGTGTCGCACCCGCATCAAATCAGCACGGGCATCTTCACGGGCCCGCATCAGATCGCGCACCGCCTCGATCTCCCGCTCAGGCACCCTCACCGCGGTGATTTCACCCAGCCGCAGCAGCCGGGCCAGATGCGCGGCATCACGGGCGTCGGTCTTCACTCGATCCCCAGCCGGGCGCTGCAACTTCGATGGCGCGGCGACCACGCATTCCATCCCGGCCTCGGTGATCGCTCGCGCCAACCCAAACCCGGTCGGACCCGCCTCGTAGGTCACCCGCACCGGGGCCCGCAGCTGATGCAACCACCCCAAGACCTCGCCGTGATCCGGGCACAACCGTGCCCGGGCGACCTTGCCTGTTTCCTCATCGACGGCATGCGCCACGACCGAAAGCGCGTGCACATCCAACCCGACACTCGTACCCTGAATAACCACCGGAGGCCTCCTGATCTGCAAATGTGGCTCTACCAGCGCGAGTGTTCACCCACGCAGGCAACCCACGAATCGTTTTGCAGCACGAGGCCTTCGGCCTCAGCTAGCCCCCATACCGTCTACAGACGAGGCGTGTTGTGAGTCATCCCTGATCATCCCGGAGTTACAGCAAACCCGTCGATGTCGGATCGTCGGGACAACAGGTCGGATCGACCTGCACACCCTGACTGCGCCCGTAGGCGCACCACCGCAGCGAGTGTTGGCTAGGGCGATCGCAGGATGACGATCGCGTTGTCGATCTTTTTGAAGGAGTTGAACGTCTCTGCGGGAACGCCGAAGACGGCGGACAACACCCGGGGTGGAAGCCTGCTGAGGGACTCACCTATGCCGATGTTGTCTTTGTCTTCGGGCGCACTGGTGTTCTGGATGATCACTATCTTGATGTCGGCCGGGCCCCGGTTCTCGAAGTAGTGGAAGGAACCCTGGGGTGCGAACACGATGTCGCCGACATGTTGGTCGAAGCTCTCGTGGTTGCCGTTCCCGTCGATGACGACCCAGGTCGCGACTCCGCTGGTGACCAGGTTGATCTCCCACGCGCTGGGATGCCAGTGCGGCTCGCGGATACCTCCGGGCTGCAACGTGAGCAGCAAGAGGCTGGCCTCTTGACCTTTGAGTATCGGAAAGTTATCCTCGCTCGCCTGCTGAAACGAGCCCCCGTCAAGCGTGGTGGGGGGCTGAGCGCCGAGATGGAACAGGTGCGATTGCGAGGTGATCGTCTCAGCCGGTAGGCGGGGATCACCAAAGCGTGCCGCATCTTCGGTCATTGGCTCTCCCTTATCAGTGCGATAGCCGGAAGTGCCGTCGGAGATAAGACGGTCAACGCCTGCACCGGTCGCGGCTGCGGCGCCGGCCAGGCCCGCTCCACCCAAGACCTTGCGACGATTAATCGGCACGCTGGGAAATTACCGCAGGGGTAAGGATTCGTCTATACCCGAGCAGAGGCCGGCGCCCATCTCGAATCTCGCCACATTGGAGTTGAATTCATCGAGTGGTCACGCGAGGACGCCTCCGGGGCCGGGCATCAATACACCCGCATCTTCGATGTTTTCGCGCTTTCTGTCGAATTTCGACCGTAGCCCCGTTGACGCGGTTGTTCCTTCGCCGGGGTGCTGGCAGTGACTTTCGAGGGCGCCGCGGCATCGATCATCCGGCACGTTTCCGGGCCAACAATCTCAGGGGCGGACCGAGCCGAATAGACCTTCGCCGCGCTCGTCCGGCGGTACCTGCGCCTGAGAAGATGTGCTGGTGTTCGGGGTTGTCGTTGTCGTCACGCTCATTGCCACGGTGATACTGGGGACGGTCCTCGGCAGTCGGTACAGCGTGGCTCCCCCGGTGTTGCTCATCGTGTTCGGCGCCCTGCTGGGCCTCATCCCTCGATTCGGCGGCATCCGCCTCGATGGGGAAATCGTGCTGCTGCTGTTCTTGCCGGCGATCCTCTACTGGGAGAGCCTCAACATCAGCCTCCGCGAGGTCCGCGCCAACTTGCGCACCATCGTTCTGCGCAGCGTCGTCCTGGTAATCGTCACTGCGGCAACGGTTTCCCTGACCGCACAGGCGCTTGGAGTCAACTCGCACGCGGCGTGGGTGCTTGGCGCGGTCCTGGCCCCCACCGATGCCGCGGCGGTGGCGGGGCTGGCGAAAAGGCTGCCCCGCCGGACCCTCACCACTCTGCGAGCCGAGAGCATCATCAACGACGGGACCGCGCTCGTCCTGTTCGCCATCACCGTCTCCGTCGCGACCGGCGGCACCGCCCTGAGCCCGGCCGCCCTGGTGGGCCGCTTCGTCGGCTCCTACGCCGGCGGTATCGCCGCCGGGCTGTTGGTCGGCATGGCGGTGACCCTGCTGCGCCGCCGACTCGACTCGCCGCTGGAGGAAGGAGCCCTGAGCGTGCTGACGCCTTTTGCGGCGTTCTTGCTCGCCCAGAGCATTCACACCAGCGGCGTCGTCGCTGTCCTGGTGGCTGGACTCGTGCTGACTTACTCCGGGCCGCGCGTCATCCGTGCCCGCTCCCGCATCCAGGCATACGCGTTCTGGGACCTCGCGACATTCCTGATCAACGGCTCGCTGTTTGTGTTCGTCGGAGTGCAGATCCCCGGGGCCATCCGGGGCATCGCCGGCGTCAAGGGCGGCCTGTGGCATGCCGTCATCGTGGCTCTTGCCGTCACCGGCGTCGTCGTCGCAACCCGCATCGCCTGGTCGGAGATCACGACCGTGTTGATTCGTGCCGTGGACCGGCGCGCGGTGCAGCGCGCCCGCCGCCTCGGCTGGCGTCAGCGCGCCGTCAACAGCTGGGCCGGGTTCCGCGGCGCGGTATCGCTTGCCGCTGCGCTCGCGGTCCCGACGACCACCAACACCGGCGCACCATTTCCCGATCGCAACCTCATCGTGTTCGTCACCACGGTCGTGATTGTGTTGACCGTCCTGGTCCAGGGCAGCACGCTTGCGGCCGTCGTCCGCTGGGCCCGGGTGCCCGAAGACAGCGCCCGCGCCGACGAATTGCATCTCGCCCGCAGCCACAGTGCCGCAGCCGCCCTCGACGCGCTACCAGCCGTCGCCGCTGGCCTCGGCGTCGACGACAAACTACTGGACCGTCTGCGAAAGGAATACGAGGATCGCGCCGCGGTGGTCCAAGCCAGCGAGGACGGCGCCGAGGACACCACCGCCGCAGACATAGAAGACCTCGTTCGGCGGGTGCGCCTTGGCGTGCTGGACCACAAGCGTCGGGCTGTCACCGAACTTCGCGACCAAAACCGCATCGACGACATTGTGCTGCGCGAGGTGCAGTCAGCGATGGACAACGAGGAAGTACGACTCCTTGGTCCCGCCGACACCGCGTAGCGGCACGACCGTACGCGCGAGCAGCAGGTCTAGCCATGGCTCTTCGATCCGTTCGTGGCCCGGCCGAATAACGCTGCCGACTCCGCACACTGTCTTATGTCGACCGCCTCGAGGGCGTACTTTGCAGGAGGGGCAATTTCCGGAAGCCGGGGGCCGCCGGTTGAACCAGCTCGACTCTCCGCAGCGAGGCGACGCTGCAGGCGAGGCCCTCATCGGGCGTCATGGGGAGTTGGCGGCTGTCCAAGCGTTCGTTGAACGAAGCCGTCGTGACGGCGAAGCGCTGGTGCTGTTCGGGGAACCCGGCGTCGGCAAAACATTGTTTCTGGATGTCGCCGCGAACATGGCCACGTCGGCCGGGGCACGCGTGCTCCGTGCCAGCGGAGTCGAGTTCGAGGCGGGAATCAGCTTCTCGGGACTCAACCAGGCCCTGCTTCAGCTGTTCGGCGAGTTCGGGCACTTGACTGCCTCTCACCGTAAGGCGCTCAACGTGGCGTTGGGAATTGGCGAGGGCCCACCGCCGGACCGATTGGTCGTATCCAGCGCCACCCTCGCACTGCTACGCCAAGCCGCCTGAGCAAGGTCCTGATGAGCCGCTCGGCGCGCCGCCTGATGGAAGGCTGGGTGCGCGTGCCGCAGGCCTGACCGGGAGAAGCCGGTGCTGAAGATTCTGCCATGTTGCAGGGGCGCGTGAGACCTGACAGCGATTGGGACCGGACTACGTTGTCGCTGGCAGGGACATCGAACAACTCACCTTTGTGGATCTGCGATGAGCCCGGCGTCGCGTTCGAGCGAGGTGGGTCGGGCGAACTCCTTCATGTGAGGAAGGTGCTTGCTGTGACACGTCGGGGCCGAACGCGAACCAAGACGCACATATCGAATGTGTAAGTCTGGCGAGTTATTACGGCTTGATACGTGTGACACATGTTGCAAGACCGTCGATTTGCCGATAACAGCGATCATGTCAGCGTTGCGGTGTGATCGGCAGTCGAACATCGACGAACCGCGGACTTAGCCCACGTGTGATATCATGTGATATCACACGTGGGGGGCCTGATGAGCGACTTGCTAATACGAGACATTCCTGACGATGTGTTGGCGGCCCTGGACGTGCTGGCCGCACGGCTCGGCGTGTCCCGTACCGAGTACATTCGCCGGCGGTTGGCGCAGGATGCGCGCGCCGCAAGAGTCGCCGTCACCACTGAGGACTTCCGTCGGTTCGCCGACACCTGCAGTGATCTCACCGATGCGGTCGTGATGAAACAAGCCTGGGAATGACGGACCGCGGCTGGCTAATCGACAAATCTGCGTTAGTGCGGCTGGCCGACAGCGCCGACGTCCAAGAATGGAGCAACCGGATCGAACGCGGACTCGTTCATGTCAGCAACCTGACGCGGCTGGAGGTCGGCTACTCGGCGAGGACCGGTGCTGCTGCGCGCCGCGAATTCCGCGAACCGCCACTGGCCGCATTACCCGTTGAGTACCTGACGCCTGCCATGGAGGATCGCGCCCTGGAGGTTCAGCTTCTGCTCGCCGACATCGGCAAGCACCGCGGCCCCTCGATTCCCGATCTCGTTATTGCGGCCACCGCGGAACTTGTCGGGCTCACCGTGCTCCATGTCGACAAGGACTTTGACCTCATCAGTGAAGTTACCGGGCAGCCGATGGAGCGACTCGACAGCCGTCCGTCAGTCAACGGGTGACGATGCGCGGCAGGCGATCTCCAACTTTTCAGCCGGGCCCGACCTCGCTTTAGCGCACCAGCAGCACATGGCTGACGAGCCCCTACATTTCGGGATGTGATGAATGGCGCGACACAAGATCACGATCCAACCGGCGTCAGAAGCCGAGTTTGCAAACATCATCTACCGGTACCAGGAAGCAGGCCTACCGCCGGTCGGCGATACCGACGCCGGCATTGTCAGCGAGACCTTTCGGGATGCACACCACTCCGGCCTCCTCGGCTCTGCTCTGGGGCGCGGCGTCGCGGGGGCAAAGGTCATGCCCCTGAAGCTCAGCCCCACGAACGGAGACGTTCGGTGGCCGGGCGCGTCTTATGCGCCCTCAACAACGCCGCCACGCCGGAGGATAGTGGCCCCACACCGAGCGCAACAGCCGCTTGACAACCCAATTGAGAATTGATTCCGCCGTATTCCTGCGGCTGGGGTGCGCCAGCGAAGGCGGTTGAGCGCGCACACAGTTCGCCGGTATCCGACTACAGGTCGGAGCTCTCCCGCCATAGGTCGATTCCGGAATCTGAAGCGTAACGGTCGATCTCGCTCAGTTCCTCGGGGGTGAATTCCAGGTTGTCGAGTGCGCCGAGGTTTTCCTCCAGCTGCGCGACGCTGGACGCGCCGACCAGAGTGGACGCGACGGTCGGGTCGCGGAGCACCCAGGCGAGTGCCAGTTGCGCCAGCGACTGGCCGCGCTGCTCGGCGATTCCGGCGAGTCCCTTCAACCGCTCGTGCACCTTGTCGGTCACCAGCTCGTCGTCGAAGGTCGGGCGCTCGGTCGCGCGGGCGATGTCGGCAGCCGGCTTGTCCAGATAGCGGTTCGTGAGAAGACCCTGGGCGAGCGCGGTAAAGGCGATTGCACCCATGCCGGCGTTGGTGAGCCCGGTAATGAGATCGCCCTCGATCCAACGGTTCAGCATCGAGTATGACGGCTGGTGGATCACCAGTGGGGTGCCGAGCCGCTGTGCGATCGCCGCTGCTTCAGCTGTTTTGGTGGCCGAGTACGACGAGATGCCGACATAACGGGCCTTGCCCGCCCGCACCGCGGTGTCGAGGGCGCCGATGGTCTCTTCGGGCGGTGTCTTCGGGTCGATGCGGTGAGAGTAGAAGATGTCGACATAATCGAGTCCAAGCCGGTCGAGCGACTCGTCGAGGCTTGCGAGCAGGTAGGTCCGGCCGCCGAGCTGACCGTAGGGGCCTGGCCACATGTCCCATCCCGCCTTCGTGGAGATAATGAGCTCGTTGCGGTACGGCTTGAAGTCCCGTCGAAGCATTCGGCCGAAGTTCTCCTCGGCTGAGCCGTAGGGCGGCCCGTAATTGTTCGCGAGATCGAAATGCGTGATGCCGCGATCGAAGGCATAGCGGAGCACTTCGCGTTGGGTATCGAACGGCCGGTTGTCACCGAAGTTGTACCAAAGGCCAAGTGAGATCGCTGGCAGCAGCAGACCGGAGGTTCCCACGCGGCGGTAGGGCATCCCGTCGTAGCGGGCAATTGCGGCGACCCAGGGGTCGTGCGTGAAAGGAACGTCGGCGACGACGAGGTCCTCGTTCATGAGGTTCATCGTAGGTATGCATCAATCGCGGTCGGGGCCCCGGGCGGCAGCGATTTGGCCGCCCCGGCGCGAACACGCCGGTGCCGCCCGCTGGATCGGCGAGGAGAATTGTGCCCAGCTCGACGCGCGTACGTGCATGCTTCAGCGCAATGTCCCGGGCGGTTTAGTCCAGCCGGTGCTGCGATTCCACAGGGACGTGCTCCCACGGGTGGCCCGCCTTATCGCCGTAGAACTCCGCCGACTCCCCAACGTCATCACGATAAGACCCGCACAGCGTTGGGCATGGTAGACCAGGAAATTTCGCGCGCGGAGAGTTGGTAATCATCTGCTCTTGCGCCTACCGCACCGGTACCGGTTGTACGTTGACTCAGTGGCAGCAGAGGTCGACATCGAGGCGTTGGGGCTGCTCGACGGCCTCGAGAGCGAGGCGCGTACCGAGCGTGCCGAGCTGATCGAGTGGCTGCTCGACCGCGGCTTCAGCATCGACCAGATTCAGGCCTCGGTCGCTCCGCTGCTGCTGCCCGCGAATCGGGTGATGGGCGAGGACGGGGTTTGCCTGTCGGCGCGACAGGTCTGTGAGGCGACCGGGCTGGACCTGGAGCTGTTGCAGCGCCTGCAGGGCGCGGTCGGCCTGCCGAGGATCGAGGATCCCGACGCGGCGGTCCTGCCCCGAGTGGACGGCGAGGCCGTCGCGTACGCGAAGGTATTTCTTGATATGGGTGTCGACCCGGACGAGACGGTCGCCGTCATGCGGGTGCTCATCGAGGGGCTGCAGCACGCCGCGGCGATGATGCGTCAGGCGGCTTTCAAAACCCTCATGCGTCCCGGAGCCAGCGAGATCGAGTTGGCCGAGGCATCCGAAGCGCTCGCGCACCAGGCCGTGCCACAGGTCGGCCCGATGGTCCAAGCCCTGCTACTCCTGGAGCTGCGGCACACGTTCGAGACCGAGGCCGTTAACGCCGCCGAGCGCGCCGCCGGCACGCTCCCGGGCGCTCGGAAGGTCGCCGTGGCATTCGCCGACCTCGCCGGCTTCACCCGGCTTGGCGAGGCGCTACCGCCTGAGGAGCTGGAACGCGTTGCCAGCCGGCTTGCCGATCTCGCTCGCGACGTCGCGGTCGCTCCGGTGCGGTTTGTCAAGACGATCGGCGACGCCGTGATGCTGCTGTGCGCCGACCCGGTTCCGCTGTTGAACGCCGTCGTTGACCTGGTCGCAGTCGCGGCAAAGGAAGGTCTGCCCCAACTTCGGGGCGGTGTCGCCTCCGGAGATGCCGTCAGCCGCGCCGGCGACTGGTTCGGCAGCCCCGTCAATGTCGCAAGCCGTGTCACCGGCGCAGCGCGTGCCGGCACGGTGCTTGTCGCCGAAAGTGCGCGCGAGGCCATCGGAGACGCGGAAGGTTTCGACTGGGCATTCGCCGGTTCGCGACATCTCAAGGGCATCAGCGGTGAGGTGAAGCTATTCCGGGTCAGCCGCATCCAGGAGTGACACCCGCAACGCCTGCGTCAGTTGCTCGACGGTCGGTAACGGCGGCGACCTTGGCTGCGGGATCGGCGTGGGCATCCCGATCCCGACTACAACGAACAACGAAATGTGTTGCGCCACAACGAACGAACATCCCGACTACGCCGGACTGTCAACACCGTCCTGCTTATTACGCCGGACCATCAGTTGGTGCAGCGGACGAGCTTGCCGACTGCGGGCATAACGCCAGGTATCTGTCCGGGCATCTCACCGCCGTTCGACATCGGGGGGTGGGGAGAGCCGAACGTGGAACCTGGTGATCTGTAAGTCGGCGCTGGCGAAGTCGACGTCGACGTCGACGTCGACGTCGACGAAACCG
>Ga0209009_1000725_pt1 | contig 10606 bp, 10 predicted proteins | sample BlaSpr_A8_OM3_M2_FD_187979 | JGI IMG/M metagenome (GOLD analysis project Ga0209009, IMG submission 187979) | Forest soil microbial communities from Thunder Bay, Ontario, Canada - Black Spruce, Ontario site 2_A8_OM3_M2 (SPAdes) (version 2) | ecosystem: Environmental > Terrestrial > Soil > Boreal... | reverse complement strand
CGAGCGCTCGCCGTTCCACGATCCGGATCGGCGTGGTGTGCTCGACGGGTTGGACCTCACCCACGATGCGGCGTCGCTGCGGCGCGCTGCGTACGAGGCGTCGGGCTTTGTTGTCCGCCATCTCATCGAGCTGAGCGGAGCATCCGTGTCGCGCATCGTCGCGACGGGCGGGGGCACCCGCGTCGAGCCATGGATGCAGGCCATCGCCGACGCGACAGGGCGGCCGGTGGAGGTGTCGAGTGTGGCCGAGGGGGCTGCGCTGGGCGCGGCCTTTCTCGGCCGGATGGCCGTCGGTCTGGAGTCGTCGATGACCGACGCCGCCCGATGGGCCGCGACCGAGCGCGTCGTTGCCCCAAATCCGGCTTGGGCTTCTGCGACCCAGGACCGCTTCGGCCGGTTTCTCGAGCTGGCCGCCCGGCCGTCTAGGAGCCCAGGACGGCGCTGACGTAGCTGAGGTTGGAGAACGGCGTCATCGTTTCGTCGTCGGGATACGTGAACGCGTTGGCCGTGTACGCCTCGGTGATCTTCTGGGCGGACACCTGCCAACCGAGCGCGGTCAGATATTCGATGACGTGACTGCGCTCGCCGTGGTAGACGAGGTCGGAGAACTGGATGTCGTGTCCGTACTGTTTCAGCCGCTCCGCGATGCGTTGCGAACGTTCGTCCTCGAAGACATCGAAGTCGGGTATGTGTTCGGTGGCAAGCCGGCTGCCCGGTGCGCTGAGTTTGGTGATGTTGTCGAACAGCAGGTCCTGCGCCTGCGGCGGCAAGTAGATCAGCAGGCCCTCTGCGCTCCACGCGGTCGGCTGAGTTCGGTCAAACCCGTTATCCAGCAAGGCCTGTGGCCAGTCGTCGCGAAGGTCGATCGCGATGGTTCGCCGGGTGGCGGTCGGCTCAGCGCCCAGGTCGGCCAACGTTTTGGTCTTGAACTCGATGACCTCGGGCTGATCGACCTCGTAGACGACGGTCCCGGCCGGCCACGGCAGCCGGTACGCGCGCGCGTCGAGCCCGGCGGCCAAGATCACCGCCTGACGCACGCCGGCGGCGGTCGCGTCGGTGAACATCCGGTCAAAGTGCCGCGTGCGCACCGCCATCCCCTCGGCCGAGCGGCGAACGCTGAACGCCGGGTCCACGCCGGAGAGGTCGATGTCGCCATCGAGGACCCGCGTGAAGAAGTCGAGGCCGACCGCGCGCACCAGCGGCTCGGCGAACGGGTCGTCGATGAGCCCCTCCCGCGTGGCCAGCACGCGCTGCCCGGCAACCATCGTTGCCGTTGCTCCCACGCTGGACGCCAAATCCCAAGTGTCGTTATCAGTTCGGGCCATAGGTGCTCCTTCAGTCTCGAATTGCCGTGATGGCAATGCTGTTTCGTAATGCAGCGGTCGCCTCGTCGTCGGCCATCTCACGCCCGTACGCGGCGAACACTTCCGTTCTCGTCTGGGTGGAGAGACGCCAACCGTGGGCGGCCAGGTAGTCGGTCGCCGGGGTGCGCTCGCCGTGATACATCAGCGTGGACAGGTCGAGGTCGAGGCCCCGCTGTTTCCATTGGTCGGCCATCACCTTCTGGCGCTCGGCCATCGCCGCGGGGCCGTCGGGGTGGAACTCGGTGGCCAGCCGGCTGCCGTTGGCGCTCAACGCCGTGATGTGGTCGAACAGTCGATCCTGTGCGTCCGGCGGCAGATAGGCGAGCAGGCCCTCGGCGCTCCAAGCCGTGGGCTGCGACGCGTCAAATCCATTGGCCCGCAATGCTGCCGGCCAGTCATCGCGCAGATCCACAGCTACCGGACGGTGCTCGGCGGCGGGCTTGGCGCCGAGTGCGGACAACTTGCCGGTCTTGAAGCCGATCACTGCCTGCTGGTCGATTTCGTACACCACGGTGCCCGGCGGCCACGGCAACCGGTAGGCACGTGAGTCCAACCCAGACGCGAGGATGACCGCCTGACGGATGCCCGCGGTCGCGGAGGTGAGGAAGAAATCGTCGAAGAACTTGGTGCGCACGGCCATCACGTCGATCACCCGCAGGGGATTGAAGTTCGGATCGTCAGACTCCATCATCGAAACCTCGCCGTCGACCAGCTTGACGAAGAACTCGAGGCCGACCGCCCGCACCAGTGGTTCGGCGAACGGATCGTCGATGAGCGGATCGGGCGCCCGGCTGGCCATCGCCCGCGCCGCGGCGACCATCGTTGCGGTCGCGCCCACGCTCGAGGCCAGATCCCAGGTGTCGTTGTCGGTGCGTGCCATTGCAAACTCCTACTTCAAGATTCCGCTGACATAAACGACGTCACCGAACGGCTGGTCGGTATCGAGTGGTTCAAGTCCGTAGTCGGCGAACAGCTCTCTGTTGGTGCGGCCGATTATCTGCCAGCCGTGGGACTTCAGATACTCGGCGGCTTCGTTGCGGTCGCCGAAGTAGATCAACTCGGTCATGTCCAGATCGAACCCGTGCTCGCGCCACCGGGCCGAAACCGCCTTCATGCGCTCCTTGATCGCCTCCTCGTCGAGGTCGTCGCGGCCGGCGATGCTCTCGGTGGCGAATCGGCTGCCCGCTGCCGACAGCGCGGTGATGTTATCGAGCAGACGGTCCTGCGCATCGGGGGGCAGATAGCCGAGCAACCCCTCGGCGATCCACGCGGTGGGCCGATCCGGGTCGAATCCGGCCTCGCGCAAGGCCGCCGGCCAGTCCTGGCGCAGGTCGATCGCGACCGTGCGGCGATCGGCGGTCGGTTCGGCGCCGAGCCCGGTCAGCGTGGTCGTCTTGAACGCGATCACCTCCGGCTGGTCGATCTCGTAGACGACGGTGCCCGCGGGCCAGGGCAGCCGGTACGCGCGGGCGTCCAAGCCTGCGGCCAGGATCACCACCTGCCGGATGCCCGCGGCAGTGGCTTCGGCTGAATTGCCACCTCCGGTGGCTTCGGCTGAATTGCCACCTCCGGTGGCGTCGGCTGAATTGCCACCTCCGGTGGCGGTGAGGAAGAACTCGTCGAAGAACTTCGTGCGGGCCGCCATGTTGTCTTTCATCCGCCGAACCCCGCGGGTTTGCTCGTCGTCGAGCTCGGCCAGGGTCACCTCGCCACGCACCATCCGGGTCAGCAGGTCGATGCCCACAGCCTCGACGAGCGGCCGGGCGAACGGATCGTTGATCAGCGGCTTGGGGTCGTTCGTGGCCTGCGCACGCGCGGCCGCCACCATCGTGGCGGTGGCTCCCACACTGGAGGCCAGATCCCAGGTGTCATCGTCCGTGCGCGCCATCATCTACCCCTTTGCCCCGGACATTACTTAGCCCGGTTAACCGTACGCCGCGATTCTGTGAGGGCGCTGAGCCGCTCGGCAGCGCCGGAGCGGGACCCCCGGCCGCTATCTGCTGTTACTCTCGTAGACTGATTGTCGCCTGACATCAGCCCCGGACAAGTTCTTGCCTGCGGCGGGTCGGCACGAAAAGAACTAACCCGACGCGCTGGTCACACCAGCCCCATTGCATGCCGTAAATGTCCGGCTGCACAGGAGGAAGAGTGCTCTCGGCTTTCATCTCGTCACTGCGGACAGCCGACCTGCGAAGCAAGATCCTGTTCACGCTCGGGATCGTGATCCTTTACCGGGCGGGCGCGACGCTGCCGTCGCCGGGGATCAACTACTCCAACGTCGACAAGTGCATCAGCGAGCTCAGCGGCGGTGAGAACGGGCAGATTTACTCGCTGATCAACCTGTTCTCCGGCGGTGCGCTGCTGCAGCTGACGGTGTTCGCGGTCGGCGTGATGCCCTACATCACCGCGAGCATCATCGTGCAGCTGCTCACCGTCGTGATCCCGCGGTTCGAGCAACTGCGCAAGGAGGGCCAGTCCGGCCAGGCCAAGATGACCCAGTACACCCGCTACCTGGCGATCGCGCTGGCCATCCTGCAGGCAACCAGCATCGTCGCGCTGGCGGCCAACGGCGGACTGCTGCAGGGCTGCTCCGTCGGCCACGAGATCATCTCGGGGGGGTCGATCTTCACGCTGGTGGTCATCGTGCTGGTGATGACGGCCGGCGCGGCGCTGGTGATGTGGATGGGCGAGTTGGTCACCGAGCGGGGCATCGGCAACGGCATGTCGCTGTTGATCTTCGCCGGTATCGCCGCGCGCATCCCGTCAGAGGGCAAGAACATCCTGGACACCCGGGGCCCGGTGACCTTCACCGCCGTCTGCGTCGCCGCGCTGATCATCATCATCGGCGTGGTGTTCGTCGAGCAGGGCCAGCGCCGCATCCCGGTGCAGTACGCCAAGCGCATGGTGGGCCGGCGCATGTACGGCGGCACTTCCACGTACCTGCCGTTGAAGGTCAACCAGGCCGGCGTCATTCCGGTGATTTTCGCTTCGTCGCTGATCTACATCCCGCACCTGATCACCCAGCTGGTGCGCAGCGGCAACCCCGCAGCGGGCACCAGCTGGTGGGACAAGTTCGTCGGCACATACCTGACGGACCCCAGCAGCCCCATCTACATCTCGCTCTATTTCGCCTTGATCGTCTTCTTCACGTACTTCTACGTCTCGATCACCTTCAACCCGGACGAACGAGCCGACGAGATGAAGAAGTTCGGCGGCTTCATCCCCGGCATCCGTCCCGGCCGGCCGACCGCCGACTATCTGCGCTACGTGCTGAACCGAATCACTCTGCCCGGCTCGATCTACCTCGGCGTGATCGCGGTGCTGCCCAATCTCTTCCTTCAGATCGGCAACTCCGGCGGCGTTCAGAATCTGCCGTTCGGCGGCACTGCGGTTCTGATCATGATCGGCGTGGGATTGGATACGGTCAAACAGATCGAGAGCCAGCTCATGCAGCGCAACTATGAAGGGTTCCTTAAGTGAGGATCGTTTTGCTCGGCCCGCCCGGGGCCGGTAAGGGCACGCAAGCGCTGAAGCTGGCCGAGAAGCTCGGCGTCCCGCAGATCTCCACCGGCGACCTGTTCCGCAGCAACATCACGCGCGGCACGGAGCTCGGCCTGGAGGCCAAGCACTACCTCGACGCCGGCGACCTGGTGCCGTCGGATCTGACCAATGCTCTGGTGGACAAGCGGCTCGATGAGGCCGACGCCGCTGACGGCTTCATCCTCGACGGCTATCCCCGCTCGGTCGAGCAGGCCGAGGCGCTCACGCGCATGCTGGGCGCGCGCAACACCAAACTCGATGTGGTGCTGGAATTCCGGGTGTGCGAGGAGGAGTTGCTGAACCGCCTCAAGGACCGCGGCCGTGCCGACGACACCGAAGAGGTCATCCGCAACCGGATGAAGGTGTACCGCGACGAGACGGCTCCGCTGCTGGAGTACTACGGGAACGCGGTGACGACGGTTGACGCGGTGGGCTCGCCGGACGAAGTCTTCGCCCGCGCGCTGCACTCGCTCGGCCGGTAAACCCCGCCGTGATCGCACTGCCGGGGCTGCGTAACCGCAAGGTGATCGCGCAGCGCAGCGCGGGTGAACTCGACGCAATGGCGGCCGCCGGGACATTGGTGGCGGCCGCGTTGCGAGCCGTGCACGAGGCCGCCAAGCCCGGGGTCTCCACGCTCGCGCTCGACGAGGTCGCCGAGTCGGTGATTCGCGCCGGCGGGGGCACGCCGTCGTTCCTCGGCTATCACGGCTACCCGGCGACCATCTGCGCGTCGGTAAACGACCGCGTGGTGCACGGCATTCCGTCGGCGGGCGAGCTCCTCACGTCGGGGGACCTGGTGTCTATCGACTGCGGCGCGATCGTCGACGGCTGGCACGGCGATGCCGCCGTCACGTTGGGTATCGACAAGCTGACCGGAGTCGACGACGCGCTGTCGCAGGCGACCAGGGAGTCGATGGAAGCAGGTATCGCGGCGATGGTGCCGGGTAACCGGCTCACCGACGTCTCGCACGCCATCGAGCAGGCGACCCACGCGGCCGAGGCCCGCTATGGCAGGTCGTTCGGGATCGTCGAGGGTTACGGCGGTCACGGCATCGGCCAGCGGATGCATATGGATCCGTTCCTGCCGAACGAGGGTTCACCAGGTCGAGGACCGTTTCTGGCGGCGGGCTCGGTGCTGGCCATCGAACCGATGCTCACGCTGGGCACGACGAAGACCGTCGTCCTCGATGATCAATGGACAGTTGTCACCGCCGACGGGTCCCGTGCGGCACACTGGGAGCACACGGTGGCGGCGACCGACGACGGACCCAGAATTCTGACAACCGGCTGACGGCCTGGTTGAACCGGAACGTCGATGAGTTCGTGTCATCTGCGGGAGGTCGGTGATGGAGTCTCAGGAGACGGCGCTCATGCGGGTGCTGTTCGACGAGCACGGCGCTGCGCTGTGGCGCTACGCGATGAGGCTTACGGGCGATCGGGCGCGGTCCGAGGACGTCGTGCAGGAGACGCTGCTGCGGGCGTGGCAGCACCCTGAGGTCATCGACGACACCGAGCGCTCGGCGCGGGCCTGGCTGTTCACCGTCGCCCGCAACATGATCATCGATGAACGACGCAGCGCGCGATTCCGCAACGAGGTCGGCACGCTGGAGGAAGCTCCCGAAGACACCGGACCCAACGAGGTCGACTCGGCGCTGGACCGGCTGCTGATCGGCGATGCGATGGAGCAACTGTCTGTCGATCACCGCGCGGTGATTCGCCGCTCGTACTACCTAGGATGGTCAACTGCCCAGATTGCGGCGGATCTCGATATCGCCGAGGGCACCGTGAAGTCCAGGCTGCACTACGCAGTTCGTGCGCTGCGCCTGACCTTGCAGGAGATGGGGGTGACGCGATGAGCCAGCCTGGTGGCGCAATTCCCTTTGGCCGCAAGCAATCTCCGGCGGAGGACAACCACGAGTATGCGATGTGGGATGCCGCATACGTGCTCGGCTCGCTGTCGTCGGCGGAGCGGCGCGAGTTCGAAGAGCACATGCGCACGTGCAAGGAGTGCCGACAGGCGGTCGCCGAGATCAGCGGCATGCCGGCTTTGATGTCCCGGCTTGACAACGACGATGTCGAGGCCATCGACGAACGCGGGCAGCCCGCTGACGCCCTCCCGCCGATGCGCCCCGAGCTGTTGGCGTCGTTGCTGAAGAAGGTGACGTGGCGACGGCGACGGTCGCGGGTGGTGGCGTGGTCGACGGCTGCCGCCGCGGCCGCGGTGCTCGTGATGGGTTTATTTGTTGCGCTGCAGTCCAATTCGGTCATCCCGACCCCTGTGCCCCCGGCGCAGGCGAGTGCGGCGGCGATGCCGATGACCCGGGTGACTCCGACGTCGATGAGCGCCACGGTCGCCCTCGACCCCCATGAGTGGGGCACGCAGATCGCGATGACCTGTACGTACGGAGTATGGCCCGAAACCGCCGACGGCAAAGACAACGACGAGGCCGGCGACAAGCTGGCGATGGTGGTCGTCGGCCGTGACGGCAGCGAGACGCAGCTGGCCACCTGGGTGGCGTTGACCGGCGTCACCGCGCAGCCCGGCGGCAGTACATCCATGCCCATCGAGCAGATCGCAGCAGTGCAGGTGGTTTCCGTTGGCAACGGGAACGTCCTGCTGCAAACCGCACTGTAATCCGAATCACTGCCCCGGATCGCCGCGCAGGTGAACCGAACTCATTCGCTAGTCGTGTCTTTTGCAGGTACGGACGCGAGGCAGGTGAGTCAATGGCAAGGCAATACCGGGTGGTCGACCACATCGTCGAGCATCTCGCCGCCATCGACGTCACCCACGTCTTCGGCGTGGACGGCGCCAATATCGAAGACCTCTATGACGCCGCGCATTTTCATCCGGACATCACCGCTGTGCTGGCCAAGCACGAGTTCTCCGCAGCTACCATGGCGGACGGCTACAGCCGCAGCGGCGCGGGACTCGGCGTCGTCGCGGCCACCGCAGGTGGCGGCGCGCTGAATGTGGTGCCCGGGCTCGGGGAGGCGCTGGCCAGCCGGGTGCCGGTGCTGGCATTGATTGGCCAGCCGTCCACTGCGCTCGACGGCCTTGGAAGTTTTCAGGATCTCAGCGGTCGCAACGGGGCGCTGAACGCCGAGGCGTTGTTCTCTGCAGTCTCGGTGTACTGCCACCGCGTTACCGAACCCGCCGACATCGTGCCCGCGTTGTCGCAAGCCATCGCGGCCGCGCGGTCCGGTGGCCCGGCGGTCCTCTTGCTGCCCAAAAACATTCAGCAGGCCAAGGTCGACTGCACCGCGGGGTCAGGCGATCTTCGTTTGCACCACCAGATCGGCGATCCGCGTCCGATCGCGCGGGCGCTGCAGCGCGCGGTCGGGCCGATCACGATCATCGCCGGCGAGCAAGTGGCCCGTGACGACGCGCGCGCCGAGCTCGAACAGCTGCGTGCGACGTTGCGGGCCCGGGTCGCCACCGTTCCGGACGCGAAGGACGTGGCAGGCACGCCGGGCCGTGGCTCGTCGTCGGCGCTGGGCGTGACGGGCGTGATGGGTCACCCCGGCGTGGCCGAAGCGGTGGGCGGCAGCGGTCTGTGCCTCCTTGTCGGCACTCGGCTCTCGGTCACTGCGCGGGCGGGGCTCGACGAGGCGCTCGCTTCGGTGCCCACCATTTCGCTGGGCTCGGCGGCGCCGTACGTTCCGTGCACGCACGTCCACACTGACGACCTTCGTGGGTCGTTGACCATGCTTACTCTGGCTCTTTCCGGGGCAGGCAGGCCTGCCGGAATCCGGGTCCCCGATTCGGTGCGGCAGAGCGAACTGACGCCACCGCCGTTCGACGGGCCCGGCGTGCGCTACCGCGATGCGATGACGGTGCTGGACCAAGTGCTCCCCGACGGGGTCGACATTGTCGTGGACGCCGGCAACACCGGCGCGGCCGCGATCCACTATCTGCCGGTGCGGCGCGGTGGTCGGTTCCTCGTCGCCCTGGGCATGGGCGGCATGGGGTACAGCTTCGGCGCGGGCATCGGGATGGCGTTCGGCGCGACCAGCGGTGGCGCGAAGCGCAACGGGCAGAGGCCCAGACGCACCGTGGTGATCGCAGGCGACGGCGCATTCTTCATGCACGGCATGGAGATTCACACTGCCCTGCAATATCGGCTGCCAGTGACGTTCGTATTGTTCAACAACAACGCGCATGCCATGTGCGTGACCCGCGAGCAGCTGTTCTACGACGATCTCTACAGCTACAACCGCTTCGAGCCCGCCAACCTGGGCGCCGGGCTGTCCGCGATGTTCCCGGGTTTGCAATCGGTCGACGTGCTCGACGCCGAGGGCTTGGCCGACGGACTGCGGGTTGCGCTGGATGCCGATGGCCCGTCGGTGGTGAGTGTCGAATGCGCGGCGGATGAGATACCGCCGTTCGCACCGTTCCTCGCCACGGCCGCACCGAAATCACAAGTTGTGAACAACCATTCGATTGCAAAGGAGAACCCGAGCGATGTCGTTACCCGCGCTTGAGGACATCAACTCGCACCGCCTCGCCGAGGCCGGGAGCGAAGAGCCCATCGAGGGCCTGATCCGAATCGAGACAACCTCGAAAGAGCAGGCCACCCCGATCATCATGGAGCAAATACGGTCGGTATACCCGCACGACCAGGTGTTCGGCGAATACTGCACCGTCAACGATTACATCGACTGCCCGCCCGACGAGCTGTTCGACTACCTGGCCGACACCCGCAGCCTCGAGGAGTGGACCTACAGCCTGCGAGACTTCGTGCCGACCGAGGAGCCGGGGCTGTGGATGGCGCACGACAAGCTCGGCGCTGGCAACGAAAAGCAAACGGGCAGCCCGATTTTCACCCGAACCGTGGCCAACCGCGAGGCCAGGACGGTCGACTACCACTGCGCGTGGGACCAGGGCACCCATCTGTGGATGATCTACCTGATGCGGGTTGTCGACGCGAAGGTGGTGTTCGACAAGCCAGGGTCGGTGGTGCTGTGGACGAACTGCCACCACCCGTTCTACGACAAGAACCCCTATCCGGAGACCGCACCGCCGAAGCGGCCGGTCTGGGTCGGCGACTTCTGGGACATGTTCGGCCCGGGCCACCTGCTGGAGATGAAGAACCTCAAGGCGATCGCAGAGTACCGCCACCACAACGGACTTCCGGTGACCCCGGACTGGATGAAGTGAGCATTGCATGAGCACCCCTACCGTCAGCTTGATCGACGTTTCCACGTATCTGCCCGGCGAGCCGATACCCGCCGAGTACTACGCGCAGTTCGCCGAGTCGGATGACCTGCGCGACAACGTGATGTTCCGCGCGCCGAAGTTCCGCCATCACGTGGCGAAGGACGAGAGCGCGATCGACATGATCGAAAAGGCCGCAGCCGGCCTGATCGCCCGCCACGGCGAGGACGTGATATCGGGTGTCGACGTGCTGATCACGCACACCCAGGTGCCCGACATCCCGTTCTACGGCGGCGGCGGCGGAATGGCGCACCGGCTCGGCATGCGGCCGAACTGGGTGATCGACCTGCACAACGGTGGCTGTGCGGCATTCGTCCTCGGCATGAAGGTGGCCCGCCAACTGCTCGCCTCCGGCGAGGGCGAGACCGCGCTGATCGCGGTCGCGCAGAACGCCGCCGGTGAGGTCTTCGACCAGGAGACCGTGCGGCCCAAGCCCCAGGCGGCGGTGCCCGGTGACGGCGCGGCGGTCGGCCTGCTGACCGTG
>Ga0209009_1000724_pt1 | contig 10607 bp, 7 predicted proteins | sample BlaSpr_A8_OM3_M2_FD_187979 | JGI IMG/M metagenome (GOLD analysis project Ga0209009, IMG submission 187979) | Forest soil microbial communities from Thunder Bay, Ontario, Canada - Black Spruce, Ontario site 2_A8_OM3_M2 (SPAdes) (version 2) | ecosystem: Environmental > Terrestrial > Soil > Boreal... | reverse complement strand
AAAGGGATTAGCCCCCCGCGTGTAGCTGGCGGTCTGTTCAGCTCGGCTGCCCGCCACACAACGTTTGATGCGGCGCGCCGCGGGAAACGACACCGGCGGGACCGCTCAGCAGCGTCGCGGCGGCGCACAGCGGCGGAAGGGGAACGACGATGACGCAGGTGGCAGCCAGGGCCGGCGACACCGCGGCCGACAACGTGGCCGAGGGAAGCGGGGAGACCCGCGCGCCGCAACCGTACATCCTCAGTCAGGCGCCCGGACCACTGAGTTTCGACGAACTGGCCGCGATCGATCGATGGTGGCGCGCCGCGAATTATTTGAGCGTCGGTCAGATCTACCTGATGGCCAATCCGCTGCTGTCCGAGCCGTTGCAGCCCGAGCACATCAAGCCGCGGCTGCTCGGCCATTTCGGCACGGTGCCCGGTCTGAATCTGGTGTGGGCGCACGCGAATCGCCAAATCGTGCGACGTGATCTGAACGCGGTGTTCATTGCGGGCCCCGGTCATGGCGGCCCCGGTCCAAACGCATGCGCATGGTTGGAGGGCAGCTACTCCGAGCTGTACAGCCACATCACCCAGGACACCGCCGGGATGGCAGCGTTCTTCCATCAGTTTTCCTTTCCCGGCGGGGTGCCGAGCCATTGTGCTCCGGAAACCCCCGGGTCGTTGCACGAGGGAGGCGAGCTGGGGTATTCGCTGCTGCACGGCTACGGCGCTGCGCTGGACAACCCTGATCTGACCGTGTTCTGCGTGATCGGCGACGGAGAGGCCGAGACGGGGCCGTTGGCGACCAGCTGGCATGCTCACACCTTCCTCAACCCGGCCCGTGACGGCGCGGTGCTGCCGATCCTGGCGCTGAACCAGTACAAGATCGCCAATCCCACTATCCTGGCGCGCATCCCGGAATCCCAATTGATGGACCTGTTCCGGGGTTACGGCTACACGCCGTATCTGGTTGGCGGTGACGATCCGGCTGCAGTTCATCAAGCCATGACCGCCGCGCTGGACGAATGCTTGGATCGGATTGCCGACATCCAGCGCGCCGCTCGTGCAGAGGGTGTCGCAGGCGCCGCGGCGTGGCCGATGATCGTGTTGAGCACCCCGAAGGGGTGGACATGTCCGCCTGTGGTGAACGGGCTGCCGGTGGAGGGCACTTTCCGCGCACACCAGGTGCCGCTTCCCGACGTGCGAAACGACGCGCGGAACCGGAGCGTGCTCGAGCAGTGGCTGCGTTCCTACCGTCCGGAGGAGTTGTTCGACGATGCCGGCGGACCGGTGCCCGAGTTGTGTCGTCTGGCGCCGACGGGCGAGCGGCGGATGAGCGCCAACCCGCATGCCAACGGCGGCAGCAGGTTACGGGATCTGTCGCTGCCCGACTGGCGTATGTACACGGTCGAGGTGCCGTCACCGGGCACCGCGACGCATGAGGCCACCCGCGTGCTCGGCGGCTGGCTGCGTGACGTGACCGCTCAGAATACTTCGAACTTCCTCACGTTTGCCCCTGACGAACTGGCCAGCAACCGACTACAAGACATCCTGGAGGTCACCGGCCGCGACTGGCAGGCCGAGATCGGGCCGTTCGACGAGAAACTCGACCCCGACGGCCGCGTGATCGAGGTGCTTTCGGAGCACATGTGCGAGGGCCTGCTCGAGGGCTATCTGCTGACCGGCCGCCACGGCGTATTCACCTGCTATGAGGCCTTCATCCACATCGTTGACTCGATGTTCAACCAGCACGCCAAATGGCTGGAAGCCAGCTCTCAGGTGGCGTGGCGCCGCCCTCTTGCGAGCCTGAATTACCTACTGTCCTCTCATGTTTGGCGCCAGGACCATAACGGCTTCACCCACCAGGATCCTGGATTCCTCGACGTCGTGCTGAACAAACGCCCCGAGATTGTGCGGGTGTATTTGCCGCCGGACGCCAACACGCTGCTGTCCACTTTTGATCACTGCCTGCGCTCACGCCACTACGTGAACGTGGTGGTCGCGGGCAAGCAGCCGCAGTTGGACTGGCTGACCGGCGATGAGGCCGCAGTGCACTGCGCGCGCGGGGCCGGGATCTGGGGCTGGGCGGGAAACAACGACGACGCCGGCACCGAACCCGACGTGGTTCTCGCGTGCGCCGGTGACATCCCGACGCTGGAAACCCTTGCTGCGGCATCGATCCTGCGGGAGCGGTTGCCCGATCTGCGGGTGCGGGTGGTCAATGTCGTGGACCTGATGCGCCTGAGGCCTGACTCCGAGCATCCCCACGGGTTGGCCGATCCAGAGTTCGACGCGCTGTTCACCCAACATGCCCCAGTGATCTTCGCGTTTCACGGATATCCGTGGCTGATCCACCGGCTCACCTATCGGCGGACGAACCACTCCGGGCTGCATGTGCACGGCTACCAGGAAAGGGGCACCACGACAACGCCGTTCGACATGGCGATGCTCAATGACATGGACCGCTACCGCCTCGTCGTCGACGTCATCGACCGGGTTCCTTCGCTCGGCTCGCGCGCTGCGACACTGCGCCAAGACATGACCGATGCGAGGTTATTGGCGCGAACCTGGACCCGAGAGCACGGCGCGGACATCCCTGAGGTGGCGGACTGGACGTGGCCGGGATAGGTGTCGATATATGGCGCCGGCCGTGCAACGGAGTGCACGGCCGGCGCGAAACAGCGGGGTCAGTCGGCGATTGAGCGCTGGGCGGCGCGGATGGAGTCGGCGAGCGTCCAGAATGACAGGCCAAGCAGTGGCACGTCTTTCAGCAGAAACTCACCGAGCAGCGACAGGGCCGGGAAGCCGCCGCCGGCTGCTTCGGCAACCCCCGGGGTGGTGAACAGGAAGCTGACGGTGCTCACGAAGAGCAGGATGGCCAGCAAACTGCCCAGTATCGACAACTTCGGGGCGATCGGCTTGATCGCGAGCAGCACGGCTGCGGCGAGTTCGACGACGCCGAGCAGTGCGGAGAAGGTGTAGACCGGCAGGAAGTGGTAGAGCCAACCCATGAACGGGCTGTTGGCCACCAGCGGCACAATCTGGTGTGCTTCATAGTTGGCGAACTTCAAAGCACCGATCCAGCCGATCACGACGACCAGACCGGGATCCGATGGCCAACGGCAGGCACAGACGAGAGTGCAAAGTTAGTCAACGAACTAGGGAGCCGAACGATCGCGAACGGTTGGTGCAGGCCGCGGCCTCAGTGGTGCATCAGCCCCCGGCCAACTCCAACACCCGTTTGTTGTCCTGGTCGCTGACGTAGACGTTGCCGCCGGGGTCCACCGCCACCGCGCCGGGTCCCGGTAGGCCTCCAACGCGCTACGGCACCATCGCGATTTGTCCGCCGGTGGCCTGCAGGATCGCGCCGTTGACGTAGCTGGCGGCTGGGGAAGCCAAAAACGTGACGGCGGTGGCGATTTCGTCGGCGGCCGCGGCCCGCCCGAGGGCGGTGAGAGCGCCAAGACCATCGGTGAGGCCGGGGGTGACCGCGGTCCCGGGGGTTTCGGTCGGCCCGGCTTGCACCGCGTTTACGCGGACCCCGGATGGGCCGAATTCGTCGGCCCAGACCCGCGTGAGCAGCTCCAGCCCGGCCTTGGTGGCGCCGTAGACGCCGCCGGTGCGTGCCGGGATGGTGGCCGCGACGGTGCTGAGGTTCACCACGGCGCCCCTGCCGCGCTCGGCCATACCGGGGACCAGCTGCTGCACCAGGATGAAGGGGGCGCGCAGGTTGAGGTTCACGTGCTCGTCGAAGAACGCGTCGTCGGTGTCAGCGGTCGGTGCGAATTTATAGACGCCGGCGTTGTTGATCAGGATGTCGACCGGACCCGCCCCGGCGGCGAGCCTGCGCACGTCGTCGGGGTCCGCGAGGTCGGCCGCAACGAATCGTGCCTTACCGCCGTCATTGTTGATCTCCTGCACCGCCTTGGCGCCGCGTTCGGCGCTTCGCCCGTGCACCACCACCTCGGCGCCAAGCCGGGCCAGCTGCAGGGCAACCGCGTGGCCGATTCCGGAAGTGGCCCCGGTGACCAGTGCGGTCGAGCCTTCAAGGGTTGTTGCCATTGGATTCGCCTCCTCGACGACATGACAGTGCGCGCCACGGCCAACGACCGATCGCGGGTTTCATTGAATCCCAACCGCGCGCAGCGCGCACTACCCGTGGCTTATGGCTGTCATTAATGATCCTTATGTGCCCCCGAAGTGCCCAGGTTCGACCGGCTCAAACGAGCGCCGCAAGCAGCCGGCAGGCGGGCGATAAGCTCACCGACAGTGATGGAGTTGCGAGAACTCAGCGCCTTTGTTGCGGTCGTCGAGGAAGGTGGCATGTCGGCGGCGTCGCGTCGACTGCATGTGAGTCAGTCGGCGTTGTCGCAGACGGTCGGCGCGCTGGAACGTGAGCTCGGGGTCCAGCTGTTGGAGCGCACCAACACCGGCGTACTGCCGACCGAGGCCGGCACCACGTTCCTGGCTGAGGCACGGGGGGTGCTGGCGCGCTACAACGAGGCGCTGCGGGCGATGGCCGAGCACAGCACCGACACCGGCGCGGTGATCAGGTTGGGTATCCCGTCGGAGATGGCTCCCGACGTGCTGCCCCCGGCACTGGCCAAATTCGCGACGGATTGCCCGAAGACGCGGGTCGTTCCACGGCATCTGTCGACGGCCGCGCAGTTCGCTGCGCTGCGCAGCGATGAACTTGACGTCGGCCTGGTGCGCGAACGCCCGCACGGCCCGGAATTCGACGCGATGCTGGTGGCCCGGGAATCTCTGGGCGTGCTGCTGGATACGGACCTGGCCGCCCGGCTGGTCGGCCCCGACGGCGTCGCACTGCACGATCTCGGCGAACTGCAGTGGGTGGGCTTCCCGCGCACCGGCAGTCCGGCCTGGTATGACGAGCTGACCGGAATCCTGCGCAGCCACGGTGTCGACATCGGCACCGCGCAACTTGGCGATCAGGAACTCATCGCCGTGGTCAAGTTCACCGCGGTGAGCGGCGGTCAGGCGTTCGCGCTCTGGCCCGAGCACGGCCTACAGCCGCTGCCCGACAGCGTTTCCTGGTCGCCGTTGATCGGCCAGCCGCTGGTGCGCCGCACCTGGGTGGTGTGGCCGGCCAACTCGCGCCGCCGCGATATCGGTCACCTCGTCGCGGCGTTTGAGTTGCCGGAGGCGACCTGATCGGTTGGTTTTCCGGTGGCTGGGTATCGGAGTTGGTTATGGGCGCGATCAGCAATCGGGATCGACGAGCCGATGGATGTCGGCCCCCGCCGCGTTGAGCTGCTGGGAGGAACACAGCCTCCCGCACGTACACAACCCATCGTCCCAGGCAGGAGATCACCATGACCAAGCCCAGCCGCGTCGGCGTCCAGCTGTGGCCCGGCGGCACCCCGGACTATCGGACCTGGCGCGAAGCGGTGCTCCAGGCAGAGGAGCTCGGCGCCGACGCCATCTTCGGATACGACCACTTTCATAAGCCCGCGACCGTGCCGTCCGAAGACGGACTTCCCGAGCTGCTGGCCGTGCAGCCCGATGTGAACAACTTCGAGGGGTGGACTTCCCTGGCGTCCTGGGCCGAGATCACCACGCGCGCCGAGATCGGCCTGCTGGTGACCGGCGTCGGCTACCGCAATCCCGACCTGCTGGCCGACATGGCTCGCACCGTGGATCACATCAGCGGCGGCCGGCTCATTCTGGGGCTCGGCTCCGGCTGGTACGAGAAGGATTACACCACTTACGGATACGAGTTCGGCACCGTCGGGTCTCGGATGGATCTGTTCGAGGAGAACGTCGCCCGCATCGAAGACCGGTTCGCGCGGTTGGTCCCGCCGCCGGTGCGCAAGATCCCGATCCTGGTCGGCGGCATGGGAGTGCGCAGGTCGCTGCCGATCGTGGCCCGCCATGCCGACATCTGGCACACGTTCGCGAGCGTGCCGGAATTCCGCCGCAAGAACGAGATCCTCAAACAACTCGCGGCGGACGCGGGCCGTGATGAGCAGCAGATCCAGCGGGCGGTGCATTGGACCGGGCGCGACAACGCCGACGAGTTCACCGCCGAAGGTGTCACGTTGTTCACCACCGAGATCCATCCGACAGATGATGGATACGACTTCGGCGAACTCAAGGACATGATCGCCTGGCGAGACCAAACGCGAGGGATTTCAGGTGTGTGAAAGCCGGCGCTCACGTGCGGCCAGAACCGCATTCCGGATGTGATTGGGGACTGCGAGGCCGATGGCCATGCCTCCCACCACCAACGTCGCGACGGCCCCATTCGACACCGTGGCGGTGAGCAGTGGCGGCGACGCACCACCGGCTAGTTGAACCAGACCTGCGAGCGTCCGGAACATGTACATACCCGGCACCAATGCGACAACGGCCGCAAACCCGATGGCGGTGAACGGTATTCGGAGTCGGTAGGCGATCGGGGCCAGGGCGGTACCGACGACCAAACACGACACCAAGGCGGCGGTGGCCAGGCTGGCGTGCCAGACGGTGATCGACCACCAGTGCGCCGCGTGCGCGACCATTCCCGCAGCGACGGGCCAGCCGATCATCCGGTACGGCATCGAGAAGTAGACGGGGTAGGAGGCCGCGGCCACACCGGCGGCCAGCACGTCGGCGTAAAAGGCGACGCGAACGTCGGCCGAGGACAGGGATAGCGTTTGACCGCCGAGGCGCAGCCCGAGCACGAGTCCCGCCGCGATCGCTACGAGCAGCAGCGTCGCATAGCCGAGGCGGGCCAGGCCCAGCACAATCCTGGAGGCCAGGAGGTCCAGTGCTCCATTGAGGATGTGCGGTCCGGGTACCAGAACCATCGCCGGACACACGGCAGCCAGCCCGACCGCCTCGACATGACCGAGGTGAGCGGCGTTCGCGCCGCCCAATCCGGCCACGATCGCCGCCGTGAACACCTGGGCCAGCGCGTCGATTCCGAGTCGGCCGAGCAAACGGCGGAACGCACCGCCGATCGCTGCGCTCACCGCGACCAGCGCGATGGTGCGAAGATCGTTGGCGCCGAACACGACTGAGAGCGCGGCGGCCCCCGTGGCGCAGGCGACGATGAACGCGACGGCGGACGAACTGCCCTGGCCGGCCGCGTCGGTCAGCGCCTGCCGGACGAGTCGCCGATCTAGCGGACCGTCCTCGGCGCAGTCGATCACGCGCATCGCGGCCGCCACCCGCCGCATGTTGACCCCCACGGGTTTTGTGGCGCTGACCCGCACCGGCGGGGCCGGCCCAATCGCAACCATCGATGCCCACGACGGGATGAGGGTGCAGCTGACGCCGAGGCCGCGGTTGAGACGGTTCGCGGCGATCAGGGTCATGTCGGTCGACTGTCCGTTGTCGTGCAGGAGCACTGCTGCGCCGAGCACCGTATCTAGGTCATCGACGTCACCGGCGGCGTCAACCATCCAACGCCCCGTCCACCCGACACGCTACGGGTGGATCAGTGGTGGGCATCAGTCGAGGATCCTTCGCGCGACATTGGTGCTGACCAGGTCGAGCAGTTCGTCGCCCCGGCCGGCCAGAATGGTGCGGATCGCGTACAGCGAGAACCCTTTTGCTTGCTCGGCGGTGATGGTCGGCGGAATCGACATCTCCTGACGCGCGGTGATGACGTCGACGACCGCAGGCCCATCGTGCGCAAACGCGTCTGCCAACGCCGCGTGGAGGTCGCCGGGTTCTTCGACACGGCGCGCGAAGAGTCCGATCGCGCGGGCCGCCGCGGCGAAGTCGACGGTGTCCAAGTCGGTGCCGAAGTTCACAATGCCTGCGGCCTTCATCTCCAACTCGACGAATGCCAGTGATGAGTTATTGAAGACGATCGCCTTCACCGGCAGCCGATTCTGCTTGAGCGTGATCAGTTCCCCGAACAACATGGTCAGGCCGCCGTCCCCTGCCAACGCAACAACCTGCCGGCCACGGTCGACGCTCTGTGCGCCTATCGCATGCGACAGGGCCCCGGCCATGCTGCCGTGGGTGGCTGACCCGATCAGCCGGCGCTGGCCGTTCATCGTCAGGTACCGGGCGGCCCAAATGGTGGGTGTGCCGACGTCGTACGTGAAAACCGCGTCATCGCTTGCCAGTTGACTGGCGAGCCGCGCGACGTATTCCGGCCGAATCGGACTGCGGTCGCGGTCGTTGACTGCCAGGTCGTCGAGTGACTTGCGGGTCTTGCGATAGTGCTTGAGCGCGCGATCCAAGTGCTCGCCCTCCGGTGCCTGGTTGAGTAGCGTCCGCAGCGCGGTGATCGTGTCCTTCACGGCGCCCACCAATCCGAGATCAACGTGGACGCGTCTGCCGATGTGACTGCCGTCGATGTCGACCTGAATGATCGTGGCGTCCTCGGGGTAGAACTGGCGGTAGGGGAAGTCGGTGCCCAGCATCAGCAGAACGTCGGCCTCCTTGATCGCCTTGTACCCGGAGGCGAAGCCGAGCAGCCCGGTCATTCCGACGTCGTACGGGTTGTCGTACTCGGTGTGCTCCTTGCCGCGCAACGCGTGCACGATCGGTGCCTGCAATGTCGCTGCGAGCTGAACCACGTCGTCGTGGGCTCCGGCGCACCCCGCGCCGGCGAGGATCGTGATATGTGTTGAGCCGTTGAGAATGTCGGCTGCCCGGCGCAACGACTCGTCGTCGGGGCGCAGCAGTGAGCGGGTAGGTAACACCGGCGCGATCTTCCAGTCCGGGTTGCTCAGCGGGCTGAGAAACACCTCACCCGGTACCACGACGACCGAGACGCCGCGTTGCTCAATCGCGGTGCGCATGGCCATTTCGGTGATGCGAGGCGCCATTTCGGGCTTGCTGACAAGCTCGCAGTACACACTGCACTCGCGAAACAGCTCCTGGGGGTGGGTCTCCTGGAAGTACTGGGAACCGACCTCGTCGAGCGGGATGTGCGCCGCGATCGCCAGGACTGGAACCCGCGTGCGCTGGGCGTCGAACAGCCCGTTGATCAGATGTAGATTGCCCGGCCCGGCGCTGCCTGCGCACACCGCCAGCTCGCCGGTCAATGCGGCGTCGGCGGTGGCGGCGAATGCCGCGGCTTCCTCGTGACGCACGTGTTCCCAACTGATCTGCGCGGAGCGGCGGATCGCGTCGGTGAAACCGTTGAGGCTGTCGCCCGGTATGCCGTGCACGCGGCGCACTCCACTGGCTTCCAGTGCCGCGATCATGTGTTGCGCAACGGTTGGCATCGCTCGTCTCCTTGATCGTGTTGAGTGGTTACGCGCCCGCGACTCCGTCGCCGATCATGCTGTTAGGCTTGACGATTGAGTCGAATTGCTCGGCGGTGACCTTGCCGGAGGCCAGCGCCGCTTCGCGCAGCGTGGTGTTGTTGGCGACCGCGGCTTCGGCGATGTGCGCGGCGTTCTGGTAGCCGATCACCGGGCTGAGCGCGGTCACGAGCATGGCGCTGTTGTCGACATAGCCGGAGATGCGTTCGGTGTTGAGCGAGGTGCCCTTGACCGAGTACTCGAGGAATTTCGCGCAGCCATCGCCGAGGATGCGACCCGAGTGCAACACGTTGTTGATGATGACCGGGCGCATCGCGTTGAGTTCGAAGTTGCCCTGCGAGCCGGCGAGTGCGACGGCGGTGTCATTGCCGAGCACCTGGATCGCGATCATCACCAATGCTTCACATTGGGTGGGGTTCACCTTGCCCGGCATGATCGAGGAACCCGGTTCGTTGGCCGGCAGCACCAGCTCTGCCAGCCCGCAGCGCGGCCCGGACGCCAGCCACCGCATGTCGTTGGCGATTTTCATCAGCGCGACCGCCAAGCCGCGCAGCCCGGCGTGCGCGCGCACCATCGGGTCCAGCGACCCCAGCGCGGCGAACTTGTTGGGGGCCGTGACGTAGGGCTTGCCGGTGAGTTCGGCCAGGGTGTCGGCCACGTCGCGACTGAACCCCTTGGGGGCGTTGAGGCCCGTGCCCACCGCGGTGCCGCCAACGGCCAACTCCAGCAAGCCGTTCCGGGCGTGGTGGAGTTCATCCAGGCAGGCTTGAAGTTGCGCGGCCCAGCCCGACCATTCCTGCCCGACGCTCAGCGGTACCGCGTCTTCGAGGTGGGTGCGGCCGATCTTGACGACGTCCATCCACTGGGCGGACTTAGCGGCGATCTCGTCGTGCAGCGCCTTCACCGACGGCAGGAGGCGTTCGTCGATCTCGGTCAGCGTGGCGATGTGCATCGCGGTGGGAAAGGTGTCGTTGCTGCTTTGGCCCATGTTGACGTGGTCGTTCGGGCCGACGGGATTCTGGCTGCCCAGCTCGCCGCCGAGCAGCTGGATCGCACGGTTGGACAGCACCTCGTTGACATTCATGTTGCTCTGCGTGCCCGAACCGGTCTGCCACACGAACAGCGGGAACTGATCGTCGAGCTTGCCCGCGATGGCTTCCTCGGCGGCCTGAATGATGACCCTGGCCCGCCACGGCTCCAGGCGCCCGGCACGTTCGTTCACCAGTGCACAGGCCTTCTTGATCAGGCCGTACGCGCGGTACACCTCGATCGGCATGTGGTCGTTGCCGATGGAGAAGTGCTGCAACGACCGCTGCGTCTGGGCGCCCCAGTAGCGGTCGGCCGGTATCTCGACCGTTCCCAGGCTGTCGAACTCTGTTCGCGATCCGTCGGTATC
>Ga0209009_1000722_pt1 | contig 10625 bp, 11 predicted proteins | sample BlaSpr_A8_OM3_M2_FD_187979 | JGI IMG/M metagenome (GOLD analysis project Ga0209009, IMG submission 187979) | Forest soil microbial communities from Thunder Bay, Ontario, Canada - Black Spruce, Ontario site 2_A8_OM3_M2 (SPAdes) (version 2) | ecosystem: Environmental > Terrestrial > Soil > Boreal... | reverse complement strand
CGTTCCTCCGCCAGGCCATCTGTCCCGCGTCGAGCTCCGCCGCCACGCGTAGCGGAACGTCTGCGGGAGCGCCGAACACCTCCTCGAGGCGGCGCGTCCACTCGCGGTGGAGCTCGATGACGCCCTGGTCGCCGGCCACCCGCGCCGCCCAACCCGGGCGGCCGCGCGCAAGCTCGGCGATAAGGCGCGCCCGGCCGGCATCGACCCCTTGACCGGCCAGCAGCTTCTCGATCTCCGGCGAAGGCACCGGATGAAAGAACACGCGCTGGCAGCGCGAGACGACCGTCGGCAGCACGACGAACGGGTTGAGGCTCGGCGTGGTCAGGACGATCACCCGATGCGGGTGTGGCTCCTCGAGCGTCTTGAGCAGAACGCTCTGGTCCTGGTCGCGCAGGCGGCCGACGTTCGCCAGCACGGCCACGCGACGTTTGCCGACGGCGGGCTTGAGGTTCAAGAATGCCTGGAGCGACAGCTCGTGGAACTCGGGAGGCTTCTCGGGAAGCAGGCGGATCTCGTTGATCGAGAGCGGCTTGATTCGGTCGTCCTCCCAGTAGTCGGGGTGCCGGCCGAGCGGCGCTTCCGGCAGCAGGGCTTCCGCCAGCAGCCGGGCGACTGTGGTCTTGCCGAGTCCCGACTCTCCAACGAAGAGGTAGGCGTGCGCGAGGCGGTCGCTCTCGACCTGCGAGCGCAGCTGCTCCAGCGCCTGGGGCTGCCCCGCAACGGTCGTGAAAAGATCTGTCACGGCGTCTGAGGGGGCGCTGACCGCCGCGCCTTGGTCTCACGCTCGATCGCCAAGCGCTGCGCGCGACCCTGCAGCCAGACCTCTCGAATCCGCTGCAGCGCGGTCAGATTGGTCAGTACGGCCAGCAGGAAGACCACGCCGTATAGCACGTATCCACCGAATATGAGGCCGATCACCGTGACGACCACTCGCTCAGGCCGAGCGAACAACCCGGAATCACACGTGAACCCGAGGCTCTGGGCGCGTGCGCGCACGTAGCTCACGAGGAACGAGCCGGCCAGCGCCGCAAGCGTCGCCAGCACGAGCCATCGCTGGAGTGGCCCGCCCATGCCGATGAAGTACGCAGTTAGGCCGGCGTAGATCGCACCTTCTGAGTAGCGGTCGAGGGTGGAGTCGAGGAAGGCGCCGTAGGGGTAGCTCGCGTGAGTCGAGCGCGCCAGGGCGCCATCGAGGATGTCCATGGTGCCGGCGAAGATCAGGACGACGCCCGCCAGGAGCAGGTGGCCGAACGCGGCCAGGGTCGCGGCGATGATCGTCAGCACAAAACCAACGACCGTGACCTGGTTCGGCGTCAGCGGCACCCGTCCAACCGCCGCCATCAAGGCCTCCGCCTGGCGGCGGACCCAGGCTTCAAACCGCGTTGTGAACATGTCGCTCTCCTGTTTGCCGGGCAGCTTCACTTGCGGCCTCGCGCGCTTCCTCGTAGACCTCGATCACCTGCGACGCAACAGCGTCCCACGCGTATCGCCGGGCCTTCTCGTGCCCATAGGCTCCCATGCGGCGGCGGAGCTCGGCGTCCCGGGCCAGGATGATCAGCGCCGAACCCAGCTCAGCCCATCCTTTGGGACGCACCGTGAGGCTATCGTGCCCCGGCTCCAGCACCGACATGTACCCGGGCACTTCGGTGGCGACCACCGGGAGCCCCGAGGCCATCGCCTCCAGGAGCACGATGCCGAAGCTCTCCGCGCCGGTGGCCGGAGCGCAGAAGATGTCCGCGCTGTTGTAGTAGCGCGGCTTCACCGAGTCGGGGACGTAGCCCGCCATCACGACGTTGGGAAGGCGGTGGCGTGAGATGTACGACTCGACCTTGCCCCGAAGGGGTCCGTCGCCGACGATGATCAGGCGCGACTGGGGCACGCGCTCACGCATGAACTCATAGCCGCGCAGCAGGTCGCCCAGGCCCTTTCGTTTCTCCAGGCGGCCGACGAAGAGGATGTTGAGGTTCTCGTCGCGCAGGTGACGGATCGGCGACAGACCCGGCTTGAACACGTTGACGTCGATTCCATTCGGTATGACCCGGAGGGGAAAGTCGGGGAAGTAGCGGTTGAAGAACGTGCGCGCGGGCTCGCTGACCGCAATGCCGCGGTGGATGTGCTCCAGGTACGGCTGCAGGATGCCCCGGCCGTAGTAGTAGCCGATGTTGGAGTGCGAGAAGGCGTGGAACGTGCCCACGTTGGCGGCCGTCGACATCCGCAGCATTGTGAGCGGCAGTGCCGGCATCAGGGGTTCGTGGAAATGCAGGACGTCGAAACGTTCCTGCTCGATGATCGCGGCGACTCGGTTGCCCAGGTGGAAGCTCAGGGTGATGCGGGCCACCGAGTCGTTGGCCGGGACCGCGATGGGGGTCCCGATTCGGTAGAACTCCGGAGTGTCGAAGTCGATGTCGGCGCGGCTCGAGGGAGCGAAGATACGGACCTCCTGGCCCTGGTCCCGGAGCTGTCCCGCCAGGTACCGGACGTGGTCGGTTACGCCCCCCGGCGAAGCAAAGTCGTACGGCGAGACGAGCCCTACCTTCATGCCGATTCCCAACGCGGCGAGTAGGCCGGATCTATTCCGGCCGACACCCACGCATCCACTATCAAAGCGCCTGCCAATCGTGGCCTGGAGAGGGGGGCCCGTGGGGGGATCCTGATCCCCCCGCGCTTTCTCACGGCGAGTTGGCCCAGATCGCGTGTGGAACGTGCCACTGCTCGGGACGGCGTCGGATGAAATTTTCCAGCTGGCGCAGGACCTGTTCGGTGGCCCTCACCTGGTCCAGTCTTGAATTGCCGGTGTCCTCGGCGAAAACCAGCGGAGCGGCCTCCGCCTGATAGGTGTCGTCCGCCAGCCTGTAGACGCAAACCGGGAGGATCGGCGTCCCAGTACGCAAGGCGATCGCGGCGGGCCCCAGCGGAATCGGTGCGAGCCGCCCGAAGAACGGCATCGGGTAACCGGTCCCGACGATGTCGCGATCGATCGCCGTAACCACCATCTCCTCGTCCCGCAGCGCCTGGAGGACTCTGCGAAGACCCCCTGTGTCGAGCGTAAGGACGCTGATCCCGAGCCGGGCACGAGTGTCGCGATACCACTCGAACATCGCCCGGGGCTCCAGCTCCTCGGCGAAGAAGCTGACCGGCGTGAGTGTCGCCGACCAGATCGCCGACACAACTTCGTACGAACCCATGTGGCACGAGACGACGAGCACCCCCTTGCCGAGCGCGCGTGCCTGCTCGAGATACTCCATACCCTGCACCTTCAGCCAGGGTCGCATGGTCTCGACTGAGGTCCTCGGCAGCAGCATTAGGTCGGCATACGCCTTGGCGTGGTTCCGAAAGTTGAGCCACGAGAGGCGGCGCAGCTCGCGAGTGTCGTTTTCCAGCTCCGGGCACGCGATTTTCAGGTTGTACTCGAGGCGCGGCCGCGCCAACGGCGAGAACAGCCACGCAAATCGCGCGGCCAGCACCGCAAGCGCATAAGCCACGGGACGTGGCAGCCTCTCCACCACCGACTGCACGGTCTTGAACGCTCGGTAGCGCCACACTCACTGCTCGGCGTGGGTGAACATCGGACGGAACGCGTACCACTGGTCGGGACGCTCCTTGATGAAATCCTCGAAGCGGCTGACCACGCGCTGCATCAGTCCCTCTTTGGTCTCCCCCGCCGACCAGGTCAGCGGAGGATCGAGGTGGATGTGATGGTGCCCGGGCGAGGTCGCGAACTGGCAGGCGGGTATCAACGGTGCGCCCGACTTGAGCGCGATGGCAGCGGGGCCGCCCGGGACGACCGCGCGCCTTCCGAAGAATCGAACCGTGACCCCCGGCCCCTGTTCCAGATCGCAAAGCAGGCCGACGATGGCATTGGCCTGGAGAGCCCGCGTGATCCCGCGCACCGCCGATCTGCCCAGCGTGATGACGTTCACTCCAAACCGCTGCCGGGTGCGGACGACCGCGTCGTTGAGCGATCCTGGAAACCTTTCTGCAACGGCCGAGATCGGATAACCCAGGGCGCCGGCGTAAGACCCGGCCATGTCCCACGAGCCCATGTGCGGGGCGGCCATGATCGCCCCTTGCCCTTTGGCGAGCGCCGCATCGAGGTGATTGCGGCCGTCGATGGTCATGCGCTGGATGAGCTCTTCAGGACTGAGGCTGCCCATGAGCAAGAAGTCCGTGAGCATGCGCCCGTAGTTTTGAAACGCCCGGCGCGCGACCCGCGCCACCTCGCGGTCGGAGCTTTCCGGGCCGAGAACGGCCGCGTAGTTCTCCAGCGCGGCGCGCCGCTGGCCCGCGCTGAGCCAGAACCAGGCCGCGCCGCCCGGCGTTGCCGCCGCGTGCCGTAGTCCCGGCGGCACAGCCCGCAGGACTTTTGCACTGGCTCTGTAGCTAGCGCCGAGCAGACGCAGTCGCGGTCTTGGTGCGCGCGACCCGTCGGGGTACGCGGCCGTTTGCTCCCGCCCTATCACCCTCGATGAACTCCTCCACCAGGCGCCTTGCCTCGTTGTCGGTGTACTGAACGGGCGGCGACTTCATGAAGTACGAGCTGGGACTTTCCAGCGCGCCACCGATGCCGCGGTCGAGCGCCAGCTTGGCGCAGCGGACAGCGTCGATCACGATGCCCGCCGAGTTGGGCGAGTCGTGTACCTCGAGCTTGAGCTCGACGTTCAAAGGCACGTCGCCGAAGGAGCGGCCCTCGAGCCGGATGTAAGCCCACTTGCGATCGTGCAGCCAGGGCACGTAGTCAGAGGGACCGATGTGCACGTTGTCGGCGCCTACGTCGTAGTCGAGCTGCGAGGTGACCGAGCGGGTCTTCGAGATCTTCTTCGACATCAGCCGGTCGCGCTCGAGCATGTTCAGGAAGTCGGTGTTGCCACCGAAGTTCAGCTGATAGGTCCGCTCGAGCTTCACCCCACGATCGCGGAAGAGGCGCGTCAGCACGCGGTGGATGATCGTCGCCCCGACCTGCGACTTGATGTCGTCGCCGATGATCGGGAGTCCCTTATCCTCGAAACGCTTCTGCCAGTACGGCTCGCGAGCGATGAACACCGGGATGCAGTTGACGAATCCGACGCCGGCGGCAAGGGCCTGCTCGACGTACCACTTGGTCGCCTCTTCCGAGCCGACCGGCAGATAGCTGACCACCACGTCAGCCTTCGTCTTCTTGAGAATGCCGACGACATCGGCGGTCTCTCCGGGCGCCTTCTGGACGATGTCGGTGAGGTACTTGCCGATGCCGTCGTGCGTCATTCCGCGCTGGACCTTGACTCCAAGCGGCGGCACGTCGCTGAACTTCACGGTGTTGTTCGGGCCGGCGAAGATGGCTTTCGACAGGTCGAGGCCGACCTTCTTCTTGTCGATGTCGAAAGCGGCGACGAACTCGATGTCGCTGATGTGGTAACCGCCCAGGTTGACGTGCATGAGGCCGGGCACGGCCTCGGTCTCCGAGGCGTTGCGGTAGTAGTGCACGCCCTGCACAAGCGAGGAGGCGCAGTTGCCAACCCCCACGATGGCGACACGTACCTTGCCGTTTCGATGCCCATTCTTGTGGCTGTTCTTTTGACCGTTTTTCACGCCCCGACCTCCTCACGAACTTTCACTCGATCTTTGATTCCAAGCATCTGATCCAGGCGCGCACGCTCGCGCGCGATGTTCTCCAAATCCAGGGAGCAGTAGACCTGCCTGCCCTCGCGCCGGGTACGGATGATGCCACCAACGCGGAGCATCCGTAGGTGCCATGAGATCCGCGGCTGGCTCATGTGCAGGTGGGTGGCAAGATCGTTGACGTTCTCCTCGCCCGACTTGCCGAGGCGCTCGAGGATGCGCAGCCGGGTGGGGTTGGCAAACCCCAAGAAGTGGTCCGGAAGGTCGTGTCGCGGGCTCTGGAGAAACATAAGGTTTGCTTTATATGGAGTCTAACGCATAAAGGGTCCGTTATGTGTGCGCCGCCCCCAGGGGCCCTTGGAGCAGGCGACTACGGGTGGCGAACCAGGTCCAGGAACTCCGCGCGCGTGCGCGGGTCCTTGCGGAACGTGCCGAGCATGCAGGACGTGATCAGCTGGCCGCCCGGCTTTTCGACCCCGCGCATCTCCATGCACAGGTGGCGCGCCTCGACCACCACGCCAACTCCCTTCGGGGTCAGCGTCCCGTTGAGCGCCTCCGCGATTTCCTTCGTCATCCGCTCCTGAAGCTGCAGGCGATGCGCGAAAACGCCGACCAGGCGCGGAATCTTGCTCAAGCCGACCACCTTCCCGCGGGGTAGATAACCGACGTGGCAGCTGCCGAAAAACGGCAGCATGTGGTGCTCACAGAGGCTGTAGAAAGGGATGTCCTTGACCACGACCATCTCGTCGTAGTCCTGGTCGAACACCGCATCCGCGATCACGTCCTCGGGCTTGACGCGATAGCCGTCGGTGAGCTGGCGCAGCGCCCTCGAAACCCGCTCCGGCGTCGCCCTCAGACCCTGTCGCTCGGGGTCCTCGCCCAGCTCGGCCAGCAGCGACTCGACCAGGTCCGGAATCGGATCGCGGGGTCGGGGCTTGCTCTTGGCCATGTCAGTGCCTCGGCCCCTGGGGACCGCCGCATATTTCGCGGCATCGGCGGTCGGAGCCAAGGAGAGGGTGGCGCAAGGAGGAGCGCATTGTAAATGCGTGACGACGCGGCGCCGGGCCCCTCGACGCAGGCTTCAGCGCCGCAGGCGCCCGGCCGCCTAGGCCGCGAAGATGCAAGGAGCGTCCGGGGCCGGCCACCTATACGGGTCGCCGTGATCGGGTGCGGCGCGATGGGAGCCGCGGCCGGGTGGAGGCTGGCCGCGCGGGGCGCCCAGGTCGTGTGTTTCGATCGCCACTCCCCTCCCCATGCGCTCGGCTCATCGCATGGCGAGTCGAGGATCACCCGGACCGCCTATTTCGAGGGCCCCTGGTACGTGCCGCTGCTGCAGGAAACGTTCCCGCTCTGGCGTGAGCTCGAGTCAGCCACGGGCGAGGAGCTGCTGACCCTCACCGGGGCGCTGATGATCGGTCCGCCGTCCGCCGAAGCGGTCGCGGGCGCCCTCGCCGCGGCCGCCGATCACGGGCTCGATGTGCGCCTGCTGAAGGCCGACGAGATCCGCAAGGCCTACCCCGGCCACATCGTCGGCAACCGAGATGTCGCGGTGCTCGATGCGCAGGCCGGTTTCCTCCGGCCCGAGGCGGCGGTGGCCGCCATGATCGGCCGGATGGAGGCGCTCGGCGGAGAGATCAGGCGAGGCGTCGTGGTCTCCGCCATGAATCCCCATCCAGATGGAGTCGAGGTCGTGACGGATGAGGCGCGCGAGACATTCGATGCGGTGGTTGTCGCTGCGGGTCCATGGATACACGAGCTGGTGGACTGGCTCCCGCTCACCGTGGAGCGCCAGGTGATGGCATGGTTCGCGATTGACCAGAAAGTCGGCAGCGGGCTGACGCCAGGCAAGTTTCCGGTTTTCATCCGGCAGGGCGATGACATGGGAGACGTTTACGGCTTTCCAACGCTGGACGGCGTCTCGGTGAAGATCGCGCGCCATCACGAAGGGGCTGCGACCGACCCGGAGCAAGTGCTTCGTGAGGTGAGCGACAGGGAGCTCGATCCATTGCGACGCTATGTGAGGACGCGCCTGCACGGCGTCACCCAGCGCGTGGTCCGCACTGTCACCTGCTTGTACACCAACACACCCGATGGGCACTTCGCCATCGGCCTGCACCCGGAAGACGCTCGCATCGCCGTGGTGAGCGCATGCTCCGGACACGGGTTCAAATTCGCTCCGGTGGTCGGCGACATCGCCGCCGACCTGGTGTGCGACGGCCATACGTCGCGAGACATCTCACACTTCTCGTTGGGGAGATTCGTGAGACCGGTCGCTACTTAGCCTTCCTCAACTTGGTTTCAACCGCCGTCTCCTCGTCCTCGCCAAGCTTGCGGCCGAACCACCAGGCTACCCCGAGCAGAATCACGACCCCGATCGCGATCGGGATCGCGAACGGACCGAGAGTGGTTGCGACTGCCTGATAGTGCTCGCCCAGCTTGAGGCCGGCATACGCGAGCGCGAGGTTCCAGGGGATCGCACCGGACAGCGTGGCAAGCGTGAACCTCACGTAACCGATCTTGGAGAGCCCCGCTGGGAATGAGATGTACGTGCGGACGATCGGCAGCAGGCGCCCGATGAAAACGGCCCAGAGTCCGAAACGATCGAAGAAGCGATTGGCGAGCCGGAGGTGGCCCCTGCTCAAACCCGCCCACCGGCCGGCGCGGCTGAGTACCACGCGCTCGCCGTAGCGCCGCGTCAACCCGAAGGCGATCAACGAACCGGTCAGGTTGGCCACGCTCGAGACCAGCACCACGAGGATGAAGTTGAGCTTGCCCTGCGAAGCGAGCGCCCCACCGAGCGGTACGACGATCTCGCTCGAGATCGGCAGCCCGGCGCTCTCCCCGACCATGGTGACGAAGATCGCGATGTAACCCCAAGCGGCGACCAGGCTGATCAGAAACTGCGTCATGAATTGCTTCTCAGGGTGTTTTCGGCGCGAAAGGGCAGCGTGCGGACCTGCTGGTCGTCGACCATGATCTCGAAGTTGTAGAAGCCCGGCTTCGGGATGGCCACGCCGCTCAGGTTGATCACGATGTGCGCAGCCAGGTCCCAGCCGTGCGGGTGCTCAGGCGGAACCTGCCGCGCCGGAATCGTGAGGACGATCGGTTGCTGGAGCACCGGCCTGCCGTCCTCGTCGCTGCAGTGCACCTCGACCTTGTGAGGACGTTCGGATTCAAGGCGCGTGGTCAGAAGCCGCAGCACCATCGCGCCACCAAAAGGCGCGGGGAACTGTTCGCGCCAGAGCGTGTCGATGCCGGCGCCGAGGATGTACACGAGCCCGTTGGGCGGACCCTCGGCGGCGCTGGCGAGCAGCGCCCAATCAAGCCTCATTCACGTCGATTATCAACGGACGGCAGGACGGAGCGAGTTCAGCCCTCGGCAGCGTTCGGCCAGCGCGGCGCTCCCAGCTCGCGCGAGACTCCGCGGGCTGCTTCGCCAACCGACGCGGCAAGGCTTTGGCCAGGCCCTTTGGAAAGAGGGGCAAGGTGATCTTCGGTCAGACCGGAGGTTGCACCAACCTTTTCTTGTTTAGAGCAGTCCTTCGAAGATGCCGGTGACGCCGAGATCGCGAATCTTCGTGAGACCGAGAGCTTCGTATAGAGAGAGCTGACCCGAGGGCGTGGCCTCGATAACAGTGCTGGAGTCGAGCCAGCCCAGCGCAACCAACTGTGACTGGCCGCCACTGTTCTGCCGAGCCGCCGACGCCACATTGGTGCGCGTCACCACGATGCCCTGGACCGCAACCGCGTTGGCGTCCGGGGAAAGCCAGAGGCCGAAGTAGTAGTTGTCCGAAGGAAGGGTGGCCTGCCAAAGGGTTGCGCCGCTCGAGCTGCGCACGCTGAACTGCTGCCAGTCCTGGTCGCAGATGACCGTTCCGTCGGAGATTTCATCCACCGCCGAGCAGTTGGAACCACCCAGCGCATCGAGGTGCGTTCCGTCCGGTGCGAGGTGTACGAGCGTACCGAACAGGTGTGCCGATGGAGGCGCCTGCTGAGCTCCAAGCGGGGTCGTCAGTGTGGCCAGCGGTCCTTTCTGGTCCCACCCAACGATCTGGGTCGGTGACGGGTATGAAGTGCCGAAGTCGCGCTGAAAGGTGGTCGTCGTACCGCCACCTGCATCGGCGGTTTCCAGTTTGAGCGTCCAATGACCGCCCGCCTGGTAGATCGGATCGCCCAGCGTCTGCGGTGGCGGATCGTGGAGCGGCGGAGTGCTGAGAACGATCGCAATGAGATGAGCGCCGTCCGGGCTCACGGCATAGCTCAATTCCTGCTGGGCGCTGGTCAGGGGAAAGGTTGCAACCACCGAGGTGGACCCGTCCGCCTTGAGCTCGTGCACCGCTCCAGTGCTGTCGGCGTAGAAGACGGCGCCACCGGCGGCGCGCACCGGGGACTGGAGAAGAGGTGCAGCGTTGCCGATGTTGGGCGCTGGTGGCGGCGCGAACGACGCCTGCGCGTGCACTCGCCCATTCGCGTCGACGATCTTCACACTGGCTTGAGCCGGTAGTGGGTAGGAATTGACCAGCTGCGCTCCCGGAAGACCGGTGGCGATCGCGAACAGTCGACTGCTCAGGGCCGAAGGGGTCGTTGAGACCGACGACGTGGCGCTGGGTTGACCGGCGGACCCGCACGCTGCAAGAAAAAGAACGACGCCGATCGCCAGCGGCTTCATTCGCATCTTCTGGAGTAACGGTGTGCCGGCCGGGCTGGTTTTCGACGCGGACAATTTGGTGGGCCTGTCGACCTTCGGTTGATCTGTCGAGAATCTACTTCGGTTGATCTGTCTCACTCCCTCTGAATTTATCGCTGCCTGGTCGCAGTGCCTTGGGCATGTTTCTTGCGGATCTCGCCTTTGCTCGTCCGGGCGACCGTCTTGAGGAGCTCGTTGCCGACCCAGAACTGGAGCAGGCCGTCGGTGACCAGGACGTCGCAGGGGCTGCCGCCGAAGTGCTTGCCGACGCTCACCTGTTGGTGGCCGACACAGACCAGGCCATTGCTGGCCACCGTGCGCGACACCCAATGTTCACCGTTGC
>Ga0209009_1000721_pt1 | contig 10627 bp, 10 predicted proteins | sample BlaSpr_A8_OM3_M2_FD_187979 | JGI IMG/M metagenome (GOLD analysis project Ga0209009, IMG submission 187979) | Forest soil microbial communities from Thunder Bay, Ontario, Canada - Black Spruce, Ontario site 2_A8_OM3_M2 (SPAdes) (version 2) | ecosystem: Environmental > Terrestrial > Soil > Boreal... | reverse complement strand
CTGTCCGTATCTGTGGCGCTGTGTTGCAAGCGCCGTTTCGTTTCTGAGTGACCCCTATGGGGCCGGTCCTCGCAACCTGCGGTAATTGTACCATCGGTTTTTGAAAAACCAGGGACTTTTTCTTATCGTGCTGAGCAATAAATTTCGGGAATACGAAAGTGGGTAAGCGTGCCTCCCGCAAAGGGCTTGACAAGTTTTGAAAGGCACCCGCTGGAGCCGTCTAGAGGGTTGGCAACACTGGAACTCTTGGGTTTCGTGTATGTCAGATGTATGTCGTTTTCGTGGTTCCACCGGTTCCAGCGGTGCCAGCAGTTCAATACAAAACCGGGCTTTGAACGGAACTTGTCAAGAGGCAATTTGGGGTTCAAATCCCTCAAGCCACCCCATACCGATGGTCGGAACGGTATCGATTCGGCCGTTCAACCGTCCGCTAGGCGCTCCCTGCTGATCTGTGTTAGCCGGTCCCAGGCCGGCGACAACGGACTGGCGGACGTTGCGACCAGCTTTACGATGGTCGGGTCCGGTATCGGGCTTTCTTCGCGCTTGGACTTACCGGATCGGCTGGCCATCCAGCGCCGGCTGCGGTCAGCCAGGGCGTAAAGGCGCGGGTCGTCCGGAGACCACTCGAACGCCGCGTCCGTCTCGAGGTAGATCGCACGGAACTCCGGATCGCTGAGCGCGTCGCGCTTGTCGGCCATCCAGATGGCCGCCTCCTTCGGTGAGACCGACTGCATCAGGATCCAGCCGTCGCGCTCCATCTGCAGCCCTCGCTGGCTCACGCCAATTTCGCGCAGGCGATCCATGTAGTCGGCGACGTCTGCCGAGACGAAGAGCCGGTCGCCGCTACGGAGGCGGGCGATTCGCGCGCGGGTATGAACGAGTTCCTCGGCTCGTTTTTCGAGAGTGCTGTCGATCTCGGCCAAAGCGGTGGCAAAGCGGTCGGGGTCGGCGGCGAGCAACTCCTTGATGCGGGCGAGCGGCACGCCAGCCTCGGCGAGAGTTTTGATTTTGATCAGGTCGACGGCATGTTTGGCGCTGTAGCGCCGATAGCCCGACGAGTCACGCGGCGGCTCCTCGAGCAGTCCGCGCTTGTGATAATGCCGGACGGCCTTGATCGTCACGCCCGCGTAGCCGGCGAGCTGGCCGATGGTGATCATGTGCGCCGGAACGAGGCCTGGGCCCAGAGGTAGGCGACCAGCGCGATCGCCGCGCACCAGGCCAGAGCCACATAGGGTGTGTTGCCGGCTGGCGTGCCTGTCAGCAGCGCGCGCAGGCTGTCCACCACCGCGGTGAACGGCTGGTTCGCGGCGAACCAGCGCACGCCGGCAGGCATCGAGTCGGCCGGCACGAAGGTGCTGGAGAGGAATGGAAGCAGGAACTGCAGGGGCAGGGTTGAGCCGTTCGCGCCGGCCACGCTCTTCGTGACAAGGCCGATGGCCGCGGACAGCCAAGCCAGGGCAAATGAGAACGCCGCGACAATTCCGACGACAGCCAACCAGTCCGCGACCGAGGCCTTTGGCCGGAATCCGACTAAGAGGGCCACCCCCGTGACAGCAGTCGTGGCGACAAGCGTGCGCAGGACGCTGCCGCCGACATGTCCAGCCAGCAGCGCACCGCGAGTGACAGCCATGGTGCGGATCCGGTCGACGAAGCCACCAGTCATGTCCAAGGTTACGTTGATCGCCGTGGGCCCGCAGCTCCCCGCTAACGTCAAGATGAGGATGCCGGGTACGAGGAAGTCGACATACGGTGCTCCTCGCGCCGCGTCACCGAGCCCGTGGCCGATCGTCCCACCGAGGATGTAGTCGAACAACAACAACATGACGACCGGAACGAGTATCGCGCTCACGATCAGCAACCTGACGAGCCGGAGGGAGTGCTTGAGTTCCCGCCCCAGCATGGTGGCGGAGTCCTGGGCGGCAAACGTCAGTAAGGTCAAGGTGCTCATCGGGTCTCCTCCTTCGATACGTTGCCGGTCACGGCGAAGAACACGTCGTCGAGGTCTGGTGTGTGGATGAACAGATCCTCCACAGCAACATCGTCGCCGAGGCGGGCGAGCACGTCGCGCAGCGATCGGATGCCGCGTTCATTCGGCACCCGCAGTACCAGTTGCTCGTCGTCGCGCGTGCCTTCGGGGAGCTCTCGCGCAGCCTTGACGAGCGAGGCCGCGTCGGCGAAGCGCAGTCGGATGTGCGCGCCGGGGATGCGCCGTTTCAGTTCCTCTGGCGTGCCCTCGGTGACGATGCGGCCATGGTCCAGCACCGCGATGCGATCGGCGAGGTGGTCGGCCTCGTCGAGGTACTGGGTGGTCAGCAAGATGGTGGCGCCCTCGCGTACAAGCTCGCGGATGATCTGCCACATTGTTTGGCGGCTCCGTGGGTCCAGGCCGGTCGTCGGCTCATCGAGGAAGATCAGGCGCGGCCGGCCCATCAGGGTCATGGCGAGGTCGAGCCGCCGCTTCATTCCACCTGAGTAGGTGGCCGGAGTCTGACGTGCCGCATCGACGAGGTCGAAGCGCTCCAGCAGCTCGGAGGCCCGCTCCCGCAGCACAGGCGCCCGCAGATGCAGCAGCCGCCCCATCAGGAGCAGGTTCTCCTCACCCGTCAGCAGGTCGTCGACAGCCGAGAACTGCCCGGTGACCCCGATCACTCCACGGACCGCGCCCGCTTCGCGGCCCAGGTCGTACCCCATGACGGTGGCCGTGCCCGCGTCCGCCGGGATCAGGGTGGAGAGGATCCGTACGATCGTGGTCTTGCCGGCTCCGTTCGGCCCGAGCAGTGCGAAGATCTCGCCCACGCCGATGGTGAGGTCGACACCGTCGAGGACGACTTTCTCGCCGTAGGCCTTGCGTAAGCCGGTAACGGAAACCGCGGTGCGTGTCGCCTGGTTGGTCAGTGCGTTCATGGCCCGCATGCTCGCACCTTGACCTCGGGTCAATGTCAAGCCCCTTGCACGGGACTTTTGAGAGCCCGCTAAGCCGGCTCCGATAGAATCGGACCGCCATGCCGGGCATCCTCGAGGGGAAGAAGATCCTTGTCACCGGCGTCCTCACCCCAGCCAGCCTCGCCTTTGCGATCGCCGAGCTGGCGCAGCAGGAGGGCGCCGACATCGTCCTTACCAGCTTCGGCCGGGCCATGAGCCTGACGGAAAAGAGTGCCCGCCGGATGAAGCCGACGCCGGACATCCTGGAGATGGACGTCAACAACCAGGAGCAGGTGGACGCGCTGGCCCAGAGCATCAAGGTCCGCTGGGGCCGGCTCGACGGCTTCGTCCATGCCATCGCCTTCGCGCCCGCCGATGCGCTCGGTGGCAACTTCATGACCGCACCGTGGGCAAGCGTGCAAACTGCCTTCCAGACCAGTGCCTACTCGCTCAAGGCGATGGCCCAGGCCCTCAGCCCGCTGATGGTCGAGGGCGGCAGTATCGTGACCCTCGATTTCGATAATTCGACCCAGGCGTGGCCCTTCTACGACTGGATGGGCGTCTGCAAGGCGGCGCTCGAATCGGTGACGCGCTACCTGGCTCGCGACCTTGGCAAGCAGCACATCCGCGTCAACGCGCTGGCGGCTGGCCCGATGAAGACGATGGCCGCCAAAGGCATTCCGGGATTCGAGCGTTTCGAGAGCACCTGGGGACAGCGCGCCCCACTGGGTTGGGACAGCACGGATCGGGCTCCCGTCGCCAAGATGGCGTGCGTCCTACTCTCCGACTACACCCCGGCGACCACCGGGGAGATCGTCCACGTGGACGGCGGCTACCACGCGATGGGCGGCGAGGTCCCGACCGAACCGCCCGACTAAGGCATGTAGCGCAGGCCGAGGCTCAGCAGCTTCTGCGCGGAGCCGTCGAGCTGAGCGCGCGGGTAGGTGCCGCTGAGCACCGCCGCGTGGATCGCGTCGTAGGTGGCGTCGGCGACCGCGATGTCCTGCGAGACGATCACCATGTCGCCGCCGTTGGCGAGAAACTGTACGGCGGCCGTTGCTGGTGGAACGTCGGGACTGCCTGCACCTCCCGCCATGTCGTCCCAGATGATGACGCCCCGGTAGCCCAGCTCAGCCCGTAGTCTCTGGAACACGGTTGCCGGGCCGACCATCACGAAGTCGGCGCGTGCCGCGATTGCCGCCTGAAATGGGATGGCATCCCGGCCGTCATCACCGGGAAAGTGCTTGGCTGCCGCGTACATCCCCGCGGCGTGGATGCCGGCGATGGCGCCGCTGACGTCTTGCGCCACCGTCTGCGGGTTCTGGCCGTAGCTCTGCTCCCGCAGGTCCGGATGGACGCCGTCCCAGACATTGGCGACGGGCGCGAAGTTGATGTCGAAACCAAGCGCTTTCAGACCCTGCGACATGCTGGTCATCTCTGATTGGACTGCCGCGGGGCCCTGCGACCCGACCTGGCGCGCACCCGCCATACATGACACGCGCGTTTCCTGGAAGCAGACGGTCCCGCCCTCCTGGTCGGTCGCCGTCAAGACCGGATGCGCCATGACGTCCCGGACCGATTGGATCAACTGGCGGACGGCTGCGGGGTCCGTGGCATTCTGGTTGATCGGAAGGAGGATCAGGCCGCCGAATTGGTGCTGACGCCAGTCGGCAAGCACGACTGGTGTGAGCGGGCCCTTGAAGCCGACCATCATCACAGCACCGATCTCCTGTCGTAGGGTCATCCCGCCGGGGCCGAGGACAGCCTCCTGGTCGCCAATCGTTGGGGGACGTTGCGTGTCGGTCGCAGCCGAGGTTGGATGGGCGCTCGTCATTCCGGTCGCCGACGGTCCGATCGCGGCGGCCGGGCCACAACTCGCCACGGTCAGGGCGATGCCCAGGCAGAGCAGTCGGCGCATGGCAGGCGGCAGTGTACTACGAGGTCGCCCGTTTCGCTCGCATCAGCCGGATTCGCCGCAGGCGGTCATAGGCTTCCTCTCGCGCGGCGTCCAGGCGCGCCGCGTATTCCCTGTCGCTTTCCCCCTTGCGCTGCGGCAAGCGCGCCGGTGGCTTCGGCTTGAGCAGCACCTCCGAGGTCCGGATGTAGCCGGTCCGGGGCAGGGAGAAGACCGACCGCGGCTTGACCCTGCGTTTCGCCTTCACGCAGAAAGGCTACCGGAGTCGGGCGTAACCCCGGCCCGAATTAGCTACCAAGCCCGTTAACAGACCAAGGAGGACAGACGATGATCCGAAAGCTCATTCTTGGCGTCAGCGTGTCGACCGCGATCCTCGTGGCAGGAGCCAGCGCCGCGTTTGCCGACACGACGACCGGCACTCCCGGTCAGCCCAACCAATCCTGCCAGGCGCAGCCGTCGACGCCTGGCAATGCCGCCTCCGCGCCAGGCTCCGCCTTCAACACGAGCGGCAAGGCGGGCACCGTCTACGCCGGCACGCAGCCGCAGAACTCGACCAATCCGAACAGCGTCTCCCAGTACGACGTGGCCTGTTTCCAGGTGAGCAGCCACTAAACCCGCCGACGACCTTCAGGAGCGCTGGTTACGTCCCCTTTCCAGCGCTCCTTCTTTTCTGCTGACGGACTCGCCTATTGGCCCTTGGTCGTGATGGCCCTGACCCCGCGCCCGAGCACGCAGGGCACTCCGTCGACCAGGGTGTCGGCGTAGGTCAGGTTGTAGGGGTTGTAGCTCCCGAACCGGCAGGTCGGCCAGGCGAGCACCTGCGACCGAACGTTCTCGGTGCCGGGTAGGAAGTAGTTGGCGCCGACCTGGTGCACGCCCGCCGGCTTCGCGTACCACTGATCCGGCGTACCGGCCAGCGCCTGCTGCATGAACTTGTGCCAGATCGGAGCGGCGCCGACGATACCGGTCGAGTTGTGGCTGAGCGGCGTGTTGTCGGGATTGCCAATCCAGACCGCCGTCGCCAGGGTCGGCGTAAAGCCAAGCGTCCAGTTGTCCTTGAAGAGCTGGGTAGTGCCGGTCTTGGCGGCCACCTGGCGACCGGGCAGGGTGAGATCGCCGTGACAACCGAACTCGAGGCAGCGGTTCTTGTCGTCGGACATGATGGCGGCGATGATGTAAGCGACCTCCGGGCTGACCGCCTGGAACGTGTTCTTTGACGGGTCGTAGTTGAAGACATCACGGCCGCTCGCGTCCTTGATCGACACGATCGGCGCCGGCATGTGTCGCGTGCCCATGTCGGCGAGCGTGGCGGCGCCGGTCGCCATATCGATCGGCGTTACTTCGTAACCGCCAAGGGTCAGGCTTAGCGAATAGTTGTCGTCCGGCATGTTCAGATGGGTGACCCCCATGCGGCGGGCCATGTCGAGCACGTTCGGGATCCCGACTCGGAGCTCCGTCTTGATCGCTGGGATGTTCATCGAGTTGCCCATCGCCATCTTCAGCGGGAGGACACCGTGGTACTTGAGGTCATAGTTGAGCGGGATGTACGGTTGGAAGCCGCTGACGCCACCCCAGGTCGGAAAGACGAGTGGCGCGTCCAGGATGGGCGTGATCATGTTGAACTTCCGACTCGCGATTGCTGCCGTGTACGTGTAGATCTTGAACGTGGACCCTGGCTGGCGCGGCGTGTTCGCCATGTTGATCCAGCCGCCGGGCCGGTTGTAGTTGTCGCCGCCGACCATGGCGAGGATCTCTCCGGTCTTCGGATCCATGCTGACCAGGGCCGCGTCGTGAAAGTTGTAATAGTTGCCCTTCTGCGCGATCTGGTCGTGCACCACCTGCTCGGCTATGTGTTGCAGGTTGAGGTCGAGCGAGGTGTAGACGCGATAGCCGCGCCGGTCACTCGGCAGAATGTGGTACTGCTGGCGCAGCGTCTGCAGCACATAGTCGACGAAGTAGGGCGCCTGATATTGGTTGATCGGCGGGTAGATGGCGAGCTTCATCGCATAGGCGGCGTCGGCTTCCTTCTGGCTGATGAAGTGGTACTGCACCATCGCGTTGAGGACCTCAAGCTGGCGTTTTTTCGCCGCGGCGAGATTGATGAGGGGGTTGTACTGCGTCGGCGCCTGCGGCAAGCCGGCGAGCAGGCTCGCTTGCGCCAGGTTGAGATCGTGAGCATTGGTCTGGAAGTAAGTGCGCGCGGCCGCCTCGATGCCGTAAGTCTGACTGCCGTAGAAGATCGTGTTGAGATACATCTCCAGGATCTGGCTCTTGGTGTAGCGCCGATTCAACTCCAGGGCGAGCACCGCCTCTTTCGCCTTCCGCTGGAGCGAGTTGTCCGGGTGTGGTCCGATGAAGAGTTGCTTTACGAGCTGCTGACTGATGGTGCTCCCACCCTGCTTGATGCCGTGTTGTGAGTAGTCGGCGAGCGCGGCACGGACGACCGCGCCGAAGTCGACCCCGTTATTCGAGTAGAACGTGTGGTCTTCGACGGCGATCGTCGCGTTGATCACGTTCGGCGAGATGTAGGTCAAGGGAACGACGATGCGGTGGTCTCCCTGGTCGCCGATGTCGGCGAGCAGGTTGCCATGCCGGTCGTAGATCAGCATGTCCTGGGGCAGCGCGGTCGAGGAGAGCCCCGTGACAGCGGGCAGGTTGCCGACCGTCTGCGCGGCAAGCGCCGGAACGGTCACCAGCGGCAGCATGATGACAACGAGGAAGGCGACGAGCACGTTGCGCTGCAGGGCGACGCGTCGGCGGCGCCGCCACTCCTGCAAGTGGTAGTTCGCGTGCCGGTAGCGGCGACGGCGCCCGTAGTGGCTCGTCATGGGTTTGCCAGCAGGCCGTAGAAACCGGCCGCGACCAGCCAGCCCAGCCCGAGGAAGAGCCCGCTCCAGGCCGCCATCCCAACGAGCCAAAGGACGGTGGACCGTGCGGTCCGGCCACGCTTACGGCGCTCGATCCGATGGCCGTGGCCGACGGCCGTCCGATGTGCCCCCGCGGTCGCCATGCTGTTATCCCTGCCTTGACGTGTACTTGATTTCGTCTCTGCGTTACAAGAATGTCACTCAGGGTTGGGCGTGTCAAGTCACAAGTTAAGTGATAGTCGGGGAGTAAGCCGAGGGTAAGAAGGCCCCCACCCTGAACGTCTCAGACGCTCGCCTGGCACTAAAGCGCCGCTCGCGTGGGCCGACGGGCCCGCTCCGCGAGCGGGGCAGGGTTATCTAACGGCGGCGCGGTCGACGATAAACCGTAGCTCGCCGTCGACCGGCAGGACGTGACTCGCCGGCACCGCCGGATCGCGGCGCCGCACCCGTGCCAGCGCCTCGCGCTTGGAGGCGCCTTGCACCATGAAGAGCACCGCTCGAGCCGCGTTGATCACCGGCAGTGTCAGGGTGAGCCGCTCCGGCGGCGGCTTCGGCGCGTCGTGAACGGCCGCGACGAGTGCTTGACCCTCTTGCAGTGCCGGGCTGCCGGGAAACAGCGACGCCGTGTGACCGTCGTCCCCGAGTCCGAGATGGATCACATCGAACCGTGGGCGCCCGGCGGCATCCGGGGGAACTCGCCGCAAAACGGGCGTGGGGTCCCCCACCAGCGGAAAGACCTGATCGGGCGGAATCGGCACCTGGTCAAGGAGCGCGGCCTTCGCCATGGCGTAATTGCTGGCTGGATCGTCGAGTGGCACCTGCCGCTCGTCCGACCAGTAGACGAAGACGGATCCCCATGGGAGGCTATCGCGGTAGGGCGCCTGGGCCAGCCGCTCGTAGCAGCCTCGCGGCGTCTCGCCGCCGGCCAGCGCAAGGTAACACGCCCGGCGCGCCGCCACGGCGCCGGTAATGCGTTCAGCGGTCCAGGACGCCGCTGCCTCGGCGAGCTCCGACGGTCCCGGCACAACGACCGAGATGACCGGCGCGGTCACCGTAGAGCAGCGTCGAGCGCCTGCTCAAAGAGCACGTCGTGGCCCGGCAGGGTCAGCTCGAAGCCGAGCAATTCCTCAGCTGGTCGCGACTCGAGGCGGACGGTTCGGGGGGAAAGGTCCTGGTCGCCGAGCCGGATCTGCGTCAAGAGCCGGTTGCCGCGAAGCCGCTTGAGGCTGAAGCGCGTGAGGCCCTCATCGCCGCCTGTGTAGATCAGGAAACGGCAGACGCCATGCTCGTGCGAATCATCTGGTCGAAATTCGAGGGGGACGTCGATCCCGACTGTCGCCATCCGGCTGCGGACCCATCCGCCGAGTAACCGCGCCTGCGCGGTCGAGCCGTCGCTGCCGTGAAAAATCGAGACACCGTGGATGTGAGCCAGACGGGCGAGCATTCCCGGCATATCGAAGAACTGCGCCGCCGTGTGCCGCCAGGCCATTAGCCGTGCCCAGTTGAGGTCGCCGATCGACGCCCGCGCCGTCTTCCGGCGAGCCACCCCGAGGAGGCGCGTCAGGTCCGTATCATCGAAGCCCGCGTCGGTATCGACGATCAGACGATCGGCGAGCTCGCAGAGGTCGTTGAAAAGCGGGCTATCGAATTCCGGCCGTCCGGGCCACCAGAGAATCACCGGCAGATCCGGAATCAACAATGGGGCCGCCAGGCTGGCCAGGTGGCGAGCGGGCTCGCCGTGCGCATGAAGGACCACGCGCTCGGTCGTAACCCGGTGGCCACTTTCGGTCCGCTCCTGGGCGGACACCTCGGCCTCGAGTTTGTCCGCTTCGCGGGTGTGCTGGGCGAGCAGAATCAGCGTTCGCGAGGGGTTCGTGACGGAGAGGCGGTCGAGAACACTCGAGATCGCGCCCAGTTCGGGTTCGTTTCCAACGACTGCGATCAGGTTGCAGACACTAGCGCGGGCTTCCGCCGCCGCGTGCTGGGCCGCCTCGCTCCCTCCGCCGTCCGCATGAAGGCCCCAGCGCACCTGGTCCAGCTCTTCCTGGATGGCGTGCACATCGACAAAGGTGCGAGCGGTGAGCTCCCTGTGGTTCTGGATCATGGCCGTCGCCAGCGCCGGCCATGCTGTTCGATCAGCGCGTCCGCCTCGGGCGGACCCCAGGTGCCGGCGGCATAGCTCGGGAACGCCGGCGGCGGCTGCGACGCCCAACCTGCCTCGATGCGGTCGACCAGCGCCCAGGCTCGCTCGACCTCGTCCTCTCGCGCAAAGAGGGTCGCGTCGCCCAGCATGCAGTCGAGCACGAGGCGTTCATACGCGTCGGGCGACTCCACCATGAAAGACGAACCGTAGAAGAAGTCCATGTTGACGGTGCGCAACCGCATCACCGGGCCTGGAATTTTGGCCGCGATCTTCAGCGAGGCCCCCTCGTGCGGCTGGATGCGCATCACCAGCCAGTTGGGCGTCAGCTCCTCCACGGCCGTCTTCGCGAATGGCAGGTGCGGGGGATTCTTGAACTGGATCGCAATCTCCGATGCGCGGCTGGGCAACCGCTTGCCCGTCCGCAAGTAAAACGGCGTGTCGGCCCAGCGCCAGTTGTCGATCTTGAGGCGGACGGCGACCAAGGTCTCCGTGTTCGATGTCGGTGACACATTGATCTCCTGACGGTAGCCGGGCACCTCCTGGCCGCCGACCCACCCAGGCCCGTACTGGCCGCGGACGACGTCTTTCGAGACATCGATCGGGTGGATCGACTTGAGGACTTTGACTTTCTCGTCGCGCACGCTGTCGGCATCGAAGTTCGGGGGCGCCTCCATCGCGGCGATGCTGAGCAGCTGCATCAGGTGGTTCTGGAAGATGTCACGCAGGGCACCGGAGCCTTCGTAGTACTTGCCACGCCGCTCGATGCCGATATCCTCCGCG
>Ga0209009_1000720_pt1 | contig 10634 bp, 7 predicted proteins | sample BlaSpr_A8_OM3_M2_FD_187979 | JGI IMG/M metagenome (GOLD analysis project Ga0209009, IMG submission 187979) | Forest soil microbial communities from Thunder Bay, Ontario, Canada - Black Spruce, Ontario site 2_A8_OM3_M2 (SPAdes) (version 2) | ecosystem: Environmental > Terrestrial > Soil > Boreal... | reverse complement strand
CCCGCCTTGCCGAGCCGGTCTATGACCGACAGATCGGTATTGGCTTTGAGCGGCCCGGCACCCGCGTGACGATCAAGTTCCGCAAGACATTCGATCTCTGAGCCGAGCCGCGCTCGGCTCTGGATCGTAGCGGAGGGTGTCGATGGGATCGCGCAGCGGCCTTCCGTGCCGGATAGCACTCGAAGAAGGCGCCGATCGCTTCCGAGAAGAGCGCGGCAATGGCGATCCACGCAGGCGGAATGATCGTCGGCCGCGATAAGCTAGCTTCGGTGAGGCGCCGGCGGATTCTGATCTGGGCTGTTGCACTCGTGGCGATCTGCGGCTGTCGCGCTTCCGATAAATCGCAGACCTCGGCCACGCCTGCCCCACCACCCGCAGCCGTCAGGCTATCGCCCGAGGCGATCCGCGCGGGAGGGATCGAGACCGGCACCGCCGGCGAGCTGGAAGTCGGTCGTGTCCTGACGCTGACCGGTACACTCGCCGAGAAGCCCTGGACTCCCGAGGAGCAGACCGCGCTGTCCGACGCGGAGAGCGCCGACGCCAAACGGCACCTTGCACAGGCAAACCTCGACCGGCTCTCCCGGCTTTCGGCCGACGGAATCGCGTCCCGCCAGGACCTGGACGCCGCCCGCGCGGACCGCGACCAGGCCCGAGCCGCCGCCGCCCAGGCAGACGCGAAACGCGCGAACATGGGCCTTTCGGAGGCCGGGGGGTTAGGGGGACCGCAAGGTCCCCGGTTAAGTAGCCCTGTCGGAAGTGAAGCGAAGATTTGGGGCCTCGCCAACCTGTCCGAGGCGGATTTCGCGCGGGTCTTCCCCGGCGCGAAGGTCGAGATCACGACGCAGGCTTTCCCGGGTCGCGGCTTCCCCGGAAGAGTCGTGGCGGTCTCTCGCTCCGCGGACCCGCAAACTCGGAACTTCACCGTCCGAATTGCCATTGAGGATCCATCCGGCAGCCTTCGACCTCAGATGCTCGCCACCTTCGCAATCTCGACCCCGGCTGGAGCGGGTCTTGCGATCCCGCGATCCGCTCTCCTGCTCGAAGGCGATGGGTCATACGTCTATATCGCGAAGGGCAACACCTTCCGAAGGCAGAGTGTTCAAACCGGAGAGTCGACTTCCGAATACGTCACCATTAAAGAGGGTGTCTCCCCTGGACAGCGAATTGTCATCCGGGGCGCCCAGATTCTGGAGTCCGAGCGGCTGAAGTCGCAACTGCGCCCCGCCGAACAGGACTGACGTGCTGAGTCGCGTTGTCGGGTTCTCGCTCCGCAACCGATTTGTCGTTCTGACGCTGGCCGTCGTCCTACTCGGGTTCGGGATCTACACGGCCGCGAATTCGCCGATGGACGTCTTTCCCGAATTCGCGCCGCCGCAGGTCACCGTCGAGACGGAAGCTCCCGGCCTGACCGCGGAAGAGGTGGAATCGCTGGTCACTCTGCGGCTTGAGGTCGCGATCAACGGGACGCCGGGATTGAAGACTCTCCGCTCCATCTCGATGCCCGGAGTTTCCAGCCTCACGGCGATCTTCCAGGACAATACGGATGTCTACCGCGACCGGCAACTGGTGGCCGAGCGGATCGCGACGGTCGTCCGGGACCTTCCGGCGAGCGTGGTGCCCCCGGAGATCGTCCCGCTGACCTCGGCGTCGAGCACGATCGAAGTCATCGGCCTGACCTCCACGGGGACGTTCGACCCCCTCTCCGCTCGGACCTTCGCCGACTGGACGCTGAAGCCGCGGATCCTGGCCGTTCCGGGGATCTCGAAGGTCGTGACGTACGGCGGCCGCGCCGCCCAGTTTCAGGTCGTCGTCCATCCCAGCGCGCTCTCCGACTACAAACTGACTCTCGCGGACATCGAGACCGCCGTCCGCGGTGCCACCGCCGTAGGGCCCTCCGGGACCGTCGAGTCCACCGGGCAACGGTTTCCGATTCGTTCCCTCGCGCAGGTGGTGGAGCCCGGGGATCTCGAAAACGCGATCGTCACCTACCGGGATGCGACCCCGCTCCTTCTTTCGCAGGTTGCGGAGGTCCGTGAAGGGCCGCAATTGCCGATCGGCGACGCGACGTTGAACCGCGTTCCCGCCGTCGTCATGCTGGTGGCCCGCCAGCCCGGCGTCAACACGCTCCGTGTCACCGCCGATCTCGATGCCACCCTCGATGCCATCTCCCGCAATCTGCCTGCCGGTCTCGTCCTTCACCGAAGCCTCTTCCGTCAGGCTTCCTTCATCGAGCAGGCCATCGGTAACCTTCGCCGTGCTCTCTCAATCGGCGCGATCTTCGTCGCCATCGTTCTCGTCCTCTTTCTTCTCGACTTTCGGACCTCGCTGATCAGCCTGATGGCGATTCCGCTGTCGCTCTTGACGGCGCTCGTGATTCTCCGCGCGTTCGGCGCGACCGTGAACACCATGACCCTGGGGGGTCTGGCCATCGCACTGGGCGAGGTCGTGGACGACTCCATCATCGATGTCGAGAACATCCATCGCCGCCTGCGACTGAATCGACAGCTCGCAAATCCGCTCCCGGCGCACGACGTCATCGTCCAGGCGTCCCTCGAGGTGCGCAGCGCCGTCGTCTACGCGACCTTCCTCGTCGCGCTGGTCTTTCTGCCCGTGTTCTTTCTGTCGGGCGTGGCGGGCAAGATCTTTTCGCCTCTGGGGACAGCATACGTTCTCTCGACGCTGGCCTCCCTCGGGGTCGCCCTTCTCGTGACCCCGGCGGCGTGCTCGCTTCTTCTCGCCCGCGAGAAGGCGTCGCGTCGCGAAGGCCGTCTTGTCACTTTCTTGAAGGGCCGCTACGCCGCGCTGCTGCCGCACGCGCTCGAGAGACCGCGTCTGCTGGCCCTGGCGGCCATCGTCCTCTTCGTGCTTGCAGGGGCGGGGCTTCCCTTCCTCGGGGGGGAGTTCCTGCCGGACTTCGAGGAGCACGACTTCATCGTCCACATGGTGGGGCTGCCCGGAACGTCGCTCGCGAGCGTGGTCGCGGCGGGCGTTAAAGTCGAGGAGCGCCTTCTGAAGATCGGCGGTGTTCTGTCCGTCGCTCAACGCGCGGGTCGCGCGGAGCTCGCCGATGAAGTGTCCGGTCCGGAGTCGAGCGAGATCGACGTCGCCCTCGCTTCGAAAGTCAGAGACGTCAAGGGAGTAATCGGCCGGATTCGCGCCGCCCTCGTGGACTTCCCGGGGTTCTCGTTCGCGGTGAATCAGTTCTTCAAGGAACGCATCGAGGAGGTCGCCGGCGGCGAGGCGGCTCCCGTGGCCGTCTCTGTCTACGGACCGGACCTCGATCGGCTCGCCGGCCTTGGCCAGGAGTTGGCGCAGACCATCAACTCAATTCCCGGGGCCCGCGACGTCCGGGTGGAGCCCCTGACCAGGATTCCGCAGATCGTCATCGCGTTCGATCGGGCGAAAGCCGCGCAGCTTGGCGCCACGATCGGCGCTCTTCAAGGTGCGGTGACCACGGCCTTCGAGGGCACACAAGTGGCTGAGGTCTTCAAGGGTCAGCGCATCGTGCCGGTTGTGGTCCGCTTTCCGGACGCCAGCCGGGAGGACCTCGAGGGGATCCGCAATTTGCCCATTCGAACCGCCTCCGGGGTGGTGCCGCTGCGATCTCTGGCGCGGGTCGACATCCAGGACCTTCCGAACCAGATCACGCGCCAGGACGGCTCGCGGCGGATCGTCATCACGAGCGCCAGCGCCGGAAGCGTCAGCGGTTTCACTCGCAGGCTCAAGGCTCGCCTGGATCGTGTGCAACTTCCTTCCGGGTATTCCGTGCGAATCTCGGGCGACTACGAGAACCAGCAGCGGGGGCTACGGGAGTTGCTGCTCGTGGGTCTCGTCTCGATGATCGGGATCTTTCTGCTTCTGTTCACGGATTTCCGGTCCGGTCGCCTGGCGATGCTGGTTCTCGTCAATCTGCCACTCGCGTTGATCGGAGGCATCGCGGCGGCGCTCGTGTTTCGCGTGACTCTTTCTCTCGGAACTCTCGTAGGGTTCGTCACTCTCTTCGGGATCACGGCGCGCAATGCCATCATGCTGATCGCCCACTATCGCCATCTGCAAGAGAAAGAGGGGATCCCCTTCGGCCGCGATCTGATCCTCCGGGGCTCGCTCGACCGGCTGACTCCCATCCTGATGACCGCGCTCGTCACCGGCCTTGCGCTTCTTCCCCTTGTTTTGAGCGGCACGAAGGCCGGCCAGGAAATCGAGCACCCGATGGCGGTCGTGATCGTCGGCGGCCTGGTTTCCTCGACGACGCTGAACCTCCTCCTCATGCCCGCCCTTTATCTTCGGTGGGGCAAGTCGGGACCGCGACCGAAGTAGGCGTCTTCCAGAAGCTTCATAGCTGGCCGTCCCTCACTCGTAACGCAGGGCTTCGATCGGATCGAGCAGCGCCGCCTTGCGCGCCGGATAGAACCCGAAGAAGACGCCCACGAACGCGGAAAAGACGACGGCGATGACGATCCACTGCGGCGGGATGATCATCGGCCATGAGAGCGCACGGGAGAATATCGACGACGCCACGATGCCCACGATCGCTCCCACCGTGCCCGAGAGGGAGCTCAGGATGAGTGCCTCGAGGAGAAACTGCGCCTGAATGTTCTTCTTTGTCGCGCCGATCGCCATGCGGACGCCGATCTCCCGCGTGCGCTCGGTCACGGTCACGAACATGATGTTCATGATCCCGATGCCGCCGACGAGAAGCGAAACGGAGGCGATCGAAAGCAGCAGGACTGTGAACGTCTTGCTCGTCTCTTCCTGCGCCTGGAGCATCTCCTCCGGTGCGCGGATGTTGAAGTCGTCGGCGGCGTCGGGACGCAGGTGATGCCGCTGGCGCAGGAGCGCAGTGATCTGCGTCCGAGCCGGCCGGATCGCCTCGGGCGAGACGGCGGAGCAGAGGATGTCGTCGAACCACGAGATCCCCTTGATCTTGTGCTGCGCCGTCGTCCAGGGAATCATGAGGAAGTCGTCCTGGTCCTGGCCCGTGGCGCTTTCTCCCTTGGGCTTCAAGACGCCGAGCACGCGGAACGGCTGGTCCCGCAGCCGGATCGCCTTTCCGATCGGGTCCTCCTCGCCGAAGAGCTGTTCGGCGACGGTCCGGCCGAGCACGCAGACGTTCGCCGACGTCGCCACGTCCTGCGCCGTGAAGCAGGAGCCGCTATCCATCGCCCAGCGCCGGATGGACAGGAACTCGGGAGAGACGCCCCGGTACGTCGTGTTCCAGTTGGTGTTGCCGGAGATCACCTGGATGCGCCCGTCCACCTGGGGCGACGCGCTCTTGATCAGGGGAACGGCCTCGAGGATCGCCTTCGCGTCCCGCGCCGTCAGGGTCTTCGTCATGCCCGTGCCGGTCCGCACGCCCTGGAGGTTGCGGCTGCCGGCCTCGACCCAGACGAAGTTGTCGCCCAGGTTCTGGAGCTGCTCGCGGATCCGGCTGGAGCCGCCTTCCCCGATCGCGACGGTGCAGATCACCGCGGCGATGCCGATCGTGATTCCGAGCATCGTGAGCGCCGTGCGCAGCTTGTTTCGCGCGAGCGCCGAAAGCGCGACCGGGAGAACCGACGATAAGTCCATGTCGCGGCGCACAGCTTAGCAGCCCGTGGAAAAGGCCCAGGGAGCCTGGCTCCGGTTTCAACTCTCTCGGCCGCCGTTCGCGAAGCGAATGCCTGCGGCCGAAAGTCATCCGCGCCCTCGAGATTCGTATAATCCTCCCTGCTGTCGCCATGAAGTCATGTCAGTGACCGCCCCGGTACCCCGCAGCAGGATTCTCCTCCTCGCGGCCGCGGCCGCCGTGGTCCTCCTCGCTGGCGCAGGCCTGGTGCTGCGCAACGGCTCCGGAAAGCCGAAGTACCTGACGATGCCCGTCAAGCGAGGGCCACTGACTGCGACGGTCGAGGCGACCGGGACGATCAATCCCCTGACAACCGTCCCCGTCGGGGCGTCCGTTTCGGGGACCGTGAAGTACATCTTCGCCGACTTCAACTCGCGCGTCCGCGCCGGGCAGGTCCTCGCCCAGATCGATCCGCAGCTCTTCGAAGCTCAGGTTGTGACCGCGCGCGGCAACCTTAAGAACCTCGAGGCCGCGCTCGACGTGGCCCGCGCCGCCATCCAGGTCAGCGAGGCCAACGTGGCGAAGCTCCAGGCCGACCTCGGCTACGCTCGCGCGAATGCCAGGCGCATCGCCGACCTGAACGCCCAGGGCCTGGTTCCCATGGATCAGAGGGACCTGTCCCAATCGAGCCTCGCTCAGTCCGAGGCGGCCGTGCGCGCGGCACAGGCGCAGGTCGTCCAGGCCCGCGCTCAGCTCCAGCAGACGGTAGCGCAGGTGGAAGCCACCAAGGGAGCGCTCGAGCAGGCGGAGGCCAACCTTCGCTTCACAACCATCCTCTCGCCGACTGAAGGCATCGTCGTCGCCCGCAACATCACGGTCGGCCAGTCCGTCGCGGCCTCCCTGCAGGCGCCCAATGTCTTCACCATCGCGCAGGACCTAAAACGCATGCAGGTGTACGCCAAGACGGACGAGTCGGACACGGGCTTCATTCGTGTCGGGGCAGAAGCCACCTTCCAGGTGGACGCCCTTCCCGACGAGACCTTCCGCGGGCGCGTGAGCGCCGTCCGGCTGAACGCCTACGCGGTCCAGAACGTCGTGACCTACGACACGATCATCGACTTCGAGAACCCCGACGAGAAGCTGATGCCCGGAGAGACCGCGTACGTCTCGATCCCCACGGGCCACGCCGACGATACCCTCCAGATCCCCAATGCCGCGATGACCGCCGGAGCGCCGGTCGCGCCGGCGGAGGTCGAAAAGCTCTACGCGGAGCGCCGCATACCGGCGGCCGCGTACACGTCACACGCCGGAGGCCAGCAGGTCGTCTGGCGGCTCGCCTCCGGCGAACGAGCCGAGCCCGTCGCAATCAAGGTCGGGATCTCCGACTACGCCTACTCGCAGGTCCTGCAAGGAGATCTGAAAGACGGCGAGCTCCTGATCACCGGAATCGCCGGCGCCTCCGGCTCGTCGCAGGGAAAGGCTCCCATTCCGGGCCGGCCCCCGGCGGCGAGACGCTGACCATGTTCAGGTCAAGGCTCGCGCACCGCGGAATCTCAGTCAGCGCAGCTTTCCTGGTGGTCCTGGCGGCAGCGGGCTCGATCGGCGCGGGGTCCGCCGCGCCCGGTTCCAGCGAGGAATTCTTCATCGTCTCGTCCGTGGATGCCGGGAAGAGCGCCATGGTCCTGAAGCGGCCGACCGAGGTGACGCTGACGATGCGGGTCACCGAGAAGACGCGCTGCCGTGATGAGCAGGGCAAACCGATCCGCTTCACCGACCTTCGCGCCGGCGACACCGTGTTCATCGCCGCGGAGCGGGACTCCTCCGGGCACCCCGTCGCGTCGACCGTCCGCCAGGGTCCGATGACGGTCGAAGAGCTCCGCCGGAGGTACCTCCGGTTCTGAGGCTCCCTGGCGTCCCGGCACCCCGAAGGCGTGTTCTATCAGTTGACAGTGAAATCTAGCAATTGATATGAACTTGGCATGCGGCTGAGACGCTCGACGAAATGACGGAGGGCCCCCGAAATGTCGGGTTCGCGGAGGCGTTCCGGTACTGGGTCCGTCTCGGGTTCATCAGTTTCGGCGGCCCCGCAGGCCAGATCGCCATCATGCAGCGCGACCTCGTGGACCGGCGGCGCTGGATCTCCCAGGAACGGTTCCTTCACGCCTTGAGCTATTGCATGCTCCTGCCGGGCCCCGAGGCGCAGCAGCTGGCGATCTACATCGGCTGGCTCCTGCACGGGACGTGGGGTGGGGTCGTGGCAGGTGCCTTCTTCGTCATCCCTTCCATTTTCATCCTGTGGGGGCTCTCCGCAATCTACGCCGCCTACGGAAGCGTCCCCGCCGTGGCGGGCATCCTCGCGGGCTTGAAGCCGGCGGTGGTTGCGCTCGTGGTCGCCGCTCTCGTCAAGATCGGCAAGCGAGCGTTGCGCCCGCGCGGGCTCGTGGCGGTCGCGGTTGCCGCCTTCGTCGGGATTTACCTCCTGCATGTCCCGTTCCCCTGGATCGTGATCGGCGCCGGCCTGGTCGGTTTTCTCGCAGGCCGGATCTGGCAGCGGGAGTTTTCGGAAGCGCGGCCGCTCGCAGGATTAGAAGAGCGCGACCCGGCTTCGGAACAGAGCCGGGCGCGGACGGAGAGGGCGCGCGGGTCCTGGTCGCGCGCGGTCAAGATCGGCCTCGCCGGGCTCCTGCTCTGGGGAGGTCCGCTGCTCGCGCTGGGCCTCGCTCGCGGCTGGTCGAGTCTTCACGTCCTGCAGTACCGCTTTTTCACGCAGGCCGCGTTCGTGACGTTCGGAGGCGCCTACGCCGTCCTCGCGTATGTCACGCAGGCCGCGGTCCAGTCCTATCACTGGATCACGCAGGCACAGGCAATCGACGGTCTCGGCCTTGCCGAGACGACTCCCGGCCCTCTTATCATGGTGCTCCAGTTCGTTGGCTTCCTGTCGGGATGGAACCATCCCGAGGGTATGAGCCGCCTGGGCAGCGCTTCTCTCGGCGCGCTGGTGACGACGTACGTCACCTTTCTCCCTTGCTTCTTCTACATTTTCCTCGGGGCGCCCTACGTCGAAAGCCTGCGCGAGAAGAGGTACCTGACCGCGGCGCTCTCGGGAATCACGGCGGCAATCGTCGGCGTCATCCTGAACCTGGCGGTCGTCTTCGGCCTGGCGGTCCTCTTCCCGGCGGGATGGGGCCGCGTCTCCGACCTGTTCGCCCTCGGCCTGACGCTGGCCGCATTCGCGGCGCTGTATTTCGCTAAGCTCGACGCCGTCTGGGTCGTCCTGGCCGGAGGCGCCATCGGGTTGGCACGCGCGCTACTTCGTTAGTTGGACCGCCCGTTTCCATAGAATGCGCCCGTGATGGAGTCGAGAACGTGAGAGCCTGGATTCCTTGAACCGCGGACGTCGAAATCCGAAGAGCCATTGAAGCCGTGTTCTCACTTCCTCTCCCGGCGGCTCGCCCGTCGAGGGCTTTTCTGATTTCGGCGCTCGCCGCCGCCCTGCTCGGAGCCTCCTCCGCGCCCGAGCCCGTCACACTCGAACAGGCGCTCTCCGAGGCGCGCTCGTCCAACGCGAAACTTCCCATCCCGGCTTTCGACGTGGCGATTGCCCGCGAGAGACTGAAAGAGGCCCGGGCTGAGCGATGGCTGAAGGTCGCAGTCGAGGGAGCGTTCGTGTATGCGCCGCCGTCCGGATACGACCCGGTCGTGACGAACTCGGGAGAGTCCCGGCTGCAGGCCGTGGGACGCCAGCCGCTGTACGACGGGGGCGCCCGGCGGGCCGCCGTCGCCCGAGCCGAGGCCGGCGTGGACGCGGCCTCCGGACGCTACCGGGTCGAGGAGAAGGACCTGGATCTCGAGGTGACGAGCCGTTTCGCCGAATCCGTCGCGGCAGAGGAAGAGGCCTCGGCGCGCCGGAGCGCGATCTCCCGGCTCGAGGGCTACCGGACGAGCCTGAAGAGCCGCCAGGCCTCGGGCCAGGCCGTCGCCGCGGACCTGATCAAGACCGAGGTCCGGCTCGCTTCCGAGGAGGCGAACATCCTCGAGGCGGAGAGACGGACCGACGAGGCGCGGATCACGCTCGCGGCGCTGATGGGCCGCGCTCCCGGCGATCCGCTCGTCCTCGCTCCCTCGCTCGAATTCGACCTCGCCGCGCCGGCGGAGTCCGCCGACTGGGAGAGCGCGCCGGAAATTGCGGCCGCCGTCGCCGATGCCCGGGCCGCGGACGCGGCCCTCGCGACCGCGCGGGCCGAACGACGGCCGCATCTCGACCTCTCGGCAGATGTCGGATTCTGGGGCTCGGACACGTCGCGATTGGTCCCCGCCGACCTGAAAGCCACGGACTCGAAGGGCACGTTCGCGGACCGCGTCCGGCGGGACGCCGGGTATTCCCTCTCGCTCACCTTCTCCTGGCCGGTTTTCGACCTCGGGGCCGTCCGGGCGCGTGTGGCGCAGGCGGACCTGGAGCTGCGCCAGGCGAAGCAGAAGATCGAGGCCGCCCGCCTCGACGTGCGCGCGAACGGGGAGAAGGCGCGTGCGGCAATCAGGACCCTCGCGCGGGAAATCGCGCTCCTTCGGACGGCGGCGCCCGCAGCGCGGGACGCTTATCTCGACGCGGAGAGCCGGTATCGGGGCGGATCGGGCACGGCTCTCGAGGTCCTCGACGCGTATTCCGCTTCGATCGACTCCGTCGTGCGCCTTTCCGAAGCGATCTCGCGCTATCGCATCGCGCGGGCGCTCGCCGTCCGCTGGGGCAGGCCGTGAAGGCACGTCCCATCGCGGCCGTTCTGCTCGTCGCGCTGGCCTGCCGCGGCGGGGGCGAGCCGAAGGAAAAAGAGGCTCCGGCGCCGGGGAGTACGGGCACACCCTCGGCGCCGACGCCGGTCCGCGTCGCGGCCGTCGCACATGCAACCCTCCCGCTCACCGTGTCCGCCCCGGGGCGCACGGCCGCGCTGGCCCAGCAAAAGCTGCGCGCGCCCTTCGCGGGGACGCTCACGGAGTTAAAGGTCGCCGATGGAGATCCCGTCTCGCGCGGCCAGACTCTCGGGACGATCGTGGCGCGGGAAAGCGAGGCGGCGCTTTCCGGCGCGCGCGAAAT
>Ga0209009_1000719_pt1 | contig 10639 bp, 11 predicted proteins | sample BlaSpr_A8_OM3_M2_FD_187979 | JGI IMG/M metagenome (GOLD analysis project Ga0209009, IMG submission 187979) | Forest soil microbial communities from Thunder Bay, Ontario, Canada - Black Spruce, Ontario site 2_A8_OM3_M2 (SPAdes) (version 2) | ecosystem: Environmental > Terrestrial > Soil > Boreal... | reverse complement strand
CGTCACTGTCCTATCTCGCGCCCCTCAGTTGCCAAACCTGACCAATTGACCCAGCCATCGCCTTTGACGCGCGAGTAGAAAACCTGTCCAGGTGGGCCGGGTGGTGGCCCGGCTCGTCAGGTCTTCCCGAAATGGTCCCGATACCACCTTGGCCGCTGCGACGTTCAACGACCAGAGGCCAAGTGCATGAATTCACCAGCCGTGGGGTATCCGAAGCGCCAGCTCGCCATCCAAATTGAGCGGCTCCGCGCCTTGCCGCACGTGGCTGTGGTGATCATCGTTAGATTTGGGCCGCGGGTTCCATCCAAGTGAGCGTAGCTACGCCTCAAGATCAGGGCGCGCAGTCGCGCGGTCGTATGGCGTTCTGGCTGGCCCTACTTGGATTCGTTTCGACTCTGGCCCTGCTTTTCTGCCTGGATTCGCTAGTCGCCTTTGCTGCCGAGCCTCACTACAGGGACCTGCCAACGCTCCTCATAGCTTTCACATTTCTGCTGTTTTCAGTTGGCTCATCGGTTGTAAGTCTTGGTCTACTGAGGACGCCGGAATGGCGATCGCTTGCCGGTACTGCTCTGAACATTCGGTTGCGGGGCATCGTTCTGGCAGCGCTTGTGATTGGGGTACTTGGTAGCGCAATTTTCGTCGCGCTGAATCTCTCTGGGTTGAACGATTCGGATATCAACGTGCGGTTTGGGGCGCGTGCGCTTGCCCTTGACGGTTCGGCGGTCCTTTTACTGCACGGTGCGGCGATTATCGGGATCTTCGCCAGCAGGCAATGGGGACGGATAGCTGCCGCGGTATCTTTCTTCTTCTGGATCGTGACGATCATCCTGCTGATCCCGGGCGTGCCTCTGATCTGGCTGCTTTGGCGACGCGCCGCCCTGCGCCAGCCATTGCCTGACGCTTCAAGGGGGAGGTCGGCCGGCTAGGGGCGCCTTAGCCGGAGAACGTTGTCAGACCCAGCCATCGGCTTCAAGCCTGCCCCCGGTTGTCTGGTTGGGCACGCCTCGGCAAATCGTATATACGTGACCGAACCCGGCCTGCTACCGCGAATCGCCGAAAAGGACATCGCGAAAATTTGCGCAGCTCCAAAACCAAACCGGCAACGCCATCTCGAGCCCCACCGCGGCTGAAGGGGCCGCCTCGATATCACCCAATCCGGGAAGCAGCGTAAGAACGGCCAGGACGACGCCTCCCCAGCCAAGTGCGTCTAAGAATCAGTTCGGCCCCGTGCGCCACCTTGTGGACGACACGCCACGCGGGCGGGGTCTGCCCTAGGAACGCTACTTGAGCTCATTGCATCGAACAACGCGGAAGCGGGCTCTTTGGTATTAGTGAGTTGGCGTTCCAAGGACGGATGGGGCTCCGTGATGACCAAGTCGACGCTCGTAACTAGATCGCCTGGCCGGTCGTTACCGATGCAGAGGATCATGCTGGCCTGGAAATTTCTCGGTTCTGTCGGCCTTTCCGCAACTCTCCTAACTGCATGCGGCAGCGTCACGGGCGGGCAACCGCCTTCCCGGCAGACTGTGGCAGGCACCACGACACCGGCTGCAACTATTTCAACGTCAGTCACCTCGACCACCGCGTCACCAAGTTCCCCCTCTCCTTCATACAGCCGTAGCTACTCGTCCGCCGAACAGGCGGGGATAGCCGGCGCGCAAACAAAGACCGGATTGTCCTACTCAACAGCAGCGTGTCCGCCCGGGCAGTCTTGTCTTAGCGGAGCCCAAGTGTTTGGCAACGCCGATCCGAACACGGGCCTCGATGCGGCATATGTGCAGACGGCAGCCGGCGGCTCGGGCGGTGGAGCGATCTGCGACGCTTATGTCTATTACGATTCTGCCGGCTGGCATGTTTTTCCTCCGGTCGCGTGTGTACAGCAGAGTGGCTACAATCCCGTGCTTGGGACTCAGGACCATGTCCAGGTTCCCGGAGGTGGATGCGCCAATGTCCGACAGTCACCGTCAATCAGCGCCAAGGTCGTGACCTGCCTGAGTGATGGGACGCTGGTCACCGTTGATACGTTCTTCCCACGGTATGCGGACGGTCACATTTGGTGGAGCATTAACCACGGACAGGGCTACATGGCCCACGACTACCTAATCAGCCAGGCCTGAGCTCGCCCATCTCCTAACCCGTGCATCAGCTCTTGGAGCTGCGCCGACGGAAGGACGGAGTCCTGATACCAGTCGCCCACGATGGGGGCCAATGCGCCGTCAATCGCCTTCTGGGGCTTGAGCCTACCGACCGGCGGGTCAGGAAAGGTAGCCTGCAGGCAATCTGGATGGATGGACCGTGAGGAGCCTGGCCGATGCTAGTCATGTGTAGTACGTTCGTGCCGTGTTTCTAGTCCAGCGGCTTGCCAAGAAGGTCCCGGAACTGACGATCTATTTCTGGGTGATCAAGGTGCTGACAACGGGCATGGGGGAAACGACGTCGGATTTCTTTGTCCACCGCTACAACCCGTACCTGGTGGTGGGCCTGGGAGCCGCTGCGCTGACGGTCTCACTCGTGTGGCAACTGTACGTCCGGCGATACGAGCCCTGGGTCTACTGGCTGGCGGTCTCGATGGTTGCCGTCTTTGGCACGATGGCCGCCGGAATCCTCCATGTTTACCTGGGCGTCCCGTATATTTTCTCCGCGAGCATCTATGCCATCGCCCTGATCGTCATCTTCGGGCTGTGGTATCTAAGCGAGAAGACCTTATCCGTTCATAGCATTTACACGCGCCGCCGCGAACTGTTCTACTGGGCGGTCGTCCTTGCGACGTTTGCGCTGGGGACGGCGACAGGTGACATGACGGCCGTATCGTTCCATCTCGGTTTCCTCGCGTCGGGGATTCTCTTCGTGGTCGTGTTCGCCGTTCCGGCCGTCGCTTACAGGTTCTTCGGCTTGAACGAAATTGTCGCCTTCTGGTTCGCCTACATCGTCACCAGGCCGCTTGGCGCGTCCTTCGCAGACTGGCTCGCCGTGCCAGCGAGCCAGGGTGGCTTGAATCTCGGCAAGGGGACGATCAGCATCGCCTTGTGGATATTGATAGTCGCGTTCGTGACCTACATGGCGGTCAGCCATCGCGACGTAGCGCGAACTCAAGCAGCCGACGCGAGCGCAAAGCGAGGGTATTAAGGCGAGCAGTCTATTTTGGTCGCTATCGGTGGACGGCTAGACAAGCTCGTCCATTAACGGGCGTGCTGCGCCTGGCAGCAAGCGGTCGATCGTCGAGCGCAAGGTAGTCGCCACGATCTCCGGCGATACTCCGCATATTGTGGTTGTCAAGACGGATCCCGGTTACGCGCCTAGCCTGGGCATGCCGGGACCGGCTCCGTCGTAGCGATCGTCTGCTAGCGAAATCAGATCTGCGAATTCGGCAAGGGGCCCCGGCCGTTGCTTGCGGCCCCTTGTCGAGGCACCAATATGGACACGAAAAGCCGGCGTCCTCGGAGATAAACCGACAATAGCAATGGTCGCGGGAGCCGGTCCAGGTCGCTAAGAGCCCTTGGTTTCCTTGGAGCCCCGAGACCGAAAGGTCATTACGGCACCGACCGCCAGTGCCACGCCAGCGAGCGCCCAGGCGACGGCCTCACCATTAGGGCTTGCCATGCCGGCGACCAGTATGACCGCGCCGGTCACAAGCAATCCTATTCCACCTGCCGACATGAAGACCGCTGAATCCTTTGGTTGAGAAACGGCCATCATCGACCCGATGAAACCGACTACTGAGAAAATTAGCGCGAACCATATGCCGTCAGCGAGGGGTGGAGCTGGGCAAACGCACTCACTAATTTCATGAAGCACCGCAATCGTGAAAATCATGAGTGGCACGACGATAAAGCCGCACGATACGCCGACTGCGACCAATCCAAGTCTCCGAGCCATTTTCAGCGGTTGCTTCATAACATCCGCCCATAACAACGCCAAATCGGCCGAGAAGATATCGTGCGTGGTGCACTAACGATCACTGCGGCAAATTGGTAACGAGCTTAGTGACCGATCGGCGTACGCCGAAGCTGCTGAGCACGAGCCCATTTACTAACAGGAGGTGGACGTTACGCGGATCCCGCAGGTGCCTGGGCGATTCGTCGCTGCTTGATCCGCCCAGCGTCAGCCTTAAACGGCCCCTCGCCGAGAGCATAAAGCTCGATGATCGGGACCATGGCTGCGGGGAATTCGCCCAGCGCCGCTCGGTAATCCAGGTTGAGATCGGCCAGCCCTGCCTGAAATTGCGCCGCAAGCCGCTCGCTCCACGCGGCATCGTCCGGCGCATGGCCGTTGAGTTCGAGCGCGATGCACGGCCGCGGAGTCGCCGACGAATCCGTGGCCACCGAGAGGCAGAACGAGTGGAGACGGCCGGCAAGCGGTCCATCCTTATAGATGATGGTCTCGATGTCCTCGGGGTAGATGTTCGCGCCCATCACACTGATCGTCGCATCGCGGCGCCCGTAGATCCAGAGAAACGGTAGGCGAACCGGATGCACCCAGGGTAAGGGCCCGCGCGGCCCGGCGGCAGCCGCATCCTGGCCGAAACTGGCTGGATCCAGTCCAAACGACCGCAGCGTGGCCATCATGCGGCCGTAGTCGAGGATGCCCCCCTCGTCGTGGACGTTGTACCGGATGCGTGGCGCCAGGACGTCGAGCCGGCTGATGGTGCAGATGACCTCGCGCTGCGCGTTGACTTCGAGGTAGTGAATGAGCGGGTTGTACTGAAACACCATCGGCAAGCGTGAATCGTCGCCAAAGAGAGCGCGCCGCAAGTCGGGCCGCGACCTCGCGAGGCGCCGTATCGCGACGCTGGCGGGCGACTCGCCTGCCATGCCGATCTCGATGTCGGTCGCGCCGTATCCCGAGTAGACGGATTCGAAGCGCTGTAGCAGATGATCCCTAAGTTCTTCGGTCATGCCTTCGCCCCCGACCATCGCCTGCATGCGATAGGCGTTCCACGGCATGCCGTCGGCCTTGCCCTCGTCAAGGAGGTGCTTGACGAACGGTGGATATCCCAGAATGAGGTAGCGGTAGCTTGGTCCGAGGAATCGCATGGTCGACAGGATCTTGCCGATGTCCGGTCCGGTTGACTTGACAATCCCGTTGAGGTTGAGGGCCAGCGTCATGTTGAAGCCGGTCGCCCAGGCGCCCATCGAAAAGGCGTTGATGGTCACGATAGGATCGGATCCAAAGCAATAGCGCGCGAAGAAACTGATGTTGCGGTGGGCGATATGGCGCTCGGCCTCGGATCGGATCCAGTTATAGGGTGCCCCGGTCGACCCGCTGGATTCGTCGATCGTGGTGCCCACAAATGGGATTCGGCCATCGAGACATCGCGCCGCCATCGGGTACGGGTCGATGTAGCTGCGCTTATCGGTTTCCGGCAGCCTTTCCAGGATTCCGGCAGGGACCAGTCGATCTACCGCAACGCCCTGCGCCGTCAGGTACGCACGGTATGCCGGCACGCGCCGGACCGCACGCCAGGCGGCGCGCTCAGCCCGCAACCGGCCTGTCATCGCCAGCGGTCCCGCAGGCGCATTGTCGAAGAGGGCTTTCAGCCAGCCGTACCGCAGTCCGATCGTCTTGAACGTGACGTCGAGAGGAAAGAGCCAGGCGTTCCGGCCGAAGCCAAGCCCGCTCGCGAGAGCACTGAATGCCACCGCTAGTTCAAGTACCCGACGGGCTCCCCGGTATCACCGATAAAGGGACCGTGCCCAGATTTGTCCAGCACATAAAGGCCCGGGGGGCCGCCCGCGGCGCCTGGCCGCCGCCAGAGAACGAGCGATCCATCCGGCAACCAGGACTGCCAGCTCATCGCGGGCTCCACGCCGTCCGGCCCGAATCGAGAGATCGATCCGTCTGTTGTGACCAGGTCGGTACCGTATTGCTCTGGCTGGTGGCTGGGATCCATGCCGTTGCCGACTCCGGTAGCGCCGGCTACCGTGCACAAAGCTTCGCTCGGTGCGCAGAAAGCTTCGCCCACATTGTTGAATCGCGGCGTCGCCAGCGGAATGTTGGTGGTCTTCCCACTCGATGAGACCAGCCGCACGTACGCGCCGCCGGGAAAGCAGATGATGGTGCCGTCGACGGCCATGTCGCCGAACGTACAGCCGTAGGTCGCCGGCAGTGCGGTGATGTGCCCGCTCACGGGATCCATCTGGTGCACAGATCCCTCCACGAGCAACCATTCGTTGGCTCGCGCGAACGGGAAGTAGCCGCCATGGCCATAGGCCGGCCCGTACTGGACAAACGCTCCCTGACGCGTCCACGAGAGTGGGCCGAGGACCGTCGCCGTGCGAGTGAGCTCTTCGACGACGCGAGCGGTCAGCCCATCACCCCCCAGGTGCACCGCGCTATGCGTCGGGTCCGACGTCTCCTCCGAGGTGCTCCAAATCCACTTGGTCCCGTCGGGACTTGCGGCGAACCACCGCACCGACTGGCCCAGGCTGCCCAGGTCCTCGACGGTTCCATCGCGCCGGATCGCCTTCAAGTGGTCCGTCGCGCGCTGGATAAAGACCCGTGATCCGGCGACCGCCAGCACCTTGGTGCCTGCATCGAGTTTGAAGTGCGCGACGCGGGTGCTGCCGGGACTATAGAGAGTCAGTAACCCTTGCCCGGCCTGTGGCGTCAAAGCGGTGGCGATCAAGACGTCGCCGGATCCGTGCTGGCCGGCCGCGGTCGCTGATGGGCTGGGGGTTCCCGAGACGTGTGATGCCTTTTCCCCACACGCCGCCGTTAGACCAGCTAAAAGGATCAGGACGGCCCGTTTCGTCACGCCCGCCGGCCCACGAGGACCAGCCCATCGAGCCCGGCCAGTTCGACGGGGAGGGGAGGGGTACCGCCGCTCAGCTTCTCGTTCCCGAAGATGTCGACAACGCGCGCCCCGACCTCATGCGTCTGGACGCGGGAGGGGACCCAGCGGTCCTGCGACGCCGGATCCAGGCTTGCGCTGAAGTTGAAGGTCCAGCGATCCCCGTCCAGGTGCGGCGCGGCATGCGAATGGACTTCGGCCGACGGGACGATGAAGACCGGGTTGGCAAACGCCATCGCCTTCATGTCGAAGTAGCCGAAGAAGTACCAGAAGTTCGGATGCGTGATCAGCCGATCTTTGGGCACCGAGAAAAACATCGACAGATGGTTGGCTTTGAACGGATGCGCGAGGTGCGTGGTGCTCTTCACCTGTAAGGCGACGCTCTGGGCGAATTTGCCTCGAAGGTGGAGTTCCATGTCGCGGCGATCGTCATCGGTCAGCGGGAGCGCGACCTCGACCATGCCATCGCTCGTGATGATCAAGATCTTCGCGAGCTCGCACTGGGTGATGATCCCTTGCTGGGTGAATGTGATCGGGCTCATGCGCCGTGGCTAGTATTGCATCAGCCGCCGAAGAAGAACCGGGTGATATGGAAGAAGATCGGGGCGGCGAAGGTGAGCGAGTCCACCCGGTCGAGGATGCCGCCGTGCCCGGCGATTATGTTTCCGAAGTCCTTGACGCCGCGATCGCGCTTCACGGCCGACATCACGAGCCCGCCTCCAAAACCGGTTAAGGCGATGACGAGGGCCTGAAGGCCCGCCTGCCAGAACGTAAACGGCGTCGCCCACCAGATGAGGGCGCCGAGGATGGTAGCGGCGGCAATGCCGCCGACAAAGCCTTCGAGGGTCTTGCTCGGGCTGACGTGCGGAGCGATTTTCCTGCGACCGAAGAGCTTGCCGAAAATGTACTGGAGGACGTCGCTCCCCTGCACCACGATCACCAGAAACAAAAGGAGTGTCGGGCCGGGCGTCCCATGGCCGCGGATGCTGAGGCCGAGTAACGCCGGCGCGTAGCTCAGGCTGTAAACACAAATCATCAGGGCCCACTGGATGGCGGAGACGCGCTCGAGGAAGTGGGTGGTGTCGCCGGAGATCGCGATCCGAAGTGCCAGGAACAGGAAGGCGTAAACCGGGATGAGGATGGTGAAGAGGCCGTACCAGTGCACGGCCACCAGGAGGTACTGGAGCGGCGTGATCAAGAAGAAGCTCCAGAGCAGCGCCCGATGATCGCTCGGCCGCGTGGGCACGAGCGTGATGAACTCCCGTAGTGCCAGAAATGACAGCAGCGCAAAGAGGACAACCGAGCCGATCGGGCCGACGACCACGGCGAGGGCGAAGACGACAGACATCACCCACCAGGCGTTGATCCGGGCGTTCAGGTTTCGGACGGTCGCCATCGCCCGCTCGTCGCGGGTTCGCCGCTCGATCAACCGACCGATCACGGTCGCGACGACGAGCAGGACGATCAGGCCACCGAACAGCCGCTGCAGCGCGAGGTCGTGAAGCAGGGTCATGCGGCCTCCCTCAGCGCCCGAACGGCCTGACGGGCCCGCTCCAGGAACGCATCCTTCTCTTCGGCCGGTTGCAGGCGGAACGGCGCTCCGAACGTGATCCGGCTCAACATCGGGACCGGAAGGAGGTGGCCCTTGGGCAGGATGCGATTGAGGTTCTCGAGGTACACGGGGATCACATCGACATCGGGCCGGTTCTGGCAGAGGTGATAGAGGCCGCTACGAAATTGGGCGAGGTCGTCACCGGGTCCGCGGGTGCCCTCGGGGAAAAGAATGAGCGAGTGCCGGCCGTCGAGCGCCTCGGCCATCTGGTCGACCGCCTGCCGGCCGAGCTGGCCCGCCGCGGTGCCAGGAGCGGCAACGCGGTCGATGAGAACCGCGTTGAAGACCCTGGCCGCGAGGTAGCGGCGGACGGTGTCGCGCTCCCAGTAGTCGCGCGCCGCGACCGGTCGGGTCAGCCGGCGTAGGTGCGACGGAAGGTAGGACCACAGGACGATGAAGTCGAAGTGGCTGCTGTGGTTGGCGATATAGACGCGCTGTCCGTCGGTGGGTACCGCGGCGACCCAGCGAACACTACTGCCGGCAACCACCTGGGCCACGGCGGCGAGGACCGAAGCCATCATTTGAGCGGGCGTTCCTGCAGCTGCCGCCCGATCAGGCTCAGCCGTCGGACGATGGTGAGGGCGGTGCCCAGGCCGATAAGCAGCAGGCCGACGCTGAGGACGCGACCCTGATAACCGGCGGTGATCACTTCGAGAATGGACCCGAGGCAAGTCAGCGTCAGGAGCGCCATCCGGTGCTGTTTCGCCATGGGACCGATGAAGCTCTGCTGGAACCCGAGCGAGCCGCCGAACACCCGCACATAGGCGCTCAGGATCGCCAGTAAAGTGACGAGCCACCCGAGCGTGATGCCGAGTGTCCCCAGCCAGGTGAGCGCGTAGCCAGCTGGAGCCAGGATCAAGACATCGGCAACGCGGTCGGGCACCTCGTTGAAGAAGTCGCCGGTCGCTGTCTTTCGACCGCCTTCCACGGCGACAAGCCCGTCGAGCATATTGGCGAGCAGCCGAAGTTGGATCGAGCCAGCCGCGAGCAGGAGGAGCACGACCTGGACGGGGCGGGTGGTGTGCGGGAGCAGCAAGAAGCAGGCGCCGGCACCGGCTGCGGGGACGAGGCTAAACACGGAGATGGCGTTGGGCGTAACGGCCCGCATCGAGAGCCAGCGGGCGAGCGCCTTCGCCCAGGCACGGCCACGAGTCTTGAGCGGGCGCCGGCCGGTCATCTCGTCCAGTACCACGCGTAAAAAGCGATCCAGAAGAGCACATAGGCTCCGACCCAGAGCCCAAAGTGGCGCCGCAGGGAGCCTTGCAAAAGCCGGCCGCCCGCGCCGGCAGCGGCCGCGACAGGAACGAGACGCAGCGCTCGAGACGGGATCGTCCACAAGAGCAGGGCGGGCAGGCTGACGTCAGCGAGGGTCAATTGAGTCGCGTAGACCTTATACGGAATGCCCTGGAAGGCAGCCGGGAGCAGCGCCGCAACTCCATGGTCCGAGATGTGGCGGCTGGCTACCGCCAGGCTGGCTGGATGAATGCCTGGGACCAACAGCAGCAACTCGCGCGCGTGCGCGCCGAGCCAGAATTGAACAGCCAGATAGACAACGACGGCGCCCACCAGCGTTCCAACGATCGAGCTAAGGGCAGCCTTCCACCAATTTCGTGGCGACATGGCGGCGATGAAGGCGACCCCAACGTCAGGGACGATGAAGAAGACCGTCGATTCGGCGAGGCCCCAGACGAAACCAGCAACCCAGCCGTGCCGAGAGCACCAGGCGCTGGTTCTCGCCATGCCCTCCAGAACGCGTCACCGATTCAAAGGTTTCAATCTCGGCTATCGGGCGACATTCACCCAGCCGTTTTCGCTCGCGTACCAGGTGTCGGTGTAATTCTGCGGCGGCGGTAGATTCGCATTGCCATGCCCCTGGCTGCCGCCCCAAAGCACGAGCGCGCAGGCGCCGCCGTACCAGGTAAGGGCTGGATTCACGCGACCACGGAGCTCCGCCGGCAGCGGAGTGGCCGACCAGCTGCGCCCGTCGAAGGTAAAGGTCGAATCGGAGGGGGGCGGTAGGTCCGGAATCTCAGCGCTAGCGCTGCCGATTACCACCAGGTGACGATGGACAGGGTCGTAGGCATCCGCCCTGACTGACCCGGGTGTTCCGGTGACGTCCAACACTTTCCAGTCCTGGCCGGTCCATTTGTAGAGCACGCCCTTCTGGTCGGGTTGCCCGTTCTTGCCGAGGCCAACGATATCCCCGTCCGGCCCCGGTGCGATCCAGCGCGGAGCGG
>Ga0209009_1000718_pt1 | contig 10639 bp, 5 predicted proteins | sample BlaSpr_A8_OM3_M2_FD_187979 | JGI IMG/M metagenome (GOLD analysis project Ga0209009, IMG submission 187979) | Forest soil microbial communities from Thunder Bay, Ontario, Canada - Black Spruce, Ontario site 2_A8_OM3_M2 (SPAdes) (version 2) | ecosystem: Environmental > Terrestrial > Soil > Boreal... | reverse complement strand
ATGGTGGACCTGGTCGGAGGCGTAGATCGTGCCAGAAAGGAAATTGTCGGGGAGCCGTTCGCGCCGCGCCGTGACGACCGCCGAGAAATTCGCGAGCGAGCCGCCGGTCGTCAGGATCCCGCGCGCCGCCGCCGGGTAACCCGCGATCTGACAGAACCAGGACACGACGTTCGTCTCGATCTGCGCGAGCCCCGGCGCCGCGGCGAAGACGCCGACGTAGCGGTTCGTCGCGTCCGCGATCAGGTCCGCCACCGCCGCGTGCGGGATCCCTCCCCCCGGAATATAGGCGAGGTATCCCGGCCCGGCCGTGTTGAATCCCTTCGGGATGATTTTCTGAAAAAGCAGATCGAGGAGCTCCTCCGCCGGCTGTCCGCTCTCGGGCAGGGGCTCCCGCAGCGACCTCGCGAAATCCGCGCCCCCCTCCACGTTCGCCGAGGGCTGCCGCGGCAGAGACTCGATGTGCTCGACGATGCGTTCCGTCGCCGCCTCGATCAGGCGGCGCAGCTCCCCGGAGGGAAGCTCGAGTGTCGTGTCCGGCTCGTTCATTGGATTGATCGTCGGCTCTATCGCGAGGATGTATCTTATGAGAGAGCCGACAGCGGAGACCTTTCTTCTGTGGGGTAGTTGAATTGGTACAACGTCCGGCTGTTAACCGGAAGGTTGGTGGTTCGATTCCACCCCCCACAGCCATTTCCCCGGATTGCCTGAGCAGCTCCGTGCAAGCGGGCTCGTCTCTTTCGGCTCTCGGAACACCCAGCGTTTGGTCGGGTGTGCCCGGCTTTGCACCCAGACGTGTCACACTGGATGTCACACCGGGCGTTTGCCTTCCCCGGCCTCAGGCCCCGGGAGGAGGGTGGCCGGGGTCAGACATTTGACCACAATGCGCTGGACGGCGAAGACGGCGGTCACCGTGGCCAGCAGGATCAAAACCGCCAGACTCCCGCGCCCGGCCCAGCGGAGCGCGGCCTCGTACCCTTCACCCGCGAAGTAGCCGAGCAGCGTGAAGCCCGTTCCCCAGGCAACACCGCCCAGTACGTTCCAGAAGACGAAGCGGGCGGGAGACATCTGAGCCGCTCCTGCGGCCGTCGGGACAATTGCTCGAAGAAAGGCGGTGGAGCGCCCAAGAAAGACCGTGGGTGCGCCGCGCTGGTCGATCCAGGCGCGCACGGGGGGCCATTTCGCCGGGAAGCGGTGCTGAAGAAACGCGGCCCCGAAGCGGCGTCCGATCAGGAACCCGATGAAATCGCCCAGGATGGCCCCTCCGACCGCAACGGCCACGACGCTCCCGAGCTTGACCGTCCCCCGCGAGGCGAGCACGCCACCGAGCACCACCGTGATCTCGCCCGGGATGACGAAACCGAAGAAGAGTGACGCCTCCGCGCACGTCAGGAAGAAGACCGCTCCGAGCGCCCAGGCAGCCGGAATGTCGAAGAAAAGATCGATCAGTCGCTGCATATAGCGCTTCGTGGCACTTTGAAAAGCGTAGGAGCGAGCGGCTTCCTCATCGAGATTTGGTGAATATGGATCATGCAGTTCGTGCCGGCGCCGAGTATTTTGACTGTCGAGGCGACTTCCTTCCAGTGCAGAGCACAGCGTTCCTTGGGCTGCGGTGCATGGCCCGTTTACGTTTCTCCCTGGTCCTGGTGTTCTTGGTCGCCTGCCATGTCCCCAGTCTCCTGCTGGCCCAGGGCTTGAGCGGTTCCGTCGGTGTCGGCTACGCTTGGCAGCACACGGCCGGCAGCGGGGACAGCTATGCCTCGCAATTCAATCTCAGTCCCGGTTTCAATCTCGACGAACTTTCCCTTGTTTCCCGCGCTCAAGACGGCGGGGAAACGCTCTCGCTGACTGCCTGGGGCTTTGGCGGAGCCGAGCCGACGCGGCGGGCGCATCTGTTTGTTCGGCCGGCGGATCGGTGGCGAATCGAAGTCGATTACAGTCGCCGAACCTCCTTTTTCGGTCTGGCCGAGACGGATCTTTCTCCGCTGCGCGATTCCTGGGAGCTGACGCGCTGGAAGGGAAAAGTGACCTGGGAGGCTGGATCCGCTTTTCGTCTGACGCTGGCAGGGTTGCGAGGGATCCGAAGAGGAACGGCCGACCGAGCCATCTTCGCGCTCAACGATCTGTACCCGCTCCACGTGGGTCTGGATGAGACCATGACGGAGGGCTCTTTTCGGGCCGAGAGCCTCTCGCTTCCGGTCCATCTCGCTTTCGAGCAGTCGTTCGCGAAGTACATCCGGGAGGATCGGTTCTCGCCCAACGGCACGGACACCATCTTCGGAGGAAATCCCAATCAGTTCGTGGGCGCGAAGACGGATCGGCAGGACGAGAGGAAGGTTCCGACGAGCCGTCTCTCAGCAGCCTACCAGCGAGACAGACTCGAGGTGACCGGCGGTTTCCTCTACAGCAAGTCCGACCTCACGGCGACGGGCATGAAGTCCACCTTGTTCGACATCGATGGAGGGACCGTCGGCCGCATCGAGTTCGTTGACAGCCTTCTTGGCTCGGCTACCCAAGACACCCGAAACGGGTACCTCCGGCTTGGTTTGGGCTTCGGGCGAGGCTGGACACTGAGGCTGATCGGTGATTTACGAGACAGCTCCACCGACGGGAGTCTTCTCGGACAGCGTCTCTTCCGCGTCACGAATCCCGCTGGAGGGATCAGCGAAGTGTCCGAGCCGGTCGACGACGCGAGCCAGTTCGACGTTCGGGATACGGCTGGCCGCGTCGAGCTCGAGAAGTCGTTCGAGAGGTGGGCTGCGTGGATCGGGGGGTTTGCCGGCTCGCGGGATGTCTCGTGGAGGACGACGCAGGACGCTGCGAGGTTCGATGTCAATCGGCGGACATCTGGTGGTCTGGCCGGTGTAACCGTAGATCTTCCGGCTCGCCTCCATGCCAACGTCGAGTTCGAAAAAGGCTCGTTTACGAAGTACGTGTTCCGGACGGATCCCGAAACCGTGGACCGGCTGACGGGTCGCTTGAACTCCGATCTTGGACTCGGCATTCATGCCGGCGTGCGATGGCGCTATGAACGTGCCGAAAACCCTTCCGATGTGGCCGGCCTCAGGCATCACTCGCGAGCCTTCGGGTTTGGCGGTTCGTGGGATTCGCCGTCCGGCCGAAGCAACATCGGCGTCGACCTCGATCTCGTTGACCTGACGACCGACACCGGCCTCGTTCTGCCGACGGGGGCCAACTCCGTCTCGACTTATGACCTTTCGCTGATCAGCGTCTCCGCACGGGTTCGCCAGGTTATCAATCCTGTCTTGCTCGAGCTGTCAGGCACGCGCGTCGAAGACCACGGAAACACTTGGCCGGTGGACTCTTGGAACGCCAGCGGCCGCGTGACCGTGAGCGGGCCATTTCGAACCGATTATTCGGGCTTCGTGCAGTACTACTCGTATCACGAGAGCCGAGGTGGTCGTGACGATTTCCGCGTGACGCGCTACGGGCTTGGGATTCGAAGGAGCTTCGAGTAATGACAGCTCTCTTGCGGGCGGCCCGCTCAGTGGCAGCCGCTTCACTTCTCGGTTTCGTCTCGCTTGCGGCCAATCTTCCTGCGATCCAGCAAACCGAGGGCAAGGCGGAGAAGCCCACGCGCGTGGACTGCGCAGGGTGCCACGAAAAGGAGGTCGGTGCGTTTGCCTCGGGCGCCCACGGTCGCGCCATGGCAGCGCATGCTCCGGACATGCTCGAGAGATCTTGCGTCGACTGCCACGGTCCGGCCGAAGCCCATTTGAAGGACCCCGGCAAGGGAAACATCACCGTCCGGCCGGACTCGAAGGCATGTCTGACCTGCCACGCCGCATCCGGCACGCTTCCACTGACAAGTCCCGCACACACGAGGAACCGCGTGGCTTGTCTCGACTGCCACATCTCTGGCCACAGCCGAGCGACTGCCAGTCCTCTCCTTCTCGCGCCCACCGGCCAACTCTGTGCCCGCTGTCATGGGAGTGAAGCCAGTTCTTTTTCGCTTCCCTTCGCTCACCGCGAGGGCAGGCGGCCCTACGAATGCAGCTCCTGTCACTCGATCCACGGAAATGGCCGGAAGGCGCGGCTGAGCCTTGCCGAAAAGGATGGCGTCTGCATCGATTGCCACACGGAGACGGTGGGACCCTTTGTTTACTCCCATCCGCCACGACAGGTGTCGGGGTGCCTGGCCTGCCATCTCCCACACGGTTCAATCAATCCCCGTCTGCTGACACGGCATCAGATCCGGGATCTGTGCCTCGAGTGTCATGCGGGCATTGCCGCGTTCCACGACCTGTCGAAACCAAGGTATCGCAATTGTGTGAGCTGTCATGTAGCCGTTCACGGCTCGAATCGCGATCCGCGACTACTCGACGAATGAAAGGACTGGAGGCCACCATGCGAAGACTACTGATCGGCGCCCCTTTGATCACGGTCGTGATCACGCTCGCCGGAGTGGGGTCGCCGGCCAAGAGCGGCCAGGCATCGCGGCAAACTCGCGTCGTGCCACGGGGCCAAACGATCGCCAGCACGTTAGCGACCTATTTCACGCAGAAAGAACTGCAGGCGGGCGTCTACGTCGGCTCCGAATTCTGCATCGCCTGCCATGAGGATCATGCGGGCTGGCGCGACACGCAGCACGCCCACGCCTGGATCCAACCGATGGTGAAGTGGTCTCTCGTGCCAGGCAAGGGTGTGCTCGCCGACTACGACCAGAACGGCGTCGATGACTTCGTGCAGGGGCTCGACTTCAATACGATCTCCTCCCCCTTCGATGCCTACAAGCCCAATGCACCGAAGCTAAGCGTCAAAAACGGCCAGTACACGATCACGATCGGCAAGCTCGACCTGCCCGTCGTGTTCATCAAGCAGTGGCGCTGGCCGGACACCGGTGTGTGGTTCCAGCTATTCGCGGTCCGGGTCCCCGTCGCCGACTCCCCGACGGGTTACACGGGAGCGGTCTACTCCTCCCCGCTGGACTACGTCACGGAAGGAAACACCTGGGAGGCGTATGCGCCCGAGGCTTGGTACGACAGCGACAACCAGCCCCTCTTCGGTCCGGGCGCTGCGACGAGCCAGGTCATGGAGGTCGGTGAGAATCACGACCAGAATTGTGCCGGCTGCCACACGACCGGCACTCGAAACATCTCCCAGAACGCCCGCGGAGAATGGAACTTCAAGGGTTACCCGGCGAGCCTCCACAACGTGGACGATCCCGGATACTTCGACTACGACGGGGACGGCACCGCCAAGATCATGAACATCGGTTGCGAGAGCTGCCACGGCCCGGGCTCTCAGCACATCCTGGCCGGCGGCGACCCCGCCAAGATCGTCAACCCAGCCAAGCTCGAGACCCATGACGCCAATCAGGTTTGCGGCCAGTGCCATTCTGTGATCGCGTCAACGCCGACCGGCGTCATCGGCTGGCCGTACCAAGAAGCCACCGGGAAGAGCTGGCTGCCTGGTTCTGGCCAGCCTCTGGCCGACTACGCCACGGCTGCAGAGGTGTGGTGGCCGGACGGCAAGACGGGCATCGACACGAGCCAATACCCAGAGTTCTACAATTCGACCAAGCCGACCTTCCAGTCCCATCCGGTTCGCTGCACGGAGTGCCACAGTTCTCACCAGGAGACCGGCAACCCCGCCCAGATCGTCTCGAAGATCGTCGAGGGCACTGTGAGCATCCCGACGAAGGTCGAGGACAACACGCTCTGCCTCGCCTGCCACGCGACGCACGGGCCGTTTGCGAACATCACATCCGCCCAGGTGGCCCGTTACGCCGATAATCGGACAGCCATCGGTGTCGTTGTCGAGGCCCACTCGCACCATCCCTACGGCCCGGAACGAAGCATGGGGCTCTCCCGCTGCACGCAGTGCCACATGTCGACGACGGGAGGACCGGATGAACTGAAGCTGCACACGCACACTTTCGAGGTTGTTCCGCCGGAGAAGACCCTCAAGTTTCAGGACCAGGGCGGAATGCCCAACGCATGTGCGCTGTCCTGCCATAGATCGAAGGCCAACTCCTTTGACCTCGGTCTCGATTCAGACCCGGTGACTGTCTGGAACAACACGTTCGAGAAGAGCCTCGCCACGGCGCTCCAGGCCTACTACGGGCCGGGAGGAAAATGGTGGGACACGAGCAAGCCGGCTGCGAGCGCCAAGCGAGTCTCGTCGGTCACAAATTCCAACCTGGGTGGCAGCTCCTCGAGTTCCAGCGCTCGGGTCCATCACCGCTGCACCCGACGCGGAAGTACCTTAAGCCCGCAGGCTCATCAGGGGCGGTAGCTTTTCTCGGTTAGCAGCTTGGTACGGAAGCGGCGAGTCCAGCGGATCGCCGCTTCCAACCACGACTGGCCAATTGTCTCGACCTCACCGTCGGCTAGCTAGAGCCACCTTCACGCCCATGCACCGCAGAGAATCGGCCCGCCAAGGTGTATCGTGGTATCAGGACATTCATACTCGTTACCTTGGCCTTACACCCTGCCTCACTTCCGGAGAACGCTTCATGATCCTCCTTGTCACGTTCCTCGCAGCCTGGCCAGCGTGAACGCCTTTCGAGCGAACCCTCATTCAGCCCTCTACCAAAGTGAGCCATGTCGCGAACCCGGGCGCGGGTTTGAGCAAGGAGCGAGAAATCCATCTGCCGGCCCCGGGCCGGCTCTCCGGACCTGGAGAACATGGCTCCGCCGTCGGAGTCGGTTACCTTTCGTTACTCCCCAGGAGGCCACGGACGAGCTGGATCTCATCCCGATTTTGAGCGTGAGACATGGCGTCGAATGTTCTGACTCTTCGGACTCGCGTCAGGGGCGGTGACCCAGACGGTGACCGTGGAGGACGTTCGAAAATTCCCGTCGGCGTCATAGGCCTTGGAGGCGAGGGCGTGGAAACCGTTGGCAAGGCTCGAGGTGTCCCAGTGATACGCCACCATCGGAGAGGCGGCCGACGTTGCCAACGTACCATCGATGTAGATTTCAATCTTGGCGACGCCCACATCGGAAGATGCGGTGGCGGTGACTCTCGCTGTTCCCGAGACGGCAGAGCCATGTTCCGGAGACGTAATCGACGTCGTGAGCGGTGTACCACCTGAGCCGGTCACCTTCGCGACATCGAAACCCCAGTAGGTCACGGACGAGTCGGAGGTTAGGCGGATCTCGACGGTGTCGCCGGAGACCGTCTTGGTGGCGAAAGCGAGAGTGGTACCCGTGAACGGAGAGCCACTGATGTTGGTCCCGTTCTTGTCCATCACATAAATGTGGTCGCAGCACGACTCGACTTCCATTCTGCCGAATGTGACGTCGATGGACGAAGGATTCCCGGGCTGGGTGAAGGTCCAGGTGGAGTCGACGTTGTTGGCGTACGGGTGAGCGGACGCCGGATAGACATTGAGGGAGGTGGTCGCGGTGGCAACCGCGCCAAGGGCGTCCGTCACGGCAAGGACCACTGGGTGGTTTCCAAAGTTACCCGTCCCGTAGTCGTGAGACACCGGCGTGCCGGTTCCCGTCTTCCCGTCACCGAAGTTCCAGGCGAACGTACAAGGCGTGTTCGGGCAGAGAAGCTCCGTCACGTCGAAGGTGAAATTGTTGTCGCTCCGTGTGTAGGTGATCCCGGCCGTCAGCAGGCTCCCGCCGTGGATCCCTTTCGCCGCGACGGCCAGCTGCCTGCGCGTGAAGTACGGAGCCTCGGGAATCGGAGGGGTTCCCGCAACGGTGACGGTCGCGTTCTTCACCGAAGTGACCGCCGGGTAAGTCAGATAGACGGTTCCCGAAACCGCGGGTTCGGCGTCCGGGACGATCTTGGCGATGATCGTCTTGAAGTCGGCTCCGGCCCATCCTGCCCTGGCGATCGTGACTTCCTTGCCGGAGGCGAAGCCGAAGACGTCCGCGACGATCAGGGGGTTGACAAACCCACCCGATCCGCCAGCGGTGATGGAGCCGGTCGTGGTGAGATCACTGTGCCAGACACCGCCTCCGTGGCACTGTCCGCACGCGTTGTCGAGGTCGACCCAGACGGCGTTGGAATAAGAACCATCGGGAGCGGTGCGCGAAAGGTTGACCAGTCCGGGAGCATTGGACCCCGTGCTCTGGGCCGCCGCGCCGTTCACCGGGTACGCGTATGTGTAGTCCCCGTACATCGTGTAGTTCGGGTCGGTGCTGATCCTCCAGACGTGCTTGATGCCGGGGGGCTGGTGGCATGTGATGCAGGCGCTCATGGGATCGGCGACGGCGTTCTCGAGCGGGGTTCCCGGACCGCCGAGATGGCGGATCGTCGACAGGGACACCTGCGGGCTGACCGTCGCCGCGGGGTTCGAATGACAGGCGATACATGCGGTCTTGACGCTTCCGCCCATTCCGGGGGTGTTCTCGTTGTGAGGCTTGTGCACATCGTGGCAGGTGACGCAGCTTCCCGCAGCGGAATCAGAGACGCCGCTCAAGTCGAGCTTCGCGGCCCGCGCGAACTTGCTCCCGTAGAGAGAGGACGTATTTCCGTCGAGATTCATCGTGCCCGGCGTGCAGTTGGTTCCCGGGGTGGGTGCGCCCGGGTTGCCCGGGTCGACCCCGGCGTACCCGAAGATCGCGTAAGGCGGGCACCCGATGTCCTTCCAGTTTCCCGTGAGGCGCGCATGCGGACTGTTCAGGAATTCGTTCCCGTCCGGGTGGTGCGCGAAACCGTCGGGCTGCTGCTGCTTGTTCGTGTATGGCAGGACGAAGCCATTGTTCCCCGGGAAGCCGTTCCCGCCCTGTACGGACCGCGGTGCCGTGTCGCTCTCCATCCGATGGCAGTTCACGCAGAGCGCCACGATGTCCCCGCCCTTTGCGTTCGCGAACGTCGTGTCACCGTGGTTGCCGTCCACGGCGCCTGCGTGGCACCTGGAGCACTGGATCCCCCACTGATCCCAAGACGAAACCGAGTACGGATGACCGATCGAGACCTTGGCGGCGCTTGAATAGGAGTGATTGCTCGCCGAGCAGTCGACTGCGATGCTGTTCACCTTGTATGTCGTGCCGTAGGAGTCGGCGGCCATCGTGGCGGCCGCCTTGCACCCGGTGCCGGTGCTATCCGTGATGGTGACCGCGGCCGGAGTGCTCGCGGGGTAGAGGGCGCCCTTGGCCGTCAGGATGACGCTGGTGACGTCACAATCCGTACCCGCCGTGCACGGGGACTTGATCACGGGGTACCCCGAGGCTCCGAAGCTGGGTCCCAGCAGCTTCGAGGTGGCTCCAAGGGTTGTCGCGGAGGCGAGCCCGGCCGAAGGAAAATCGCTGTAGGGACGCTTGGTCTGGCCCGTGATCGCGGCGTCGGTGGCGGTGTTCGCCCTCCAACCCGTCGTGTGGCAGCGGCCGCACTTGTACTGCTGGCTCCCAGGCTGGATCATCGCGGGGCCCCCCTCGAGACCCGCTCCGCCGTAAACCCAATAGAGGGGCTGGTTGTTAAGCGTGATCCATGTGTAGGACTTGCCGGTGCGCGAGGCCGCCACCGCGCACGACGTCGGGTCCGGATAGTTCAGCGGGTAGCCGGCGTTCCCGTTCCCCATGACCGGCGATTCGCAGGTGGGGCATGCCACGAGATCCGGGACGTCGTCGGAGCTGATGTCTCCTGCGGCGCTCTTGGCGCAGTAGCCCCCCGTGACCGAGCTGAGGGCCGATCCGGAGGCGGTCGTCCAGTTCGCGAACGGCCTGACGTAGTCTTCCTGGATCCAGAGGCTGGTGAAGATACCAAGCGGGTCGAGGGAGGCGTTCGAGAGCTCCGGTGACGCCGGGTGCGATGCGTCGACTCCCGGCATGCCCCAGGGCTTCCCGTCCGCGGGCCGTGACATGTTCTTGTGACCGCCGAAAAGATAGCCCGATTTGTCGGCGGCGCCCGTGGGGCCGCCAGACTGATGGCACCGCAGGCAGTTGTCGTAGTTGCTCGTCGACGGGTCGATTGCCGGCAGCCGCCACCCGCTCTGCTTCGTGGGATCGTGGGTCGCCCCGTCTGAGTTATACGTCTGCGCCAGGGCCGGACTTCGCAGCGGTAGAAGGGCGAGCACGACCGCCGCCGCGAGACCTCCCGCGAACGACATCCTCAGAGAACGGCTCGGTACTCTTCCCGTCATAAGCCACGCCTCCTTCCATCCTGAAATCACCAGCGCCCGACCAGTCGACTTGTCGATTCGATTGTTGAAACCTTAGAGAAACGAGAAGCCCGCGAGAATGATTCAAATGCATCAATGCAAATCGACCCCGGTCAGGGCGGACCGTGGTCAACCGTGTATTTCCTGACTTCGCCGACTCGCAATCTTCCCTCGACGGCGACAGCACCTCGGTCAGGCTCGGCGGCGGACCGGGAGAGGAGGAGGCATCCCCGGGGCTCCCGGTCGCGGCGCGCGTAGTCTCCCGACTAAGGAGGGAGGAGGCGTGCGCAGGTCAGACTGCAGCGATGAAGTGCCCCTCCAAGGCATATCGGTGGGCGGCCACGGAGCTACCACGCCGAGCCTCAAAGCAAGCGCGTAGACTGCGTCGACCTCTGCCGGTGAACGCAGCCACCGGCGGCGCACGGCCGTCCGCTGCATGCCGTTGTTAGCCCGCGGGGGGGTACAGACCGGGTACATGGTTTACAGATTTGACCGGGGACATGGTTGACAGTTTCGCACAGGATGGGGGTGAGGGGGTGAGGGATGCCGTGGAGCGAA
>Ga0209009_1000717_pt1 | contig 10658 bp, 11 predicted proteins | sample BlaSpr_A8_OM3_M2_FD_187979 | JGI IMG/M metagenome (GOLD analysis project Ga0209009, IMG submission 187979) | Forest soil microbial communities from Thunder Bay, Ontario, Canada - Black Spruce, Ontario site 2_A8_OM3_M2 (SPAdes) (version 2) | ecosystem: Environmental > Terrestrial > Soil > Boreal... | reverse complement strand
CCCGCCTGCGGACCTGCACGCGATCATCGAGTACTCGCACCGCGCCGTGGGCAGCGTGACCGGCGTGCTGATCATCGCGACCGTCATCACAGCTTGGGTCGTGTGGCGCGCCCGGCGCCCCGCCGTCGCATGGCTTGCCACCGTTTCGCTGATCGGCGTGGTGGGTGAGGGTGCGCTTGGCGGCGTGGTGGTGGTGAACGAGCTGGCCTCGTGGCTGGTACTCATCCACCTGGGGCTGGCGATGATCATCCTCGGAGCGTTGGTCGCGACCGCGGTGATGTCTATGCCGCCGTCGGCCGGCGTGGCGGACCCTCGCTTCAGACTGCTGGCTGCAATCGCGGTGGGTGCCACTTACCTGCTCCTGCTCACCGGCTCGACCGTCGTGGCCAGCGGTGCTGACACCTCGTGCAGGGCGTGGCCGCTCTGTGGCTCCGGCCTGACGCCGGACTTCACTGGCGTCAACGCGTTCACGATGCTCCATCGCGGTTCCGTCCTCGTGATCGGAGCGCTCCTGGTGTTCGTCCTCTTGAGGGCGGCCAGGTTGGCGGGTCTGAGGGTCGTCGCGATCGCGACGCTGGCCGTCTTCGCCCTACAGGTTGCGGGAGGAGCCGGCGCAGCGGTTACGGACGCCTCGTTCTTCAACGGCGTTCACGTGGCGCTCGCCACACTCGTCTGGGCAGGTACGCTCGCTGTCGCGATGCTCACCCTGCCGCGCGCGGACCGTGATGCCCAACCGTCCCGGATGGTCGTGCAGAAGGGCTCGGCATGAGCGCGGTCACCTTGGTGGCGGCCCGCGGCGCGGCGAGCATCGCTCGCGACTATGTGAGCCTGCTCAAGCTGCGGATCGTCCTCCTGCTGGACGCGACCGCGGTCGGCGTGATGTTCCCCGCCGCACACGGCCATCCAAAGCCGGCCGCGGTGCTTGCCGTCCTGGTAGGCGGCACCCTGGCCGCGGGCGGCGCGCACGCCATCAACTGCTGGTTCGACCGCGATATCGACGCGGAGATGAGCCGAACCCGGCGGCGCCCGCTGCCCGCGGGCCGCATCCCACCGTGGCATGCCCTGACGATCGGGATCGTGCTGAACGCGCTCGCCTTCGCGCTGCTGTGGGCATATGCCAACCTGCTTGCGGCGTCCCTTGCCCTGGCGGGCACGCTGATCTATGTCTTCGTCTACACGATCTGGCTCAAGCGCTCGACGCCCCAGAACATAGTCATCGGTGGAGCGGCCGGCGCGGTACCGCCGCTGGTCGGCTGGGCCGCTGCGACGGGCCACCTCGACGCGACCGCATTCGCGTTGTTCGGAGTGATCTTCTTCTGGACGCCACCGCATTTCTGGGCGCTCGCACAAATGATCAAGACGGACTACGCTCGGGCGCACGTCCCGATGCTGCCGGCGATCGGTGGTGAAAGGTCCGCCAAGCGGCAGAGCATCGCGTACGCGGTCCTGACCGCGGCGGCAAGCGTGATCCCGTTCTTCACCGGCTCGGCCGGCGCGGTCTATCTCGCCGGAGCTGTGGTGCTCGGCGCCGGGCTGGTCGGCATCACGGTGCTCGACCTACAGCGGCGGGGATGGACGAGACGAGTGTTCACGTACTCGCTCGCCTACGTCGCGTTGCTCTTCATGCTGTTCGCCGTGTCCCCGTTCAGTCCCTAGCCGATGGAGATCGTCCGCCTGCACCTGGCGACAATCGGGGCGATGAACGACATCCCTGTGCACGGTTTCGTGATCAAGCACCCACATGAAGGCGCGATCCTGGTCGACACGGGTGTGGGCTGGCCGATGGAGTTGCTCAAGGAATGGAAGGTCGTCAACCGCCATGCCGCCGACGCGCTGGCGGAGCACGACCTCAGCCCGGCCGACGTGCGCATCGTCATCAACAGCCACCTTCACTTCGACCACTGCGGCCAGAACGCCGTCTTCAAACACGCGCCGTTCTACGTCCAGCGTGCGGAGCTGGACCGCGCCCGCCAAGCGAATAACTTCGTCTCGCAGTGGTTCGATTTCGCGGGAGCGCGCTTCGAGCTGGTCGACGGCGACGCGCAGATCGCGGAGGGAGTGCGCGTCGTGGCGACGCCGGGTCACACCGTGGGACATCAGAGCGTCATGGTCGACACGCCGGACGGCGGCGCGGTGATGATCGGCGACGCGGCATACACCCCGGACATCTATCGCGAGGTCGATGACGCCGACCTGACCAACTGGAATGGGCAGTACTCGGATCGGGACGCGTGGTCGGAGTCCCTGCACAGGCTGCACGACATGCATCCACACCAGGTCCACTTCTGCCACGACACCCAGGTGGTCACCAGGTGACCTTCGGGCCGCTGGTCAGCGCCGATTGGCTGAGGGATCACATCGGCGATCCGGACGTTCGTGTGATCGACTTTCGCTGGTATCTCGCCGGGCGCGCGCAGGGCGCAGATTCAATTGCGCGCGCGCAGGGCGCGTTGCCGGAACGTAAAGGCAAGGAGGAGTACCTGCGCGGCCACATTCCGGGCGCCGTGTTCGTCGATCTCGAGGCGGTGACCGGCTCTCGAGGCGGAGGGCGGCACCCGCTCCCCGCGGCCTGGCAGGTGCAAGACGAGATGCAAAAAGCCGGAGTGGACGATGTAACGAAGGTGGTCGTGTACGACGACGCCGGCGGTTCGGTCGCGGCGCGGCTGTGGTTCCTCCTGGGCTGGTTCGGACACGGCGCGCAGGCCGTGCTCGATGGCGGCCTGCAGGCCTGGGGCGAACCGCTCGAGTCTCGCGTGCCGTCCGTCATCCGCGGCGCCTTTCGCTCGAAGCCGCCTGACCGCGCCCGCATTCTCGACTTCGACGCGGTGCGGTTGCTCGAGAACGTCCCCCTGCTCGACGCGCGGGCCGGCGAGCGATACCGCGGCGAGAAGGAGCCTGTGGATCCGAAGGCCGGCCACATCCCGGGCGCCCTGAGCGCGCCATGGATGGAGAACCTGGGTTCCGACGGCCGTTTCAAGTCGCCCGGTGAGCTGCGTGACCGCTTCTCGATGCTCGGGGCCGCCGACGGCGCGGTGGTTTACTGCGGTTCGGGAGTCAACGCGTGCCACGACCTGCTTGCGATGGAGTTGGCTGAAGTGCCCAACGGCCGCCTGTACGCGGGTTCGTGGAGCGACTGGTCGCATCACGATGCGCCGGTGGCCACCGGCAAAGAACCCAAGTAGGGAGACCCCACGAAGTCAGGGGCTGCGCCGTGACTTCGCGGGGACCCCTTCATCTAGGATCTCCTCGTGATTCTCAAAGGGAAACGCGTTCTGATTGCCGGTATGAGTGACCGGCGCAGCATCGGCTACTCGATCGCCGTGGAGGCCCAGCGCGAGGGCGCGGAGCTGATCTTGACGAGCTTCGGCCGGATGATGACCATCACCCAGATGACCGCAAAAAAGCTCGACCCGGTACCCGAGATTCTCGAGATGGACGTGCAGAAGCCTGCTGACATCGCGGCCGCTGCGAAGGCGGTTGGAGCGCGCTGGGACAGGCTGGATGGGGTGGTGCATTCGGTCGCATATGCACCGCCTGATGCGCTGGGTGGGAATTTTTTGAACACTCCCTGGGAAAGCGTGGCGATCGCGTTGCAAGTGAGCGCGTTTTCTTTCAAGGAGCTCGCCGCAGGTTTTCTTCCTTTGATGAAAGAACACGGCGGTTCATTAATTACTCTTGATTTCGACAACTCGACGCAAGCGTGGCCTAAATACGACTGGATGGGAGTCTCAAAAGCCGCGCTCGAATCGGTCACTCGATACCTCGCGCGGGATCTCGGGCGCTACAAGATTCGCGTCAACGCGATCTGCGCCGGCCCGCTCGCAACCCTGGCCGCCAGCGGTATTCCGGGCTTCAAGGATTTCGAAGAGGTGTGGGAAAATCGCGCCCCGCTCGGCTGGAGCCTTCAGGACAAATCGCCGGTCGGGCGCGCGGCGTGCGTCCTGCTCTCGGACTACCTGACCATGACTACGGGTGAGCTCCTACACGTCGACGGGGGCTATCACGCGATGGGAACTGAACTGCCTCCCTCAGACTAGGGGTCCCCGCGAAGAAGCCCCGCAAACTCAGAGGCAATGCCGTGAGTTTGCGGGGACCCCTGTCACGGTGTAGCCTCTGAGTTCGTGGGGATTGTCGATTGACCCCATATGTTGTGCTCAGGACGGGACAAGGGCGCAACATCATGCTAGGCTCTCTCAAATTCTCCTTTGGAGGGATGCAGTTTGCGGGAGTGCCTGGTGATCTATGTGGACGCCGCTCTCGACAAGAACGGCCGGGCCGGATGTGGCCTGGCCGTTTTTGTTAGGGGCCGCGCGGTGTATACGGAATCGTTCGGCTTTTCACATCCTGGTGGGTCGGCGCAGCTCGAGGCGCACGTGTGCGCCGGCGCCCTCGATCTCGCCGCCGCGCGCTGGCCATATCACCGCGTGATCGTTCGCACGGATTGCGCACCCGTAGTGCGCAGTCGCATGCCGTCCAGTGACAGTTTTCGTATCGCGGTGCACGAAGTTCGCGAACGATGCAGACGCGGTTGGCGTGTCGTTCGTTATGTGAGCCGTAAAGCGAATCCTGCACACGAACTTGCACGTGAAGGACTCAAGAGTCTGTCGAGACAACAGGTGCTCGCAGCCGCATAGACTAAGGTCTTCCGGCCAGATTCTTTGTGACACCAGGAGTCCACATGGCTGCAGACGATTCAGCGCAAGGTCAGCGTGCTCCGCGTCGCCGCGGGCGCCCTCCCGGCGCGAAAAGCACGTCCACGACGCATACGCGCCGCAAGCGACTCGCCGGCACCGAGCTCACTCAGCAGCTGAACAACATGGTCGCGGAGCTCATCAAGGAGAACCGCAAGCTGAAGCGCCAGGTCGTGAAGCTCACGGAGCGTGGAGTGCAATCGGCCAGCAACACGGTCGACCGGACGCTGCGCACGATCCAGCGCCGAGTGCAAAAGGCCCTGACCGCGCCCGTCAAGCGGCGGCGCAAAAAAACCACGGCAGCCGCAACGACCCGCAAGAAGCCGGTCACGCGGAGGCGGCGAAAAGTTAGCTAGCTCAGGCGGGACGGCCGGCGGTGGCGGCTTCGGCTTCCATGTGCTTGGCCGTCCTGTAGGCGTCGACGATGCTGAAGAGCCACAGCGTTCCGCCACCGAGCTCCATCGGTACTCCGACCACAGCGCCGATCGCGGTGAGGTCTAGGTCCAACCCGAAGAACTGCAGCCCTCCGATGCCGAGCAAATACGCGAGTCCCTTCATGTTGTGGCCGAGGTAGAAATGCCCGCAGCCCGGGACGACCGCGAGCGCCGCTGCCGCCAGCGGGCTCTTGCGGCTCGTCGTGGCCGCGCTACGGTAGCTGCCTGACGCAGGCGCCCCGCAACGGGGGCACGGTGCGTTTGGATTGACGAGGACAGAACCGCAGCGACCGCAAAAGACATCAGCTGCCATTCGACTATTAAACGATTACTGGTTCCTTCTCATTCTTGTGCCCTTTTTTGTTAGCCTCGGAACGTGGACCTCGGTTTCACGGCGGAGGAGGAAGCCTTCCGGCAAGAGGTCCGAACGTGGCTCGATCTCAACCTCCCGGCCGAGTGGCGGCATCGCGGAGTTGGCGGCTACCGTGAGGACGACGACACCGAGTTGCAGCGCCAGTGGCAGCGCAAGCTTCACGAAGGTGGGTGGCTGAAGCTGGCGTGGCCGCGCGAGGACGGCGGCCGGGCCGCCACGCCCGTCATGCAAGCGATCTACCAGGAGGAGCTGGCCAAGACCGGGGCCCCGATCATGCTCGGGCGTCTAGGAGTCAGCCTGCTCGCGCCCACGCTCCTCGTTCACGGGTCGCAATGGCAGAAGGATGCGTACGTCGAGAAGATCCTGAGCGGCGAGCTGATCTTCTGCCAGGGGTTCAGCGAGCCCGACGCGGGCAGCGACCTCGCGGGGCTGAGGACGCGTGCCGAAAAGCGCGACGGTGGATGGGTGCTGAGCGGCCAGAAGACGTGGTCCAGCGGCGCGCACTACGCGGACAAGAGCTTTCTCCTCGCGCGGACCCACGCCGGCGGCGAGGCCCATCACGGAATCGGCTTCTTCCTCGTTGACATGCACCAGCCGGGCGTCGAGGTGCGGCGCATCCGCCAGATGACGGGCGGTGGCGAGTTCTGCGAGATCTTCCTCTCCGGCGCTGTGGTTGAGGATCGAGACATGGTGGGCGAGCAAGGCGCGGGCTGGAAGATCGCGATGACCGTATTCGGCTTCGAGCGCGGCGACCTGGCGCAGGCTGCGCGATTCGAGCGTGCCGTCGAGCAGCTGGCGGGCCTTGCTCGCGAGCGCGGAGCCGGGGCCGACGTTCGCGTGCGCCAGCAGGTCGCGCAGGCCCAGATCGAGGCGCATGTCTTCCGGCTCATCGGGCTTCGCAACCTGACCAAGGCGCAACACGGCCAGGCGCCCGGCGCGGAGGCGAGCCTCACCAAGCTCTATTGGAGCGAGATGGACAAACGGATCCAGGAGACGGCGCTCGAAGTCGAAGGACCGTACGGAGCGCTCGCGCCGGATTCTCCGTTCGCGCTGGAGGACGGGCGCTGGCAGTACGGGTGGATGTGGGCCCAGGCGGAGACGATCTACGCCGGGTCCTCGGAGATCCAGCGCAACATCATCGCCGAGCGCGTCCTGGGGCTACCGCGAGGCCGATGAACACGACGATTTCGGTGATCGATCGCCTGCGTGCGCGCATCGGAAAGGACGGCCCGTCCACCGAGGCGACGGTCGAAGCCGGCCACCTGAAGCGGTTCGCGGAGGCGATTGCCGATCCCAACCCGCGGTGGGCCAGGGAGGCGCCGCCGACGTTCCTGGTGGCCCTGGCGCCGGCGTCGGTGCACCTCGCCGAAGCGGAGGAGTACGGCAAGGGCTGGTTGAACGGCGGCAACCGCTTCGAGTACTTCGAGCCCGTCAAGGTGGGGGACCGGATCACCGCGACCGGCCGGGTGGCTGATGTCTATGAGAAGACAGGATCCAGCGGCAACCTGCTCTTCATCATCTTCGAGACCGACTACGTCAACCAGGACGGCCGCGCGGTCGCCAGGCTTCGCGGGACCGCGATCAGGCGATGAGCATCAACGTGGGGGATGCGCTGCCCGACCTTGTCAAGCATCCGACTACCCGGCAGCTCGTCCAGTACGCGGGCGCGCAGGGCGACTTCTACGAGATCCACTACGACCAGGCCTACGCGCAGAGCGTCGGCCTGCCGGGAGTGATCCTCCACGGTCTTCTCAAAGCCGGTTTCCTGGGCCAGCTGGTTACGGACTGGCTAGGGGATCGCGGCACGCTCAAGTCTTTCGAGGTGAGCTATCGAGGCATCGACCAACCCGGCCGGCCCTATACGTGTCGCGGCCGGGTCACGAAGGTCGACGGCGATCAGGTCGAGCTGGAGGTCTGGGGCGAGGACTCAGCCGGTAACCGCACGACCGCCGGAACGGCGACCGTCGAGATGGAGGGCTGAGATCGAGCCCAGGCGAGGCCGCGCATGACCAGGAGCACCGAGGCGTCGATCACACAGTAGCCGCCGGCGATCACGGACGGCGGGTTGCCGGACGGAATGTGGGTCCACGGCGCGACGGGCAGCCAGGCCCAGTTTCCGAATGACGTGCCAAAGATCTCGAGCTCACCGGTCGCGATGAAGATGGCCGAGAACAGCGCCCAGCGCGGCGAGCGCAGGACGAAGTAGGCGAACACAGGCAGGCACAGCGCACCCTGGATGTCGACGCGCCCGGTGATCGCCGGCAGGACGGTGAGTCCCGCCAGGGCCCACGTCGTGGCGCCCGCGAGCACGACATGCGCCACGCGCTTTCCGTATCGCAACACGACAGGCGTGCGCGCCGCCAGCAGACCGAACAGGTAGACCATCCCGTGGCCGGGCGGCACGAAGAGCGGGACGTTGTGGAGGCGGTAGCGATACACGCCCCAGATCAGCGAGCCGAAGATCTCGAACCCGGTCGCAACGATCACACAGGTCCACACCTGGAGCCGCTGCTCCTTCGGAGCCTTGAGTGCCGACAGGTACAGCACCGCGAACGTGAGCAGCCCCAGCATCCACTGCTGCCACACCGCGGTGATCCGGCTGTCGGCGAAGAGCAGGATCGGCGTGTAGGTGAGCAGGTAGGCGTGAAGCCAGTAAGGCTTGAGTCGGGCCGGGCGCGCGCAGGGCGCATCCTCGGAAATCACTGGCAGGAAATCCTACGGGGTCCCCGCGAACTCACGCCGTAGGCTCTGAGTTCGTGGGGTTCCGTAGCGGGGCCGGTACTGCACCGGCCCCGCGAGGAACTCGTTTACTTGATCGTTCCGCGCTCGTCGATGAGGCTGCCCTGCAGGCTCCAGCCCGTGCCACTCCACGTGATCACCTGCTCCTGGGTGATCGGGAAGTGATCGCTGGAGGTCGTCTTGACGACGACTCCGGGAAGGAGGAACGGATTGGCGGTCTCGTTGAGGCCGCTTGTCGCGATCTTCGCGACATTGGCCCGCGTCATGTTGGAGCCCGCTTGCTTGAGAACGTCTACCATCGACCAGGCTACGGCGGCGCCGTAAATATTGAACCCGTCGTTGACGTTGCAGGTCGTGCAGTTGGCGATGACGGTCTTGTACAGCTTCATGCCGGCGTCGTTCGCCCACTGTGGATCGGTCGGGTCCTTGATGTAGCCGACGCTCGTCACGTTCTTGAGCGCCGCGCCGGCGTTCTTCGCGATGCCCATGTAGACCTGAGGGTTGGAGACCGAGTTGAGGTAGATCGTGGGCTCCCAGTGGAGCGCGGTGACGATGACGAGCGACTTGATGGTGAAGGCGGGGGTGGTGAACAGGAACAGGGTGTCGGCGCCCTTGGCCTTGAGCGTCGCGAGCTGCGAGGCGGTGCTGGCCGCGGTGACGTCATAGCTCTCGGCGTCGACGATCATCGACGAGTTGGAGCCAAGGCCGTCCTTCAGTCCTTTGAGGTAGTCCTGGCCGTAGTCGTCGTTCTGGTACAGGACGCCGATCTTGGCGTTGGGGTGATTGGTCAGCACGTCCTTGGCATAGATCCGGGCCTCGCCCTGGTAGGGAGGCTGCCACCCGATCGTGTAAGGGTGCTGGCCTTCGTCCAACATGAAGGTCGTTGCGCCAGTGGCCACGAACAGCTGCGGCACCTTCTGCGCGTTGAGGTAATCGCGGACTGAAGTCTGCGCTTGCGTGCCCAGGCCGCTGAACATCGCAAAGACCTTGTCCTGCTCGACGAGCTGTTTGGTCAGCGGGACCGTCTGCGCAGGGTTGTAAGCGTCGTCGAGGATCTTGAACGTGATCTTTCTACCGTTGACGCCGCCCTGGGTGTTATTGATGTACGTGAAGTACGCGAGCTCAGCGTTGGCGATGGTGCCATATGCCGCCGCCGGCCCGGACTGGGCGATCGTGTTGCCCAGCAGGATCGAGTTGCTGGTGACGCCGACGTCGGTCTGGGCCGTCGGCGTCGCGGATCCGCCGCAGGCGGCCAGGGTGAATATGAAAGCTGCAACCGCCGCGATCCGGGCGCCGATCTTAGTCATGGAACTTCCTCCCGCTTTTATGGAAATGTATTTAATCAGTCTGAGGATCTTGTGGCATCTGTCCACTCTCACGATCCGGGACCCCCCGCAGGCGCCTGCGGAGCCGAGCATAGCCTGCCGTGGCCAGGCCCACGATGCCGTTGGGGGCAAAGATCATGGTCAGGATGAGTACCGCCCCGTAAGTCACCGCCGGGCCCGCCTTCTCGATGGTGGAGGCGATCTGGGTGGGGATCCACGTTTGGGTGGGGACCCACTGGTTCGATTCGATCGGGAGGAAGTAGGCGAAGATCCCGCCGATCAGAGGTCCCGGGATCGAGGCGAGGCCTCCGACCACGGCGCCCACCAGGAGCTGGATCGACAGAGCGACCGGGAAGCTGTCGGGGCTCACGAAGCCGGCCGCCAGCCCGAACAGCGAACCGGCGATGCCCGCGTAGAAGGCTGAAATACCGAACGCGAGCGTCTTGTAGCCGGCGAGGTTGATTCCGGACGCCGCGGCGGCTACCTCGCCGTCCCTGATCGCCCGCATCGCCCGGCCGGCGCGATGCCGGAGCAGGTTCCACGCGAGCCAGAAAAGGACGAGGCTCCAGGCGAGCGTCACATAGTAGGTCCACTGGTCTGTGGTCATCGCCGTGCCGGTCAGCGTGGCGAACGCGTCGCTGGCGGGCTGGGGTGGGACGGGGGGCAGGAGGACGATTCCCTGCACTCCCCCGGTCAGCTCGGCCGGCCGCTTGATCAGGCTCGGCGCCACCACCGCGAGGGCAAACGTGGCGAGCGCCAGGTAGAGGGCCGAGAGTCGCAGGGCCGGGACGCCGAACAGGAACCCGATTACCCCGGTCAGGAGCCCTGCGATCGGGATCGTCAACAGGTAGTCCATCTTGTAGCGATGGGACAGGATCGCCGATACATAAGCGCCGAGCGCCATGAACGCGCCATGACCGAGCGACAGCTGACCGCTGTAGCCGACCAGGATGTTCAGGCCCATGATCGCGATGGCAAGGACCAGGGCCTGGGCCCACTCGCCGGACTGGAAGCTGTCGATCACCGTCGGCAGGCCAATGAAGAAAAGCACCACCACGAGCACCAGCCAGTAGCGCGGAGGTAGGGTCCGGAAGCG
>Ga0209009_1000716_pt1 | contig 10662 bp, 13 predicted proteins | sample BlaSpr_A8_OM3_M2_FD_187979 | JGI IMG/M metagenome (GOLD analysis project Ga0209009, IMG submission 187979) | Forest soil microbial communities from Thunder Bay, Ontario, Canada - Black Spruce, Ontario site 2_A8_OM3_M2 (SPAdes) (version 2) | ecosystem: Environmental > Terrestrial > Soil > Boreal... | reverse complement strand
TTGCAGCGGAGTCAACAAAGTCGCCATCGCCACAGTGTCACGCTGAGTCCGTTTGCGGTCCGTTTTGCGTGGTCATCCTGAGCCCCTCGCCCCCCTTTGTCATCCCGAGCGCAGCGAGGGATCTGCTCTCGCCTCTTCGAGTCGCCCCATCCGCTCGGGACAGGCTCCGCGAAGGATCTGCCCTGGTCAGAGCAGATCCCTCGTCGCTTCGCTCCTCGGGATGACACGGCTGTACGACGCGACGGAACGAACTATCAGCCTGCTAGGGCTTCGCAGCGGGCTGGTACGGGGCGGGAATCGGGTTGTCCGGCCGTTCGATGTCCCAGGCGACGGAGGCGATCCACCAGCGTTTGCCATCGCGCACGAGTTGTATCGAGTTGATCCCGCGCTGGAAGGGCGCCGCGTCGGAAAGGGTGTGACGTGACTCGTAAGTCGAAAAGACCTGGCAGACGTTGCCGAAGCAGTCCGTGCGTCTCGCGGTCTCGCGCTCGAAGAACCCGGTTGCGGCCTCCGCTTTTTCCTTCCTGGCCGCGACGCCCTTCTGATACCGGTCCGAGAACTGATCGACGTCCATGACCTTGAACTCTTCGCCAGGCTTGGCCGGAGGCACGAGCATCCCCACGTACAGGAAGATCCCGCGCATCCGCTCGAAGTCCGGAGACGCATCGGGCGCATGGCTCACGGACGCGTAAAGAGCCGCGACGACCGACTCCACGGATGCCGCGTCCGCCGGCGGGGGAGCCTCCCTTCGCCGCAAAGTCTGCGCGGGCGCGATGGCCGCCAGGAGCAGGAGAGCCGTGGTCAGGATTCGAGTTCTCAGCATGGGGTCCTCCTTGTTGTCGCCTTCCATTATTCCCGATAACGCGCTCGCCTCCGGACGGGAGCGGATGGCGGCCACCGTTTGCGAAGCGAGTGTCTGCGGCCGAAGATCACATATTTGAGAGATGATTCCCGCGGATGAGCCGGTTGGTCCTGACGGTCAACGGGGCGAGGCGGAGCGTGGAAGCGCCGCCGGAGGAGAGCCTGCTGTCCGTGCTGCGCGACCGGCTCCAGTTGACCGGCACCAAGTACGGGTGCGGCGAAGGGCAGTGCGGCGCGTGCACGGTGCTTCTGGACGGCCTCCCGGCGCGATCGTGCCGCACGCAGGTCTCCGAAGCGGCGGGGAAGAAGATCACGACCATCGAGGGGCTGGCGAAGAACGGCCGGCTCCACCCCGTCCAGGCCGCGTTCCTCGAGGCCGAGGCGTTTCAGTGCGGGTACTGCACGCCGGGCATGATCGTTTCGGCGGTCGGCTTGCTCGAGAGAATTCCCGATCCCGGCGAGGAGGACGTCGCGAAACACCTGACCGGCAACATCTGCCGGTGCGGGACGTATCCCCGGATCCTGGCCGCCGTGAAACAGGCGGCGCAAACCATGCGAAAGAAATGATGAGGAAGAACGAGCCGTCAGACCTCGATCTCGAGGTCCTGCAGCACGAGGAGAACGGCCGGCTCCACTGGTTCGACGTGGACCGGCGCGCGTTTCTGAAGTTCCTGGGCGGAGGCATGCTGGTCTGCCTGGCCGCTCCGCGCGCGCGGGCGCAGGAATCAGGACGCTCGAGCGGCGGCGGCCGCGAGTTGCCCAAGGATGTCGGCGCGTGGCTGCACATCGGGTCCGACGGCGCTATCACGGTCTTTACGGGCAAGGTCGAGATGGGACAGAACATCCGCACGTCGCTTTCGCAGCAGGTCTCCGAGGAGTTGCGCGTGCCGCTGGAATCGATCCAAATTGTCATGGGAGACACGGACCTCACTCCGTGGGACGCGGGGACGTTCGGCAGCCGCACGACGCCGACCATGGGGCCCCAGTTGCGCGCGGCCGCGGCGACGGCGCGCGAACAGTTGCTGGATCTCGCGGCGGAGCGCTGGCAAACGGACCGCGCGAAGCTCACCGCCTCGGGCGGAAAGATCTCGAACCCCGCCACGAGCCAGGCGCTCGCCTACGGCGAACTGACCCGCGGCCAGAACCTCGTAAGAGTCATCGGCGCGGATCCCGCCGTTTCGCCCGCGCGCGAATGGAAGGTCGCGGGCAGGCCCGCGCCAAAGGTGGACGGACGCGATTTCGTCACCGGAAAGCACCAGTACACGTCGGATCTGACCCGCCCGGGAATGCTCCACGGAAAGGTGCTCCGGCCGGCGGGCTTCAAGGCGGCGTTCGTCTCGCTCGACGCCGGGCAGGCGGAGAAGATCCCCGGAGTCCGGGTGGTGCGGGACGGAGATTTCGTCGGCGTCGTCGCGCCGGATCTCTGGACCGCGGAGCGGGCGATGGCAGCCATCAGAACGCAATGGAACGTGCCGCCGCAGCCGTCCGGCAAAGAGCTGTTTGAATATCTGAAGAAGAACGAGGAGACGGGCGGGCGCGACGCGCGGCAGATCAAGGGCTCGGTCGAGCAGGGCATGGCCTCGGCCGATTTCAAGCTCGCGCAAACCTACACGGTCGAGCACATCGCGCACGCGCCGTTGGAGCCCCGGGCCGCGGTCGCGGAGTGGAACGGCGAGAAGCTGACGGTCTGGACCGGGACGCAGCGCCCGTTTGCCGTGCGTGACGAGCTGGCCGAAGCCTTCCGCATCTCCCCGGAAAGAGTCCGCGTGCAGGTCCCCGACACCGGTTCCGCTTACGGCGGCAAGCATGCGGGTGACGCGGCCGTCGAAGCGGCGCGTCTCGCCAAAGCCGCGGGAAAGCCCGTCCGGGTGGCCTGGACTCGCGAGGAAGAGTTCACCTGGGCGTATTTTCGTCCCGCCGGCGTCATCGAGGTCTCGAGCGGCGCTCGCCGCGACGGCACAGTCGTGGCCTGGGAGTTCCACAACTACAACTCCGGCCCCGCGGGCATCGCGACGCCCTACGCCGTCGCCAACCAGATGATCCAGTTCCATCCGGTCAAGGCGCCGGCGCTCCGGCAGGGCTCCTACCGAGGGCTCGCGGCAACGGCGAATCATTTCGCCCGCGAGACGCACATGGACGAGCTCGCGCACGCCGCCGGCATGGATCCGCTGGAATTCCGGCTGAAGAACATCGCCGACCCGAGGTTGAAGGCGGTCTTCGAGGCGGCCGCGGAGAAATTCGGCTGGGGCAGGCAGAAGGCCGCGGCAGGCCGGGGATTCGGCATCGCGGGCGGCGTCGAGAAGGGCGGCTACGTCGCGACCTGCGCAGAGGTCGAGATCGAAGGCCCGTCCCGCCATGTCCGGATCCGCCGCGTCGTCGAGGCGTTCGAATGCGGCGCCGTCGTGAACCCCGATGGCCTCCGCAACCAGGTGGAGGGAGCAGTCATTCAGGGAATCGGCGGGGCGCTCTTCGAGGCGATTACCTTCGAGAACGGGCGGATCACCAACCCCCACTTCGCCCAGTACCGCGTCCCGCGTTTCACCGACATCCCGAGGATCGAGACGGTCATTCTCGATCGCAAAGACCTTCCGCCTGCTGGAGCGGGAGAGACGCCGATCGTCGGGCTGGCGCCGGCGGTCGGCGGCGCGGTCTTTGCCGCGACGGGCGTCCGTCTGCGAAGCCTCCCGCTGGCCCCGAAAGGACTGGAGAAGAATTGAAAGATTGAAAGATTGAAAGATTACCGAGGGCGTTCAATCGTCAATCGTCAATCCATCAATCAAAGGGGGAACGATGCCTGATCCATACGGTTTGCCGATCGGCCTCGACAGCGCGAAGAAGGCGGCCGCCGCGGCGATCGCGGAAGCTCGCCGGAACAACTGGACGATGGCTGCGGCCGTCGTAGATACCGGCGGGCACCTGGTTTACCTCGAGAAAATGGATGGTACTCAGACCGGCAGCGTCGCCGTAGCCATCAGCAAGGCCCGCAGTGCCGCGCTCTTCATGCGCCCGACGAAGGCGTTTCAGGATCTCCTGGCGGCCGGCGACGACGGTCTGCGCATGCTCGGCCTCGAAGGCGCGGTCCCCGTCGACGGAGGCGTCCCTCTCGTCATTGACGGGAAGACCGTCGGCGCGATCGGCCTCTCCGGCGGCGCCAGCTCCCAGGACGGACAATGCGCGCGAACCGGAGCCGAGGGATTGAAGATTTAAGATTGACGATTGACGATTGAAAGACTGACGATTCAAAGCCGGCCCTCATCAATCGTCAATCGTCAAATCTTCCAATCCGCTTACTGGTGGCTACGGAATCCTTCCGGACCGGGACCGTGCGAGCCGGAGGCGAGACAAGCCGCGAGCTTGTTCTGCTGATCCTGGTTGAGCTTCGCGACGATCTGGTCGTGGACGGCGCCCTCGGCGGTGCGGAGCTTCTCGGCATCGGCGTGCGCTGTCAGGAGATCCTGACCCACGACACACTTGTCGGCGCCGCTCGAGATGTCCGCGTGGACCTTCTCGTGATCCGCCTTGACGGTCTGGGCGTCGGCCTCGAGAGTGGGCTTCGCGGCCGCGACGATCGCGGCAATGGCGGCCTTTTGATCGGCGGACAGATCGACCGTCGCGAGGCACCTGCGGAGCTGTTGATGTCCGTGGCCGCCCGCGCCGTGTCCGGCGAGAACGGCGGCCGGGCGGTCGTCCGCGAACGCGGACATCGTCATCGCGGCAAACGCGACGGCGGCAAGTCCTGAAGTGAGGAAAAAGCGTTTCATTTGGGGGACACTCCTTTGGAGGATTCCGGAACAATTTCCATCATCCGTGTGACACTGAGATTACGAACCGGACGGCGGAAGGATTACACCGGGCTTTCGGCTGCGGCGGTCGCGTTGGGACCGGCAGCCGAGAGATTTCAAAAAGCTCCCCGCGGAAGACTTGCTCCGGTTCCAACTTTCTCGGCCGCTACTCGCGAAGCGGATTCATGCGGCCGAAAGTCAGCCGCGACGCCTGCATCCATCCACGGGCTGTTTAGGCGATGGCCGGCGCCCGGCGCAGCGGCACGCCTTCCGCCCGCAAGTCGGCCAAACAGACGGTGGTGCGGCGCAGCCCCTCCGCGAAGGTCTCGGGCGTCTGGCCGATCCCGATTCGCAGGTGATGCTCGATGCCGAAGGCGGAGCCCGGAGCGAGCATGACGCCGTATTTCTCCGCCAGGCGGTTGGCGAGCTCGAGCGACGGGATGTCGAGCGCATAACGCATCAGGGCGAGGAGACCGCCGCGCGGCGGCGTCCAGGAGACGATCTCCGAGTTCTCGGCGAACCAGCGATTCGCCGCTTCGAGGTTCGTCCGGACAATCCCCTGCGTTCGCTCGGAAATCCTCTCGCGGTGCCGCATCGCGAGAACGGCCAGGGCGTCGTTGAGCTTGCCGGGGGAGAGCGAAACGTAGTCGCGCGTCGCCCAGCAGCGGGCGACCAGGTCCGCCGGGCCGGCGATCCAGCCGATGCGCAGGCCGGGCAGGCCGAAGGGCTTTGAAAGCGTCCCGACGCTGACGCTCACGCCGCCGAGGTTTCGCATCGGGGGCGCCAGCGGCTCGCTGCCCAGGATCTCGAGCCAGCGGTAGGCCTCGTCGGAGAGGACGCGCGCGCCGACGGAGGAGGCGAGGCGGTCGATCCTCCGCAGATCCCCGGCCGAGAGCATGGCGCCGGTCGGGTTGTGCGGCGTGTTGATGACGATCAGTTTCGTGCGCGGCGTCACCAGCCGCTCCAGGTCGTCCACGTCGTAGCGGAAGCCGTTCTCGGATCGGAGCTTCCAGAGCGACACGTCGCAGCCGATCGCGCGCGGGACGCTGTAGAGCTGCTGGTAGGCGGGGTACACGGTGACGACGTGATCGGCCGGCTCGAGCAGCACGTTGAAGAGGAGGAAGTTCGCCTCGATCGCGCCGGTCGTGACGAGGATCTCCTCCGGGCCCGTGTCGCGGTATGTCGCCGCGATCAGGGACCGCAGCTCGAGCGTGCCCGGCGCTTCGCTGTAACCGAGGCGCGTGTCGAGAAGGCGCCCGAGTGTCCGATCGCGCTCCTCCGCGGGCTCGAGCTCGAGCAGCTCTCGCGCGCTCATCGGGAAGATGCCGCTCTCCGCGATGTCGAACGGAGTCTTCGTCTCCCACGCCGTCATCCACCGCTCGAGGGCAAACGTCTCGATCTTCACGGATCGGAAAGATACCTCGGTCCGGCGTCGGAATCGGTCTCCCGGGCGCGATACCGTCCGCGAGGTCGCCGGCAGGTTGCGAGTCGGAGCGGATCTTGCATGTCAGACTCACCGATTCCGTCCCTTTGGGGAGGCGACATCGAAATGGTCTGGCTCAAGGCTTTCCTGGCGGGTTTCTTTTCCACCCTGGTTTTTCACCAGGGGTTGCTGGCGATTCTCCACGCGGCGGGCGCCACGCCGCGCGCGCCTTATTCGATGGATTCAACGCCTCCCCTGGGCATTCCCGCGGTCCTCTCGCTCGCCTTCTGGGGAGGCGTCTGGGGAATGCTCCTGTGGTTCGTGATCGCCGGAGCCCAGGGGTTGCCGCGCTACTGGCTTCTGGCGCTCCTCTTCGGCGCGGTCGCTCCGAGCCTCATCGCCCTCCTGGTTGTCCTTCCGCTCAAGGGCCAGCCGTTAGGCGGCGGCTGGAGGCCGGCGTTTGTCATCGGAGCGCTGTTGTTGAACGGCGCGTGGGGGCTTGGAGTCGCCGCCTTTATGCGGCTCTTTCAACGGCCGCAGGCGTAGTAGGTGCCCGCGGTCGTCTTGGGGTGCCGTAGGGGCGGCCGTTAGCGCCGGCGAACCCGACGCTTGTCGCGCTCTTCGAGCGCTCGGTGCGGGCCGCCCGCCTCGCGTCGTAGTCAGCGATTCGTTGTCGCGGGAGGGGCAAGCCCCTCCCCTACGGCGCGAGACGAGGCCGCGGGGAGGACCGGCGCGGGCGTGGCGAGAGGACGGGGCCGGATCACGTAGGTCCAGGCGTTGGCGAGCTCGGCCTTCCACCAGCGCAGCAGGCCGTGCGCGATCATGACGAGGAAGGCCGACCGAACGGAAAAGCCGACGAAGTTCGGGCGGCGGCCCGCGTTGTGGTTGCCGTACACGCCGAGCGCTTTTTTCCTTTTCGCGATGGACACGAGGCGCCGGTTGTAGAAACGGATCGGGTAATAGCCGACCTTGGCGCCGTCCTGATAGAAGGGAGGGACCCCGAGGCGCTCGTGCGACCAGCGGTACACGGGCATGATTGCGGCCGCGTAGTACAGGCCGGTGTCGAGGAGAAACGCCGCCGTCATCGTGTCGTAGTCGCCCATCACGTAGTACTTGTCCTGGTAGATCGACTCGTAGAAGTAATGGAAGAAACGAGAGTAGCAGCGGTTGTGATCTTCGAACGCCTTGTCCATCTCTTCCGCGGAGGCTCCCGAGAAGGCCTTCGTCAGCAGCTCGACGCGCGTATAGACGGAGAAGGCCATCTGGTCGAGACCCGGCGAGTAGAACGGGTCGAGAAACCCGCCGGCGTCTCCGACGCATGTCCAGCCCGGACCGATGAACTTGTCCACGAAGTAGGGGAGATGGCCGTAGGAGCGGCAATCCCCTTCGACGGCCTCCGCATGATCGAGCAGCTCTCGCGAGAGAGGGTTCCCGTCCAGGAAGCGCTGCAGCTTTTCGAGCGGCGTCGTTCCCTCCGGATTGACGAGGCGCTTGTCCCAGACGAGACCTACGGACGTCTCGCCATCCTTCAGCGGGATGAACCAGATCCAGTAGCCCCAGCCATTGAAGTGGTTCGTCGCGAGGCGCCGCGACGCGAGGACTCTCCGCGCGAAGGGATCGGACGGGTCCGTCCCCGCGACCTCGGGCCCGTCCATGTCCTTGACGCCACGGTACCGGACCCAGAGGGCAGATATCGGATGCGACTCGATCGGCGTGACACCGCCGCGCTTGCGCGCCAGCGTCGCGTGCCGGCCACTCGCGTCAACGAGCCACTTCGCGGTGACTTCGACGCGCTGCCCGTTTTCCCGCTCGATGGTGACGCGGTTGCCCTCGTTGCCGCCCAGCTCGAAGGCCGTTACGCGGGAGGGACGCCAGACCTCGCTCCCTTCCTGCGCGGCAACTTTCAGGAGATGCTCGTCGAGCTTCGAGCGGTCGAGCTGGAAGGAAGGCGTGCGCGCGAGCTGCGTCGAGCCCACCTCCGACGCCTCGCGCAGGCACGAGACCCGGTCGTTCACGAACCAGTATCGAAACGCCTGTTTGGGAAGCTGCTCGCGCGAGAGATGGTCGTACTGCTTCAAGACCCGCGTCAGGAAATAGGCGGAAATCTCGACGGTGGACTCTCCGACCTTCCAGTCGAAGCGGTCCGTCTTCTCGACGACCAGGACCTTGAGATCCGGCATCTTCCTCTTCAGCAGGATCGCTGTAGAGGCGCCGGCGACGGCGCCCCCGATGATGACGACGTCGTAGGATTGCGGGGCGGCCGACGGTGAGGTTTCGGGCTCCATGGCCGGCCCAGTTTACCCCGCGCTCAGCCTTGCGGTGACCCGGACCGTGTCTTCACCAGATCGTTCGAATCAAGGGGCTCGAGCGCATGGTCTCGTCGCGAGTGACAAGCGGCAAGCCGTAAGCCCGAGCGGTCGCGCCAATGAGCCGATCCGCGGGATCTCTCGAGTAGTCCTCCGGGAACTGGACCGCCAGCGCCGCTATCTCGGGTGAAATCTCCCGAACCGCGGCGCCGGTTCCGTCGATGAACATCCGAACCGCAGCCTCGATCGTGCCGGGCGCCTGCAATCGGCCCTTCGCAAGAAGACCGGCGATCTCCCACAGCGTGATGGAAGCCACGGCGATTCCGCCCGAGGATCTCGCCCTGCGGATGGCGCTCTTCGCGCGCGCGGAAAGCCGCGAGGGCTCCACGGAGAGCCAGATCAGAACGTGAGTGTCCAGAAGAATCAGCGGGCCTGCTCCCAGTCGGAGGCCGGAACGACCGGCGACTCGATATCACCTGTGATTCGGACGATGCCTTTCAGGCAACCGAAGACATCCTCCCGCGGCTTCTCCGCCGGAACGATCCGGGCCACCGGCCGCCCTTTCTTCGTGATGAGCACGCTCTCCCGCCGGGTCCGCACTTCCTCCATGACCCTCAGGCACCGCGCCTTGAACTCCGAAGCACCCATCGTCCTCATGACCTCTCCAATAGAACCATAGTCACATCATAGTGGTCAGAAGGTGTTCCTGTCAATCTCGGGCCCCGATCGAGGCGCCTGGTGCCCCATCTTCCCGAAGGAAACGGCCAACCTCACATTTTCACGGACCTGGCCCCGATCCTCGGTTTGAGTTTGCCTTCCGTTGTCATCCTGAGCGAAGCGAAGGGTCTCGGTCTTCTCTCGGCTGCCCCGATCCCGGTCAGGCGCCCCCCAACGCAGCAGGCTTCACGTGTCGAGAGACTCATCCCATTCCGCGCCCATGACCCATGCGAGGGCGGACATCCTGCCACTCACAAGTCCCCATTCGAGTTCATCCCATCCGAGACTTGTTTTGCCATATTTCTTTTCGATTCGTCTGGCTGCCTGCCGCGCTTTCTTGAGGATCGGCTTCTGGCCCTCCGTGAGAGGTTCCTCCCCGCTTCTGATTCTCTGTATCCACACTTGGTGCCTGTTCCACCAGACCTTGTCCCAGAATTCGTTGTACGCCTTGAGGATGGACTTGTCGCTACGCCTCAGTAGGAGCGGGCATTCCTTCCCACGATTCTCATCGTCTGGGATCCGTTGACCAATCGCGGCGTTGGCGTCGTGGGCCGATTCTTCCGTCATCGGATTGCCTCTACGAGGAAGGTCTAGAACACGCCGGCATACGCTTTCGGATACTTCCCCCGAAACCAGAGAAGGAACTGACGGTGCGTGCCAATCGTGCTCTTTTCGGGACGAAAATCGCGGAAGGCCCCAAAGGCATCTGGCATGCCCTGCGGATAGCCTATTCTGAAAGCTGCGTTCAGAGCATTCAGCTTCTGGTGCTGATTCTGCGAGAACGCTACGGAACGGTGTCGCTTCAGTTCGTAATGGTCAGCCCGTTTCACGCCTGTCTTGCGTCGTCTGTGGTCGGGGTAGTCTCCCATGAGTAGGAAAGCGAGGCGCGTCACGGCCTCGGCATACCCGATGATGAATTCATCTTCTTTGAGGGATTCGAGCCCAGCCCAGATGCAGGTCATCAAGAGGAAGTAGTGGAGCTCGTCGGTGTTCACGTTTGCATCGAGATAGCGTTCGATCTCGACCAGGACCCTTCCAAATGTCCGCCTCCATTCGGCCGGAGTTCGGGTGCTCGCCGATGCCTCGCGGGATGTGCCTCCGAACATTCGAGCAAGCTGAACCCGCATAGCTTCGGGTACCCTGGACGAGGTTGCACGAATCCCCCGAGCCTTTCTGGACACTACCGTACGCCGAACGGCTTGCGGCTCAGCGGCGAGCGCGCAGCGCGAGTCCGCTGCAGCCGCGGGTTCGGCCACGGCGCAAGACTCACGCTCAGCCCACCAACCGGTCGTATTCGGCGTGTGTGCCGACCCAGAACCACACGATGCCATCTTCGGCATCGATCGCCAGGGCTCGATACGAGCGGCCGACACGGACCGACCAGAACCGACCAATTCGCTTGAAGTGCAGAGAGGGATGATACGGATTGGTCTTGAGAAGTTCGTAGTTCTGTCGCGCGAGTTCCTGAACTTTACCCGGAAGCTTCTCCAGCAACGTCCAGAACTCGGGCGAAGCGAAATGCTTCACATGCCTTTGGTTTGGCCCCGATCATGCGCGGCCAAGGCATCTGCCG
>Ga0209009_1000714_pt1 | contig 10681 bp, 9 predicted proteins | sample BlaSpr_A8_OM3_M2_FD_187979 | JGI IMG/M metagenome (GOLD analysis project Ga0209009, IMG submission 187979) | Forest soil microbial communities from Thunder Bay, Ontario, Canada - Black Spruce, Ontario site 2_A8_OM3_M2 (SPAdes) (version 2) | ecosystem: Environmental > Terrestrial > Soil > Boreal... | reverse complement strand
GTAGTTCATCACGATCTGCACGGCGAGGCGCGCGCCGCCAGGCCAATCCGCTTGCGGCGGATTCGCTCCGTAGCCGATGAGGTCGCGCGGATAGACAGTCACTTCGCGAGTATCGCACGTCACCGTACCAACACCCTGGTTGGCCGCGATGGGAAGGCAGGCTTATTGCGAAAGAGAGTCGGTCTAAATGGAACGGATCGGAATCCTGGTCGGGGGCGGACCGGCGCCCGGCATCAACGGCGTCATCGCCTCGGCGGCGATCGAGGCGCTCAACAGCGGTCTCGAGGTGGTGGGTATCTACGATGGGTACGCGCACATCGCGCGCGGCGACACGACGCACGTCGCGCCGCTTCGGCTCGACGACGTTTCGCGCATCCACAACACGGGCGGTTCGATTTTGCGCACCTCCCGGACCAATCCGGCAAAAGACGATGCGACGTTGCAGAACTGCGTCGACTCACTCCTGGCGCTCGATTTGCGCTACCTGATCGCGATCGGCGGCGACGACACGACCTACGGCGCCTCGAAAATCGCCGAACGCACTGCGGGGCGGCTCGGCATCGTGACGGTCCCGAAGACGATCGACAACGATCTGCCGCTCCCCGACAACGCGCCGACGTTTGGTTTCGAGACGGCGCGTTCGGTCGGCGCCGGGATCGTCGAGAACCTGATGGAAGACGCACGCACGGCTTCGCGCTGGTATCTCGCGATCACGATGGGCCGCAAGTCCGGTTCGCTCGCGCTCGGCATCTGCAAAGCGGCCGGCGCGACGCTTGCGGTGATCCCTGAAGAGTTTCCGCCTGGGACGATCGATCTCGACCTCATCGTGGACACGATCGCCGGAGCCGTCGTCAAGCGCGCCGCCGACGGTCGCGATCACGGCGTCGCGGTGATCGCCGAGGGATTCGTCGAGCGGCTCTCGCCGGCGGACCTCGCGGTCATGTCGGACGCGTCGCGCGACGCCTACGGCAACGTGCGTCTCGCCGACATCCCGATCGGGACCGTGCTGCGCGACGCCGTGCGCAAGCGCCTTGGGGAGATCGGCGTCGAGACGACCGTCGTCCCCAAAGACATCGGTTACGAACTTCGCTGCGCCAAACCGGTCCCGTTCGACGTCGAGTACACGCGCACGCTCGGTTACGGTGCCGTGCGCTACCTTCTCAAGGGCGGCAGCGGCGCGCTGATCGCACTCTCCGGCGGGCGCGTTGTCCCGGTGACGCTCGACGAGCTGACCGATCCGCAGACGGGTCGAATTCGCGTTCGGCTGGTCGACATCGTGACAGAATCGTACGAGGTTGCGCGCCAGTACATGATCCGGTTAGAACCCGAGGACCTCCGCGAGCCCGAACTGTCCCGCCTCAGCTCGAAGACGAATTTGACGCCCGATAAATTCGCCGAGCGTTTCGGCCGGCTGTTTCCGAGCGTCCCGGTCGAGCGGGCCGGTTAACGGCCGAAAAGCTCGTAGCAGCGGGTTTTCGAGGCCGTTTGCGGCGCGCACCCAATGCGCGGGTATGTACGTGGAATGATCGCCCAAGAGTCGCCGCCGGCGGCCGCCCGCGCGGCCGGTCTGCGTTACGTCGACGATCGCTCCCCCGGCATCCGCCGGAAGCGTGCTGGACGCGGCTTCGCGTACCTCGGCGCCGACGGGAAACACATCACCGACCGGGTCGAGTTGGAGCGAATTCGGAAGATCGGCGTGCCGCCGGCCTACGACGACGTCTGGATTTGCCCGATCCAGAACGGCCATATGCAAGCCACGGCTCGCGACGCGCGGGGCAGGAAACAGTATCGGTATCATCCCGCGTGGCGTGAAGTGCGCGACGCAACGAAGTACGAGCACACGACGCGTTTCGCTCGAGCGTTACCCGCGATCCGCAAGCGGGTCGCCGATGACTTGGCCCGGCCCGGACTTCCGCACGAGAAAGTCCTCGCCGCCGTCGTGCGCTTGCTGGACGAAACCGCGATCCGAGTCGGCAACGCCGAATATGCGAAGGACAACGAATCGTATGGGCTGACGACGCTGCGCTCGGAACACGTCCGCATCAGCGGGTCGACGGTGCGTTTCAAATTTCGCGGCAAGAGTGGAGTCGAGCACACGATCTCCCTCGACGACAAGCGTCTCGCCCGGATCGTGCGGCGCCTGCGCGACCTCCCCGGTGAAGAGCTATTCACCTATTTTGACGACGACGGTGCCCAGCAAACGATCTCGTCGGACGATGTCAATGCGTATCTGCGCGAGAGTAGCGGCGACGATTTTACGTCGAAAGATTTTCGGACGTGGCGCGGCACCGCCGTACTGGCGCTCGAGCTCGAGAAATTGCCGCCGACCGAAACGCAGAGCGACCGAAAGCAGGCGCTAAGCCAGGCCCTCGCCACGGCCGCATCGATCCTCGGCAACACCGTGGCGATCTGCCGAAAGTGTTACGTTCATCCGATTGTGGTCGAGGCTTTCCTCGATGAAGGGTCGTTGCGGCTTCCTCGCGGGCGGCGCGGTGTGGGACTCGATGCCGAAGAAGAGCGCGTGCTCGCCTTCCTCGAGCACGCCGCGAAGCGAGACCAACGCGCGACCCTGGCGGGCAGGCTCCGCCGCTCGGTTCAGCAGACAAAGAAAGCACGCGCCGCAAAAGCGGCCTAAGCTTGATACGAACCGGCGAGGAATGACATGAGGCGCGCGTCGTTTGTTCGACTCACCGTTGGTGCGGCCGGCGCCGGTTCGATACTGCCGAGTTTTTCGGCCGACGCGGGCACGCGGCCGGCCGCGCGTCGCTTGACTCCCGTGGTTGTTTCGCTCGACCGCGTGACCCGTACGACGGTGGGGTTGCGCCCCTATCGCGCTGGCGGATTTGTTTTAAGCGCCGAAGGGCATGACGGCAAGACCATCGTGCACGACTACGGTCACGGGGGCGGCGGAATGTCCCTTGCCTGGGGGACAGCGCTCATGGCGACGGAGCTAGCCGGGCAGACCGAAAAGCGCATCGCCGCGGTGATCGGTTGCGGAGTCATCGGCCTGTCGACGGCCCGCGCTCTGCAAGATGCAGGATTCATCGTTACCATCTATGCGCGCGACGTCCCCCCGAATACCACCTCGAACGTGTCGGGCGCGCAGTGGACGCCAAGCGTCATCTTCGACGAGGCCACCATCAGCGCTGCATTTCGCGCCCAGTACGTGCGCGCCTCAAACCTCTCGTATGCGCGGTACCAGACGCTGCTCGGCGACGACTATGGCGTCCGCTGGGTCGAGAATTATGACTGTCACGATCAACCGGCCTCGCCGTTCCTTTCGACCGCCCACACGCGCTTGATCGCGAGCCTCTACCCGGAGGTCATGACGTACGGGCCCGGTCAGCATCCGTTTCGGACCCGCTACGCGACAAGGTTCTTAACGATGCTGATCGAGCCGAACCGCTACTTGCGCGCGCTCTTGCGCGACTACGACGCAAGGGGCGGCAGAGTCATCGTTCGATCTTTTTCGACTTTGCAGGAACTAATGGCTCTCGAAGAACCGCTCATCATGAACTGCACCGGACTCGGTGCTAAGACGCTGGTCGGCGACGATCAGCTCGAACCCGTGCGCGGCCAGCTCTCAGTCCTTGCGCCGCAGCCCAACGTGGACTACGCCGCGTTATATCCTAACCGCTATATGTTCCCGCGCAGCGACGGAATCGTTCTCGGCGGAACATTCGAACCAGGCGATACGAATCTTGACCCCGACCAGGCCACCATCCGGCGAGTCGTCGCAGATCACGCGGCCTTCTTCGCCGCGATGCGCCGAATGTAAGAGAGCAGTACTCTCAGTACAAGATGACCTGGCCGATGTTGTTTCCTATGTTTTCGGTGAACCAGAGAGCGCCGTCGGGACCGGCCGTCATACCGAGGGGACCGCCGTTGAACGTGGGGGTCCGGTATTCGCTAAACACTCCGGCGGTCGTTATTCGACCGATCTTGTTGACCGGAAAACCTACATCCCCGAACCACAGTGCACCATCCGGACCCGACGTAATGCCGGTAGGTCTGCTAGAACTCGGCGTCGGGTATTCGGTGAGCGTCCCCGCGGTCGTCACGCGACCGATCTTGCCGACGCTCTCCGTGAACCACAGCGCCCCATCCGAGCCCGTCGTGATGCTCGTGGTTTGGCTGTTTGGCGTCGGTATCGGGTATTCGGTGATCGTTCCCGAGGTCGTAACGCGACCGATGCTGTAGTGCTGCAGGGTCGTCTCTTCCGTGAACCACAGAGCACCATCCGGGCCTACGGTAATTCCCCCGGGGCCGCTGTTTGCAGTCGGGAGGACGTATTCGGTGAACGTCCCCGAGGTTGTCACGCGACCGATGTTGCCCGAAGCGGCTTCCGTAAACCAAAGCGCTCCATCAGGACCTGCGGTAATTCCCCAAGGAGCGCTGTGGGCGGTCGGCGTCGGATATTCGGTGAACGTCCCGGAGGTCGTCAGCCGGCCGATTTTGCTGGCTTCTTCTTCCGTGAACCAAAGCGCCCCATCCGGACCTGCGGTAATCCCGTAAGGGTGGCTGGCCGTCGTAGGTATCGTGTATTCGGTGATGGCACCTGTGCCGGCAGTGGTCACCCGGCCGATGCCTTGATAGTCATTTGGTGGGTCCAACGTGAACCAAACGGCTCCATCCGGACCCACAGTAATGGCCCGCGGGGCCCCGAGTCCCTTCGTAGGTAAGGGGTATTCATTGATCTGCACGGTCGGGATGATCGGAGATGAATAAATAGCGCTCGACGCGTTGATTACATACAACACGTTACCGCCGGCGGAAATGCTGACGCCCAGTCCAGGCTGCGTACTCCAGCCCGGCACGTTCAAATTATAGTAATAGATTGAATTGCCGTTCGAGTTGGCCGGGTAAGCGAGAACGAAGACGCCGCCGACAGTCGTCGGCGCGACGGCCGATGCGCTTCCCGGTAGTTGCACGAACGTGCCGTTTACATTCTGAACATAGATATTTCCGGCGGAGTTGAGAACGTACAAGCCGTACGCCTGAACCGTGCCGTTGGATTGCGTATAGTTATTCGGATCCCACGACGCCGCGATTGCCACTCCGGCGCCGGCGATTTGCGACCAGCCGTTGGTGTAATGCCAGATCGCCTGATCGCTGCCCGCAGCATTTCCGTTGGAAAGGACGTACAACGATCCATCGGAGGCAGCCGTGAGAGCGCTGCATCCGCCGCCTAGCGCTGTCCATGTTCCGCTGCTATAGGCCCAGGCGCCACCGCCGGAATTGATGGCGTACAGCGTACCGTTCGGCCCAGCGCTGATCGCCGAGGCAAGACCTGAGATATTGGTCCAGGTACCTCCGCTGTAATGCCAGATGTATTTGTCAGGGCCGCCGGGTTGCGTCGAGAGCACCCAGAGCGAGCCGTCGGCCGCACCCGATGCAGCGCTCGCCGCGCCTGGAATTTGCGTGTAATTCACTCCTTGGAGCTTGGCTTTCGTCGTGCGCACGGTCGCCGCGAGCATGACGCTTGCCGGCAGAATCGCCGTTTGCGCCATAGGCGCGGGGGTTATGGAGCCCGGAGAAATAGAGTGCGGCATGTCCAAACGCACGGCGCTTGAAGCCGGCGTTTGGCGCACCGCCGATGACGAGCATGCAGTCGCAAGCAGGCTCGCGATGAAGACCAAAGAGCTCGGAAAGCGAGAACGACGGCTAGTCATGGGGAGCGGCTTCTTCGACACGAGCGAACTGTGACGTTCCCGTCAAATCAATTACCGCCTTTGTGTCAGCGGTCGAGCACCGCTGATCCTTCGACTTCGCTCGCTTCGCGAGCTTCGCTCAGGGTGACAAACAGAGCTTCTCCTAGGCTTCGAAGTCGTATTCGATCGTCACCGGAGCGTGGTCGGAGAAGCGGTCACCGCGGTCGATCGAGGCGCTTTTCACGAGCGGCCCGAGATCCGGTGTGACGAATTGATAGTCGAGCCGCCAGCCGAGGTTGCGTTCGAAGGCGCCCGGCCAATTCGACCACCAGGTGAATCGTTTTGGAGCCGGGTCGACAGCGCGAAAAGCGTCGACGAAGCCGAGACCGTCTACGTCCACGATCGTATCGAGCCAGGCGCGTTCGTAGGGCAAGAAGCCGGTGGTGTGCGAGTGGCGCACCGGATCGTAGATGTCGATCGGTCGATGCGCGACGTTGAAGTCGCCGCACAAGATATAGGTGCGGCCGTCCGCGCGCCAGCTCGAGAGAATCGGCAAGAAGCGTTCGTAGAAACTCTTCTTGACTTCTTGGCGCTCCCAGCCTGAGATACCCGATGGGGCGTACAGCGACGCGACGCTGAGCGCACCGAAGTCGGCGCGAACGAAACGGCCCTCGGGATCGAGATCGCTCATACCCAAGCCGCGTTCCACGCTGTCCGGCTTCCGTTTGGAGTAGATCGCAACGCCGCTGTAGCCTTTGCGCGACGCGTCGGCGAAGGCCGCGCTGTACTCATCCAGGTCCAGCGCCTCCGGAGGAAGCTGATGCTCCTGGGCCTTGGTCTCCTGGAGGCAGACGATGTCGGGCGACCGAGCGCGAAGCCACGCGAAAAACCCCTTGCGCGCCGCCGCGCGGATGCCGTTGCAATTGAACGTCGTAACTCGCATGGTCGTTGAACCCTACCCGTCCGTAGCTCGTGATCCTCCCGACCGCTACGTGCGGAACGTACCTCGGCCCCAGGCGGCGTTTGGGGCGCCGTAATGCGTGAAAGAACGAAAGCATGACGAAAAAGAAGCACGATCCGCTCGAACAGGCGACCGCCGACGAGGCAGCTCAGCGGCAGCAGGCCGCCGAACGGGCGGAAGACGCCCAAGCCCGCGCCAATCCGATACGCCGTGGCTTCAACCAAGCGGGCAAAGGCGGCCCCCCCAAGACAACGCAGAAAAAGTAAAACGGCACCGACGATGCCGGCAACGGCTCGCGCGCGTTCAGCCGGCGCGCCGGTCCAAGTCGTCGTTCCTTCCGACTGCGACAACATCACGCTGCATTTCGGGAAGCGCAGCGTTGGACTGACCAACCTGCGCAAGATTTTCTTCCCCGAAATCGGCCTGACGAAGGGCGATCTCTTGCGCTACTATGCCGCGGTGGCAGACGCGCTGATCCCGCACGTTCGCGACCGCGCGATGGTGATGAAGCGCTATCCGAACGGTGCCTCCGGCGAGTTCTTCTTCATGAAGCGCACGCCGCCGCGCGCGCCGGAGTGGCTGAGAACCTGTCGCGTCGACCATCGCTCCGGCAACGTCATCGATTTTCCGGTGATCGACGATTTGCCGGCGCTGCTCTGGGTGATCAACCTCGGATGCATCGACCTCAATCCATGGTACGCGCGCTGCGACGACGTCGACCGGCCGGACTACCTGCACTTCGATCTCGATCCGGTGAAGGACACGGGCAAAGGGAAGACCTCATTCGAGGCCGTTTGCGAGACGGCGCTCGAAGTCAAGCGCGGGCTCGACGCTTTGAAGATGCCGTCGTACGCAAAGACGACCGGATCCAACGGCATTCACGTCTACGTTCCGATCGTGCGTGGACCGCTGCAAAAAGAAGTTTGGACGTTCGCGAAAGCCTTCGCCCAAGCGCTGGCCGCGCAGCGTCCCGATCTGATCACGGCGGAATATAAAATCGCGAAACGGCCGGCCGGACGCGTCCTGGTCGATTACAACCAAAATGCCTGGGGCCGCACGTTGGCCTCGGTCTACTCCGTTCGGCCGACGCCGCGCGCCATGGTCTCGGCGCCGGTCACGTGGAAAGAGGTCGAGGACGGCATCGCACTCGAGGATTTCCGGATCGACAACATGCCGGCGCGCGTCGCCAAGCTTGGCGACCTCTGGTCGCCGCTGCTGGCAAAAACCGGCCGCGTCAAACTCGAGCGCTTTCTCTAGCGGCGCCGACCTTGTCGGGAAACACGGTGCTGCGCGCAAATTCCGATTGCTAAGTTAGGATCGCGGCGCGTGGTCCAGATTAGCGTCCAAGCGCCGAGCGTCTGCGCAAAGGACTCTGCTGCCGACCGCATGACGCGAAGGATGACCCCGCCCAGTTTCTAAGGCGATGACGTGAAGCTTGCTCTGCCGCTCGACTACGCGCCCATGGAGGCACGCTCGGTCGAGAAAATCCCCGACGGACCGGGCTGGCAATACGAGCCGAAGTGGGACGGCTTTCGCTGCCTCGCGTTTCGGGACGGCGACGAGGTCAAGCTGCAATCGAAGTCGGGCCAGCCGCTGGAACGGTATTTCCCGGAAATCGTCGATGTACTGAAGACGCTCGAGGCCGAGCACTTCGTCCTCGACGGCGAGTTAGTCGTGGCGAGCGGGGAAGCACTCTCGTTCGACGATTTGCTCATGCGGATCCATCCCGCGGCGTCGCGCGTCGCCAAGCTCGCGCGCGAATCGCCGGCGACGTATTTGGTCTTCGATCTGCTCGTCGACGAACGCAATCGCTCGCTCGTGGACGAGCCACTGGCCGAGCGCCGGCCGCAGCTCGAGGATTTCTCCGAGCGCAATTTCCCAAAGCGCGCGCGCATCCGGCTCTCTCCCGCTTCGACGCGACGCAAGACCGTCGACACCTGGTTCGAACGCGTCGGCGGCGCGCTCGACGGCATCGTCGCCAAACGGCTCGACCGCTCGTACGCTTCCGGAAAGCGCGACGCGATGGTCAAGGTTAAGGCGATTCGAACGGCAGACTGCGTCGTCGGCGGCTTTCGCTACGCGAAGAACTCGCGAGTCGTCGGCTCCCTCTTGCTCGGCCTTTACGATGAAGCCGGCCTGCTACACTATGTCGGCTTCACGTCCGCCTATTCGGCCGCCGAACGAGAGGCGCTCCTCGAAAAACTCAAACCGCTCGAGGCGACAAGCTCGTTCACCGGCAATTCGCCCGGCGGCCCGAGCCGCTGGTCGCGCGATCGCGATACGTCGTGGCAGCCGCTCAAGCCGAAGCTCGTCCTTGAAGTCGCCTACGATCAGATCACCGGCAACCGCTTCAGACACGGTACGCGCCCGCTCCGCTGGCGCCCCGACAAGTCACCGCGGCAATGCACGTTCGACCAAATCGAACTCTCGGACCAAACGATGCGCTTGTTCAAGTGACGATGTCGGAGCGATAGAGTGATTCCGGCAGGCGCGCCGGACCGGCTTATGCCTTCGGGATGTACTGCTTCTTGTCGGGCAGCATTCCACCCGTGCTGCCCGAGACTTGGCACGCCGTTTCCTCCGTCGGCGTGGTGAAACACTCGAAGTTGCGTTCCATCTGAACGAGTTGGATCGCCGTACGAAAATCGGTGCACGTCGTGAACAAGACGCGAAGTTCGCGGATCGGCTTGCTCTGGTCGGCGGCGAAGTTATAGCCGTCCGAGCGCAGCCAGCGGCGCGGGCCGCCGATCTTGAAGGATTGAAAGTGGATCGTGACCGCTCCGTCCATCCCGGGAGCGGCCTCGCGCGCGAACGTTTTTCGGATCACGCCACGGTACGTGCGTTCGAGAGCGCTCGCGCCTTTGCTGTCGGCGTCCGAAGGGAAACATTTGTGCGGCTGAGCGAGCTGGGCTCGCGTCGGCGGGCGCGGGCACGGGCCGGACTCGACATCCGAGCGCGCCCAGTTGAGCGCCTCACTCGCGGCCTTGCCCTCGCCTTGAACGACATATCCCCCCGGCGTCAGGCGAATGATCCGTCCCGGCTGGCCCTTCACGGTGACGCATGCACCGACTGCCAAACCCTCAGCAGCCTTGAGCGACGGGGTCATCGCTGCGATAAAGGCGGCCACCAGTGCAAAGCCCAGAAAGGCGCGGTACGAGCGTGAATACACGAAGTCTCCTTGAAAAGCATCGAGGGCCCGCCGTTTCCGGCCGACCCTAACCTCCGCACGTCTTCGGTTTCGTGCTCTTACTGCCTGCGCTTCATCGCGTTCGGTCAGTGAATCTCCGGTTCCGGTAAACGCACGGGGCGGTCGAGGACGTCGAAGTCGCAGCCCTCGTTTGCTTGCCGGACGTGCGAAGCGAAGATCGCGCCGTAACCGCGTGCGAAGCGCGGCGGCGGCGGTTTCCACGCCGCGCGGCGGCGCGCCAGCTCTTCATCGGAGACATCGAGATGCAAGCTGCGCTTCTCGACGTCGAGTTCGATCGTGTCGCCGGTCTTGACGAATGCCAGCGGTCCCCCAACGTACGCCTCGGGCGCGACGTGTAAGATGCAGGCACCGTAGGCAGTCCCGCTCATGCGTCCATCGGAGATGCGCACCATGTCGCGGACACCGGCCCGCAGCAGTTTGACCGGGATCGGCAAGAGCCCCCATTCCGGCATCCCCGGGCCGCCTTGCGGACCGGCGTTCTTGAGCACCATGACGTGATCGGGCGTTACGTCCAAGTCGTCGCGCTCGACGGCCGCCGCCATCTCGTCGTAATTCTCGAACGCGAGCGCCGGACCGCGATGCCGCAATAGGCGCGGCTCCGCGGCCGACGGCTTGATCACGGCACCGTCGGGAGCGAGATTACCGCGAAGAATCGCAGTCCCGCCCTCAGGATAGACCGGCTTGTCGAGCGGACGAATTACTTCCTCATTCCAGACTCGCGCGCCCGCGATATTCTCGCCGAGCGTCTTGCCCGTGACGGTCATGCACGAGAGATCGAGCAACGGCGCGAGCCTGCTTTGCAGCGCGCGCAATCCGCCGGCATAGAAGAAATCCTCCATCAGATATTTGTCGCCGCTCGGC
>Ga0209009_1000713_pt1 | contig 10682 bp, 13 predicted proteins | sample BlaSpr_A8_OM3_M2_FD_187979 | JGI IMG/M metagenome (GOLD analysis project Ga0209009, IMG submission 187979) | Forest soil microbial communities from Thunder Bay, Ontario, Canada - Black Spruce, Ontario site 2_A8_OM3_M2 (SPAdes) (version 2) | ecosystem: Environmental > Terrestrial > Soil > Boreal... | reverse complement strand
ACACTCAGCGATGAGCGGAATCCGTCCTGAATCACTACTGTAGGCGCGATTCGGAAACCTAAGCAACGCCCAAAAGGTTCAGGTTTGTTCACATCGGAAACTGGCCGTCCGTACAGGGTCTTTGGAAGCCGCGCCCGGCCCAGCCGCGCGAACAAAGACAAACGAACAGCGCAGCGGGATTCAGCTGAATTCATTTCGGAAATTTCGGATTTTAGAGGCTAAGAGACGAAGCTTTTGATCGCGGACCCTTCATCAGGAAAGTCTGTGAATATCCGATGCAGATTGGTCAAACGCAAAACTTCCGCCGCTCGCGCATTCAGATTCACGGCCCGCAATTCCGCACCATTATTTCTGGCGGTGTACAGGCTGCGAACGAGCTGCCCGATCCCAGAACTGTCGAGATAAGAAACGTCACGAAAGTTCAGCAAGACTTTCGTGCGCCCTTCTCGAAATAGATCCAGCAGCAACTCATGAACTGCTTCCCCTTCCGGGTTTGTGAAGCCGCCCCGCACATCCACCACTGTAACGTCACCTAACTGTCGCGTGTGCGCGCTGAAGTTCAAACATCCCTCCCAAGGCTCGGCATCTATATCTTACCGTACGGTGCGAAGAATCCGAATTTTTAGGTGAGCAAAAGAAATGCCAAAGCGGGAACCGCGAAAATAGCAGGTCGACTGCAGGTGTGTTAGGCGGAAAGCTCAGCGAGCCAAGCATCGAGGATCTTCAATTGGTCTGCGGCAACTTCCAGGAACGCTACACCCATGCCCATCCCCATTTGGACGTAAACGATCTTGCCCTTTGATTCGAAGACGCCTTGATCGCGGGAAATCCGGACTTCCAGGAGCGTGCCTTCGGGCAATGTAATCAAGGTGTCCACGTAACACCCCTTGCGGCTAAGCTCGGAAATTCGTCCGGAAATCTTGGTGTCACTGTCGGGCTCACGAAGCACCACGGTGGCAATGAGGCTGAAGCGCGGGACCTCGCGCTTGTGGGGATAGGGTCCGCTTCCGCCGGTTGGGTTCGATGGGGTACCAGAGAATGCGCCCATAATCTCGCTCCTCGTTGACTCCCAAATTGGTTCCAAAATGGGTGCTACGCTGGTTCCAGATTGGCACAGTCACCAGCGTGCGGCCAGCACTGCAACTCGCATTGACGCGTAAAGTGAACCGGTCGCGATTTATGTTGCTGCGCGGATACATCCCGTTCGACGAAAGCGGAATGTTGCTTATCATTGCAAGCAGGGACAGCTCAATTCGTATTTTTTAAAATCCGCCGAAAAACTTGTTCGAGTTTATCAAAAAGGTTGATTCACCCCCCGGATACCTTTAATCTTAATATCACAGCCCTAAATGCCAACCACCAATCGACATTCAACGAGCTAGAGTTCACGCAGAGGCCATGACGCTGCTCGCCCATCCTGGGGATCGCCTTAGAGAGTTGCGGCATCGTCTCCGCATTACCACTCGCGAAGTGGAAGAGCTCAGCCGCCGGATCGCAGAAGACCGCGAGAACGAAGAATTCTCGATCTCGAACGCCTGGCTTACGCAGCTCGAAAATAAAGATTCGGTTCCCAGCATCTACAAGCTGTTCAGCTTAAGCGTGATCTACCGTGCTAAGTTTGTGGATCTTCTCAGCATCTTCGGAGTGGAATTAGAAGACACTGTCCGTTATCACTCCACTTTGCCCCTTCACAACACGCACTTAGCTTCCATCGAAGTTTCCGACCGAGATCGCGCCATTCGTTTCCCCGTTCGCTTCGATCGCGGCTTTCAGGTAGAGACGACCAGCCTGATTTCGCGCATGGTGGAAGTCTGGGGTGAAGTCCCCATTGCTCTGATTCAGAAATTGGACGTGCGCAACTGCCAGTACGGGTTTATCGGCATGCAGGACCGCACCATGGATCCGCTTTTGCGCCCAGGCTCATTCGTCCAAATTGATAGTCACAGAAAGCGCGTGGCGGTTTCTGGATGGCGAACTGAACTTGATCGACCGATCTATTTTGTGGAGCTCCGCGAAGGCTACGCATGCTCCTGGTGTGAAGCGCGCGATTCCAATTTGACACTAATCCCCCATCCCCTTTCGGGATGCGCTCTGAGGCAATTTGCTTACCCTACGGAAGCGGAGATTATCGGGCAGGTCACTGCGGTAGCGATGCGTCTAGTGGCTGCCGGGAACGGCCATTCTGATGAGCTTCCCAAATCGACAGTGCGATCTTGACGTTGGAGCATAGAAATTCCGCTGCTAGCGGATCAGTCTCCGCCGGAACCGCAACTCGGTACGGTTGCAGGTTTTTCCACGCCGCAATGAAATCACGGGGCGCGGAATTTGTGGATTGAATGTAAGAATCCAGCTGCCGAACCAGATCTTCGATAGAAGACTGTAAAACCTGCTGATACGCTTCGCGATGGCAATTCGCCAGAGCCTGGCACGCCACCATCTCCGAAAAGCGCGACGCCAGGCCATCGTGGTAATAAAGTCCGGTATTGTAATCGCGCGTGGACCCCAAATAGATCATGCGTTCCAATGGAGCCGCCATGTGCGCCAGCGAACGCCGCCGTAGATCGTCCGCGGCTTGGTCCACATTCGTATAGTTCGTGGAAAAGGCCATGGATCGTTATACCGATGCGCCGTGGCGCGATGGATCGTTTCTCAATGGATCGATTTGATTCGCCTTCAGGAACACCAGAGATTTTTCTGAAATCGTGCATACTTTTCCCGCCGCGACAGCCACTGTTCGCACCATTCCGGGAGCCGCGTATGGTCCGCGAACATACAAGGCAATCTCCAGAAGACGGCAGACGGTCAGAAGGCGGACGAAATTAAACGCCAAAAGCAGTTCGGTTGAAAGATTCAGCTGCGCGTATAGCCGTGCATGCCCTCGATGAAACCGCATTAGACCCAAAATTGCTCCGCGAACCCGGCGCACCCAGGCTAGCGAGATATCCTTGCGTTCTGAAAGAAAGAGTGACACAACCTGCGACGGCGCGGCTCTGCGAACATACTCCAGGTCTTCTTTTGCAAAAATTCTATGCACCAGATCGTTCGGTAGTAAACCAAACTGCAATGAATCGAGCGTTTGCCTCGCTTCCCGCAGCTGTTGTGCGCTGCCTTCAGCCGAAACTTTGCCTCCGCGCACAAAGAAATAGAGGATTACTAGAAGAGCGAAACCGACCAGCAACGAAAATGTCAAATGAATCATCGAGTTTTCGGCCTATCCAGGTGGTCGCCAATGGAAACAAGAATTTCCTGCGTTTGATCCGCTAGCGCTTGATATCCAGCACCGGACCCGTCACCGGAATCTGACGGCGGTTTTGACGGACGTTCTGGTTCGAAAGACCAAAGTGCCACAGCCCAAATCGCAAGAGCTGCAAAGTAGGCGGAACTCTGAATAATTTGCCATGCCGTGCCGAATCGAGGGCCGATAAAAACGCGCACCGTGAGCGAAAGAACGCTAGCGCCCACATAAACTCCAAAACCTAGAATCATTCCCCTGACATTTTTGCCAATTTCGATGCGGTAGTATCCCGTCAGGAAAATAATCGTCATCAGCACAATGGCTTGCGCTACTCGCAAATCCCTTTCTAGATCCGCTGTGTTCGCAGCCACATTCCACTGCGGCAATAGGAACGCATGGACGGCGACCAGCAAAAAAATCAGGCCAAAGGTCGCCAGCATAGTCCAACGGGCCAAACGATCCAAGCTCACACGATGGGCGAACACGTGCCGGGATATTTCGAAAATTACTCCGCACCCTAAAGCGAGCGTGATGTATTGCGCCGGCCAATAAACCGCCACATTCACGGAAGGTTTCGCGATATAGACATATATGACCCAAAGCGCCGCCGAGGTCACTAGTACCGAGGCGATGTACACATAGAATAAAGAATATTTCGCGAACGATTTGCCTTGGATCGACCGAATCAGGATGACACCCTCCAGAAAAAGGCCGCCCAACCACACGATTTGAGTGAAAATTATCATCCGGCTTGGTTAAATCCTAGCACAAAAGCTCAGGAGGAGAAGCCGGAACTTCCCCTCCTGCTAATTGTTTAGTTTAGAAATTCTTACCCTCCCGGCAGGGGAACAGGCGGTTGGGGCGGCTGCGTTCCGTCGATACTCCAACCTGTTTGGGTAATTGCCGAGGCCTGCGAAACCGGAACCGTCAACAAAGCGACCGCAACGAGAAACAACCAAGCAATCTTCTTTTTCATGAAATCTCCTCGAGTGAACTGGCCGTGCGCGTTGAACAACGCGGCCAAATTAACCGAAGGAATCGAAATTCAGATCGCCCGCGGGAATTTGCTCAGGATACGAAGCAGGAAGGATTTCGAATGATCGTCTCGCGCAACCGCGCTTGCATTTACGTCGGGAAATTCCTTGTCTCAGCAGGGATTTGCCTTGTCAGCGGCTGAAAAATATCGTGGGCGGGCGCGACAACGCTTTGCCGGGAGTGCCACCGTTACCCGGATGGAAACGGCGCGGAACTTACGTATGGAATTTCGCGCTCGAACCTGTAATTAATAGGTCAGGCGATTATTTCCGGCGCTAGGCATCGCTTTCTGAATAATAATGACTACAACTAATGAGCGAACGCTGCACCCCGCCTTCGGCCGCAATGAATACCCGCCCGAACATTTACGCGATAATCTTCGCCACCTGGATCGCCGCCAATGGTGGCTGTGGTCTACCACCTTCGCTTTAATATTGCTTTTAACTATTGCCGTAGCATCGTTTGCCTTCCCGGCTCTCTTAAGTCTCGAGCAAACCACCTATTCTTTCTATCTGAACCAAGCCGTGCGCGCGCTCGTGGGAATCGTTCTGGTATCCAGCGTCTATCTCATCTATCAACAGCACATGATTTCCAAGTTGCGCAATCAGCTAGCCGACCAGATTAATTCGCTGGCCAAAGTCGAAAGCCTGGCCTCTGAGGTTTACAAGCTCGCCGCACTGGATCAATTGACCGGCCTCTACAATCGCCGCTCGGGCGAACAGCGCCTGGCCCAGGAAATGAGCCGCGCTCAGCGCCACGGACGCCCGCTTACCGTCTTATTGATGGATCTGGATGGCTTGAAGCAGGTGAACGACAAGCACGGGCACGCCGCGGGTGATACTTTGCTGAAGGGATTCGCCGATCGTTTGCAGCGCGCGATTCGCGGCTCGGATCTTGCCGTGCGCCTCGGCGGTGACGAATTTATGGCTTTGCTGCCGGAATGCCGCGCGGAAGAAGTTCGTCACGTGCTCGCGCGTATCGAAGGCCTCGAGTTCTATTGCGACGAAGAAAAAATAAGTCTGCAATTCTCGCGGGGCTGGACCGACTACAAGCCCGGCGAGACTCCCCAGGAACTTCTCAATCGCGCCGACCAGGAACTCTACGCCAACAAGCGCGCGGGAAAACGTACCAGCGCGCCCTTGCAGCCTTCCCCAGTTCCTCAGTCCGTCGGCTAAATTGGATGTTCCTGTCAGGAAACACTACATCGAAAATTGTCTTGCACCTGTCGGAGAGTAACTCGTAAGATACGCCCCAGTTATAGGAAAGATAACAATGCCAAAAGAAAAACCTAAAGTGAATATCGGTGAAGTGATCAAGTCGTATCGCAGCGATCGAGGTCTGTCACAGGGCGATATCGAACGCCGCACGGGACTCCTGCGTTGCTATCTTTCGCGCGTGGAAAACGGCCACACCGTTCCCTCGCTCGAGACGCTGGCGAAAATCGCGGAAGCCATGGAGATTTCGCTGGCCGACTTCTTCCCCGGCAGCGATACGCCTCAAGACCGCGAGACGCGCAAAATGCTGGGAGAACTGTCTGAAGAAGAGATTCGCTTTCTGGCCGACATCAAGAAATACTCCACCACGCTTTCAGACGACGATAAGAAACTGGTGCTGGCCATGATTCGCAAGATGGCTACGATTATTCCGCCGGTGCGCAGCAACAAAGCAAATGGCGTCTCCGCGCGGCGTCCCGAATACTAGGTTTTTGAGGCTGGCAATCGGCAAGGTCTGGTCACTTAACGTTAATGCCCTTCCCGGGCGGGTCCTTTGGGGCCTCCAACTTCTAATTTTCCAAGAAACGCATCTCGACCCGCGCGCTACCCAACTTCCCGCTACTTGGCTACAATAGATAAGAGATGACGCAGAAACGCCACCAAACGGTCGGGGTCAAAGTCGGCAAGATTCAGGTCGGCGGAGGTGCGCCCGTGGTCGTGCAATCCATGACCAACACCGACACCGTTGACATTGCCTCTACTACGCAACAGTGCTTTGAACTAGCGCAGGCTGGCTCCGAACTCGTCCGCCTCACGGTAAATATCCCGGAAGCTGCTGCCGCGGTCCCCGAGATCAAGAAACGCTTGCTGGACGCGGGCTGCGACCTACCCATCATCGGTGATTTTCATTACAACGGCCACGTGCTGCTGAAGAAATATCCTGATTGCGCCGCCGCGCTCGACAAGTACCGCATCAATCCGGGTAACGTCGGCCATGGCCAGCGCCGCGACGAGCAATTTTCCACCATCTGCAAAGTGGCGCGCGATCACAACAAGCCTGTACGCATCGGCGTGAATGGCGGCTCGCTGAATCAAGAACTCGTGATGCGCAAGATGCAGGAAAACACCGACCTCGACCGGGGCAAAACTTCCGAAGAAATTATCAACGAGTGCATGGTCCTTTCCGCGCTCGAGTCCACGGAATTAGCCCTCGAATCCGGGTTGCGCAAAGACCAGATTATTATTTCGTGCAAAGTTTCGCGTCCTCATGACCTAGTCGAAATTTACCGCGATCTCGCGCAAAAAACCGATCAACCTCTGCACCTCGGCCTCACCGAAGCCGGAATGGGCGCAAAAGGCTTGGTCTGGTCCGCCGCGTCCATGGGAATCCTGCTGGGCGAAGGAATTGGCGACACCATACGTATTTCGTTGACCCCGCGCCCCGGCGGAGATCGCCGCGAGGAAGTTTATGCCGCCTGCGAACTGTTGCAATCGCTAGGCCTGCGCACCTTTGCGCCTAGCGTAACCGCCTGCCCCGGCTGCGGACGTACCACCAGCACGACCTTCCAGGAGCTGGCGGAAAGCATCCAGCGTTATATTCGCGACAAGATGCCGGAGTGGAAGCGCTATTACGAAGGTGTCGAGGAATTGAAACTGGCAATCATGGGCTGCATTGTGAACGGCCCAGGGGAGTCGAAAGCAGCCAATATTGGAATCAGCTTGCCCGGCACAGGCGAGTCACCGCGTTGTCCCGTTTACATCGACGGCCAGCATTTCACCACGCTGGAAGGAAATTACGACGAGCTTTCCGCGGCCTTTCAAACGTTGCTCGACGATTACGTCGAAACCAAATATCACAAGCGCGAAACGCCGCTGCCCGCCAAGACAACGCCCTTTCCGCCCGAACCCGTTAAGCCCGCCCTCCGCGTCCTCGCTTAGCAGAATCGCCATTACTTGTTAGTATCATCCGCTCATTCGTGACGCAGCGCGAGAAACCGATCCACGCCCGCCGCGCGACGCGCAGGAGTATAGCTAGCCGCCCTCGCCACCAGAAATAACAACGCAATCACGCTCAAAAACGTTAGAGCGTCCATCGCTTGTCCGTCAAAAAGCGGGCTCAGCAGATTCAACGGTCAATGGCCGCTACTGGACTGCGCGTCGCATTGCCGCACATAGTTGGAGAGTTCAAATACCCGGGGAATTCATTAGTACCACCCGCCAGCCGTCCGGGTCTTCGATGGTAATCCCTCTTTCTCTCCAATAGGCATTTTCGGGTCCCACGGCAGGATAGCCGAGCCCGGAAAGCCGAGCAGCAATGCGGTCAATAGACTCTTTGTCGCGAATATAAAACACCAGCAAATTGTCTCGGCTTGGTGCCGGGCACGGACTTCCCGCAGCATGTTGCGTGAACTCCAAATGGCAGTCGGTTCCCGGTAGACCCAGCATGTAGCCCGTATATCCTTCGTGCTCCTTAAACGAGCCAACAATCTTCAGTCCCAGGCCTTCCGAATAAAAACGCAGAACTTCTTCGAGTTTGTCAGTCGGACGAGCGATTCGCACTTGCCTAACGGGCATGCCTTTCGGCCATTCATTAGTCATGGACAAACTCTCTAACACACTTCCGTTCCGTCTTGCCAGCCAGCAGCGCGCTAGTTAGACTGGCACGGCTTCAACATTTGCTATCAACAGAGCTGCACGGTTTCTCTCACCGCCCTCATGACGAAAGAACCGAAAACCAAAGTCGGACGCGCCTGGCGAGCTGGCTTTTGGAGCCTGATCGCCACCCAGTTTCAAACCGCCTTCAACGACAACGCCGTCAAGTTCCTGGTCATTTACATCATCGTGGCCATGAATTTCCCCAGTCATTTTCGCGACCGCTTGATCCTAATCGTGGGCGCCCTGTTTGCAATTCCCTTCATTTTATTTTCCATGACCGGCGGATACTTCGCCGACCGCTACAGCAAGCGCAGCGTCACCGTCGGCACAAAACTGCTCGAACTCGTCGTGATGGCTTTCACCATCCTCGCCCTCTATCTCCACAATTTGCCCATGGAATGCGCTTCCGTTTTTCTGATTAGCATGGAAGCAGCTCTCTTCGGCCCCTCGAAATACGGCCTGCTGCCTGAGCTGCTTCCCGAAAATCACCTGTCATGGGGAAACGGCGTCATCGAATTCGGGACCTTCGTAGCCAGCATCTCCGCCACTATGGCCGCGGGCATCATGGCAGAACGATATAGAGGTCATGAGGCCATCGCCGGATGGCTGCTCTTTGGATTCACCTGCTTTGGCTTGCTCACGAGCTTTGGAATCTCTCACCTGCCCGCCGCAGACCCACACAGAACATTTCGCTGGGACCCCGTCGGCGAACTTTTTGCGCAGCTCAAAATAATTTATGCCGATGCTGTGCTTTTCTGGTGTGTGATCGGCAACACGTATTTGTGGTTTCTCGCCGCGTTGCTGCAATTCACCATCGTGGTGTACGGCCACGACGTCCTGCACATTGACGACACCCGCACCAGCTATCTCCAAGCCGCCGTCGGTATCGGGATAGGACTCGGCAGCCTGGCCGCTGGCTATCTCTCGCGCGGCAAAATTGAAATGGGTTTAATTCCTATCGGCGCGCTGGGCATGACGATTTTCGGAGCCTTACTTTATTTCAGTCAGCCTGCTGCGCTCCTTGCGCACTGGCTCAGCACCGCGGCGTTCCATCAAGGCAGCGCCGCAGCCGCAAAATCCGGCAACCTCATCGTCTCCGCAGTTCGCCTGCGCATTCCAGACCTGAGCCTCCTCGGCTTTTTCGGCGGCTTTTTCGCCGTTCCCCTGAACGCCTTGATCCAGCATCGTCCGCGCCCCGAACAAAAAGGCGGAGTAATCGCCGCAGCGAACCTGCTTTCTTTTGTCGGCATTTTCCTCGCCGCGGGCGCCTATTATTTTTTCTCGACAGTCTTGCACCAGACGCCCGCAGGAGTTTTCCTGGACGGCGCCGTTCTCACCCTAGTCACAACTGCCGCCTCGATTTACCTGCTGCGCGATTCCCTGTTCAGATTCTTCCGCAAAGCACAAGCTTGAGAAGCTAAAATGGCGCCGTTTCTAGATTCCCCTTCGCCCGCACATAGCGCCATTCGCTAACGAATATTCCCCATTCAAGCGTTTCCGGTTGTCCAAAACGCCTTTTCCCCAGAAAATGTGATCAGCGGGAGAGAATCCGAAATGTTGAAGCAAGACCCCAATTCGATGCAGTTAGCTGAGGACGCGGAATTACGCCGCAGTCTGGGGTTCGGTTTCATCCCAACCTGCGCGTAACTTCCTGAATCCCAGCTTTTGAATTCTGGACCAAGGCAATGGCGGCGGATTTGTCCGCTTAGGCCGCTTCTATGTTGCAGTTTCTTTTCGGAATCGCTCCCGTGCTTGTGTTTCTGTTCGTCCGTCTCGCGCTGGTATTGCTGAAATCTTGGCTTACCGGGAAAGGAGGACCAAAACTGATCACGCTGAATCTTCCGCGGTTGCGTCGTGCGGAGCCGCCCCAGGCACATGTCGTGTCTCAGGCGATCGCTCCGGACGCGCCGCGCAACAGTCTCTGTACTGCGTGCGTTTACGCGCACGTAGTAAGGGGTTACGAACCGTTTGAAGTTCTGATCGCTTGCGGCTATGCATTTCCGCCGCGAGAGGTCCCCTTCCCGGTTAGTAAATGCAGTGACCACAAACCGAAGCGCAAACGCAGCGGCGTGGAAATCGCGAGCGAGGGAGTGGTGAGTTTCCCGCCCCTCGATAATTAGGCAGCAGGTTTCCACGCCGTCGCTGCCAAAATGGCTTCGGCAAGGAGTGAATCATCAGACAGAAACCAACATCCCGGCAGGGGCCGCGCCCGGTTTACCAAAAATGACGCGGCCTCCCGCGGCTATCTAAGAAAGCAACGCGTCAACTGCTAATAAACGCATAAATCAGCAAGGTAAGCACGACCAATGTAATCCCGACGTACATCCAATCCTTCTCCAATGCGAAACCGATCACCGAAAACGCCACGCGCGCGATGGGCGTCGCGATCAACAGCAACAGTCCAAACTGGATTACCGCTCGCGCATTCAACTCCAAAGCTTCGTAAACGATTTCATGCGCATATCGCAGATCTGCCGGCTCGCCGTGAAACGCTCGGTAATCCAGCTTGGCGCCCGGGATGTTGATTTTCACGGTGATGCGGC
>Ga0209009_1000712_pt1 | contig 10683 bp, 10 predicted proteins | sample BlaSpr_A8_OM3_M2_FD_187979 | JGI IMG/M metagenome (GOLD analysis project Ga0209009, IMG submission 187979) | Forest soil microbial communities from Thunder Bay, Ontario, Canada - Black Spruce, Ontario site 2_A8_OM3_M2 (SPAdes) (version 2) | ecosystem: Environmental > Terrestrial > Soil > Boreal... | reverse complement strand
CGTGCACGCCACGCTGGCCGCCAACGGATTGTCTCAGTGGTGGTCGAATACCTGGAACGGCGCCGATGGTCTGGGAACCGTCACCGGCGTCGTCTCCAAGGGCATCCCGGCGGGCGGCGACTTCGTGCCACTCGGTAAGGCTGGCCTCAACTACGTCTCGCCTGGATACCAGTAACGACCAGTCGACAGCTCAGGTGGCGACGAGCGGGGTGGGTGCGAGTGCACCTGCCCCGCTTGGCATGGCGGCGGCCAGCGGATAGCGCATCTGGGCCGCCAGCAACCCGAACAGCATGGCAATGTACTGCGACAATCCGCCGAAGGAGAGGTACTCGGCCGTGAAGCCGACGAGGGCGATGCTGACGACCGTAGCCAGCGACACGGCGCCGAGACGCCGGCGCCACGGATCAACACTCTCGCGGCCATGCCAGGCGCTGCGGCTGACGGCCCACAACATGATGATCAAAAGACCGAGGCCGGCTAACCCCGCCCTGAAGCCAGTCCGGAGGTATTCGTTATCCACATAGTTCGCGAGCGTTGGAGGCAGTTCGGTTGGAAGCAGCGTGCCGGTGCCGAACCACACATGTTCCGACAGGACGGGTAGGAAGTACAGCTGCCAGTTTCGCAGGCGTGTATCGATATTCTGGATGCTGCCCGGGCTCGTCGTCAGCTGTCCCTCGATTCGGGCACTCACCAGCGGCCACAGGATGATGACGGCCACGAGAATCGCCGCGGCACCGATCCAGATCTCCCGCGGTACGCGACGTGAGTACCAGATCACGGTCGCCGTTCCCAGGGCGAGGCCGATCGCCGGCGCCCAGGTCAGGCTGGCAACGAGCGCGACCAGGTTCAGACTCATCACGGCGGTCAGCCAGCCGCTATTCAGCCTCGAGTCGGATCGGTTGGCGAGTGTCAGGGCCAGGATGAAGCTGGTCGCGGCGAAGGCTCCCACCGCCCCATAGTTGCCCAGGAGGGAGGTCGGCCGGTAGGGGATGGGCACCGGCTTATCAGAAGGGAAGGTCGCCTCCACCAGCACCCGGAAGTTCGCCGGGAAGTCGAAAGTCTGCAGGATGGCAATCGCGGCCAAGATCACACTCACGAGCAGCGTCAAGTTCAGAAGCCACTTGAGCTGCTGGTCGGAGGTCCGAAGCTGCGCGAAGCACAGGTAGACCGCCAGAAACTGCAGCGGACCAAGTATGGCCCGCCAGGCGTCGAAGTCGATGTCGGCTCGACCAAGAAACAACACCATCCAGGGAACGAGCGCGCTCCCTACGGCGAAGGTGCCAACCGCCAGGTCGAGCCCGCTGTAGGGAAACGTCTGCCTGGTCAAGAGGTAGTGCAAGGCAAGGCCGACCAGGACCAAGAGAAGAATGGCCTCGTTCGGCCTCAGCAGCGGGATCAGGGTGCCGCGGCCCAACCTGGTCGTCAGCGGGATTCCGACGGCGAGCACGGCACAGCCTACGATTGGACGATTTGCGGTGAAGGCGATGATCGCAGCAGCGGCGAGTAGTGCGGCGGCTACGAGTAGGGCTGTCAGGTCAGGTCCCGGTGGTTTGTCCCTGCGTATCGCCGACGACCTCTGGCGGACCGGGCCGATCACCGAAACCAACCTGTCGGACCTCAGCGACCTGTTGGCGCTGACCCGATAGACGGCCGGCCTTGGGATCAATCGACTTCACGCGCCGAGTTTTGCGCTTCCGCACCAGCAATGCCGCGGCCACTGTGACCCCTGATTGCCGGAGGAGCCTGGCGGCGAGTTGAGCTTCAGCGAATTGGGTGTGATCCGGGCGAGCCACCAGGATCGCCACGTCGGCGAGCAACGCCAGCGAGATGCAATCAGGATCACTTTGCGGGGCAGGCCCCACGACAATCGTGCACGCGAACTTCTCGTTGCCTTCGGCCAGGGCGCTGCGCACTTGAGCCGCCGACAACCCATCGATAACCCTGATTGTCGGCACGGCAAATGCGTCCACCCAGTGGGGGTCGAACTTTTCGGAATAGAGCAGCATGACCAGGATGGTGCTGCCGTCCAAGCGGACGGCGGCCTCAGCCAGCCGCATGGCGGCAACGGTGGCATCATCTCGGCCGGAGGCAGCAGCCGCCATGATGGTTCGCATTCGTGGATAGCGCTTGCGCAGGTGGGCCCAGACAGCTGTATACGATGCATCGAGAGCCAGGTCCGGACCTTTCGACCGGCTCAACATGCCACCACCAGCGGGGCCTGCGTCGCCTCGGAAAGGTCTTCTGCTTCAAAGATCCGGTTATCGAGCCGATCTACCATCAGGGCCGCAAGGAACGCGACGACCAGTCCAACGGCCAGACCGGCGAGCAGATATCGCTTCGGGTCCGGGTCCGCCGGTTTGGATGGCACCTGGGCACCTTCGACCAACGCCAGGTCGCCGTCGAGCCTGGCTTCCTGCTCAGCCACGGCCTCACGCCGTGCATAGGCGGTGTTGTACGCCGCCTGCACGACGGCCAGCATCGGCGGCTTCACGCTGGTGAGTTCATCCTGCAGCCGGGTCAGCTCCCTGTCCAGGTACTGTTTCGTCGGCTCGAGCGCGCTGGCAATTTCGGCCCGCTCCTCGGCCATGAGCTGATCGGCCGCGACATTCGCGAGGAGCGCCGCTCGACTCGGACTTCGATCGTTTACGGTGACACCCAGCAAGTCGGTGCCCTTGACCGTGGCCGTTGTAACGCGATCCTTGAGCGAGCTATAACTGCATGGACCGCCTGCTTGCGCACAGACCCGATCAAGGACCGTGGGGCTGCTGGCGAGCTTGATATAGTGGGCAGCCAGCAATTCGCCGGTGGAAATCGTCGCGTTCAAGTCCGCGGTCGGTGACGTGGCTCTCTGATCGACGACGAGAAGGGCGGTCGCATCGTAGCTGTGGGGCGTGCGCAGCGTGATCACCGCTGCGGCCGCCACGCCGGCCGTGACGACCAGCACGATCAGGGCCGCCCGACGCCGGAGCACCGAGATCACGGTCCTGCCGGCGCGGCGAGATTCGCGCGTCGTCTCTGGCCAATCGGAATGCGACGGGAGGGCTGCTGGGACCTCGCTCACGAGGCAATTGTAGCCGTCGCCGGACGGCGCCTCGGCAAGCGGGCTGGGTGGCCGAGGAGCGTTGCCGTGATCTCGGCGGCGTCAGTCGCTCAGGGTGAGCCCCGCCAGCCGTGCCAGCTCGGCCCGCTCGTTCCGCCACACGACGTACTTCTCCTCCCGAAGCGCCTTGATGCCGGCGCGAAGCTCCCCCTGGTGCGACAGGGCATAGGCGACGCCGCTGGCGATCCTATCCGGGCTGTGCTCGACAAGCACTGTTCCTCGGGTAAAGTAGCCCCGCAAGGCAGCAGTCGCTGAGGTGATGAGGGGCTGCTCCATGAACATAGCTTCCCAGCCGCCCTGAAGAATGGTGTCTTCTCGCGTTGTCAGGGTCAGAATGGCCGCGGCCTCTCGAATATGGGCCCAGAACTGGTCGTTCGGGAGGAAGCCTGTGAAGGCCACGTTCGCAGGATGGTGATCCAGCCAGGCCCTCCGAGCGCGCCGGGTGTCACCCGAGACCCGAAAGGCAACGCCGGGGAGCCTTTCAGCCGCCTCGAGCACCTTCGGCAGCTCTTCGTCCTCCCCAAAAACGCCGATGACGAAGATGTAGGGGGTAGCGCCATCGGTCGGCCCGGCGGTCGCTGGAGGAAGCGTGGGCGGTGGATCGCCGACGATGATCCCCTTGGCCGGCCAGGAGCTAACCTCGCGCAGATGAACCGGGTTTGTGACGATGACAGCCGCCGCCCGCCGTCCGAAGAACCGCTGCAGGGGCAGGCTCCAGCGCCATTTCGGGCTGTTGAAGACTCCCGAATGGCAGTCCATCACGTAACGCGCTCTCTGCTGAAGGCAGTATACGAACACGGCCGCGACCGCGAAGACTGGTGGGTCCATGACAAAGACGACTTCCGGTTTCACCCGGTACAGCCGGCGCAGCGTGGTGATGAATTGGGGGCCGTACTTGACAGGGGCGGAGATAATATCTCGTTGCCTGAGGTAGCTAACATACATCGGGGTCAACCCCAGGCGATCGATGAAACCCTGGCTGCGCCCATGGTAACTAAGCCAGGACACGAACGCGCCTTTAGTCCGGCGATCAGCCACGGTCCGATCGGTCATGACAGATGAAGCACCAAATCTCAACTAGCGCACTGCATTCTACAGACGTAAAACGCCCATCATGAGGTCGTCGACCCGGCCCAAAGTTCTGATGCTGGTGGAAAATAGCTCCGTGCCCGGCGATCGCCGGGTATGGATGGAGGCACAGAGCCTGGTGGCGGCCGGCTATCCGGTGTCGATCATCTGTGCCATGCGCCTGTCGACCGGACTCTATCAGCGTTTAGACGGCGTCAACATCTATCGATATCCCCTTCCCGAAATGCGCGGCCTGGCGGGTCATCTCCTCGAATATGTGATGGCGATTCCCCTGATGTTCATCCTCTGCTGGATTGTGCTGATCCGGCAAGGTTTCGATGTCATCCACGCGGCCAATCCGCCCGACTTTCTTTACCTGATCGGGAGGTTCTTCAAGTTATTCGGCAAGCGGTTCATCTTCGACCATCACGACCTGGTGCCCGAAATGTGTCTCACTCGCTGGTCGGGGACCAGGCTCCGGCTGGCGTTGTCGATCGCCATCCGGGCGGAGCGCGCCACCTTCCGTTCCGCCGATGTGGTCATTTCGACGAACGCCCTTTATCGCCAATTGGCGATCGAGCGGGGAGACATGGATCCGGACCGCGTCTTCGTCGTCCGAAGCGCGATTCGCAAAACAGAGTTTCGCAAAGGGGAGCGGCGGCCTGAATTTCTACGTGGCAAGCGCTATCTGGTCTGTTACGTCGGCGAAGTTGGTCCCGATGACGGCCTCGACCAGCTCGTGCGGGCGATCCACCAGGTCGTAGTGGTCCGCCATCGCGAGGACGTGCAGTTTGTGGTCATCGGTGATGGCAATCTCCTTCACGATGTCCAGGAACTGAGCGCCGAACTGGGCCTGTCGGACGCCGTACAGTTCACCGGCTGGCTCAGCGATGACAAGCGTATTTCAGACTACCTGGCCAGCGCCGATCTTTGTGTCGTCCCCGATCCTAAGAATCCGGCCAACGACGTCGGGAGCATGAACAAGCTGGTTGAATACATGGCGCTGGGTAAGCCGGTCGTGGCCTTTGACCTGCGGGAGGTCAAGGATACGGCCCGTGAGGCGGGTAGCTATGTGGCCGGCAACGATCCTGCTGCATTCGGCGACCGCATCCTCAGCCTCATCGATTCCCCACAGGATCGAAAAACGATGGGCGAACATGCTTTCCAGCGATTCAACGAGGTGCTGGCGTGGGAGCACCAGGAGGCAAACCTCCTCAAAGCCTATGACTGCCTTGTGCCAACCACGGTGAGTCCCGATCCGGCGCCTGCCACGCCCGTGATCCGCGCCAAGGTTCTCTTTCTGATCGAAAACGCATCGGCCCCCGGAGATCGCCGCTCCTGGATGGAAGCGCAAACGCTGGCCGAGGCCGGTTTCAAAGTTTCGATCATCAGTCCTCGACGCGTCTACAAGAAGTTCTACGAGCGGATCGACGGCATCAGCATCTACCGCTATCCGCTCCCGTCGTTCGCCGGGATCGCGGGCCATCTGCTTGAGTACGGCATCGCCGTGCCGGTCATGTTTCTGCTCACCTGGGTCGTACTTATTCGTGAAGGCTTCGACGTGATTCATGCCGCGAACCCTCCCGATCTTCTTTACTTGATCGCCCGCGTTTTCAAATTGCTGGGCAAAAAGTTCGTCTTCGACCATCACGATCTTGTGCCCGAGGCCTGCCTTACGCGCTGGTCAGGAGTCAAGCTCAAGCTTGTCTATCCCCTGGCAACCCGGGCCGAGCGTGCTACGTTCAGGACCGCGGACGCGGTGATCTCCACCAACGAGTCGCATCGGCAGGTGGCAATCCAGCGGGGCCAGATCGCACCGGAACGGGTGTTCATCGTGAGGAGCGCGATTCGGACCACCGACTACCGGCAGGGACGACCGCGGCCGGAGCTGCGACGGGGCAAGAAACATCTCGTGTCCTATCTCGGCGAGATTGGCGCCACAGACGGCGTCGATTTGCTTCTCCTCACAGCCCGTTACATCGCCTTCGATCGCCATCGCACCGATATCGGCTTCGCCATCCTTGGCGACGGGGTTCTGTTCAATGAGATCGTAAAGATGAGGGAGCGCCTATCGCTGAACGATGTCGTTCATTTGACCGGCTGGGTCTCCGACGACTCGGTGATTGCTGATTACCTGGCAACGGCGGACGTGTGCGCCGTCCCAGATCCGAAGAATCCCGTGAATGACCGCTCGACAATGAACAAGGTTGTCGAGTATATGGCCATGGGAAAGCCGGTGGTTGCCTACGATCTTCACGAAGTTAGAGACACGGCCCAGAACGCCGGCGTCTACGCCGGCTCCAACGACCCAAGGGAATTCGGCGACGCGATTTTGGAGCTCGTCGATTCCCCCGAGAAGCGTCGTGCGATGAGCCAGGAGGCCATCAAGCGATTCACCGAGGTGCTGGCGTGGGAGCACCAAAGGCCAAAGCTGCTCAGCGCTTACCAGCTCGTCCTGAACGATGACGCGACTCGGGCTACTGCCGCTGAAGGACGAAAAAGATAAAGGTATATTGTCGGTTCATGCGTTTCCAATGAACGACCTTTTCCTCGCATTCCAACGCGAGCGGCTCGGTCAGCTGTAAACCGAAGCGGCGCGCCAGCTGGATGAGCTGCCGAATTCCGTCCGGATCAAACACCTTCATCTCGCCAAAAGCCGGACCATAGGGAAATATTCCATTGGTATCGACGGGCGCGCACCAGTAGTCGGTTGAGGTGATCAGGTAGCCGCCCGGCTTGAGTATCCGGGACATCTCTGCGAAGTAGTCTTCAGGCTTCACCCCGTGCTCGATGACCGACACACAGGTGACGGCCGCAAAGGCCTGGTCCGGAAACGGAGTTCGGGTGAGGTCCCCCTTGAGGAATCGAATCTTCGACCTGCGCAGCAGTCGTTGCAGGGTTTCTCGCGTCGATCGCTCGAGGTCACACGCCCACAGGTCGGTGTAGCCGAGCGACTCCAACCGTTCCAGGATGGGGCTCCAGCGGGCGCCGGCGTCCAGAATTGGACCACTCTTTGGCACCTGCGTCTTGATGACGTCGATAGCCAACCAAAGGTCCCAGCTCTTCTCATACGTGTCTGGATGCGGGCGCAGTCCCAGCGAGCGGAGCGCGTGCACGGCGTGGTCGACGTCTTCCTTCCGTTTCAGCGTTGCGTTCATTTACCTTCCCGACCTCGGATTTCCTGAGTGATGTTAGCGGCAACGGCAACCAATCAGGTCACCGATCGGGCGGCGCTCCCTGGTGGCGTCGCCCGTTCGGCGAATTCCGCGGTGGCTTGGGGGGAGCCATTCCTGCCGTTCTCCGTGGCGTAATGGCCGTTGACTCGGCCCAGAACGCCACTTATAGTGAAGCCCTGACTCGCAACAGCCACAACTGGTACCTTTTGGGAGGGGTATGAGCACTGAAACGCGTCGACGATTGACCACCAGGGACTACCTGAATCTCATCGGAGTCCGAGAGCTTCCCCCGCTGACCTCACCCTTCGACCCCGGCTATGACCTGGTGACGCTCGAAGGCCACCTCGATCAGAGCGCCCACCTGATGGCGTCGCTAAAGATATCGATGGCCTGCTGGCTCATCGCTGACGAGGGCATTACGAGGCGCAAGATCGCGGCCGCCCAGGCGCATCGTGTTCAGGCAGTCACTGGTGGCGGCCCCTTCGAGATTGCCCTGGCGCAGGGCCGGCTGGACGACTACCTGGACCTATGCGCCGATGTCGGGGTCACCAGGATCGAATGCGGAGAGGGTTTTACGACGCTGACCCTGCCGCCGCGGGAGATCGTCGGGATGGCGCGGGAACGTGGACTGGCGGTTCAGTACGAGATGGGAAAGAAGCATGAAGGCGCTTTCACCGAGGACTCCCTGGACGCCGGTATTGTCCGGGCGCACGCCTGGCTCGATGCCGGCGCTGAGGAGATTGTCGTGGAGGCTCGTGAAAGCGCGCGGGGCGTGGGGATGTTCAACGACGATGGCGAGCTGAATTCCGAATTCGCCGACCGCATCGCGAGGGAGTTGGGACTCGACACGGTGACCTTTGAAGCTCCAAACAAGCCGAGCCAATTCGCGCTTCTCGACCATTTCGGGCCGATGGTCCGTCTCTCCAACGTCCGGCTGGAGGAGTTACTGCGGGTCGAAATCTATCGCCGCGGACTGCATTCCGACGCTTTCGGCAGACCGAATCTGCGACCGAAGTCCCCCGCCGAGGCGCAGCCATGACGGCCGCTCGGCATCAGAGAAGCGTGGTGATTGACTGCTTCCCGGAAAGCCTATCGCAATATGCGAATGGCTATGCAATCGTCGCCATCGATGTTATTCGAGCCACCACCACGGCGGTAACGGCGGTTACCCTCGGCCGCCAGTGCTTCGCGGTGCAGTCCGTCGAAGAGGCCGTGTCGCTGGCACCGGGATTGCCCGACCCGCTTCTGGTCGGGGAACTGGGCGGCTCCGTGCCCTATGGCTTCCATCTGCAAAACAGCCCGGCCAGCCTTGCTTTGCGAACCGATCTTGACCGACCGGTAATTCTGCTTTCAACTTCCGGCACCCGGCTGATGCGCGGAGGCACCGGTTCACAGCCGGTTTACGTCGCCTGCCTCCGCAACTATCGCGCCACGGCCGCTCAGCTCAACGCGGGCCATCCGGCCGTCGCCATCATCGGCGCTGGCGCACGCGGAGAGTTCCGAGAGGAGGATCAGCTCGGCTGTGCCTGGGTCGCGGAGCTGCTCCTGGAAGCGGGTTACGCGCCGGAAGATGGGCGGACCGTCGAAATCGTCAGACGCTGGAAGGGCGCTTCCATCGACGGGATCACGTTGGGCGCCAGTGCCGAATACCTTCGGCGCACCGGCCAGCTGCAAGACCTGGACTTTATCCTCGGCCATGTCGACGACGTCGATGACGCCTTCATCATGGAGGGGAACCAGGTCGTGGCGCAATCAGTGCGGTCGTCCCAGGAGATCCTGGAACAAAGCAGCGTCGCGGCAGAGACCGTCAGCCGTTGACCCCGGTCACCGGGGCTTGCGTTCGCGCCTCTTGAAGTCGCCGCGCAAGCACGATCTGCTGCGTCCCGGTCGCCCGGAGAATCGAGGCTCCCCGATCTGCCGCCTTCTGCAGCGAGCGATGTAGCTTCAGCCCAACCCTGTCGGGCAAGAGCCGCCGGCCCAGTAGAGAGAACGGCCCAAAGCCGAGCGTTTGATACTTGACAACGCTCAAACCGGCTCGGGACATCAGACGCCGAAGGTCCCAAAAGGAAAGCCGATGGCTGGGAACGCCTCGCGGTCGATAGCCCGTGCGGCTCAGGAGCTGCTTTATGGCTTGCCGAAGCGGCAGGAAGACGGGGGTGTATCGCGGATCGAGTAGGTGGTTGAGTCGAAAGACGTTGTCCGAGCTGAGCAGGACATAGCCATCCGGCTTGACGACCCGCGCCATTTCCGACAGCGCGCGGGCCGGTGTGTGCACGAAGGGAAGCACGCCCAGGCTGACGACGAAGTCGTAGGTCGCACTCGCAAACGGCAGGTCGTGCGCATCGCCGGACTGGACATGAACGTTGTTGGCGACACCGGCGTCAATCAACACCTGGCTGGCCTGCTCAATCATTGCGCGACTGGCGTCGATCCCGTCAACCACGTGGCCACGCCGTGCCAGCTCGACCGCCAGAACCCCAGCCCCACAGCCGACGTCGAGGACACGAGATCCTTTCGGCAGCCGGCATTCGTCCAGCCACTTCAGAGCCAGCTGATTCCGCTGCTGGTGGATGACGCCGAAGAGGGTGTCCTCGTCGTAAAGATCCTTCCAGTACCGTGACTTTGCGTCGAAGTGGGCGTCGACCTGGTGCTGATGGCCGGAAGTCGAATCGCGGGCCGCATCCATCTCGCTAGCGCCTGCCATGTGCGGGCATTCTATCGCGGGAGCAGCGGAGTCGTGTCATCGTTTGTCAGTATCATGGCGGCGTGATCATGGCTGACGTCCGCCTCGGCCACAACGTCGTGATCCCCCACCCGGAGCTGGTCAATCTCTACGGCTGCACCATCGGAGATGACTGCAAGATCGCCTCCTTCGTGGAGATCCAGCGAGGGGTCGTCCTCGGCAACAACGTCAAGGTCGAGGCCTTCGCCTTCATCCCAACGGGCGTGCGGATCGAGGACGGCGCATTTATCGGCCCCCACGTTTGCTTCACCAACGATCGCTATCCACGGGCAGCAGGTGACACTGGGGAGCTCCTGGCGGCGGGCGACTGGCAGGTTGTGCCCACGCTGGTCAAGCGCGGCGCCAGTATCGGCGCCAACGCGACCATCGTGTGCGGCGTGACCATTGGTGAGAATTCACTGGTGGGCGCGGGTAGCACGATCACTCGTGACGTGGCGCCCAATACCGTGGTGCTCGGCAGCCCCGGACGGCCCATCGGCCCGCGTCCGTAGTTGTCCTTTTCGGATTTAGCTCTGCCGGCGATCGCGGGTTGGAAACCCGCCGTCAGTCTGCGCCGCGCTGGCGGGCCGGCGACCACTGTCAGCGATGGCTGCGGA
>Ga0209009_1000711_pt1 | contig 10689 bp, 4 predicted proteins | sample BlaSpr_A8_OM3_M2_FD_187979 | JGI IMG/M metagenome (GOLD analysis project Ga0209009, IMG submission 187979) | Forest soil microbial communities from Thunder Bay, Ontario, Canada - Black Spruce, Ontario site 2_A8_OM3_M2 (SPAdes) (version 2) | ecosystem: Environmental > Terrestrial > Soil > Boreal... | reverse complement strand
GGTGATTGGTGATTTGTGATTGGTGATTTGTGATCAGCGCCGGCAGTCGACTGGGGCCCTACGAGATTCTGTCGCCGATCGGCGCCGGAGGGATGGGAGAGGTGTATCGGGCGCGGGATGAGCGGTTGAAGCGCGACGTCGCGATCAAGGTGCTGCCCGTCTCCTTCTCGACGGATCCGGACCGTTTGCGGCGTTTCGAGCAGGAAGCCCAGGCAGCGGGCGCCCTCAACCACCCCAACATCACTGCGGTGTATGACCTGGGCTCCCACGAGGGGGCGCCGTACATCGTGACGGAGCTGCTCGAAGGCGAGACCTTGCGTGCGCGGCTTTCCGGCGGGGCGATTTCGGCGCGCAAGGCGATTGAGTACGCGGTGCAGATCGCCAGGGGCCTGGCGGCGGCGCACGAGAAGGGGATCATCCACAGGGATCTGAAGCCCGAGAATCTGTTTCTGACGAACGACGGGCGAGTCAAGATCCTCGACTTCGGCCTCGCGAAACTGACGCAGAACGAGGCGCCGGGTGGCCAGACGAACCTGCCGACCGCGGCGGGCACGGAGCCGGGCGTCGTCATGGGAACGCTCGGGTACATGTCGCCCGAACAAGTCAAGGGCAGGCCCACCGACCAGCGGTCGGACCTGTTCTCGTTCGGGGCGATCCTGTACGAGATGCTGTCGGGCGTCCGGGCTTTCCACCGGGACTCGGCGGCGGAGACAATGTCGGCGATCTTGCGCGAAGAGCCGCCGGACCTTTCGGCGACGAACAAGAGCGTTCAGCCGGGCCTGGAGCGGATCGTGCGGCACTGTCTAGAGAAGAATCCGGAAGAGCGCTTCTATTCCGCGCGCGATCTCGCCTTCGACCTCGAGGCGCTTTCGGGACTCTCCGGAGCCGCCGCGGCGGTTCCGGGTGTCGCCGTCACGGACTCCAGGCGCCGCCCGTCCTGGCGGCTGCTCCTCGGCACGGTTCTGGCGACCGCCCTGGTCTGCGGCCTCCTGGCCTACGTCGCCGTTGCCCGGGCCGGTAACCGTCCGCCCCCTTCGTTCCACCAGCTCACGTTTCGCCGCGGCCAGATCCTTTCGGCGCGGTTCGCTCCGGACGGGCAGACCGTCATCTACTCGGCGGCCTGGGACGGAAAGCCCATGGAGGTCTTCGTCGGCCGGCCCGAGAGCCCCGAGTCGCGGCCGTTCGGCCTTGCGGGCGCGGAGGTCCTCGCGATCTCGAAGGCAGGAGAGATGGCCGTATCGCTCAACCGCCATAGCGAGGGAGGCAGCTTTCGGCGGACCGGAACGCTCGCGCAGCTCTCGGTTGCGGGAGGCGCCGCCCCGCGCGACATCCTCAAGGAAATCGAGTGGGCGGACTGGTCGCCCGACGGCAAGAGCCTGGCGATCGTGCGGGTGGTCCCGGGGAAGATGCGGCTCGAGTACCCCGCCGGAAAGGTGCTCTACGAGACGAGCGGTTGGGTCGGCCACCCGCGGATCTCCCCGGATGGCGACCTGATCGCTTTCATCGACCACCCCACGCCCGGCGACGACGGCGGGTCGATCGCCTCCGTGGACCGATCCGGCCGCGTGAAGAAGCTCTCGGAGCCGTTTGCCTCGGCCCAGGGCCTCGCCTGGTCGCCGGATGGCGAGGTCTGGTTCACGGCGACCCGGGTCGGCGGAAACCGCTCGATCCATTCGACGACTCGAGGCGGAAAGGCTCGAGAGCGCGTCCGTGTGCCGGGCTCGCTGACTCTTCAGGACATCTCGCGCGACGGCCGGCTGCTCGTGACCCGGGACACCATGAGGAACGAGATCGTCGCCCTGCCGGCCGGCGAGTCGAAGGAGCGCGAGCTCACCTGGCTCGATTGGTCGCTGCCCGCCTCCATGTCCGCCGACGGCAAGCGGATCCTGTTCTCCGAAACGGGAGAGGGAGGGGGAGCGGGCTACTCGGTATACATCCGGGGCACGGACGGCTCCCCGGCGGTGCGCCTGGGTGAGGGAAGTGCCCAGGACCTCTCTGCGGACGGCCAGTGGGCGCTCGCAATCGTTCACTCCGCCTCGGACCCGCAGCTTATGGCGTACCCCACCGGGGCGGGCGAGCCGAAGCTCTTCCCGAAGGAAGGGCTTTCGGTGTATGGGGCGACCTTCATGCCGGACGGCAAACAGATCGTCCTCACGGGGAGCGAACCGGGACATGGGACGCGGGTCTACCTTCGGAGCTTCAACGGCGGTAAGCCGCGGGCCGTGACGCCGGAAGGGTACACGGGTGGCGGGATCGTGGCGCCGGACGGGAAGTGGACCCTGGTCATCGGACCCGACCGGAAACGCTATCTCTATCCGCTTTCGGGAGGGGAGCCAACGGCGGTCCCGGATCTCGATCTGCAAGACAGCGTGGACCAGAAGAGCCTCGACGGCCGTTTCCTGTTCGTCCATCGCGGAGGGGAGATGCCCGCAAGGGTCTTCCGGCTCGAAGTCTCGAGCGGCAGGAAGGAGCTCTGGCGCACCTTGATGCCGGCCGACGCGGCGGGCGTTCCCGAGATTGGTGTCGTCCCCACGCCGAGCGGCGAGGCGTATGCCTACAGCTATGTCCGCACGTTGTCGGACTTGTACCTCGTCGGCGGCATGAAATGACGCTTTCGGCGGGTTCCCGGCTCGGGCCTTACGAGATCCTCGGACAGATCGGCGCCGGGGGCATGGGCGAGGTGTACCGGGCGCGGGATGCGCGGCTGGGCCGGGACGTCGCGATCAAGGTGCTGCCGGCATCCTTCTCCGCAGACGCGGATCGCCTGCGGCGCTTCGAGCAGGAAGCGCGCGCCGCGGGCATCCTGAATCACCCCAACATCACCGCGGTCCTCGACATCGGCGAGCACGAGGGCGCGCCCTATGTCGTCCAGGAGCTGCTCGAAGGAGAGACGCTCCGCCAGGCGCTCGCCGGGGGACGCTTGTCGCCGCGCACGGCGATCGAGCACGCGGTCCAGATCGCCCACGGTCTCGCCGCCGCGCACGAGAAGGGGATCGTCCACCGGGACTTGAAACCCGAGAACGTCTTCGTGACGAAGGACGGCCGCGTCAAGATCCTCGATTTCGGCCTCGCCAAGTTGACGCACGCGGAGGAAGGCCCCTCCGGCGGCACGAACCTTCCGACGGCGGCCGGCGGCACGGAGCCGGGCGTCGTGCTCGGTACGCTCGGTTACATGTCGCCGGAGCAGGTCAAGGGCAGGCCCGCCGATTCCCGGTCGGACATCTTCTCTTTCGGGGCCATCCTCTACGAGATGCTCTCGGGCCACAGGGCGTTCCACGGCGACTCCGCGGCCGAGACGATGTCGGCGATCCTCCGGGAAGAACCGCCGGACCTCTCCGTCACGAACCAGACCGTCCCGCCGGGACTCGAGCGGATCATTCGGCACTGCATCGAGAAGAACCCCGAGCAGCGCTTCCAGTCCGCCCGCGATCTCGCCTTCGACCTCGGCGCGCTCTCCGGCGTATCGGCCACGGGCCGCCTGGCGGCGGTGACCGAGCCCGACCGGTCCGCCGCGAGAAAGCGTCTCCTCCCGATTGCCGCCGCCCTCGTCCTCGCCGCGGGGACGCTCGCCGCCGGTTATTTCCTGGGACTGCGAAAGGGCACGGCGCCGCCTCCGGCCTTCCGCCAATTGACGTTCCGGCGGGGCGCGATCTGGGGAGCGCGGCTCGGCGCCGACGGCAAGTCGATCCTCTACAGCGCCTCGTGGGATGGCAAGCCCACGGAAATCTACGTGAGTCATCCCGAGAGTCCGGAGTCCCGGGCCTTCGGCGTGGCCGCGACCGACGTGCTCGCGATCTCTCCCTCCGGTGAGCTCGCCGTGTTGGTCAACGCCGACTTCGACACGGCGTTCTCGCGGGCCGGAACGCTCGCCCGCGTCGGCGCGACCGGCGGCGCCCCGAGGGAGCTACTCGAGAAGGTGGAGTTCGCGGACTGGTCGCCCGACGGCCGGGAACTCGCCGTCGTCCGGCCGGTGAAAAGGCGCACCCGGCTGGAGTTCCCGGCCGGGAAGGTTCTCTACGAGACCGCCGGCTGGATCGGCAATCCCCGGTTCTCGCCGAAAGGCGACCGCATCGCTTTTCTCGACCATCCCGTCGTGAACGACGACGGCGGCTCCGTGGCGGTCGTGGATCTCTCCGGAAAAAAGACGACGATCTCGCCGGTCTACGCGAGCGCGGCCGGGCTCGCCTGGTCCCCCGACGGCGGCGAAGTCTGGTTCACTGCGGCCGAGGTCGGAGGCAACCGGGGCCTCCAGGCGGTCACTCTCTCCGGCCGCCGCCGGACCCTCGCCCGCGTGACCGGCCTGATGACGCTCCACGACGTGTCTCGCGACGGACGGGTCCTGCTCACCCAGGACCTGAACCGGATCGGCCTCATCGCCGGGTCCGGCGCCGCGGACGAGACCGACCTGACGTGGCTCGACTGGAGCCTCATCGCCGACCTCTCCTCCGACGGGCGGACCGTTCTCTTTTCCGAGCCCGGTGAGGGCGGAGGGCTGGGGTACTCCATCTATCTCCGCCGGGTCGGCGCCGCCGCGGCGGTCCGGCTCGGCGAAGGCTCCGGGCAGTCCATATCGCCGGACGGCAAGCAGATCCTCGCGATCGTCCACCCGACGGGGGAGCAGAGCCTGGTCTCGTACCCGACCGGGGCGGGAGAATCGAAGGTCATAAGCCCTGCGGGGTTTCAGGTCCGTTTCGCGGCCTGGATGCCGGATGGCCGCCGGATCGTGATGAACGCGGTCGAGCCCGGGCACGACGCCCGCTCTTACATGATCGACGCGGCCGGCGGAAAGCCGCGCGTCTTTCTCCCTGAAGGCTACAGGAGCGGCCCCGTTTCCACGGACGGAAAGCGCGTGGTGGCGCGCGGACCCGAAGGCCGCTTCTACGTCTATCCGGTCGATGGGGGCGATCCGGTACCGATCGCGGGGATCACGCAAGACGCGGACAGCGTTGTCGGCTGGGGGTCCGGCGATCGGAGCATTTACGTGCGGCGGGGATCCTCGACGCTGCTGCCGGCCAGGATCGTCCGAATCGACCTCGCCACCGGTCGAGAGGAGAAGTGGCGCGATCTCCTGCCGGCCGACGCCACCGGACTGAACGGCATCTTCGGGGTGAAGGTGACTCCCGACGGCGCACGGTACGCGTACAGCTACTACCGGAGTCTTTCCAGCCTCTACCTCGCCGAGGGGCTCAAATGATTTTGGATTTTGGATTTTGGATTTTGGATTGAGAGCGACGTGACGCTTTCGGCGGGGTCGAGGCTCGGGCCTTACGAGATCCTGTCTCCGCTCGGGGCCGGAGGCATGGGTGAGGTCTGGAAGGCGCGCGACACGCGGTTAAACCGCGAGGTCGCGATCAAAGTTCTTCCGGACAAGGTCGCGAGCGATCCGGAGGCGCTTGCCCGATTCGAACGCGAGGCAAAGGCGGTGGCGGCCCTCTCCCATCCCAACGTCCTCGGCCTCTTCGATCTCGGGAAGGACGGCGACACGGCCTACGCGGTCACGGAGCTTCTCGTCGGGCAGACGCTCCGCCAGCGCCTCGACGAGGGACCTCTCCCACAGCGCAAGGCGCTCGAGTACGCGTTGCAGGTCGCGCACGGCCTGGCCGCGGCGCACGAGAAGGGAATCGTCCACCGTGATTTGAAACCGGAGAACCTCTTCCTGACCTCCGACGGCCGGGTCAAGATCCTCGACTTCGGTCTGGCAAAGGTGACGGCTTCTGAGTCCGAGAACACGCGTTCGCCGACCGCCGTCGCGGCGACCGAGCCCGGCACGGTGATGGGAACCGTCGGCTACATGTCGCCCGAGCAGGTGCGGGGAAGGTCGGTCGACAAGCGGTCCGACATCTTCTCCCTGGGCGCCATTCTTTACGAGATGCTCTCCGGCGAAAGGGCCTTCCGCGGAGATTCCGCCGCCGAGACGATGGCGGCCATCGCGCAGAAGGACCCGCGGGAGCTTGCCGAGCCGACTGGCCGCTTCCCGATGGCCGTCGAGCGGATCCTGCGGCATTGCCTCGAGAAGCGCCCCGAGGACCGGTTCGACACGGCGAACGACCTGGCCTTTGCGATCGAGACCGCGATGGGCACTTCGAGCGGCCCGCGCACGACGGCGGTTCCGCAAGAACGAAAGCGATCGACGCTCCGCCCGCTGCTTGCAGCCGCCGCCGTCGCGGCGGCATTGGGCGCGGGGCTCCTGCTCGGCTCGCGGCTTCGGGCGCCGTCGCACCCCCAATTCCGGCGGATCACGTACCACCGAGGATACGTCGAGTCCGCCCGGTTCTCTCCGGACGGGCAGACTGTGGTCTTCGGGTCCACAAGGCGCGATGAGCCGCTCCGGATCTACTCGACGCGGCTCGACTCGGTCGAGTCGCGGGTGCTCGACCTGCCGCCCGGCGCTACCGTGCTCGGCATTTCCCGCACCGGCGAGATGGCGCTGCTCCTGCGCTGCACCCACCGCGGCTACTGGATTCGCACGGGAACGCTCGCGCGCGTCGCGCTGGGAGGCGGCGCTCCGCGGGAGATCCTCGAACACGTCACCGACGCCGACATCTCTCCCGACGGTAAGGACCTCGCGGTGGTTCGGGAAGTCGGCAAGCGCCAGCGGCTCGAGTTCCCGCTCGGAAAGGTCGTCTTCGAGACCGACGGCTGGGTCAGCCATCCGCGTATCTCTCGTGACGGGACGCGCCTCGCTTTCGTCGAGCATCCCAGGTACGGCAACGACGATGGCTTCGTCGCGATCGCGTCGCCGGAAGGAAAGGTCACGCGGCTGACCAGCGAGTGGCAGGGGGCGCAGGGCCTGGCGTGGTCGGGGGATGGAAAGGAGATCTGGTTTACAGGAGGAAACGAATCGGGGACCAACGGCTCCCGCTACCAGCTCTGGGCGGTCGCTCCGGGCGGAAAGCCGCGGCTCGTCTATGGGCCGCCGGTGGACATCTGGCTCCACGACATCTCCTCCACGGGAGCGGTCATCTTCGCGGGCGAGAACTCTCGGGGAGAGATCGGCGGGCTCCTCAAGGGCGACAAAAGGGAGCGCGATCTCTCGACCTGGAGCGACGAGTCGATTGCCGGGATCGCGGAGGACGGCTCGGCGTATGTCGGCATCGAACAGAGCGCTCCCGGGGCTGGGCTCGAGCCGTTCCTCTACTACCGGCGGGCGGACGAGGCCGCGCCCGTTCGGCTCGGCACCGGCACGGCCGCCGGCTTGTCCCCGGACGGGCGATGGGTCCTCAACAGAACCGAGTCCGAGCGCGGGGACGCCCGGCTGACGCTCCTTCCGACGGGGCCGGGAGAACCCCGGCCGGTTCCAATGGGAAAGGTCAGCCCCCGTGCGGTCTCTCAGGAATGGGCGGGGTGGTCGCAGGACGGCCACCTCCTCCTGTTTCCCGGGTCCGAACAAGGCCGGCCCGCACGGGCCTGGCTGCTCGATCTCGCCGGCGGCGGTCCGCCGCGCGCGGTCACGCCCGAGGGATGCAGCCTGGCGATCCTGTCCCCCGACGGGGGATCCGTCGCGACGGTCGACCCTGACGGAAAGATGCTCCTCTGTTCCGTTGCCGGCGGCCCGCCGAAGGAGGTCGCGGGTTCTCTTCCGGGCGAGATTCCGCTCGAATGGGAGTCCACCGGCAAGGCGCTCTTCCTCTGGGACCGGACCTGGCCGGCGCGCATCGCGCGCCTCGAGATCGAGACCGGGAAGAGAACGGCCTGGAAAGAGCTGGCGGCCGACCCTGTCGGCCTTCTCTACGGGAACGTGATTCTCGCCCGGGACGGTGAACACTACGTCTACCGACTCCGGCGCGTGCTTTCGGAGCTCAACGTCGCGGAGGGCTTAAAGTGAGGGCGTGACTCTAGCCGCAGGGAAGCGCCTGGGCCCCTACGAGATCGTGGCTTCTCTGGGCGCGGGAGGAATGGGCGAGGTGTATCGGGCGCGGGACCCGCGGCTGGGCCGCGAGGTCGCCATCAAGGTGCTGCCGGCGTCCTTCTCGGCCGACCCGGATCGCCTGCGCCGCTTCGAGCAGGAAGCTCGGGCGGCGGGGATGCTCAATCACCCCAACATCACCGCGGTCTACGACATCGGAATGAACGAAAGCGACGGTGCTCCCTACGTCGTCCAGGAGCTGCTCGAGGGCGAGACGCTCCGCAGCCGCCTCGCCGAGGGACCGCTCGCCGCACGCAAGGCCATCGACTACGCCCTCCAGATCGCGTACGGGTTGGCGGCCGCCCACGAGAAAAGGATCGTGCACCGGGACTTGAAGCCCGAGAACCTCTTCGTGACGAAAGACGGTCGAGTCAAGATTCTCGACTTCGGCCTGGCCAAGCTGACGCACGCGCAGGAAGGCTCGGCCGCGACATCTGAGCGGTCGCTCGACGCGACCGGAAGAGAGCAAGCGGCCGCGGGGCAACATCCCAAGGCGAGAGTCAACCTCACCGCCCTTTCCACGGTTGTGGGAAGCCCCAACCTGACGGAGCCCGGCGTCGTCCTCGGGACGCTGGGCTACATGTCCCCCGAGCAGGTGCGCGGAAAACCGGCGGACCACCGGGGTGACATCTTTTCTTTTGGCGCGATCCTCTACGAGATGCTCTCGGGCCAGAGAGCGTTCCACGGCGACTCCGTCGCCGACACGATGTCGGCGATCCTGATGAAGGAGCCGCCCGATCTGTCAGTGGCCAACCGCGACATCCCAGCCGGGCTCGAGCGGATCGTGCGCCACTGTCTCGAAAAGAATCCCGCGGAGCGCTTCTACTCGGCGCACGATCTCGCCTTCGACCTGGAGGCGCTCTCGGATGTCTCGGCGGCCGCCTCGGGGGCGCGGACCATCCGGTCGAAGTCCGCGAGGCGCCGACGCCTGGCACTCGGATTGGCGGGAGTCGTCGCGGCGGCGCTCCTCGTCCTCGTGGCCGCGCTCCTCTGGCGGACACGGGGCGGGAAGACCGGCGCGCCGAGCGCTCCGGCGCTCGACCGCAAGTCTGTCGCCGTGCTCCCGTTCCAGAACCTGAGCCCCGATCCCGAGAACGCCTTCTTCGCCGACGGGATGACCGAGGACATCCTGACCCAGCTCGCGAAGATCCGCGATCTGAAGGTCATCTCGCACACTTCCGTGATGCGCTACAAGGGGACTCAGAAACCGATCCAGACCATCGCCTCGGAGCTCGGCGTCGCCACGGTTCTCGAAGGGAGCGTGCGGCGAGCCGGCAATCGGGTCCGGATCGTGGGCCAGCTCATCGACGCCAGAAGCGACGAGCACCTCTGGGCCGAGACATACGATCGCGAGCTCAAGGACGTCTTCGCCATCCAGAGCGAAGTCGCCCAGCGGATTGCCGCCGCCCTCAAAGCCACTCTCTCTCCGGCGGAAAAGAAGCGGATCGAGCAAAGCCCGACACGGAACCTCGCCGCTTACGATCTGTATTTGAAGGGCCGGGAGCTCTACAACCTCTACCGCAAGGCCGACAACGAAGCCGCCATCGAGCTCTTCCTGAAGGCGCTGGAGTTGGACCCCGAATTCGCGCTCGCCTACGCGGGGCTGGGAGACGCCTACGCGCAACGGGCTCTGCGCTTCGGGTTCCCGCAATCCTGGCTGGACACGAGCCTGGAAGTAAGCCGAAAGGCGATTGCTCTCAATTCGGAGCTTGCCGAGGGATATAAAGCGCTCGGGCTCGCTAACCACATAAAGGGGAAATACCGGGAAGACTTGGACGCGACCAGGAGAGCCGCCGAGATCAACCCGAATTACGCGGCGGCCGTAAGCAACGTCGGCGCGGATCTCAGGAGCATGGGAAGGCTCGACGAGGCCCTCCCCTGGAGCCTCCGAGGATTGGAGCTCGACCCCACCAGCGCCGTCGGGTCCGCCATCATCGGCAGCATCTATGGGGCGCTGGGCGATGCGAGGCAGGCCGAGCGCTGGCTGAAGCGAAGTCTGGAGCTCCAGCCCGACCTCGCCCAGGGACACCATACCCTGATCGACCTATACCTTCACGAGCGCCGCGACGAAGAAGCCCTGCGGCAAGCCCGCAACGCGATGACCCTTCTTCCCAAGGATTCCCTGGTGCTATTCACCGCAGCCTTCTCGGAACTTGTGACCGGCAACTTGCCGCGCGCTCGGCAGCTCTTCGAGCAGGTTCTCCCGTCCTTCCGAGGGGTACGACAAGGAGTACGGAATGCCGGAGCGGGGGCCGAGACATATCTCGCGTATCTCCTCCTTCGAACCGGGCGGCGCGGCGAAGCCGAGGCGCTGCTCGAAGAGAGCCTCGCGACGGACCGCCGGGCCGGGGACGAAGGCAATCAGGACTGGAGCGTGCCGTACGACACGGCCTGCGTGCACGCCCTGCGAGGGGAGAAGGACGAGGCCTTCCGCTGGCTCGACAAGGCCGTCGAAGCCGGCTGGCGCGGCTGGCCCCTCGGCACGCGGAGCCCGCTCCTCGATTCGTTGCGAAGCGACCCGCGCTTCCAGCGGATCGAAGCCCGTCTTCAGGACCTGATCGCAGAGATGCGCCGGCGCGCTGGATTGAGCTGAGACAAGACTCGTGATTTGTGAATTGAGATGACGATCGCGATCGGCCGTCGTCTCGGTCCCTATGAAGTCCTCTCTCCGCTGGGCGCGGGCGGGATGGGAGAGGTGTACCGGGCGCGGGACGGCAAGCTCGATCGCGACGTCGCGTTGAAGGTCCTGCCGGAGGAGTTCTTCGAGGACCGGGATCGTGTGG
>Ga0209009_1000710_pt1 | contig 10710 bp, 14 predicted proteins | sample BlaSpr_A8_OM3_M2_FD_187979 | JGI IMG/M metagenome (GOLD analysis project Ga0209009, IMG submission 187979) | Forest soil microbial communities from Thunder Bay, Ontario, Canada - Black Spruce, Ontario site 2_A8_OM3_M2 (SPAdes) (version 2) | ecosystem: Environmental > Terrestrial > Soil > Boreal... | reverse complement strand
ACTGTTCGTCGTTGTGATGTTTTTCGTGCTCAGAGCGGTGCTGCAGCGCCAGGCCGTCGAGGACGGCGTCGCGCAATGAGCGGCGTCGTCGCCGCCGGGCGGACGCCGACCGGGCTCGTCGGCTCCGAACCCGCGACGCGCGCGGGCAAGCGTGACGTCTGGATCGTGTTCTGGATCGTGCCGGCCTTCTACACCGCGTTCGGGATCATCTTCGTCGCACTGACCAGGGTGATGCCGCCACCACGCCCGGACGTCACCACCGATCAGATGGCGCACTTCTTTCACGCGCACACCGCGACCATTCAGATCGGTTTCGGCGTCCTGATCCTCATCGTCGGCGGCGCCGGGGTGGCCAACGGGATCGTGCTGTACCACATGAAGCGCATGAGCGTAGGTTCGGTCCTGGCCTACGCATACATGGGTTCCCTTGCCATCGGGACGCTTCCGGGATGCCTGCTGGTGGGATTCTGCTTCCTGACCGCGGTCTACCGCCCCGACCGTGATCCACGGCTTCTCGCCCTCCTGTACGACCTCGGGCTGTTGTCCTACGTCGGCTCGCTGGGCTGCTTCACCACCGCTTGGTTCGCGCTTGCGATCGCGATTCTGTACGACAAGAACCAGATCTTCCCGAAATGGCTGGCATACATAACGATCTGGCAGATCGTCACCGAAATCATGGCCGTTCCGGTGTTCGTGTCGAAGGCGGGCCCGTTCGCGTGGAACGGGTCGATCGCGTTCTGGGAGGGCACCGTCATTTTCGGCGTCTGGCTGGTGTGCCTGATCGTCTGCCTGAAGAAGGCCAATGAATGTCAGCCCGCCGACGAGGCGCCTCTGCCATGACCAATACGGTGGCCGCCGCGGAGTCGGATTCCCGCATGGTTCACATGCCGGGCGACGGAGCCATGTGGGTGATGGTCATCGGGGACCTCTTCATCTTCGGTGCCTACTTCATCATCTTCATGGTGCACCGCGCGATGAGGCCCGGGGTGTTCCTGGCGTCGCAACAGCACCTGAACATCACCATTGGGGTCGTCAATACCCTTGTGCTGCTTGCCAGTTCGTGGTTCATCGCACGCAGTGTGCAGTGCACACGCGCCGGCGAGGGTGACCGTGCGCTGCGGCTGACGTATCTCGGTGGGCTGTGCGGGGTGTTGTTTATCGGAATCAAGGCCTACGAGTGGTCGGCCAAAATCGCTGAGGGCTATGCCCTGTCGGGCAACGAGTTCTTCATGTTCTACTACATGCTCACCGGCGTGCACGTCTTCCACGTCGGGCTCGGCCTGGTGATCCTGGGAGTGGTTGTCCGGGAGTTGCGCAACCCGCGCCGTCGCCGAGTGTCGATGGTCGAATCGGGGGCCACCTACTGGCACATGGTCGACCTTCTCTGGGTCGTCATCTTCGCACTGGTCTACGTGATGAGGTGAACCAGTGACCACGACCGCCGCACGGACGACCACCTACGTGTGGATCATCCTGTCCGCCATCACGATCGTCTCGTGGTGGTTGGCGCCGGCACACGGCCATGGCGCGCCTGCGGTGCCAAGCGTTCCGATCACCGTTGCCGTCATCCTGTTGGCGTTTATCAAGGGACGCATGATCATTCGGTACTTCATGGAGGTACGCACCGCCCCACGCTGGCTCAAGCTGACGACCGATGCCTGGCTGATTGGGCTGTGGGCCGGCGTGCTGGCGATCTATGTGATCTGAGCGAAAAGGTGGGTTCGGCGAGCGGACGAGGGCACCTGAGAAGTACCGATGGGCTACCGTTTCACTCGTGGAGGGTGTAGCGGAGCTGGTGGAAGTGCTGCCCGCCCACCGCTTCGACGAAGCCGCTCTCACGCAGTATCTGGCCGGTCGACTGCCGGGCTTCAACGGACCCCTGCAGATCCGCCAGTTCCAGGGCGGCCAGAGCAACCCGACGTTTCACCTGTCCACCGACGCCGGCGAGTACGTGCTCCGCAAGAAGCCGCCGGGCAAGCTCCTGCCCCGGGCGCACGAGGTGGAGCGCGAACACCGCGTCATGGCGGCGTTGGCCGACAGCGATGTGCCGGTACCGCGCATGCGGTTGCTGTGTCAGGACGAATCCGTCATCGGCACATCGTTTTTCGTCATGGACTACGTTCCTGGGCGAATCTTTGGAGACCCCGCCCTGCGCAGCTTCACGCCTGAGGACCGCGCCGCCATCTACGAGGACCTGGCACGCGTGCTTGCCGCGCTGCACCGCGTCGACTGGCGCGCGGCGGGCCTTGACGGGTTCGGCAGGCCAGAGGGCTACATGCAGCGCCAAGTGGCGTTGTGGACCAGGCAGTGGCAGGCCGCGCGGGCCGAGGACGTGCCGGAGATGGACATGCTGGCGCGGTGGCTGCTCGAGCACCTGCCCCCCGACGATGAGCCGGCGTGCATCGCCCACGGCGACTACCGACTGGGCAACGTGCTGATTCATCCCACCGAGCCTGCGGTGGTCGCGGTATTGGACTGGGAGCTGGCGACGATCGGTCACCCGCTGGCGGACCTGGGCTACACCTGCCTGACCTACCATCTGCCGGTCGACTTCAGCGGGACGAGCGGCGTGGCGGGCGAGGACCTGGCCGGCACCGGGATACCGGACGAGGACGCGTTCGTCGCGAGCTACTGCAGGCACGCCGGCCGCGAGCTGCCGGAGTCGCTGGACGTCTTCGTCGTCTTCTCGATGTTCCGGCTCGCCTCCATCGTCGCCGGCGTGTACCGACGCGGGCTGGACGGCAACGCAGCCGACTCGCGCGCCGGCACATCGGAATTCCGCGACCGCTACCGCGGCCTGGCACAGACGGCGTGGGCGTTGGCGATGAGGAGCCGATAACCGGCCACGCAGTCGGTGGGTGGCCGCGATTTTTGGCAGTAATGAATTGCTCGGCGTAATCCTGCCACGCTTGATCCACATCCTGCCAAGGCCGAACTAAACGGTCTGACGCGCCGGTTTGCACTGGCAGGAGGCAAGAACAATGAAGAACACAACATTCGCCGCGGCGTTGAAGTGGACCGGTTTTGCACGACAGCTGATCGTCGCCGCCGCGCTGGCCGGCGCAGTGATCGTGGCCATGCTCGTCGGCGCAGGAACAGCGACGGCGTGGGCCAATCCGACTCCCGGGGATCCGCACACCGGCCCCGATTACGTCTCAATCACCGGTGCGCGGGTTGGCGCTCCCAGCGAGCAAGAGGTCAGTAACTACGGCGGCAGCCACAAGCACTTGTTCGTCGAGCAGCAGCTGTACGGCCCGGGTGTGGTCGCGGTGCCGCAGGTCGACACCACCGTCCATCAGAGCCGGTAACTCGGCTGCAGCGCTAGCCAGCGCGGAAAGGACCCGGCACCTTGCCGGGTCCTTCGTCGGTCAAGCGGTGCGACGCGCCCGGCATCAGGTGTCGCAGAGGTTGGGACCCGCACGGCTCTGACGGTGCTGACGGTGCTGGCGGTGGCGGAGGGATTTGAACCCTCGGACGGGGGTTACCCGTCACACGCTTTCGAGGCGTGCTCCTTAGGCCGCTCGGACACGCCACCGCGGGGAAGTTTACCGGCCGCGCACCCGCTCATCCCAATCGCTGCCGCGCGAAGAACTCCTCCAGCGGCGCCGCGCACTGCGCTGCCAGTACACCTCCCCGCACCTCGGGCCGATGCGTCAGCCGCCGGTCGCGAACCACGTCCCACAGCGAACCGACCGCGCCCGTCTTCGGCTCCCACGCCCCGAACACCAACCGAGCCACCCGTGCCATCACCACCGCACCGGCGCACATCGTGCACGGCTCCACGGTCACCGCGAGCGTTGCCCCCTCCAGCCGCCAGCCGTCCCCCACAACCTGCGCGGCCGCGCGCAACGCCAGGATCTCGGCGTGCGCGGTGGGATCGCCCAACGCCTCCCGCGCGTTGACCGCCCGCGCCAGCTCGGCGCCGTCGGCGCCGAACACCGCTGCGCCCACCGGCACATCCCTCGGCCCGGCGGTGGCGGCCGCTTGCAGGGCAACGCGGATGAAGTGCTCGTCCGCCATCACCGATTGAGGAGCTCGAGCACCGCCGAGAACTCCTCCGGGAAGCCCATCCGCGCCGCGATCATGCCCAGCTGCTCGTCCGCGTAGAGGTCCGTGTCGGAAATGATCACCCCGAGCACACCCTCGGGCAGTCCGACGTCGGACAGCACGCCCAGATCGCCCTCCTCGAACGGCGCGTCGGGGTCGAGTTCGTCGTAGTCGATGTCGGCGTCGAGCTTTTCCAGCGCTTGGGCGGCGATGTCATAGTCGAGAGCGGCGGTGGCGTCCGACAAAAACAGGCGCGTCCCGGACGGCGCGGGACGCACAATGATGAAAAACTCGTCGTCGACATCCAGCAAACCGAATACGGCTCCGGCGCTACGTAATTCACGTAGCTCGGTCTCGGCGATGCCGAGGCTGGTCAACGCCTTCGAACGCATCGGCGCGCAGCGCCAATTGCCGTTTTCTCGAACCACCGCCACGGCGAAACCCTCCGGAGATTCCGGAGCCTGCTCTTTCGCCGGTCCACGTTGTGGTCCCATGGCCGCTTACGGTAGTCCCGACTATGCGCCTTGACCACTATCTGACCGTCGACGTGCATGGCGAATGTGCCAACCTTTTACACGTGACGAAGTCGCCGGTGTGCGTGCTGGGCCTCGGATTGATCGGGGGATCGGTGTTGCGCGCCGCGGCGAAGGCCGGCCGCGAGGTCTTCGGGTACAACCGGTCGTTGGAGGCCGTGCAGGGCGCGCGCTTCGACGGCTTCGATGCCACGCCCCGCCTCGACGAGGCCCTGAGCCTGGCCGCGGACCGCAATGCGTTGATAGTGCTCGCCGTGCCCGCGCCCGCGCTGTCGATCCTGCTTCCGTACCTCCGCGACATGGCACCCGGCAACCCGCTCACCGACGTCACCAGCGTCAAAGCCGCTGTACTCCAAGAGGTTCAGAACGTCGGACTGGAGGCCAACTTCGTCGGCGGCCACCCGATGGCGGGAACCGCGCACTCCGGCTGGTCGGCCGGCAACGCCAGCCTGTTCGTCGGTGCGCCGTGGGTGGTCAGCGTCGACGACCATGTCGACCCGCAGGTATGGACAGCAGTCACCGAACTCGCGCTTGACTGCGGTGCGATCGTGGTGCCTGCGCGGTCCGACGAACACGACGCCGCCGCCGCCGCCATTTCACACCTGCCGCACCTCGTCGCCGAGGCCGTCGCGATCACCGCCGGCGAGATCCCGCTGGCGTTCGCGCTGGCCGCGGGGTCGTTCCGCGACGTCACCCGCGTCGCGGCGACCATGCCGGAGCTGGTCCGGGCGATGTGCGAGGCCAACGCCGAGCACGTGCTGCCGGTGCTGGATCGCACGATCGAGTTGCTCACCGGCACCCGGACTTCGCTGGCCGAGCAGCAGTCGGTCGCCGACCTGGTTGACGGCGGCCACGCCGCGCGCACGCGCTACGACGGCTTTTCGCGCCACGAGATCGCCGGGATCGTCGTCGGCGACGAGGACTGGCGCCAACAGCTCGCAGCGGCGGGCAGAGCCGGCGGCGTGATCAGATCCGTTCCGCCAGTCCGGGATAGTCGAGGATGAAACCGTCCCCGTCGACCGTGACGGTGGTATCGGCAACCGGCGAGTGCAGCTTGATTCCATCGGGTCCGCTGCGGTAGGTGATCGCTGCCGGGTTCACCGCAAACTCCGGCAACGACACGTACACCACCGGGACGGTCACCGAGTCGATGCATTTGTATATGCCGGTGCGCCTGATCGGCAGCGCGTTGAAGAACGGGCTGAACACCACGTCGACGTCCAGAGCACCGTCGAAGGCGCCGCGCGACTGGCCCCGGTGGTCGGTGATCGACCACATGTTCTCCTCGTCGCGCGCTATGGACAGCTGGCGATCGCGTTCGGCCAGTGTCACGGTCACCGACAACCGCTTCGTGGCCCCGCTGTCGTCGGTGACCAGGTCGTAGGATGCACTGAACGCGGGATGCGAACCGGTCGCGCCCGCAACGATTCGGCCGATGGCCTTGATCCGCTTGCCGGACAACTGAACTCGTGCCGACTCCATCCGCGGAACATCGCGGGCGCGCCAGGTCAAGATCGCCGGCCAGGCGCTCGGTGTCGCTTCGGACGGGCTCTCGCTCACCCGTCTACCGTAAGCGACGGGTCGCCTCGCGCGTCGCCGGTCGGCGAAGTGCGTCGCATCTGTGACAGCGAAGCCTCGTCGTCGATCAACGGCTCCGGCATCCTCTGTAACCGACCGGTGCCCGGCACCGATGACCACACCGCCAGCGCCAAGAGCGCGTCGAGAATCAGCGCGAGCGCGGTGACCATCAACGCGCCGACCAACGCGATGTAGAACTGTCGCACCTTGATGCCGTCGATCAGATACCGCCCCAGCCCGCCGAGGCTCGCGTAGGCGGCGATGGTGGCCGTCGCGACGATTTGCAGCGTGGCGGTGCGCAGCCCGCCGAGAATCAGCGGAAGCGCGTTGGGCAGTTCGACACGCAAGAGCACCCGGGTCTGGTTCATCCCCATCGCGCGTGCGGCGTCCACCACGGTCGGGTCCACGTTCGCGATGCCGGCGTAGGTGCCGGCCAACAGCGGCGGAATGCCGAGCAGCATCAACGCCACGGTTGGCGGCAGCAGGCCCAGTCCCCACAACAGCACACCGAGCAGCAGCACGCCGAGTGTCGGCAGCGCCCGCAGCGCGTTCACGCCGGTGACCACGAGGAAGGTGCCGCGGCCGGTGTGCCCGACCACCATCCCGACCGGGATCGCGATCACCGCGGAAAACGCGACGGCCACGGCCGTGTATTGCAGGTGCTCGAGGGTGCGGGCCATGAGTCCGGCGCTGCCGCCCCAGTTGGCGGCGGTGAAGATGTACGACAGCGCCTGCTGGAGGAAGTTCATCGCGCGCCCGCCTTGCTCAAGCTGTTGGTCTTCGCGCGAGCGCTCATCGAGCTGTTGGTCTTCGCGCGAGCGCTCATCCACGGCGTCGCCAGCCGGCCAGCCGCCATGATCACCGTGTCGACGACAACGGCGAGCACGAAGATCGCGATGATCCCGGCGACGATCTGATTGCTCTTGTCCGCCTGATATCCCTCGGTAAACCAGGTGCCCAGGCCGCCGATGCCGATCACCGAACCCACCGACACCATCGAGATGTTGGTCACCGCGATCACGCGCAGGCTGGCGACGAGCACCGGAATCGACAATGGGAGGTCGACTTTCAGCATTCGGGTCAGCGGCCGGTAGCCGACCGCCGTGGCCGCGTCGCGGACCTGTCCCGGTACCGCGTCCAGTGCCTCGGGAACCGCACGCACCAACAACGCCGTCGTGTAGAGCGTCAGCGCGACGATCACGTTGGCCTCGTCGAGGATGCGTGTCGGGATGATCAGCGGCAGCACCACGAACAGCGCCAGCGACGGGATCGTGAAGATGATGCTCGAGGTCACGGTGGTGACCCGCCGCAGGATTGTGGTCCGCTGCACGAACGCCCCCAGCGGCACGGCGATCAGCAGCCCGAGCAGCATCGGAACCATCGACAGGCGCAGATGGATGATCGTCAACGCCCAGGCGTTGTCGAGGTGCGTGAACAGGTATTGCATGCGCTAACGGTTTCGCTGAACTGCGAGCGCCTCGAGCACGTCCTCGACCCGCACACCGCCGATCACCTTGCCGTCCGCGTCGACCGCGACCCCCACACCCGACGGTGACGACAGCGCGGCGTCCAGCGCGTGGCGCAGCGTGCCGTCGGGTCGCAACAGCGATCCGCCCGCGACCAGCCCGTGGGCATTGCGCCAGCCGAGCGGCGAGCCATCGGGTTTGGTCACAAGCTCCCACTCCCCGACCCGGCTGAGGTCGTGCAGCGGGAGGCCGGATGCGTGGAAGAACTGCAGCCCTCGATAACCCCGGTCGGCGCCGATGAACCCCGCGACGAAGTCGTTGGCCGGGTTGGCCAGCAGGCGCTGGGGTTCGTCGTACTGCTGCAGCACTCCGCCCGGCCCGAACACCGCGACCTTGTCGCCGAGCTTGACGGCCTCATCGATGTCGTGGGTGACGAACACGATCGTCTTGTGCAGTTCGTTCTGCAGCCGCAACATCTCCGCCTGCAGTTCTTCGCGAACCACCGGGTCGACGGCGCTGAACGGCTCGTCCATCAACAGGATCGGCGGGTCGGCGGCCAACGCACGGGCCACCCCGACCCGTTGCTGCTGGCCGCCGGACAGCTGGGACGGGTAGCGGCCCGCCAGCTTCGGATCGAGGCCCACCCGTTCCATCACCTCCACCGCGGCGCGCCGTGCGGACCGCCGCGACTGCCCGCGCAGCACCGGCACGGTTGCGACGTTGTCGATCACCCGCTGATGGGGCATCAAGCCGGCACTTTGGATCACGTACCCGATGCCCAGCCGCAGCTTGACCGGGTTGACCTTGGTGACGTCGGCGCCGTCGACGGTGAGCGTGCCCGAGGTGGGTTCGATCATCCGGTTGATCATCCGCATCGACGTCGTCTTCCCGCAGCCGGACGGGCCGACGAAGACGGCCAGCATGCCCGCGGGCACGTCGAGGGTCAGGCTGTCGACCGCGACGGTGCCGTCGGGGTACGTCTTCGTGACGCGCTGGAAGCTGATCATTTGGCTATCCGCTTGTCGAAACCGTGGTCGGCCACCCACTTTCGAGCGGCCTGGTCTGGATCGACGCCTGCGTTCCCGGACACCGCGGTATTGAGCGCGATCAGGTCTTCGGTGGTCAGCTTGGCCGAGACGGCGTCGAGCACCGTCTTGATCGGGTCGGACATCTTCTGCGAACTCACCACCGGGACGACGTTGGCCGCCAGGAAGTTATTCTTCGGGTCTTCCAGCGCCACCAGGTCGTTCTGCGGGATCGCAGGCGAGGTACTGAAGATGTCGGCGGCCGTGACGGTTCCGTCCATGAGCGCTCGCACCGTCGCCGGACCGCCGCCGTCGCTGATCGCCACGAAGTTCTTCGGGCTGATGTCGAGGCCGTAGTTCTTCTTGAGTCCGGGCAAGCCCTCGGTCCGGTTCAGGAACTCCGAGGGCGCGCCGAATTTCACCTCGGCCGAATGTGCCGCGAGGTCACCGATCGTCTTGAGGTTCCACTTCGTGGCGGTCGCGCGGGTGACGGCCACGGTGTCGGTATCGGCTGCCGGTGACGGGGTGAGTATCGACAGGTCACCCGGCAGCACGCGCAGCAGCGCCAGCAGGACGGCGTCGGGGCTGGTGGCGGTGGTCTTGGGATCGAAGTATTGCAGCAGGTTTCCGGTGTAGTCGGGTATCAGGTCGATCGAATGATCCTTCACCGCAGGGATGTACGTCTCGCGGCTACCGATGCCGAACTGGCGCCTTATCGTGAAGCCGTTGGCTTCCAAGGCTTGCGCGTAGATCTCGGCGATGATCTTCGACTCGGGAAAATCGGCGGATCCGACAACGATTGACTTCAGGTCCGCCGACGCCGGACCGCCGCCAAGCGGATTCGAGCTTCCACACCCGGCCAGCAGAACAGCCAGAACGACCGCGACCGCCCACCTGGGCCTGCGTGTTCGCATCCGCATTCCTCTCGGCCGGGCTCGGTTGACCCTAACGCGCCGCGTGCTTGATTCTGACCGCGAACAGGCAAAGATGAAGAGATGAGCAGCGATCCGCGGGAGCCGCCCGAGCCCACACCCATCGACGGGCCGGAGCACACCCCTGCCGACAGCCAAGGCTCAACGGCGGCGACCGGCGGGCCTGAGTCGCCGGTCGCGTTCACCAGGACCGCGGCGGCATGGTGGGCACTGGTCGGCGGCTCGCTGACCCTGATCGTGCTGTTGATCTTCATCACCCAGAACCTTGATGGGACAACCATCCACTTCTTGGCCTGGCAGTGGAGCACCCCGGTCGGGGTCGCGTTCCTGGTCGCCGCGATCTCCGGATCGTTGATCACGGTGATGACGGGCACGGCCCGGATGATGCAGCTTCGACGCGCGGCGAAGAAGCACATGCGAACTCACCACCCGTAGCCGATAACCGCCTGCCGGTGCGGGCGCTCATTGGTCCGCCGCGCTGATCGTCTTCAGCCCGAGCGCGATCAGTGGAGCGATGACCTCGCCCACCCGGTCGGACCCGTCGCCACCGCCGGCCATCCGCAGGCGAAAGTCGATGCCTGCGGCGATGATCGCGATCTTGAAGTAGGCCAGCGACATGTAGAACGGCCAATGCGCGAGCGGGCGACCCGAAATCGTCGAATAGCGGTGGGCCAACTCGTCGGGCGGCGGAATCAGCGGAGACGTCCACGCGCTTTGCAGGTTCAGGATGAGATCCATTGCGGGGTTCCGGTATGCGCACATCAGCGCCGCATCGCTGACCGGGTCGCCAAGCGTCGAAAGCTCCCAGTCCACCACCGCGCGAACGACCGCCGCGTCGTGTGAGTCGAGGATCGTGTTGTCGATGCGGTAGTCCCCGTGCACGATGGACGAGTCGCTCTGCGGCGGAACCGCTTCCGCCAGAGCAGAATGCAGCCGATGCACGTCGGCGTCGCGGTCATCATCATCCAGCCGGACGTGCTGCCACTGGCCGGCCCACCGGCGGACCTGTCGTTGCAAATAACCGTCGGGCCTGCCGAAGTCGGCCAGGCCCACCGACGCCGGATCGACGGCGTGCAGATTCGCCAGCACGCGGATCAGCTCGTCGACGCACCGGTCGATCTCGGTGCGG
>Ga0209009_1000709_pt1 | contig 10721 bp, 6 predicted proteins | sample BlaSpr_A8_OM3_M2_FD_187979 | JGI IMG/M metagenome (GOLD analysis project Ga0209009, IMG submission 187979) | Forest soil microbial communities from Thunder Bay, Ontario, Canada - Black Spruce, Ontario site 2_A8_OM3_M2 (SPAdes) (version 2) | ecosystem: Environmental > Terrestrial > Soil > Boreal... | reverse complement strand
GGTTCGAGTTGATCACTACGGGACGCGCGGCGCACGCCGGCGTGAATCCGCAGGATGGCGTCAACGCGGTGCACGAGCTGGCGCTGCAGGTCGCGCGCATCGTGAGATTCAACGATCCGGGGCGCGGGATCAGCGTGAACGCGGACATTATTTCGGGCGGAACGCGGTCGAACGTGATCGCCGCAAGCGCCCGCGCCCTGATCGACGCGCGCGCCACGCGGCTGGCGGACATGCTGCGCCTGGTGAAGAAAATGCGCGCGCTGCGTCCCGTGCTTCCCGGCGCGAGGCTCGAAGTGCGCGGCGGGCTTGATCGCCCGCCCATGGAGCGGCGCATCTCGGCGGCGTTGTTCAAGCGCGCGCAGGCGCTGGCGAGCGAGATGGGTTTCGATGTAGAGGACTCGCTTACGGGCGGCGGGTCGGACGGTAACCTCACCGCCGCGGTGGGCACGCCCACGCTCGACGGACTGGGTGCCGTCGGCGCGGGCGCGCACACGCCGGGCGAATACGTCACCACGCGCTACCTTCCGCAGCGCGCCGCGCTTCTGGCCGCTCTGCTCGCGACGATGTAGCAACGAGCGATCGGCCGGCAAACTTCCCCACCCCGAGCAGGGTTTCACTCCTCACATTCTCCTTGCATTCGAGAAGTACTTTGTAATAGAAAGTACAGCGCACAAGGAGATGCGATGAGCCTCCAACCTAGCCCACGCCCAGACGGAGACGCCGGCGAGTCGGCGGACTGGTGCGAGTATTTCCGCAGCAATAGTTGTGCAGCTTCTGATTTTCCGTGGGACGACGCTTACCCGCTGACTCCCGGCGAGCGCAGCGCGATTGAGAAGTCGATCCAGCAATTTCAATTGGGGGAGGGGTCGGACGGCAAGCGACTGCTGGGCCGCGGCAAGGCGTTCGCGCGCGCGGTGGGCGACGCTGGATTCTTGACGGCGTTAGAGCATCTTGTCCGCGAAGAACAGCGGCATAGCGGGCATCTCGGCCGCTTTATGGAGCGGCAGGGAATTCCCATCGTCGCGCACCACTGGGTGGATACGGTCTTCCGCCGCCTGCGCGGGCTGGCGGGGCTGGAACTTTCGCTGACCGTCCTGGTGACAGCGGAACTGATTGCGGTTCCCTACTATCGGGCCCTGCGCGAGGCGACACGCCGTGGCATCAGTCGGGACCAGCTGATGAACGTCGCCCTGGTGGCCGCCGTCCTCGGTATCGTCGGCGGGCGCCTCTACTACGTCGTTCAAAACAACCCGAGCTTCTACTGGCACCACCCGACCGAGATCATCGCGGTGTGGCAGGGCGGGATGGCCTTCTTCGGGGCGATGGCCGGCGGCGCGGTGGCGGTGGCGATCTCCTCCTGGCGCTGGCACATCCCCTTCTGGAACCTGCTGGACGTCGGGGCGATCGGGATGACGATCGGTCAGGCGTTTGGCCGTGTCGGCAACATCATCAACGGCGACATCGTCGGCTACAAAACCAACGGCTGGGGGTTCGAATACACCAACCCCAACACCTTCGGGCCGCCCAACGTCCCAGTCCAGCCGGCCAGCCTGTACGAGCTCCTAATCAGCCTGGCGCTGTTCGTCCTGCTATGGAATCTGCGCACCCGGATCCATCCCGCCGGCATGCTGGCCATGATCTACATCGTCCTCTACTCGGTCAGCCAGTTCTTCATCTTCTTTCTCCGGGACAACATCGTCATCCTCGGCGGCCTCAAGCAGGCGCAAGTGACGTCGCTCGTTGTGATCGCACTTACGCTCCCGGTGATCGCCTACTTGCTGCGCACCGAACGCCAGGCGGACCATCCGGACGTGCAGCCAACGGAGGCCCGACCCACTGCGGAGGAGGTCCCGGGCTAGGCGGCGCGCTTGCGGCGCTCGCCGCGCTTCAGCAAGAGTTCCAGGAAGCGCTCGGGCTGGAATTCCGCTTTCTCCACGATCGACTCGACTTTGCCCTCGAGCCGCTGCCGGTCCTCGGGCGTCAGGGTTTTTGCCGTATGGACCAGGATCGGCACCCGGCTCATGTCCTTGTCGCGCCGCAGCGCAGCGATCACTTCGAAGCCATCGACCCCCGGCATCACGAGGTCGAGAATGACCAGGTCAGGCTTGTTGCGGAGCGCCTGCTCGATCCCCGCCCGGGCGTTATCGACCGAGCTGACCCGAACGTTGTAGGGCTTGAGGACGGCTTTGACGAGGCTGACCGCCTGGGCATCGTCGTCGATCACCAGCAGGTTGGCGGGCATCTTTTTGGCCACCTTGCCATCCGCCATCAAGTCGAAGCGCACCATGAGTTGAACCAGCTGCTGGCGATCAACCGGCTTCACCAGGACCTCGCAATCCGCGATCGTCACCGCCGGCGCGTCGGGCGCCACGAGCAGCACGAGCGGGATGTCTCGGGTTCGCGGATCCTTGCGCAGCTCGCGGACCAGGGCAGGCGCCCCACTGGGCGGGAGCTGTCCGTCGATCAGGATGGCGAGCGGCTGGAGGTGCGACGCCTTCTCCAGAGCGCGCGGACCGTTTTCGACATAAATAACCTCGTAGCCGGCGCGCTTGAGGAACGGCTCGATCCGCTGACGTGACCCGGCGTCGTGGTCCGCCACCAGGATGTCGGGTGGCCGGCGTTCGCTGGCGACCACCGGGGCGGCGTCCGTGCCAGAAGCGTGGGTGCCTGTCAACGCGCGAATCGTCTCGGTCAGCTTGAGGGCACTGTCGTGCAAATACTTGAGGTACTCACGCCGCTCCTCGATGGCGAGCGGATGCGCCCGCTCGTCGAGCAGGACGCTCGAGAAGCCGACCAGCGCGTTGAGCCGCGAGTTGATGAGGTGGCTTTGCTCAGCGCTGGGCGCCCCCGACGACGACGCGGCCTGCGGCAGGCCGACCACACGCCGCTCCCGCTCCTGGCTGTCCTGGAGCAGCTTGCGCACCTGTTCCATTTCTTCGTTCTGGGCGTGGATCTCGGCCGCCAGCGCGGTCCGGCGGGTGACCCAATCGGTCGCCAGCTTGTTCGACTGCTCGGTGAGCTCGGCGTGGCGCTCGACGAGCGACTGGTACTCGGCCCGCTGCGCTATCAGCTCCTGGTCGACCTCGGCCAGGCGCTCCTTCACGCGGGTCTGCTCGGCCATGAGTTGCTCGCGGTCGAGGCCCCACTGGATCTGGTCGGTCTGGAGGGTATCCCGATCTTTGGTCACGACACCCAGCTGCTCGCGCAACCGGGTCATATCCGCGGTGGCACCAGCGAGCTCGGCCTGGCGCCTCGTGCCCTCCTGCTCCGCCGCGGTCAGCCGATCCCGCACGCCGCCAAGCTCTCGCTCGGCGGCCCCCACCGCTTGGCGAGCCTGGTCACGATCGGTGGTGACCTGATCGCGCTCCTGTTCGACACGATGGACGGTCTTGCGAACGTCCGCCAGGGCCGCGTTGAGGGACTCGACCTGTGCGCGCAGTTTCTCCGCCTCAGCACTGATGGCCTGGCGTTCGCCGGCCCAGCGGCGGGCCGCCTCCTCGTGGCCGGCTAGTTCGGCCGATAGCGACTCGGCGAGCGATTCGACGCGCGCCAGGAACTGCCGACCGTGGTCGACGGTTTCGCCGAGCGCGCTGGACAGGTTCGGCGAGTCCGGCACGCCCCTATAACGGCGGGTGGCGGCGGGGCTGGCACCTCGGCGATTTTTGCCCCCCGGGGCGCGGGTTGGGGGCCTAGCCGGAGGTGACCTCGGTCACGATCAAGGGACCCCGGCCTGACGGCTGGCCGGGTGGCTGAGGCTGCTCCGGCGGCGCGTCCTGGGCCAGGATCTCGTTGCAGAGGGCGACGCACAGGTTGCAGATATAGACGTCCTTGGGGCCGGCCACCAGCCGCACCTCACCCTGGGCCTTGCCACAAAACGAGCAACGGCGGACCGGCCGATCCACAGGCCGAATTATCTCAGAGCATCTCCTTGATCGCGACGGCCACCGTCCGGGTAATCCCCTTCACCGCCATCAACTCCTCGACGGTCGCGCTGCGGATGTTGTCGATGCTGCCGAACTGGCGCATCAGCGCCCGCCGCCGCACCGGTCCCAACCCGGTGATGCCGTCCAGCACCGAGACAAAGGCATCCTTCTTGCGGACCACCCGGTGAAACGTAATGGCGAAGCGATGCGCCTCATCGCGGACGCGCTGTACGAGGAAGAGCGCCTCGGAGTCGATCGGCAGACGGATCGGCTCGCTCTGGCCGGGTTGGAATAGCTCCTCCTGCTCCTTGGCCAGGCCGAAGGTCGACACCGAGGCGAGCCCCATGGCCTCCAGCACCTCGCGGGCGGCCGACAGCTGGCCCTTGCCGCCGTCGATCAGGACGAGGTCGGGCAGGCGGCTGAAACTGGGCTCCTCGGGGATCCCTTCCTCGGATCGCGCGTGCCGGCTGAAGCGCCGCCGGAGCACCTCCTGCAGCATCGCGAAGTCGTTTGCGCCCTGGACGGTCTTGATCCGGAAATGGCGGTAGTGGGCCGGTTTGGGGCGGCCGTCCTCGAAGACCACCATCGACCCAACCGGATACTTGCCCTGGATGTTCGAAATGTCGTAGCACTCGATGCGAACCGGGAGGCTCGGAAGCGCAAGCCGGCTTTGGAGATCATTGAGCAGGGAGGCGGTGCGGTCGGCATCGTAGTCCAGCTTGATGCGCAGCTGGCGCATCGTCTCCTGCGCGTTGGCGGCGGCCTGCAGCAGCAGTTCTCGCTGCTTGCCTCGCTGCGGAACCCGCACGGTGACGTTGCTCCCGCGGCGCTCCGTCAGCCACTGCTCGATCAACTCCCGGTCGGGAAGCGCCGCCGGGACGAAGACTTCTTTCGGGATGTGGGTCGCATTCACGTAGTACTGACTGACAAAGGCGTTCAGGATGTCGGCATCGGTCTGGTCCTTGTCGAGCCCAACGAGATCGAAGTTCTCGGAACCGGAGAGTCTCCCCTCGCGCACGCTGAACACCCGGACCGATCCCTGGCCGTCCGCCCGCGCCAGCCCGAAGAGATCCTGGTCGTAGCGGCCCATCGCCAGCACCTTCTGGCGCTCCGCCATCCGCTCCATCGCGTCGAGGCGGTCCCGGTAGCGGGCGGCGGCCTCGTACTCCAGCTTGTCGGCGGCCGCCTGCATCTGCTCCTTGAGTCGCTTCGCGACGTGATCAGAGCGCCCATCGAGGAAACTCGCCACCTGGTTGAGCTGCTCGTGGTAATCCTCGCGGTTGATGAAGCCTGCGCACGGCGCCGAGCAGAGATTCAGATGAAAGTAAAAGCAGGGGCGTCCGAGGGCGAACTCCGAGTCTTTGCAGCTTCGGTAGGGGATGACACGCCGGACGGTTTTGAGCGTCGTCCGCAGCGCGATCGCGTGCGTGTACGGCCCCCAGTACCGTGCACCGTCGGCCCCGGGGCGTCGCACCAGGGTGATGCGCGGGAAGTCTTCGCTGAACGGCAGCTTGATATAGAGGTAGTTCTTGTCGTCGCGCAGCCGGATGTTGAAGCGCGGACGGTGGCGCTTGATCATGGTCTGCTCGAGCACCAGCGCCTCTTTCTCGGTCGCCGTGGTGATCACTTCGAACTCGTAGACCCGCTCGACCATGGCGGCAATGTGCTCGGGCAGGACGCTGGAGGCCTGGAAATAGTTCGGCACCCGGTTGCGCAGGCTGAGTGCCTTGCCGGCGTAGATCACCCGGCCCTGGGCATCGCGCATCAGGTAGACGCCGGGCGTCTCCGGCAGCGCCTTGAGTCGTTCTCGAAGATATTCCGGCCGCTCCGTGATCGGAGCCACCTTCTGGGTCGCGGTCGCCACGTCCTTAGGCTATCGCGAGCTCCGGGTCGAGGACACGCTTGAGGTACTGGCCGGTGTAGGACCGCTGGTTGCGGACGATCTCCTCCGGCGTACCGGCGGCGACCACTTCGCCACCCTTGTCCCCGCCTTCCGGCCCGAGGTCGATGATGTGATCGGCAGTCTTGAGCACATCGAGGTTGTGCTCGATAACGACCACCGTGTTGCCGGCATCGACGAGGCGATGGAGAACGTTGAGCAGCCGCTCGATGTCGGCGAAGTGCAGGCCGGTGGTCGGCTCGTCGAGGATATAGAAGGTCTTCCCGGTGTCACGCCGGCTGAGCTCTTCCGTCAGCTTGACGCGCTGCGCCTCGCCGCCGGACAGCTGCGTTGCTGGTTGCCCCAGGCGGATATACCCGAGCCCCACCTCGCACAGGGTCTGCAGCTTGCGCTTGATCTTCGGGATGCGGTCGAAGAACTCGGTCGCCTCCTCGACGCTCATTTCGAGCACGTCGGCGATCGTCTTGCCGCGGTAGGTGACCTCGAGGGCCTCCTGGTTGTAGCGCTTGCCCTTGCAGACCTCGCAGGGCACGTAGACGTCTGGCAGGAAGTGCATCTCGATCTTGATGATGCCGTCGCCCTCGCAGTTCTCGCAGCGCCCGCCCTTGACGTTGAAGCTGAACCGCCCCGGTTTGTAGCCGCGCACCCGCGCCTCCGGCATCTCGGAGAACAGCTCGCGGATATACGTGAATACACCCGTGTAGGTCGCCGGGTTCGAGCGCGGCGTCCGGCCGATCGGGGACTGGTCGACGTTGATCACCTTGTCGATGAAGCCGAGGCCGGAGACCTCGCGGGCGGCACCCGGGCGGTCCTTCGCGCGGTAGAAGTGCTGCGCCAGCCGGCGATACAGAATGTCGCTCACCAGCGTGCTCTTGCCCGAGCCGCTGACGCCCGAGACGCAAATCAATTTGCCCAGCGGGAAGTACACGTCGATGTTCTTCAGGTTGTTCTCAGTCGCGCCGCGGACGACGAGCATCTGCCCGTTGCCCTTGCGGCGCCGCGTCGGCAATGGGATCGATCGCTCGCCGCGCAGGAACCCGCCCGTGATCGACTCCGGTGATTTCAGGATGTCATCGAAGGTGCCCGTAGCCACGATCCTCCCCCCGTGCTCGCCGGCGCCCGGCCCGATATCGACGATGAAGTCCGCCGTCCGCATCGTCTCTTCGTCGTGCTCGATGACGACGACCGTGTTGCCGATGTCTCGCAGTGTCAGCAGCGTGCTGATCAGCTTTCGATTGTCGCGCTGGTGCAGGCCGATCGACGGCTCATCCAGGATGTAGAGCACGCCCATCAGCTTGGAACCGATCTGCGTGGCGAGCCGGATGCGCTGCGCCTCGCCGCCAGAGAGCGAGTCGGCTGCGCGTGCCAGGCTCAGGTAGTCGAGCCCGACGTCCACGAGGAACTGCAGCCGCTCGCGGATCTCCTTGAGGATAGCGCGGGCGATCAGGAGCTCACGCTCCGAGAGCTGAAGCTTGGCAAACCAGTTCTGGGCGGCCGTGATCGAGAGGTCGCAGACGTCCATGATCGAGCGATTGGCCACCGTCACGGCCAGGAATTCCGGCTTGAGCCGCTTCCCCTTGCAGACGGGGCAGGGCCGCGGCGTCATCAGCCGCTCGATCTCCGCGCGGATGAACTCGGATTCGGTCTCCCTGTGACGCCGCTCGAGGTTGGGAATGATGCCCTCGTACGAGGTCTCGTACCAGCGCCGCTGTCCCTCGCTCGTCTGGTACTTGACCCGGAGTGGATCGCCGTCGTTGCCGTAGAGGATGATCTGCCGCTCTTTGACGGTGAGCTTTCCGAACGGCTTGTCCATGGGGATCTTGTAGCGGCGGGCGACCGCCTCGACCAGGTCGTTGTAGAAGTACGACGAGCGGCCCAGGCTGCGGATCGCACCCTCGCTCAATGGCCGGTTCTTGTCCGGGATGACAAGGTCGGGATCGATCTCGAGCTTGCTGCCGAGCCCGGTGCACGCCGGGCAGGCGCCGTGCGGGTTGTTGAACGAAAAGTTGCGCGGCGCGGGCTCTTCCATCGAGAAGCCGTCGTAAGGACAGGCGAAATTCTGGCTGAAGAGCAACTCCTGCCCCTTGCCATCCGTCGGCACGACCAGCACCAGGCCCGACGCCATCTTGGCCGCGGTCTCGACGGATTCCCTCAGCCGGCTGATGCCCTGCTTGTCGATGACCAGCCGGTCGACCACGATCTCGAGGTTGTGCTTCTTGTTCTTGTCGAGCGTGATCCGCTCGGTCAGCTCATACAGATTGCCGTCGACGCGGGCCCGGACGAAACCGGACTTGCGCGCTTCGGACAGGACGTCGTGGTGCTCGCCTTTGCGGTCCCGGACGACCGGCGCCAGGATCATCACCCGGCTCCCTTCGGGCAGCTCCATCACTTTGTCGGCGATCTGCTCCGTCGTCTGGCGGGTGATCTCGTGGCCACTGATCGGGCAATGCGGGTGGCCGATGCGAGCCCACATCAGTCGCATGTAGTCATAGATCTCGGTGACGGTGCCGACCGTCGACCGCGGGTTATGGCTGGTCCCCTTCTGGTCGATCGAAATGGCCGGCGATAGGCCATCGATCTGGTCGACGTCCGGCTTGTCCATCTGCCCGAGGAACTGGCGGGCATACGACGAGAGGGACTCGACATAGCGACGCTGTCCTTCCGCATAAATGGTGTCGAAGGCCAGTGAAGACTTTCCCGACCCCGAAAGCCCCGTGAAGACGACGAGCTTGTCCCGGGGGATCGTCAGGTCGATATCTTTCAAGTTGTGCTCGCGTGCGCCCCGAATGACGATCTCGGTATGTTGCGCAACTCCCTTTTTTGACTTACCCACGGACTTTCGCCCTCATGCGACTTGTCTTCGGCTTGTGCCATTGGCCCGACTCGGCGGCGGCGGCCGGCGGCAGCGAATCACGATATTCCATGGCATCTCGGCGCAACGCCACCAGCCGATCGCGCAGCTCGGCGGCGCGTTCGAACTGCAGGTCGCGGGCCGCCTTCTTCATTTGACGCTCGAGATCTTTGATCAGGCGCTCGATCTCGTCCGGAGGCAAGCCGGACGCCAGCGTAGCGATCGTGTCCTCGATGGCTTTCGATTGCTGTCGCTCGAGGTTGTAGACCGCCTTGATGATGGTGGCGGGGGTGATGCCGTGCTCCTCGTTGTAGGCGATCTGGATATTGCGGCGCCGCTCCGTCTCGTCCATGGCTCGTTGCATCGAGCCGCTGACGCCATCCGCGTACAGGATGACGTGCCCTTCGACGTTGCGCGCCGCCCGTCCAATCGTCTGGATCAGGGAGCGCGCGTCGCGCATGTAGCTCTCTTTGTCGGCATCGAGGATCGCGATCAACGCGACTTCCGGCAGGTCGAGACCTTCCCGGAGCAAGTTGATGCCGACGAGCACGTCGTAGACGCCCAGCCGCAAGTCGCGCAGAATCTCGACCCGCTCGAGCGTATCGACGTCGGAGTGCAGGTAGTTCACCTTGATGCCCATCTCACGCAGGTAATCCGTCATGTCTTCGGCCATCTTCTTCGTCAGCACGGTGATCAGCGTTCGCTGCTTCTTATCGACGCGCTTATGGATCTCGCCCAGCAGGTCGTCGATCTGGCCGGTGGTCGGGCGCACCTCGACCGTTGGGTCGACGAGGCCTGTGGGCCGGATGACGACCTCGATCGTCTGCTGCGAGCGCTCTTCTTCGTACGGACCGGGGGTGGCGGAGACGTAGACCACCTGTTGTACCTTGCGTTCCCATTCCGCAAACGTCAGCGGCCGGTTGTCGAGCGCCGACGGCAGCCGGAAGCCGTAGTCGACCAGGGGGATCTTGCGCGACCGGTCGCCGCCGTACATGCCACCGATTTGCGGGACCCCGACATGCGACTCGTCGACCACGATCAGCGTGTCCTTGGGAAGAAAGTCCATCAGGGTGTACGGCTCCTGGCCGGGACGCCGGCCGGTGAGGTGGCGGGAGTAATTCTCGATCCCGGCACAGCTGCCGGTCTCCCGCATCATCTCCAGGTCGAACATGGTTCGCTGCCGAAGCCGCTGGGCCTCCAGCAGCTTACCCTGGCTCTCGAACCAGGCAACCCGCTCCTCGAGTTCGTCGCTGATGGCGTCGAGCGCCCGCAGCAATTTCTCCCGCGGCGTCACGTAGTGGGTCGCCGGGAAGACCTGGAACGCCTCGACCTCGCCGATGATCTCGCCCGTCAGCGGGTCGAGCTGGACGATCCGCTCCACCTCATCGCCGTTGAACTGGATCCGGGTCGCGATCTGGTCGTACGAGGGCTGAACGTCAACGGTGTCGCCGCGAACCCGAAAGCGCGACCGACCGAAGTCCACGTCGTTGCGTTGGTACTGGAGGTTGGTCAGCTTGCGAAGGAAAATATCGCGGCGAAAGCCCTCGCCCGCATGGATCTCGACCGACTCGCCGAGGTAATCTTCGGGCGACCCGACGCCGTAGATGCACGAGACACTCGCCACCACGATGACGTCGGGCCGGGTCAGCAGCGCCCGGGTGGCGGACTGGCGCAGCCGGTCGATCTCGTCGTTTCTCGACGAGTCTTTCTCGATGTAGGTATCGCTCCGGGGGATGTAGGCCTCAGGCTGGTAGTAGTCGTAGTAGCTGACGAAGTACTCGACGGCGTTCTGCGGGAAGAACGCCCGGAACTCGCTACAGAGCTGGGCGGCCAGCGTCTTGTTCGGCGACATGACAAGCGTCGGCCGCTGGATCTCCTGGATCATCTGGGCGACGACCATCGTCTTGCCGGAGCCGGTCACCCCCTGCAGGACCTGGTGTTTTTGGCCCTTATCGACCCCTTCGGCGAGCTTCCTGATTGCCTCCGGCTGGCCGCCCGCCGGGGAAAAGCCAGCCGTAAACGAGAACTTTGGCACGTCTTAATTGTA
>Ga0209009_1000708_pt1 | contig 10728 bp, 7 predicted proteins | sample BlaSpr_A8_OM3_M2_FD_187979 | JGI IMG/M metagenome (GOLD analysis project Ga0209009, IMG submission 187979) | Forest soil microbial communities from Thunder Bay, Ontario, Canada - Black Spruce, Ontario site 2_A8_OM3_M2 (SPAdes) (version 2) | ecosystem: Environmental > Terrestrial > Soil > Boreal... | reverse complement strand
CGCCGCGGGAGCGGAGCGATTGCGCGGGATCAGGAGAGCGGTCGAGGCCGCATCCGGCCGAGCCGCTCACCGGTGCGCCGAAGGCGCAGATCCTGCGCCATCGCGTAGCGACGTTACCGGCAGCGGGCAAGTACGCCGGCCGTAATCTCGAGGCTCGTCGGAGGGTTCTCGGAGAGGCCGAGCGCGTGCAGCGCCTCGTGCAGGATGAGCGCCGCGCCGAGCCGCGGGTTCAGGCGGTGCGCGGCGGCGAAGCGCGCGCCGCAGAGATAGACGATGCGGCTGCCGCGCTTCGTCGCGGCGAGGACTCCCGCCCGACAGAGCGAGAGATGCTCTCCGTTGGCGTACCGCAGCGAGCTCAGGAACCCGCGGCCCGAGACTCCCAGGGCTTCCAGCCCGGCCGAGAGCGGCGCTCCCGAAGGGTCGTGGAAGTCGGAGAAGATCGCCTCGCAGCGCGGATTCCCGAGCCGCCTCTCGGCCGCGGCGATCGCATCGGCGGCGGCGGCGGCGAGGAAGGGATCCACGGGGCTCAAGAACCAGGCTGCGGTCTGCTCCGGCAGCGCGGCGCGCCCCGTCGCGAGAGTCAGCAGCGCGAAGGCGAGAAGGACGCGGCCCGAAGAGTGCGGCGGGAAGCTCCGGCGCTGCTTGCCCATGTTCGCGGGTACGCGGCGGTTGCGCGAGCGGTCGCCCGGTCATCCCGCGGGAGCGACGTGTCGTCACATTCGAAAATTTCTTGCGAGGAACGTGGCGCTCTACCTTTGGATGACGAACGCTTCGATGCGAGTGACGAAAGGCCGCCGGGGAAGGAGCGGCGCCCGCTCGATGGCTCGTTGCGGCCGAAGCGCGATTCCGGAAAGACGCCGGGCCGTAACTTTGCTCGCGCGGTTGCGTAGAGCGGTGAGGAGGTTCTCCAACGACGAGAGAGGCGACGAGCGATGTCCGGATCCGCGTCCTCATCGTGGACGACGAGCCGCTCGCGAGAGACCGGATGCGTCAACTCCTCGAAGCGGAGCCGGACGTCGAGATCGTGGGGGAGTGCGCCAGCGGGCGGGAGGCCGTCGAGGTCATCGAGAAGGCCGGCCCGGATCTCGTCTTCCTGGACGTGCAGATGCCCGGGATGGACGGGTTCAGCGTACTCGACAGAGTCAGCCCGGGCCGGTTGCCTTCGGTCGTCTTCGTCACCGCGCACGACGAGCATGCCCTCAAGGCGTTCGGAGTCCACGCGCTCGACTACCTCCTGAAGCCGTTCGACGGAGAACGCCTGCGGGAGTCGCTGCAGAGGGTGCGGGTAGAGCTCCGGTCGGAGGCTCCGCGCGCGTTTCAACGGCGGCTCCTGTCTCTGCTCGCGGACGTCAAGCCGCGGGCGCGGCGGGGGGACCGTGTTGTCATCCGGTCGGGCGGACGCCTCTCCTTCCTGAAAGCGGACGAAGTCGATTGGATCGAGGCCGAGGGCAACTATCTTCGGATCCACGCGGGCCAGAAGTCCCATCTCGTGCGCGACACGATGAGCGAGATCGAGGCGCGCCTAGATCCTTCCCGCTTCGTGCGGATCCACAAGTCCACGATCGTCAACACCGAGCGGATCCGGGAGATCCAGCCGCTCTTCAACGGCGCCCATTCCGTGCTTCTCCACGACGGGACGCGGCTGACCTGGAGCCGTGGCTACCGCGAGCAGCTCCGAGCCTTGACCGGAGAGGACACCTGAGTGGCCGCGCCTTCCACTCGTCACAAAAAACGCAACCTTCGGGCCGCACGAACGTCTCACTCTGCAGGATGAGCGCCGAGCCCACTCCCGACATCCGTGCGGTCGCCGAGGCGCTCGGGATCCCCTGGCGGCGGATCCTGGAGTCCGAGATCGATTCGGAAAGGTCGCTCCGCCGGAGTCTCGCCGGGGCGGCTGCCGATGAGCCGCTCTGGAGGGTCCTGTGCGCCCTGCCGTCCTCGGCGCTCGACTCCTGGAGGGTCCGCGAGCGGGTGAACGCCATGGCGTGCGAGGCCAGAACGGGGCGCGCGCCCGCCGCCGCGCGGGAGCTCCTGGCGGTGTTCGACCACCTGCGCGGAAAAGGAAAGAACCGCGGGAGCTCGGCCGGGCTGATGGCCCGCCACTTCTGGCTGGCCTACCAGCGTGTCCAGGAGCTCGTTGGCGCCGCGCGGGCCGCCGAAAAGAGTCGGGGGGACCGCGCGATGCGTCTCCAGGCGACGGTCGAGGCGAGCGGCTGCGCGGCGGCGGACGCCGAGTGGGCGCTCGAACGCAGCGCATCCTCCCGCCGCGACCACCGCGTCGACGACGCCGTCCGGCGCGCGCGGTCGGAGGGTTTCGAGATCCCCCGCGCGGGCACCGCCTTCCAATCCTTCGTCCTGCTTCGCAAGCTCGCGCGCAAGTGCGGGCCGCTTTCAGATTCCACGCCCCGCCGCCGGGCCTCCGCGAAGAGACGCCGCAAGAGGACGCCCGGTCCGCATCGCCCCGCGTTGCCGCCCGCGGCGGAGAGCCCGGGCCCGGGCTGGCAGGATGGTCAGAGCGACGCACGCGCCCCGATCGCTGCGGTCGCCGCGTCCTCCTGGCGTTCCTGAGTTTCGGTCTCTCTGTCGGCGCCCGGAGGTAGCATTGTCGTGAGGCCGGAGGAGAAGAAATTCCGCGTTCAGAGGATCACTGGTAATAGCCGGTGATGTCCACGACCACGTTGGTCGTGCCAGCGCCCGCGCCGAAGGTGGCCGAGATGTTCAAGGAGCCCGTGGTCAGACCCACGAGGCAGCCGTTTGCGATCGCGGGTGTGCCGCCGGTCGCGTTGATGTTCGACGTGTAGGGTTGGCCCGTGTTATAGGGCCAGACGACCAGGAAGCCGTCCTGCGTCGGACCGACCATGGTCAAGTTCAGGGCCGCGGCCTGAGCCGTCATCGGAACGCCGCAGAGCTGGGTCACCTGAAAGTTTCGGACGGCGCCGGCGGCCAGGGCTGGACCGCCGTTGAGCCCCGGCGGGTTTCGAGTATCCACCAGCCGGCAGGGAGTGATCGGATAGAACTGATACGGGCCGGCGGCCGACGCCAACCGTGGTACGAGCATCGCACAAATGACCAGAACGACTCCGAGGCTCCAACGCCTTAGCACCATATGGCCTCCGTTAAGCAACCATCTCACTGCCCTTCGCCGGCAAAGTAAGTGTTTTCGGACCGACTCCAATTACCCTCCGCCCGCTATTTCCGTTCGGTGCGCCTTGAGGCGGCGCTCTCCGGATTCGCCGACTTCACCTGATCCGTGAAAAGCTCCACGTAGCCCAAGACGGCTTCCGCGATCGTCTTTGCCAGCTCGCTCCTAGACGACACCCATAGCCCTTCGCGCCACCACGTAAAGCCGCCACCTCCCGGCACGTCCAGAGAAGCATCTCGCCTGAGACTCACGTGCTCACGTAGGCGGACCGAGATGAAGAGAGCGAACGTGGGCTCCTTAGCGTTTGCGATTGGAAGACCGTCTACGTAGATCCTCAGCGCCTCCCCGTTCTTTGCCACGGTGGCGATACCTGTTTGAACGAGCAAGTCTTCGACCCTTTTCTTGATCGTTCTCTCGATGTCATTCGCGGCTGATCGAAGCTCCGGGACCACGTCGACGTAGACACTCACGCCAGCGAGCCCTTTCAACTGCGTTTGCGCCAGGGTCGACGCCAGGCCGGAACCAGTGAGAGAGACGGCAGCAATCATCAAGCCGAGAAGTCGCAGGAGTCGGTGAGGAAGCATGGTGACCTCAGTTATTGCGGCTGGCAATTGGTATTCCGACCACAGGCCCGATCGCGGTACTCGTTAGCTTCTCTCTCAAGCGGTCTATCGTCGTGAGAGAGCGGCTTGCCGGTGTTGGGGTCGGTCTCCATGTCGTTCGCGCCACGCTGCAGATAACTCACGGAGTCTCGCGCGAGGCTGTCTGCGTGCCCGGCTTCGTGAACGGCGGCGTTCGCCTGTTCTCTACTGTTTGGATTCAAGCTCGAGTCGATCGTGATTGTGGTCTCCTTGAGCACCGCTTCCGTTACGTATTTGCCGGTGTCTGGCAGGGTGTCCTTGGTGCTCGTAATCTTGTCCCAGTTGCCTTGGTAGCTCTCGGTGATCTTCGTTGCCCTCGTGAGACCAGTTGCCTTCTCGCCGGTACGCGGGTCGCTCCCAGCATCTCCTCTCTGAATGACCAGATCGGGTTTGCCGGCACCGGTGTAGCGACCCAGCGTCTCGTGGACCGCCGAGTATCTGACGGCAAGCCGGGTATAGAGGCCCTGAAGCTGCTTGTCCGCGTAACGAACCTCCAGCCCGTTTGGGTCCACAAACTTCAGAGGGCTGTTTCTAGCGTAAGCGTACCGATTCCATGATTGGGGATCGAGGATTTTGCCTTGCAGCTTATCTGGGCTGAGGAATCGGCCCTGGATAGGGCTGGTGTAGCGAGCGTGATCGTAGTCTATCCCGGAGGACACATCCCGTTCCATCGTCGCGAGTTTTAGCGGCTGGTTGCCAAACGGAGAGGTGATCTCCTGCCCGAATGGCTGGTACTTGTGTGTCTCGCTCAGAGCACCACTGGCCAGACGTGGCGTGCCGAGGTGGTCGCTCGAGTAGTAGGAATAGTTCCCCGAGCCGTCCCGGGTGCTGACGAGCAGATTGCCGAAGTAGAAGTAGTCCTTCGTCCTGCTGATTGAGGTGCCGACCGTGTACTCGGAGGAGAGCCGGTTCGCCTCGTCGCGGAAGGTCAGATTCCAGGTCTCGACCGACGCGGGTGAGATGAAATACCCCGTCACGTCCAGGATCGCGTCCGTGCCGCCTCCGACGGCCGCGATCCGGACCTGGCCGGCAGGAGACAGGACGATCTCGAAGTTGTTGGCCCTGGTCATGCCGGGGTCGTAGTCAATGGTCGAGGTCGACGGGCTCGTCTCGGCCGCGGAGAGGATCAGGAAGCCCTGTCCGGAAGTATTCGTTACCGTCAGGTTGCCCGCGATGCCAACGGCGCCGGCCGGGACTCCACAAGCGCCCGTAACCTGGACGACTCTCGAACCTCCGCCCGGTATCGGACCCACCGGGGGGGTGGAACGTGTGTCCAGGACCCGGCAGGGCGTGATGATGTAGATCTGGCCTCCACCGTTGACCCGGGCGATCCGCTCTCCGGCCCCATCGTAGAGGTATCGCTCCGGGACTCCGGTCGCGGGGGAGGTGCCGCCGCTGGCCGCGGTCTGCCGCGAGAGCGTGTCGTAGGCGAACCCCTGCGACCCTGCGGCCACCAGGTTCCCCCTCGTGTCGTAGAGGCCACTCGTCAGGTGATTCGTGGCGGCATCCACGCCCGAGGGATTCAAGTTCCCGTAGCGGTCGTAGGAGTAGGAGAGCGGAATCGACGAGACCGTAGAGGAGGTCAGCCTCGAGCGATTGTCGTAGCCGAACGTGTCCGAGCCCATTGCCAGAATGTTTCCGGCTCCATCATACGAGTATTGCCCGGTGTCGAACCCGGAAACGGAGGAGTAGATACGCGACGGCCTCGGGATGATCCCGGAGGCGTCCAGGCTCGTCGTCGTCGTCATCCCGTTGCCCGCGGTCCAGGAAGTGACAGCGGCCGCGGGGCTGTAGGCGACGCCGCTGACCCGGTTCTGGCCGCCGGCCGTCAAGCCCGTCGGCATCCCGGAGGAGAAGGTATACGTCGAAGTCACCGCGGCGTCCGTCCCGGCTCTGTACGGATGAGTGTGGGAAGCGATCAACCCGAGCAGGTTGTAGGTCCACGATTCCGATACGTTGATCGTCCCCTGGGGCGTCGTGTCCACCAGGAGGTTCTTCGAACTGAGCCTGCCCGTGGGATCGGAGTAGGTAAACTGCTCGGTGACCGCCGATGGTTTGCCGGGGTTGTAGCCGATCCGCTGAGTCAGCCTCCCGCCCGGGTAGGTGCCGCCGGCGAATCCGGCGCCGTCGTAGGAGTTCTTCGAGTAGAACGGATAGACGCCGGAGGAACAGACCGTGGAAAGGTCGGCTCCCGGAGCCCATGCCCCGTCGATCTGGCAGCCCGCCCGTCCGGCCGCGTCGTATGCGATGGACGACACGACCCCGCCTTCCGTCTTCTGTATGAGGTTCCCGAGGCTGCCATAGGAATCGTAGGTCACCGTTCCCTTCTCCGGAGTCGTCTCCTGGCGGAGGAAGCCCGCGAGGTCATAGCTGAAGGTCCGCGTCTGCCCGCCCTGGACAACGGAGATCAATCTCGAGTTGACGTCGTACCCGTAGCTCGTCACGTCGCCGCCAGGTTCCATGACCCAGGTGACGCGGCCGAAGGCGTCCTTCCTCGAGGAGGTGGCGGCGTTGACCCCACCCGGTCCGCAGGCTTGTTCGTAGAGGTCGACCTGAAGCGATCCCCCGACGCAGCGTGTAGTCGTCGTCTCGAAGGTGTCGCTGTAAGGAATGGTCGGGCCGAGGCCTGCGTCCGTCCGATCCACCAGGTCCTCACTCGAGAACATCGAACCCAACACCTGGCCGGAGCGCCCGAACGGGTCGTAGCAAAGGCGGTAGGTCCCGGGGGCAGAGGCGGGCCGGTACGTCGAGAAGGAGCCGCAGAAGGTCTGAAGCCCCGCCGAGATCGTTTCGCTCGTCGAGTCGGCAACCCACTCCGATGAGAAGTAAGCACTTCCCCTCGTATCGTATTTCGTGAACCGCTTGGCGTACGTGCCGTCGGCCATCAGACGACGCTCCCGAATCATCCGGCCCAGGCCGTCGTAATCGTACGTCTGAGTCGTCGAGAGCCCTGTGCCGCCGTTGCGCGTCGCTGTGGTCTGCTGGACCGTCGGAGAGTTCATGTAGGAAATCGTGGTCACAGCTTCGCTCGGCGGGGAAACTTGAGTGACCCGGCCGAGGCTGTCGTACCGGTACCCTGTCGCAAGGCCGGCGGTGTCGGTCGAGAAGGTCACCCACCCCGTCTGGGAGTCCCGGGTATAGTTTCTGGAATACCAGGACATCGTGCCGGCCCCGTTTCGCCACCGCCTGGTCAGCAACTGACCGTTCTGGAAGGTCGATGCCTGAGCGAAGAAGTCGGAGTTCGGCGCGATCGTCGGTATCGAAGGGTAGTAGGCCGAACAAACGTTGTTCGGCGGCGGCCCTGGGTAGCCGGGCCAGCTGTTCGAATACGTCGCCGTGAACTCCTGGTCCGGATTGCCTTGTCCCAGCAAGTTGTACCAGCAACTCAGAAAGACCCTCAGCCTGCCGCTGTCGTAGATGAAGCTTCCTTTCAGAAAGCCGGTCGAGGTGTCGAACTCGAAGTACCGGTCGAGGTTGATCGGCCCGTTATTCGATTCCGTGCGGTGCGTGAACAGGTTCGGCAGGTACCGGGGTGAAGTCTGCGCGGCCCAGGTTGTCGTGATCTGGCGGTAGTCGTTGGTCAGAATGCCGGAGTGCGTCTCACTTTCGTAATGCCTTCCGTCCGCCTCCCACGTCGCGCTCGACCCGGTCGGCAAGAAGGCGACCCTGTGGTACGGGCAGGAAAGGCAACTCCCGTTTGACTGCGTCGGCCCGTAAAGGGCTGTCTCCGAAGTCATTCTTCGGTTACCGACCTCGGAGCCCGAGTTGTCGTATTCGTACACGCGCTGCGTGACTCGAACGGCGTTATTCGGGCAAAACGCCTGCGACGGCGTTCCGCCACAGGCCGGCATCGATATGGCCTGGTTCGTGTTCGGATCCGAATCGAACACCCGCTCCTCGATATCGGCTCCCGTCCTGTCGCCGGGCTGATGGTTGAGGGTGCCATGAGGCCCGGCCCAGAACAGAACGGCCTTGGCGCGGCGGCGATGGTCCACGTCCTCCGGGAAGAGAACGACCGTCAGAGTCTGCGGGCCCAGGTTGAAACTGGGAGAACCCTGCTCGCCGAAGGGAAAGGCGTACTGAGTGTAGTCGGTCAACGCCGAAGAAAGACCAGGGACGTTTTCCGTTCGCTTGATCACGCCTGTCTGGTGATCGAGCCATCGGATATCATTGGTGTCGCTGCACCCTCCCGGAATGTTGGGCATGGGAGCGGCGCCTTGTCCCTGACTGCCGCATCCATTCGCGCTCGAGATCTCTATCACCGCGAAGGACTTGGGGATGCTGGGAAGACAGCCCGGCTCCATTGCCCCGTACCGGCCATGATAGAAGCTGTAAGTTCCATACAGATAGCGAATCTCGGCCGAGGACGGCAGCACCATCTTCGAGAGCAGTCCGCACGAGTACGTAAACGTATAGCTTGGAGAGCCCGGCAGATCGGAGGGGAGCTGAATGGCGGCGATCTCCCGAGCGTTGACGGTCAGAACAGTGAGTTGCTCGCAGATCTTTGCGAACCCCTCGGTCTGGTAGACAAGGGTCCAGTCTTTCGTCGTCTGGGTCCCGTTTACGACTACCGGAAATTGGAACTTCCAGATCTGGTTGCCCGAGAGGAGCACGCTGATAGTGCCGGTCGGCAGCGTTATCGTTTGCGGGATCCAGGTGTTCGCGAGAACAGGGCAGACCATCCTCGTAAGCGTGCTGGTGCAGGGCGACAGGGGATCGTAGGTCCAGCACGGGCTTGTGTTCGACCAGTAGTTGACCGAGAAGCCATTGCCGAACGGGTTGGTCACGGAAGTCACGTACCAGCCGTTTCGTCCTCGTCCGAAGTCGCGCACGTACCCGGCGCCGGCAGCCGTGTCGTCAAAGCCGGACACGTTCTGATTGAAGGCGTAAAGGTTCCCGTCGGCATCCCACATCTGGAACGGGCCGCCGCTCCCGAGATCCTGGAGGTAACCCTGCGATCCGTCCGCGGTCTTGTAGAAGCCGCCGCCCACTGCCTGACTGAAAAGACGTTGACTGCCGTCCGGAGCGACGAAGCAGAACCCGCTCGCGCTTCCCTCCTGGCACAGCTTGATAGCGCCCAGGGTGAAGTCCCAACCGAGTCCCAGAGCCAGGTTCCCGACCATCGGCGTGTACGTGTAATCCGGCGATTGGTACCCCAGAGTCGGATGCCCGTAATCGGTCGTTCGGGAGTTGTAGGTCAGCATCGCCTGAAACTTGAGTTTCGGCCCCACCGGGTACGACGGACCGATCGGGATTGGTACCGTCAGTTGCCCGTTGTAAAGGTTGATCGAGTCAACCGAAGAATGATGGAAAAAGCTGTTCGTGTATCCGGGCGCTCCGTCGGGATCGTTGTCGGGTCCGTCCTGGGCCTGAACGGATCGAACCGGCCACAACACCGCGAGCAGAATCGCCGCCGCCGGAACTCGCCATCTCATTGCTTGTCCCCCCTTGATGGGTTTTCCACCCTTCCCACCCTATGTATCGTTTGAGGACTGGAATTTAGTCGTAATGCTTTTCGAGGCTCCCGGCCTGTCACCCTGCAGGAACGGCGTTGTCGGCACCCCTGTGTGGAACACCCGTGAAGAACAACGACGCCTGATCGTTGTCCGCGCGCGTGGAGAGTTGGAGTGCATCTCGCGGGCAACGTACCTCGCTGGGTCCGGATGTAGAACTAGCCGAGCGGCTAGTTTTCGTCTAGATTCCGGCCAGATGCGAATTGCTCTTGACGGGAGCCCTTCGGGGCCCGCAGACCTTTAATAAGTCGCGAGCGTCGCACCGATGCGCCGAAGCTGATGCCGGTCGACGCTGTGGGTCTTCTGGAGCAGTCGGCCGATGTGGAATTTGACGGTCGCCTCGCTCACGTCGAGGAGGTTCGCCATTTCCTTGTTCGTGAGCTCATCCCGCAGAGCACGGAGGACTCGCCGTTCGGCCCGGGTGAAGTTGAATTCGCTTGCGGCGAACGCTGGCAGAGACTCCGTGAGACCGCGGATAGCTTTGGTCATGAGGTTTCGAGGCGCCCAGATGTCGCCTCGGTGAACCGCATCTACGGCTTGCAAGATCAACTTGGGCTCGCTGTTGAAGTGAAGCACGCCCATTGCGCCGGCGGCGAAGCAGGGCTCGGCGTATTCGTAGCGGAGCTCGGGGATAAAGACGAGGATCTCTGAACGTGGAAATCTGGAGCGCAGGCGGAGGAGCGCTTCATGGACATCCCTCCAAGGCCTTGGGGCGTCGGCGAGCACCAGTTCCGCGTTCCGGTCTCCGACCGGGAAGCCTTCTGCGGTGAGAACGGCTTCGATGCCCTGCTCGCGCCAGCGGTCGTCGATGGCGAGCCCAACGCGAGGCCTCTCACGCGGCTTGACCCCGTTCCGCGAATTCCTGGTCATGGGTGTTGTTTCCTGACCTTACCGAGAGAGATCCCCACCTATGAAGTGGCGAGACGAGGCTGTTTTTGGCACGCGCCCAAAAAATAAATCGCAATGTCCCCAACAGAGGACGGCGCTCCCCAATGCGGCACTCCGAGTACGAGGCGACTTACGAGATCAACGCCTCGGTCCGCATTACCTGCCCTGCTGCCGCGCCGGGACCGAAGCCGTGGCCGACCTGCGCCGCCGCCATTCGCCCGAGAAAGTCCTCCCCGCCCCCTACGGAACCAAAGACGACCGCGCGCTCCCGGTCGCGTCTCGAGTCAGGACTTCGCGGCGAGGAGAGCGATCGCGTCCCGCGCGATGATGGATTCTTCGTCGGGCGGGACGACGCGGACTTCGATCTTCGAGCTCGTTCTCGAGATTCGCCCCTCTCCCTGCTGGAGCGCGTCGTTGGCGGAGCGGTCGAGCTCGAGACCGAGCATTTCGAGTCCCTCGAGGATCGCGGCACGGATCGGCGGCATGTGCTCGCCGATCCCGCCGCCGAAGAGGACCGCATCGGCGCGGCCGAGGACCGCGAGGT
>Ga0209009_1000707_pt1 | contig 10729 bp, 12 predicted proteins | sample BlaSpr_A8_OM3_M2_FD_187979 | JGI IMG/M metagenome (GOLD analysis project Ga0209009, IMG submission 187979) | Forest soil microbial communities from Thunder Bay, Ontario, Canada - Black Spruce, Ontario site 2_A8_OM3_M2 (SPAdes) (version 2) | ecosystem: Environmental > Terrestrial > Soil > Boreal... | reverse complement strand
GAGGGCAGCTTGCACGAGGGGAAGATTTGTCGGCGGCCCCGAGCCGTGTAGAACCGCGCCGTTGAACCAGCGCTGGAATGCCGCGTTGCCCTCGACGCTTCCAACGATAGCCTGCGCGACCTGCATTCGCGTCAGTGCGTTTGATGAGAGCTGTCCGCCCCACGTCGTGAGGTCGTTCTGGGACGGTGGACGTCCGAGAACGTCTCGGTAGAGCGCAGCGACGAATCCGCCGTTGGTGCTACCATTGCGAGCGAAATACTCCGGCGATGCGATGAGCTGAACCGCGATCTGCTGGACGGTCAAACCCTGCCCGAGCGCGTTCCCGTACGTTTGGAGTGACCCCGGGTCCGCACCCCGGCCCAGAAAGTGCTGGAAAACAGCGTTGACTTCATTTTGGCGAAATTCGGCGCTGCTGACGATCGCATTGTCGATCGTCGATCGGTCGGCGCCGTTCGCGAGCATTTGCGACCAGCTTTGGACGGCTTGAGGGTCTGCCCCGCGACCGAGCAAGACGTGAAAGGCGGCATCCACGAACGCTGCGTTCGCGTTTACCGCCAAGCCGGCAGAAGACGGCGACGCCGCCGAAACTGCGAGCGGCGCGCACATGATGAGCGTCGCGAAAACGACCGCCAAAGAACGCATGAGAACTACACCTTGTACGAGTGCAGGCCGCTGATCAGGATGTTAACGCCGAGGTAGCAGAAGACGATCGAGACGAACCCGATCGCCGAGATCCACGCGCAGCGCAAGCCGCGCCACGAGTTGCGCGTGTGGAGGTGCAAGTAGAGAAGATAGATCACCCACGAAACCAGCGCGGAGGTCTCTTTCGCGTCCCACTGCCAGTATGCGCCCCAGGCTTCTTTCGCCCACCATGCGCCCGTAATAATGCCGAGCGAGAGCAGCGGCAATCCCAGGGCGACGATGCGAAACGTGATGATGTCGAGCTTCGGTAGCGTGGGCAGCGTCGCGAGCCACAACGCCAAGGTGTTGCCGGCGGCGGCGGCGCGCTCGAGATTCGGCGCGTCGCCGACGATGATCGCGCGGGGTGTCGCCATCGTACCGAGAGCGGGTCCGCCGGCGGTCGCCGTTTTGAGCGTCGGGACAACTTCTGCCGCAAGCGCCCGTTCGCCGTAATACTTGACCAGATACAAGAGCGACGAAACGAAGGCGACCAGGAACGACGCGTAAGCCGAAATGACCAGCGGAACGTGAATCTTGATCCAGTACGACTGCAACGCCGGTACGGCCGGGAGGTAACCGACATCCCAGGTCAACGAGTAGGCGCCGAAGCCGGCGGCGAGCGCGAGGACGAAGCCGCCCATGAACCATAGGTCGTAGCGCAGCGCGAAACCCATGAAGATCACGACGCTCATCGCCGCGAACAGCGTGAGCGAGCCGTAGAGGTTCGTGAGCGGCCAAATGTGCGTCGTCGTCCCGCGATAGACCAACTCGTAAAACTGCGCCGCGCAGCCCAGCACGGCGAATGGAATGCCTAGGCGCTTCGCGATCTCGCTGCGCGTGAGCATGTAATTGAGGAGAGCCAGCGCACCGACGATGTAGGCGGAGATCGCAACGACGATTATTTCCTGGTCAAACGTCATGGGTCAATGCTTCTCGGGGCGAACGTGCGGCCCTAGGCCGGCTCCTCGATTCCTAAACCGCGCTTGAGCGCCTCGACGAGGTCGGCGAACTGCTCTTCGAAGATCTCGAAGCCTTTGACGGTCGTAGCGGCCAGCGCGACCTCCGAGCCGCCCTCGGTCCGGTCGACCCGAACGTACAATCGCGCCGGCAAGAAGTGGAACGAGATGACGAGGCCCGTCAATAATACGAAAGCGCCGATGGCGACGAACGGAATCCCCGGGTCGTGCCGGTACTGGATGCCGCTGAAGAACGTGTAGCGCTTCGGCGCGACGCGATAACCGTTGCCGAGTGCCAGGTCGGCGCCGAGTGGAACGAGCGCGCGCCCGATGAGCTGATCGCCGTCGAAGACCGCGAGGATTGCACCGGGATTGTTCGGCCGCGGGTCGGCCCCGATCGCCCCGTCGCGCTCGATCGTACCGACGAAGCGCTCGTACCGGATGGAACGCGTCGTCGCGCCGACTTGAAACGATTCGCCTTCCTTGAGCGGCGCCTGCGGCGCGCCGCCGGCCGGTTTACCGTTTTTGGTCAGGGCGAGCGTGAGGGCGACGCCGTAGGACGATTGGTAGTAGAGCGTACCGTCGACGTTCAGCGGTTCGTTAACGCGTAAAACCATCGGGTGAGGCGTCCCGTCGCGCGGCGCCACCTGCAAGTCCGAAACGTAGTCGATCGGCTGATAGACCAGCCCGTTGCGGGTGCGGATCGGCTGAAACTTGTAGGCGAAGCGCTCGAGCTTCAAACGCGTCCCATTTTGCGGGATCGTTTGCTCGGTCCCGGCGACGATTGCGGTCTCGCCGCTATAACCCTGCGCCCAGTAGAGCGTCGTTCCCAGTGCGACGATCACGAAACCGAGATGGGCGACCAGCACGCCGCGCCGCGCCCAGTTGTGCTTGTCGGCGAACGTCCATTCGATCCCATCGAGCTCGCGCTTGCGTACCAAAAAGCCTCGTTCGCGAAAGAACGCGGCGACGCGCTCCCGAACGCTCGCCGCGTCTTCGGACAATTCTATTGTGGCATTGAGGGGGACCCGATCGATCTTGACCGGATGCAGCGGCGGCAAGCGCGCCGGGATCACGCGTTTGAACGTCGCTAGCGTCATGCATGCGATGATGAAGCCGATCAGCGCGACATAGGCGGTCCCGTGATAGACGTTGTCGATGTGAAGCCGTAGCACGAGCCTGGCCAGCGGCGCCGGATACGTGTCGAAGTAAGACGACGCGTCCTTCCCCTGGTCGATGACGACGCCGAGCAGCGTCATGAAGCCCCATAAGCCGAGCAACGTCATCCCAAACCAGAAGTTCGAGAGCTGCCAGAGGAGGTCGCCGAACTGCTCGTCGAGCCAGGCGCGCAAGGCGCCGCGCTCGACCTTCGATGCGCTAGCCACTTTCAAACGAACTCAAGGGCGAACGGAGTCGCGCCGCCACGATTTCTCGAGCAGCACGATGATCCAAATGCTCGCCTCGTAGAGGACGTACATGGGCACCGCGATGAGCATCATCGTAACCGGCGACGCGTCGGGCGCGGAGAACCCGCCGACCAAGAGTATTCCCATTGCGGCGTGACGCCGGTACTTGCGCAGCATCCGGACGTTGATCACGCCGATGCGAGCGAGCGCAACAAGGACCGTCGGCGTCTGAAAGACCAGCGCGAACGCTAGGAACAGAATGAGGATGATATTGAGCGTCGCGGCGACGCCGAACGTCTCGGTCGCCACCTGTTGGGTGATGGCCAGCAGCGCGGTCAGCACTTTGTGAACGATGAAATAATGGCAGAACAGAATGCCGGCGGCGGCGAGTAGTATGGATGGCGCGGTGTAGACATAGACGATGCGACGCGTTCGCGGATGGAAGGCCGGCACGATGAACATCCAGGCCTGGTAGATGATGACCGGCAAGCCGAGCACGATCGCGCCGTAAATCGAGAACTTGAATTCGGTGAAGATGACATCGGTCGGTGAGAACGCATGCAGCTGCGTCGCCGTGCCGAGATACTCGTTTTTCAGCCACACGATCATGAACTGCGAAGGCCAGAAGAGAGCCACCGCGAGAATCGTGACCGTTACGACCGAGATCATGAGACGGTTACGGAGCTCCCGCAGGTGCTCGGTGAACGGCATCTCCTTTTGATCCCACAGCGACTCGCGCTTCTCGTCGAACCCCGGTGGGTGCTCGGCGAACAAGACCGCGGGTTCCGGCGCTTTACGGATTCGGCTGCGGGGGCGGCGTAGCCGCGGGCGGCGTCGTGGGCGTCGACGACGTCACAATTCTCTGCTGTGCCGCGGCGTCGGCCTCGGCTTGGGCGCGAGCTTGCGCGCGAGCACGCTCGACCGAGACTTCCGCCTCGGCTTGCCCGACCTCGAACTCTTTCTTCGCCGCCCCGAGACCGCGCGCGAAGTCGCGGATCTTCGTTCCACCGAAGAGCAGGACGGCGGCACCGATGATGATCGGTATCTCCAAGCCACTAAATCCGAACCCGAGGAGCATCGGCATCTCTAGACCACCCATTTGAATCGACCTGTTTTACCTTTCAACCTGATCGGACAACCTGATCGGACGGCAAGACGTCTCGCCCCCCGCCGGCCTCGAAATGGCCGGTATCCATCTTACCGCGTTCGCGCGAGGCTGTCCCGCGTCAGACTGTCGGCGAGGAGCGCGAGTTCGGCTCGCGCGGGCGCCGCTCCCAGGGGCGCAAGCGAGAGCTTCGCTCGCTCGACGTAGCCGGCGATCGCGGCCTGCGTCTTGTCGGCGCCGCCGGCATCCAGAATCCGCTCCGCCAGTTCGCGTAGCGCGTCGGCGTCGGTCTCTTCCGGCTCGCTGTGAAAATAGCGCTCGAGAGCCGGCCGCAGGTGAGGTCCACCGCCTTCGAGCGCGAGGATGAGCGGAATCGTGATCTTGTGCTCGCGCAAATCATTGCCGACGGGCTTTCCGACCTCAGCTTCGTCGGCCAAAAGGTCGAGCAGATCGTCGAGCATTTGGAAAGCGATACCGAAATGCAGTCCGAAGTCGCGGAGGGCTTTCACCCGCAGCGGCGCGGCACCGGCCATGATGGCGCCGCACTCGGCAGAAGCTGCGAAGAGGCTGGCGGTTTTCTTTACGACCACCTCGACATATTCGGCCAAGCGGAGATCGAGGTTACCGAGGGCGCGCAATTGGAGGACCTCTCCGTCGGTGATGTCGGCCAAGGTCGAGCTGAGCACGTGCGGCACCGGCGGCGGATAATTGGCGGTCACGTTCTTGAAGATCCAGGCGAACAGGTAATCGCCGGCGAGGACGCTCACGCGATTTCCATAATCGATCGCCGTCGCGTTGACCCCGCGCCGCATTTCGGCGCGATCGACGACGTCATCGTGGATGAGCGTTCCGACGTGGATCAGTTCCATGTAGGCGGCGAGCGCCAAATGCTCGCGCGGGTCGGCGCCGTTTGCTTCAGCGGCCAGCAGGGTGATGCGCGGACGCAGTCGTTTTCCGCCGGCGGCGAGCATTCTGCGAACCGCCTCGGTGATGACCGCGTTGTCGGTGGCGAACGTCGTGCGGAAAAACTCTTCGACCAGCGTCGAGAGATCGCGCTCGCCCTCGGCTCCACGGAGGTCGCGCGCGCCGATCATGCGGTGCCGACGTGGATTGCGATCGCACCACCGCCCATGCGCAGGTATCTCACGTTCGAGAATCCGGCGAGCGCAAAACGTTGCGCCAAGCCGTCTGCGTCGGGAAAATTGACCAGCGAACTCGGCAGATAGCGGTACGCGCTCCTCGAGCCGCCGACGAGTCCACCGACCAGCGGCACCACGTGATAGAAATAGAGTTCGAAGGCGCGCCGAAACAACGCATTCGGCGCGCGCGTCACGTCGAGATTGACAAAGCGCGCGCCCTTAGATAGGATGCGGCGCGCCTCGCGCAGGGTGGCGACGATGTCGACGACGTTGCGCATCGAGAAGCCCATGATCGCACCGTCGAACGACCCATCCTCGAAGGGAAGCGCCATCACGTCGCCTTCGACGAAGCGAACGTCGGCGTTCGGCGCCGCCCTCGCCGCTCGCGCCTTCGCGCCCTCGAGCATCGGGGCGCAGAAATCGATCCCCGTGACGTGCAATGCCGGATCGTTGCGGACGAGGTGGAACGCCAGGTCGCCGGTCCCGCAGCAGAGATCGAGTACGCGGCCGCCGGAGGGCGCCCCCAACTCACGGACGGCGCGGCGGCGCCAGAGTTCGTCAACGCCCGCCGTCAAGACGCGGTTCGCCCGGTCATAGCGCGGCGCGATCGAGGCGAACATGTCGCGGACGTAGACGGATTTCTGCACTCGGCGGCCTTGGTTCCGGTTGAGCTCTTGCCGTTCATGCCGCGGCGCGTGATTGGTCCGTCGCGGCGACCCCGCCGCGAAGGGAGTCTTATGAATACGACCCTCGATTTCTCGGTCGTCGGGCCCGACCGCGGCAACGCAAGCGGCCTCGGTGCCTCGCGTGAAGCCATCGGGCAATTAGGCCGGCTTTCCGGGGCCGCGTCGCAACGGGGCGACATGATTTTCCGCTCGTTACAGGTCGCAAACGACGGGCAAACTGCGAAGACGCCGTTCCTCGGTACCGACGCCGGCAATGCGGCCCTTCAAGGGTTCTTGACCGCCGGGCTTCACTGGCTTCAGCGGTCCTTCGGCGCCGGGGAAGGGGCTGCAGCCGCCGCCGCCACGGGTTCGCAACTCGTACTCCCGCTCGGGCCGTGATCGCATTCGGGAATCAGGCCGGCTTCCTCGCCGCGCTCGGCCGCGCGCGCCGGATCGAATTGAGCTCGTGGCTCTTGCCGCGAAACAGTCGCGTCGTCGCGGCGCTCGAGGACGCCGCGGATCGCGGGGCCGAGGTCCACGTGCGGCTCGAAGGCCGACCGTTCGCCAGCAATGCGGAGGGCGCGGAAAAACTCGAGAAACTCAATCGCGACATGGTTTGCACTTTGCGCCGGCACCACGTCGACGCGCGGCTCACCGAGAAAGGCGCCGCGCCCCTTCATTTAAAAGCTGCGGTGGTCGATGGGCGGGGCTACCTCGCCGAACGGAATTGGGCGGCGAGCGATACGATCGTGTCCACGACCGACGCGCGCGACGCGGCGGCGATCGATTCCGCCATCGAAGAGAAACCATACGATACGGCCGACCTTGCCCTGCGCAAAGACCGCGCGCTCGCGCTCGAGGCCTCGATGATTCGCGAGGCTCCCAGCGGGACCGAGATCGAGTGCGCGACCGAATCGTTCGGAGCGTCGACGGTTAGCGTCGCGCTGCTCGAACGGGCGCGGCGCGGCGAAAAGAACATGCGCCTCTTGCTGAATGAAGCGGCGCTTACCAAACGTTTCGGTCGGGCGCCGACGTCCGCGGAACTCCGCGCGGCAAGCGAGACCCTCTCGGCTCTTCGCGCGGCCGGCGTCGAGATTCGTTGCTCGAAGGCGAACGAGAAGTTTTGTGTCGCCGGTTCGTCGGCGTGGCTAGGTTCCGCCAATGCGACCGAAGGCGCGCCTTGGACGATCGACTGGGGCATGCGCACCGCCGACCCGTCCGCGATCGCGCACCTGCGCGCCGAATTCGAAGCAAATTGGGGACCGGCGGCGGCGGCGAATTCGGCATAGCGCGCCGCTCGACTCTGCGCGCTTCTCAGGCGGCTCCCAGCCTCCGGGGCTAGGGTCCGAACAGTGCGGTTGCGTTGGCGTCGGTGCGAGCGATGATTTCGTCAAGCTCCGTCTCGAAGAGATCGGCGAGCCGCCCGGCGGTCGCGGCGACGAAGGCCGGCTCGTTGCGTTTTCCGCGATGAGGTTCGGGAGCAAGATACGGGCAATCGGTCTCGAGCACGATACCGCCGAGGCCGACGGCTTTGACGGCTTCACGCAATCCCTGCGCGTTCTTGAAGGTCATGACGCCGCCGATTCCGAGCAGCAATCCGAACTCGTCGACAAAGGTCCGCGCTTGATCTTCGTCACCCGTGAAGCAGTGCACCACGCCGCGCATGGGAGGGGCGAACTCGTCTCGCAGGATCGCGACGAAGTCGCCGACCGCGTCGCGCTGGTGGAAGATCACCGGGAGCGCGCGCTCGCGCGCGTAGCGGATCTGCGCGACCATGACGGAGCGCTGGATTGCGCGCGGGCTGTGGTCGTAGTAGTAGTCGAGTCCGGTTTCGCCGACGGCGACCGGGCGGATCGGGCTTTCGGCGAGCAGGCAGTCGAGGGCGGCGGGGAGGTCGTCAGGCGCGTCCCGAGCCTCGTGGGGATGGACGCCGATCGACGCGGCGAGACCGAATTCCGCGGCGGTTGCGAGCGCGCGCAGGCTGTCGGCGAGATCGCAGCCGACGGTCACGATGCGCTTCACGCCGGCCGCTTTGGCGCGGGCAAGCGTCGCCGCGCGGTCCACGTCGAACTTCGCGTCGTGGATGTGCGCGTGGGTATCGGTCATGCTGGGGGAATCCTACCACGAGCGGCCGCGGCTCGGGACTTAGGCGCGGCGGTAGAAGACCTTGAAGCAGAGCCAGTTGACCAGCGCCGCCGGTGCGAGGCACAGCGCGCGCTGGCCGGCATCGACGGCGAGGCTGCGCAGCGACCGCGGAAAACCGTAGGCCCTATGTGCCAGCGCTCGCGCCGCAATCGTACCGCGCAGTACGACCTTGATCAGCCGAGCATCGACCGAGTCGGTGCGGACGCGATACTCCGAAAGGACGTCGGGCAGGTTCGCCGCCTTACCGAGTTGCAGCAAACGCAAGCTCAGGTCCCAATCCTCGAGGACGTAGCGCGGGTCGTAACCGCCCGCCATGCGCGCCGCGTCGCGACGATACATCAGCGACGAATGCCCGAGCGGATTGTAGACCGTGATCGCGCGGCGAATTGCCGCGTCGTCCGGCGGATAGCGGCGGGTTCCGACGCGCGCGCTTCGTTCGTCGATGATGCCCAGCGTCGACCCGACCAACACTGCGTCGAGATGTGCGTCGAGGTAGGCGACTTGCCGTTCGAGGCGGGCGGGCGCGGAGCGATCGTCGGCATCGAGGATTGCGACGTAGCGGCCGCGCGCTTCGGCGAGACCTCGCGCGGCGGCGGCGATCTTTCCGCCGTTGGCTTGCGTGATGATGCGAACGCGCGGGTCCCCGTAACTGCGCAGGATCTCGACCGACGCGTCGGTCGACCCGTCGTCGATCGCGAGCAGCTCGAAATCGGCATAGGTTTGGGCCAAGACGCTTTCGGCGGCTTCGCGCAGGAAGCGCTCTGCGTTGAAAACGCGCATGACGACGCTGACGGTCGGATCCATCTCTCCGGGGGTTCGACCACCTGGCGGCGCGGGTTTAGGCCCGCCCGATGATCACGACCGCCGAGGACAGCCGGCGCGAGCGGCGCTTCCTGGCGATCGCGCTCGTCGCTTCGATCGCCGTTCACCTGATCGGCGCGCTGTTCTACTATCGCGTCGACGATCTGTTGAACCGATTCGAAAAGAAGCTTGCAGTCTTTCGAAAGCAGCCCGAAAAGGAAGTCGTGACGATGTCGAGCGCGATTCGCCTCGATAAACGGCCAAAACCGGTGCCCGACGCGAAAGCGAGGTCGCGTCCGCCGCAGCCGCGCAGTCCGCAATCTCCGCCGAACCCTCAGACGTTGCCGGTGTTGCCCGCGCCTGCGAACGTCGTGCACGAACTCGCGAAGAGCGTCCCGACGGCTGCGCCGAATCCGACGCCGTTACCGACGCGCGCGCCGACCGCGCTGCCCGAAAAGCGCGTTGCGGCGTTGCAGCGACCCGCCGAGCACGCCGCGCGGCCTCGTCAAGCGACGCTTCCCTCGCGACTCAGTGAAGAACAACTCGCCCGCATCGAGAACGATCTTTCGCGGACGATCGCCCAGGCACGGAGCGATACGAATCCACTCGCCATCCCGCGTCAAACGCCCGGCTCCACGCGCCGCTATCGCATGCAGATGCTCGGAACGAACAGTGACCTGCGCGGATATCAAGGCGTTTGCGATCCGATCAAGTTCTGGGTTCAGAACGGCCTCGACTACTACTACGTCAGTTGTAACGTCCAAATATCGGACGGAGATCTGCAACGTCAGGCGATGCCGTGGCCGATCCACTTTCCGCCCAACCGCGATCCATTCAATGGCACGATGTCCGCCGAGGAGACGCAACGCACTCCCGTGCCGGGACCGGAACCGGGGTGGAAACTTCCGCCCGGCGCGTTCGCGAGTCCCGAGATGCGCGACTACGCTCGCAGGCATGGCTTCGACATCTAAGGAGTCCGTCGGCCATAAAACTTCTAGCGCATTAACAGGAACGAATAAAAAGCGATGCGACATTGGTCATAGCACGTGACCAATGTCACGCAGGCGACCTGATGTGGTTAAGTGCCGCCGTCGTCGCTTCTACAAACGTCGGATGCGCGAAACGCAAACGCGTGTTGTAATGCACTTGCCATGTTACAGTCCTATTTGGAAAGTGCCCCATCCAACGAACGTAACGAGATCGTCCGCGCAGCCTGCGCGGTCGCGTTGCTCGTCGTCTTATTTATCGCCTTCGCTTTCGCCCCCGCACGCGACCCCTCGAAACTCATCGCCGGCGTGCCCTGTTCGATCCTCTCCGAACAACAGATCGGCGCGGTGTTCGACGCTCCTATGCGCTTGCGGCCGACCGACGGCACGGTTTGTCAGTACGTATCGACGGATTCGCACAAGCAAGGAATGTTCTTCGTAATCGCGCGTCACGACGACGCGGGCGTCGCGACGAATCCGAACCCAAACGCCTTGACGTTACGTCATCGCGGCCGAAGCTACACGCTGATAGCGATCGCCGACCCGGCGCACGCCAACCTTGCACTCTTGCGCGAACAGCAACTCGCGCTGAGGCTCGACCACCGCCTCGCGAAGAGAACTTCCGCGCATTCGTTGTCACCCTGAGCGAAGGCGCGAAGCGCCGGAGTCGAAGGGCCACCGGAGCTCCGAGTTCCGTCGGCGCTTCGACTCCGCGCCCCTTCGACAAGCTCAGGGCGCTTCGCTCAGCGTGACACTTCTCAGCGTGACGCTTCTCTAGGCCGCTTCAGGTTCGATGCGCGGGAAAAGCGGCTCGACCGCGGGGCGGGTTTCCGTGCCGGCGCCGA
>Ga0209009_1000705_pt1 | contig 10748 bp, 9 predicted proteins | sample BlaSpr_A8_OM3_M2_FD_187979 | JGI IMG/M metagenome (GOLD analysis project Ga0209009, IMG submission 187979) | Forest soil microbial communities from Thunder Bay, Ontario, Canada - Black Spruce, Ontario site 2_A8_OM3_M2 (SPAdes) (version 2) | ecosystem: Environmental > Terrestrial > Soil > Boreal... | reverse complement strand
CCGGCGGAGGACCTGGGCCGGCGCGAGAACCACGTTCTCCAGCGCCGTCAGGTGCTCGAAGAGGGCGTGCGCCTGAAAGACCATCCCGACTCTTTGCCGAAGGGGCTTCAACTGCGACTCGGGAGGGACCGGGCCGGGCGCGAGCAAGAAGCCGTCCACTTCGATCCGGCCCGCCTGAAAACTCTCGAGCCCGACGGTGGCGCGGAGGACCGTTGTCTTGCCGGACCCGGAGAGTCCCATCAGGGCGCAGAGCTCGCCGCGCCTCACGCGGACCGAGACGCCGCGCAGGACTTCCCGGTCGGCGCGGGAAAGCCGCAACTCCTCGACTCGCAGCAGCTCGGTCACGAGACAGTGCTCCAGCGGCGTTCGAGCCTCCGGGCCAGGCGCGACAGCGGAAGGGACATGGCGAGGTAGATCGCTGCGCAGAGAGCGCCCGGCAGGACCCACGACCCGATGTTCGTCGCGAAGATGGAGGTCTGTTTCGTCAGCTCGACGACCGTGATGACGGAAACGAGCGAGGAATCCTTGAGCAGCGCGACGAAGTCGTTGGTCATCGGCGCGAGGGCCAGGCGGAAAGCCTGCGGGCCTCGCACGAGGCGCAAGATCTGCCATTCCGTCAGGCCAAGCGTCCTCGCCGCCTCCAGCTGCACGCGGGAAACGGCCTCGAGCGCGCCGCGGTAGATCTCGCTCTCGTAGGCCGCGTAGTTGAGACCGAGGCCCAGCAGTGCCGCCACGAAGGCGGGAAGCCGCACGACCGCCGACAGGCCGTAGTAGAGGACGAAGAGCTGCAGGAGGACGGGAGTCCCGCGGACGAGCTCGACGTAGCCGGTGAGCGCACCGCGAAGAAGAGAGCCGCCGTAGATCCGGCCCGCGGCGATGCCGATCCCGAGAAGGACGGCGAGCGCCATGGCGGCGCAGGAGAGCGCCAGCGTGATAGCCGCCGCGCCCAGGAGCGAAGGGACGTAACGGAGGGCGACGGACAGGGAAGACTCCGCCGCGGGCATGCCCGCCGCGGGAGGGGCGGCGGCCGTCCGCGCGGCAAGGACGCCCTGGAAGAACGCGGACTGCGAATCGTCCCAGATCCCCCACTTGCGATAGATGCGCTCGAGAGTGCCGTCGCGCATGCGATCGGCGAGGATTCCGTCGATCGAGTCGCGCAGGGCTGTATTTCCTCGCGCAAGCACACCGATGTACCGTCCCACCGCAACCGGCTCGGGCTGGATCACGAGACCGGGAACCCGCCGGACGGAGCGTGCGGCGATGATGTTGTCGAGCAGGACGGCGTCGAGACGGCCTTCCGCGAGGTCGGTATAGGGGTGGACGTCGTCGTCGTAGGAGACCGACAGGATGCCGTGCCGATTCCGGGCGGCGAGGAGCGCCTCGTAGGCGATCGTCGCGCTCAGGGTCCCGATGCGGCGGCCCCGAAGGTCTTCCAGGGCGCGGTACCGGTCGCGATCGCCCGAGCGCACCGTCAGGACCTCGCGGAACTCGAAGTAGGGGATCGTCGCCGCGAGCATGGCGCGCCGCGCGGAAGTGTCCTCGACTCCGCTCATCCCGATGTCGAAGTCGCCGCGAGCGGCCGAGGCGTCAATCGAGGAGAAAGCCACCTGAACGAAGCGAGCCTCGCGGTTCAACCCCCGCGCGATCTCTTCGGCGACCTCCACGTCGAAGCCGCGGACCTTCGACGGGTCCTTTGGGTCCGCCTCGACGAAGGGGGCGCCCCCTTCCGCGTCGCCCCCCCAACGCAGGACGGCGGGCGCGGTCGCGGTCTGCCCTCGGATCGCGAGCGGTAACGTCCCCGCGGCCAGAGCCAGGACGGCGGCCTGGAGAACGAGCCCGTGCCGCCGCCTCCGTGTCACGCGAAGCTGCTCGGGCCGACCAATCCGGGCTCGCGTCTGCGCAGGAAAAAAGAGAAAAGCAGGATCCCCGAGGCGAAACCGCCGACGTGCGCCCACCAGGCGATTCCGCCGACCTCACGGTGCGTCGCGATCGCGAGGGTCCCGCTGTAAAACTGGATCAGAAACCAGAGGCCGAGATAGATGAAAGCCGGGACCGTGAAGAAAAGCGGGTAGAAGAAGATCGGAAACATGGCGACGATCCGCGCGCGCGGGTAGAGAACGAAGTAGGCGGCCATGACCCCGGCGATCGCTCCGGAAGCTCCGACCGCCGGCACGGTCGAGCCCGGGTTGGTCAGGACGTGCACGACCCCCGCCGAGAGGCCGCACAGGATGTAGAAGATGAGGAATCGCACGGGACCCATCCGGTCCTCGACGTTGTCGCCGAAGATCCAGAGCACCCACATGTTGCCGATGACGTGAAGCCACCCGCCGTGGAGGAACATCGTGGACAGGAAGGGCCAGTAAGTGTGCGGGAAGCCGGTCTCGGCCGCCCAGGCCGCGTGCGTGAAACGAGCCGGCACGAGGCCGAACAGGTACATGAACTGCTCGCTCACGTCCGGCGACATCGCGAGCTCCCGGATGAAGACGACGACGTTCACGGCGATCAACGTAAAGACCGCGAACGGAAAGTGCTGGCGAGGGATCGTGTCCCGTATAGGAAACATCGCCTTGTGCCGCGGCGCATCTTACAAGGCCCACCCCCTCTCCCTCCCGGGGGTGCGTGAGGGATCTCCCCTCGCTTCACTTCAGCGCCGGCCGCGACATGCGCCGAAAAAATAACTCCGCCGCGGAGGATTCCCCCTCACCCCAACCCGCTCCCGCCGGGAGAGGGGGTAGCGCTTAACTAGCTCTTTGCTCCCGACATAATTGGCCGGATTCGGAAGAGCTCGTTTATCAGGAAGAACGGTCCGACCATCAGGTGCGTCAGGTTCTTCAGGAACGCCGGGGAGTTCTTCTCGAAGCCGGCGTGGCCGATTCCCTGGAAAACCCAGCCGAGCACGAACGCGGCGAGACCCGCGCGCCAGTTCCCGATCCCGCGCGCGGCGACGTCCAGGAGAGCGAGCTCCGCGAGCATCGCGACGGCGAGCGGAAGATCGAGCGTCGCGTAAAAGAGAAATGCCGCGGCGATCGCGATTTCCGCGAGTGTCAGGTGGGTGCCTGCCGGCAGGCGAACGGTCATTAGCATCGCGACGATCCCGAAGACGATCAGCGTGATCCCGAAGGCGTGGCAGATCAGGTTGCCCCGGGTGCGATGGTAGGAAGCGTAGTCGGCCAGAAGCGCATCCACTCGTCTCATGGCATCGTCTTCATCGGGCGATCTCATTATAGGGGCGCCGACCGCGTCAGATGATCACTCGGTCTATGTCAACCGCGGTCCATTCTCCGTTTGCGGAAATCTCCAGGCGCGTCGTCCCCGACTCCTCAGCGGCGCTCCATCGGAGAACACCGCGCGTTCGGTCTTTGCTAAGCAGGAATGAACGTATGAACACGGGAGAGACCCCATCCTGCCGGCTTCCGGCGCTCTTCCACTCCTCGGGCGTCAGGACGACGATCCTCGCGGTCGGTTCGATACCGGAAAACCAGGACCGATTGCCGACGAAGACGAACATCCGGCGATGGAGCACGGAGGGATCCGGAAGCGGCTCCTCCGGGAGCGGCTCACGGCGTCGGGGCGAGACCAGTCTGTGGCTCCAGCCGACCATGTGCTCGAGAAACGCCGCGAGCGCCCGGGACTGCGCGGAAGACGCGCGCGTGAAGGCGACGTTGGGCAGCGAGTCTTCCGCATCGCCGAAGCCGTCTCCATCGGTGTCGGAGCGGCGGGGGTCGAGGAACAACGCATCCTCCAGAAGATCCGTCAGGCCGTCGCCGTCCGTGTCCTGAGAAATCGCCGCGAGCGGAGCCTCCAGGAAAGCGACCCCTGACTTACGGCGTGGCGTGCCCATCCCGAAGGAACGGGCGTTCGGATCCTTTTCCCAGATCTCGACCTCGATCTGCATGCGCCCGTCCTCGACGAGCGGCAGATTGGAGAAGCCGGGGATCATGTACCGGCCTCCGCGCAAGCCCAGATACAGAGGCTTCGACCATGTCCTGCCGGCGTCGGACGACCGGATCCACCAGTAGCCGGTCCCACCGATGTCCGTGCTGCCGTAGGACAGGCGCGGCTGCACGATCGCCTGGATCTCCGCATCGCGGGTATCCGCCCGGATCAAGTTGTTGTTGGGCGGCAGGCGAAGCTGCTCCGAGAGGTCGCGCAGCCTCCTCCAGGCGTCGTCGTGGGAGATCTCCACCGGCTCGATGCCGCCCGGAAGGGGTTTCTCGACGTAAGGGTTCCAGGGGGCGGATTCGAGGAGGCGCTCCATGATCGGTTTCATCGTGTCCGTCGCCACGGGCTCGGACAGTCTTCGCCGGGCCTCTGCGAGCTCTCCCGTGAGCCGGGCCGTCAACCTCTCCAACAGGCCGCGGAATCTCTCCGAAAGGGTCCGCGCGTCCGAAGGAAGAACGATGAAGTCGGGAAGACGAAGCCTCTCTTCGCGGCCCACCCGTTCGACCGCGTTCTCCAGAGACTCGACCGACACTCGCGAATAATCTGCGCCAAGCGCGACGCGCGCGAGAACCCGGGACCACAGCGTGCGGCGCATCTCCTCCTCGGCGACGGCCTCGGAGATCAGATCGAAGCGGTCCTCCCCGGAGACAGGCGCGAGAAACTCGGCGAGGACGGCCTTCATGCGCCCGACGGTCCGATCGAGTCCCGGCTGGCGCGGCGGCTGGCGTGTGGAGGCGTCGAGAAATCGTCGCGCCCGGGCGCTATCCCCCTCGAGCAGGAAGGCCGCCGCCAGCGGGAGACGAAGGTCCTTGAGCCATCCCGAATAGGCGAAACCGTCCAGTTCGGTGTCGAACCGAGAGGAAGATGTCGAGTCCAGGATGCCCTTCTGGATCGAGGAAGGAAGGGAGGAATAGACCGCCGCTGCCTCGTCCGAGAGACCGGCTTCCAGGTCGGCGTCGATCTCCTGTTGCGCCAGCTCGAGCGGGATGCGGGGATCGACGGTTTCCGGTAGCCTCGCGAGGTTTCGAGATGCCGCGTGAGAGAGAGGCGCTCGGGCCAGCGAGCCGTACAGTCGGGAGGCCAGCAGATGCAGGATCGCGGGGTGGTCCGGAGTTTCCGCGACCGCGACCGGGAGGAGCGCCGCGAGCAGCTTGTCGTCGCCTGTGTGAGCGACGCAGATCACCTCGGCCGTCCTGGCGGAATCCGGGCACGGCCGCACGAGTTGCGCGAGCGTCCCGCCGTAGTCTTTCGTTGCGCCGGGCTGGCCTCGCGACTCGTTATAGAAGTCCGCGAGAGCCTGCAGGGCCGCGCGGTTGCACGGAGCGCGATCCACCGCCTGCCGCAGATCCATCTCGATCGCCGACACCATTTCCGGCGTCACATTGCGCTTTCCGGTTCCCGGGCTCCTCTGGTTGAGGACCCGTTCCCGGAGCACTCCGCGAGCCAGGGCGACGGCCGCCGCAGGCGGGATGTCCAGGGCGCGTTGAAGTCGTGCCGCCGTTCCGTCGAAGCCCTCGCCGGCCGAGGCGGAGGCGAGGATCTCGTTGAACGCCACCAGGAACGGCCTCGGCTCGTAATGCATTCGCGCGGCAATCGTGCGGAACTCTTCGACGAGCCGGTCTCTATCGGGGAGAGGCTCGCCGGCGGCAAGGCCCGCGAGGAGAAGGACGAGGCCGGGGTGGCAGAATCTATGCTTCATGGAACGACCAGCTCCGGCCCAGAATAGCGCCGTTCGATGAGAGCGATGAGCCTGGACCGGACGGGGCAAGCAGAAACATCTCCTCTGCGGCCGACTGAAATGCCCGAGCCGCGGGCCGGAGGCGAGGAAGTTGTGATCGCCGTCGAGGCCTGCGGTGTCTGCCGGACGGACCTGCACATCCTCGAAGGAGAGGTCGGCGCGCGCCTGCCCCTGATACTCGGGCACCAGGCGGCGGGTCGGGTTTCCGAGGTGGGATCGGGAGTGGAAGGGATGGCGGTCGGAGACAGCGTCGGAGTCGGCTGGATGGCCTCGACCTGCGGCGTGTGCCGCTTCTGCCGCTCGGGGCGCGAGAATCTCTGCGAGAAGGCGACTTTCACCGGGCGGGACCGGGACGGCGGTTACGCCGAGAGAATGACCGCGCGGGCCGAGTGGGTGTTCCGACTGCCCGAGGGCTTTTCGGCCACGGAGGCGGCGCCGCTCCTGTGCGCGGGGATCATCGGTTACCGCTCGCTGCGTCTTTCCGGCATCAAGCCCGGCGGACGGCTCGGCCTCTTCGGGTTCGGCGCGTCGGCGCACCTGGCCATCCAGGTCGCGCTCCACTGGGGTTGCGAGGTGTTCGCCTTCACGCGGGAGGAGCATCACCGGCAGCTCGCTCGCCGGATGGGCGCGGCCTGGGCCGGTGCCGCCGGGGACGATCCCGGCGTGCTTCTGGACGCGGCGGTGACTTTCGCTCCCGCCGGCGAGCTCGTCCCCACGGCGCTGTCGCGCCTGGACCGGGGAGGCACGCTGGCTGTTAACGCGATCCACATGAGCCCGATCCCCGCCTTCGAGTACGAGACGCTCTACGGCGAGCGCACCGTCCGAAGCGTCATGAACTCCACGCATCGCGACGCCGAGGAGTTCCTGGATCTCGCGGCGCGCATCCCCGTCCGGGCGTCCACCGAGCCTTACCATCTCGAGCAGGCCAACGAGGCGCTCCTGCGCGTCAAGCGCGGGCTGGTCCGCGGCGCCGCGGTGCTTCTGACCCGGTAGAGCGCGGCTCTCGCGAGAGACCGCCTGACCGAATCTCAATCGACGCGGAGGAGGAGGCGGCGCGCGCGGTCGGTCGCTCGAAAGCGGAGGCTCCAGACGGACGGCGGCGCCGCCGCCGCGTTTTCCCGGGCGTCTCTGGCCCGGGCGCGCTTCTGCAGGTGCTCTTTGCCGTTCGTCCGGGCCTCTCGGACGCGACCCGAGGCCTCGACGAGCAGGAAGTACTGCCGCCCCCGCAAGTCCGAGAGCAGCTCCGCGGCGCCGGCGCTCACGATCTCGGGCGCGTTTCCTTGCCCGTCGAGGGAGACGATGACGAGATGGGCGGGGGCGCCGGGCTCGGGCGACGCGACGGAAGGGGCCGTCGCTCCTTCGCCGCCCGAGCCCTCCGAGTTTCGCCGGAGCTGTGAAGGCTCCGCTCCCATGACTCGGGAGGACCGGGCCGCGGGCTCCTCGGCCCGCTGCTCGGCGGTGCGATACTCGGGCGGCTGGGCCTTCAGTTTCTGTTCGGGAGGCGCCGCCGCGTAGCGGGGAGAATCGGAAGAGGCCAGCCGCCCTTCGTTCGTAGCGGAGGCGGAGGCCGGCGCGGGTGGCGGCTCTTTTCGGGCGCCCACGTCGCCGGTCTTTTCCCGCAGGCGGTCGAGGCGGCCCACCGTGGACGGTGCCGGCGCCTGCGGCAACTCTGCCCGCCGCTGCAGGAGCACGGGAATCGGCGTCTCACTCGAGGCCATCTTCCTCGCCGAATCGCGCTGGAGCATGACCGCGGAGCCCATGATCACCGCGATGATCGCCGTGGAAAACGCCGCGGCCCACTTCAGGTTGATCCCGAAGACGACTCCAAACGTCGGCCGGCGCGCAGGGACGGTCTGGAGCTTGCGCAGAATCCGGGCCGACAGGTCCGGCGGCGGGGGAGACGTGCTGCTCGCGCGGAACAGCGAGAGCGCCGCCTCGAACTGCGAGGCCGCGCCGCGGCAGTCCGCGCAATGTGCGCGGTGGGACTCGAAATGGGCGCGCTCGGCCGCAGTCAGCTCGCCGTCGTGCAGACGGGAGAGGAAATCGGCCGAGCGGGCCGGGTGGACGGCATCGTTTTTCATGTTTCGATCTTTCCGGAATCCATCAGCGGGCGCAGGAGGGCCTTCAACTGTCCCCGCCCCCGCGAGATCCTCGATTTGACGGTCCCGACGGGCAGGTCGAGAGACGCCGCGATTTCCTCGTAACTCCATTCCTCCAGGTCTCTCAGGACGACGGGCATCCGAAACTCGGCCGGCATCAGCTTCAATGCCTCGGCCACGAAGCGGCGCGACTCGCCGGCGCGCGCGTTCTCTTCCGGGTTTCTGGCCGGCTCGGCGGCATCGGGGACGGCCGGGGAATCTCCGGCGGACGTGAAGATGCGCCGGAACCTCCCGCGCGCGCGGTACCGGTTTTTGACCGCGTTGTCGGCGATCGAGGCGAGCCAGGCGCGCGGGGGTGCCTCCTCGCGGAAACGGGGAAGCCCTCGGTACGCCTTCACGAAGACCTCCTGCGTCATGTCGTCCGCTTCCTGCAGGCCGACGGCGCGCGCCATCCAGCGGTGGACCGTGGCGGTGTGCCGCCGGACGAACTCGCCGAAAGCCGTCTCGTCCCCCTCTTTCGAAAGGGAGATCAGCTCCTCGTCAGAAAGATCGCGCCGCACCTGCGGCGCGATCTTAGTGCGGGTCGGGAGCGTACGAGCGGTCGAAGCCGCGTCCCCGGTCTCGGGCATACAGCTCATCCTCGCCGGGGAGGACGCCGAGGCGAGCGAGCTCCCGGCGGAACTCGTAGCGCAGCGCGATCGAGGCCGCGGGGACCGGGTCTTCCTCGAACCTCACCCACTGAACCGGAAACTCGGTGCGTTCGCCGATACCGGTCGCCGCGAAACTGTCGGATTCCCGCATTGGCGAGACGGACCCGCGAGCCTCGGCGCTCGCCTTGTTCTGCGGAGCCTCTCCCCGGGCGGTTTCTCCGGCGGCTCCCGCGGCGGAGTCTCGCGAAAGTTCGCGGGGCGGTGCGGATGGCGCGACCCACAGGGGCGCGACCCGCGGAGCCTTCTCCCGGAAGAAGACCGCTTCGATGACACCGACGTTGCGAGTGTCGCCGATCCACTTCGCGTAGGAACGGGCCGTCTCGGTGAAGAAGAACCGGCGCGAGGTCTGCCCGGAGACCTGCCAGCCGGGGATGTCGGCCGTCTGGCCCGGTCCGAGTATCCACTTCGTCGCGGCGCCGGTGGTCGTCCGGCGCGCGTCTATGACGTTCAGGCCATCCACCGAGAGGGCGACGGCGACGCGCTCGCCAGTTGGGTTGTGCAGTCGCAGGGAGAAGCTCTTCCCGCGCAGGGCTTCGATGTACGTGCGGTCGCGGAACGGGTACTCCGCGGCGGTGGAGCCGTCGACGATGACCGAGAGCTCGAACCGCCCGCGTTCCGAGGCCGGCAGGCCCGCCCCGGCCAGAAAGAGCCCCAGTCCCGCTGCCGCAAGCCAACCGCGTTTGTGCATCGTTGCCTCCTGGTTTGAGGGACACCGAACCCTGCCGCCGGTTCCCGAAGGTCCCGGTACTTAGGGCGGGGCCGGCCTGACCGGGCGCCCGCCCGGCGGCCGCTGGCCCCTTTTTTTTCTTCAGTTTGCGGGTCAGGGCCATGTCTTGAGTGTAGACTCCGGGCCATGGCAAGACCACTGCGGCTGGAGTTCCCGGGCGCCCTCTACTACGTCTCGGGGAGAACGCGCGGGCGCGCGGCCTTTCGCGACGGAAAGGACCGCGAGAAGTTCCTTTCTCTGCTCGGCACGATCGGCTCGGAGGACCGCTGGAGGATCCACGGCTACAGCGTCTTGCGAAGCGGCTACGAGCTCCTGATCGAAACACCGGCCGGAGGGCTCTCGCACGGAATGCGTTCGTTGAACGGCCGGTACACGCAGTGGTTCAACCGGCGCCACCGGCGCGAGGGCGGGCTTTTCGAAGGCCGCTACAAGTCCATCCTCGTGCAGAAAGAGGTCTACCTCCTCGAGATGGGCCGGCACCTCCTCTGGAGCCCCGTGCGTGAAGGGCTGGCGCGCCGCCCGGAGGGGTGGCGCTGGACCAATTACCGGGCAACGTCCGGGGCCGAAGAGGCTCCCGGGTGGCTGGAGGCCGATTGGACGCTGACCCAGTTTGGCCGGCGGCCTTCCGCGGCCCGGGCGGCCTACCGCCGGTTCGTAGCCCTGGGTGACCGTGCGCCTTCGCCACTCGACGAGGTCGAGAAGCAGGTGTACCTGGGCGACCGCCGGTTCCTCGGCAAAGCGAAGGGTCTTCTGGTGTCCGGATCAGCCAGGAGAAAGCTGAGGCGGAGGTCCCGCCGGCCCGAGGACCTGGGCATCGGAGAGATCCGCCGGGCGGTGGCCAGGGAGTGGGGCGTGCCGGCGGCGAGTCTCCGGCAGCATGGCGGAGAGCAGAAGGTGGCGGCAATCTACCTGGCGCGAAAACTGACTCCGCTCTCGAACATCGAGATCGGAGACGCCTTCGGCGTCGGCGAGGCGCGTGTCAGCAGCGCCGTGCGGGAGATCCAGGAGGGGGCCAGGACTCATCTGGCCCCGCGATTGGAGCAATTGCGGCGGCGTTTGACGCGGATCAGATAACGGCCCGTCGAGGGACGGGCCCGGGGCCGGGCCCGCCGCAGGCCTCGCGGTTTCAGAGGGTGTTCTTCGCGAACTGGAGCGCCGGATCGTTCGTGCGGTTGTCGGCGGTCGCGCCGTAGAGGAAGAGGCTCCCCGACACGACGTCGATCGTGATGGACTGGTTGGATCCGAGGGGCAGGCTTCCCAGGAACGTCGCGACGTCCACCTGCTGGAAGAAGTTGGGGGGGTAGCTCCGCGACAGGCTGCGCAGAATGGCCCCCGCGGAATTCCGCACGGTGACGGCGATCGTGGCGCCTCCGGCGAGCGTTCGCACTCCGACGTTGTAGCGGAACAGCACTGTGTCGAAAGGCCCGACGAGCGCGCCTCGCATTCCGGCGGAGAGCGCCTCCGAGGGCTTCCACGCGTCCTCGGTGAAGCCTGACGTTCCCAGGGCCCCGCCGTCGTTGTACACGCGGACG
>Ga0209009_1000704_pt1 | contig 10750 bp, 12 predicted proteins | sample BlaSpr_A8_OM3_M2_FD_187979 | JGI IMG/M metagenome (GOLD analysis project Ga0209009, IMG submission 187979) | Forest soil microbial communities from Thunder Bay, Ontario, Canada - Black Spruce, Ontario site 2_A8_OM3_M2 (SPAdes) (version 2) | ecosystem: Environmental > Terrestrial > Soil > Boreal... | reverse complement strand
CGCCGAGTAACCCGTCAGAAACTCGCTGGGCAATGCCCAGAAAGGACCGCAGGAGCTATATATGCCTGCCGCTAACAAACATAAGAGCGCGACGGAATAGAATGGGGAGCGCGTTGCGCACAGCAGCACAAGAGAAGCTGCCCCGACGATGGCCGAAATTGCCACATGGTACCGACGCTCGAGCGTACGGTCGGAGCTACGGGAAACAAATATCATCGCTGCCAACCCCACCAGATTGGGAATCGTCACCAGCAATCCGATGGTGCTGTTGGAATAGCCGCTGGAGAGTGATTTCACCAGCTGTGGTGCCCAGGACTGCAACGCATAATTACCCGTTGTCATCCCAAAATAGATCAACACCAGATGCCAGACGCGGCCACACGATAAAGCCTGGAGCGCGGTGTATCGGCGCTGCTCCAATTTTTGCTGTTCTTCGCGTCCCAATTCCGTTCGAATCCACTCTTTCTCATCTGCGGTCAGGAACTTCGCTTCTTGCGGGCAGCCCGGTAGCAGGAAGTAAGTGAATACACCACCTGCTAGGGCCGGCGTTCCCTCCAAAATCAGCAGCCATCGCCAACTGCTGACTCCGAGCCAGTGCACGTGATCCAGGATCACACCCGAAAGCGGAGCTCCCAGGATAGCGGTAATAGGGATGGCTGCTATCAAAAGCGCGAGCGCCCGCGCCTGTTCGCGTTGGGGAAACCAATAGGTCAGGTACAAAGTAATTCCAGGGAAATAGCCGGCCTCCGCCAGCCCCAAAAGAAACCGCACCATGTATAGCTGATGCACGGTGCGCACGAAGCCCGTCAGTATCGCCACCATTCCCCAGCTAATCAGAATTCGCGCGATCCAAATCCGCGCACCGACCTTGTGCATCAGCAGATTGCTGGGAATCTCAAAGAAGAAATATCCAAAAAAGAAAATGCCGAAGATCAGTCCGTACTGCTGGCTGGTTATGCCCAGTTCCCTGTTCATCGTCAGCGAGGCAAACCCAATGTTGACGCGATCAAGAAGGGCAACAACGAAAAGCACGAAGATAAAAGGAAGAACCCTCATCCGCAGTTTGCGAATAGTTCTGGATTCAAAGGCCCCTTCGCCAATACCGCATTGGTTGAGCGTGGTCATAGCAGTGTTCAATCGCGCCCGAACATTTCCGGCACTCTATTGCCTTAAAGATGTAGAGGTCAAGATTTGAGTGGCTGCTGCAACCTCGGGACAGAGACCGCTCGTTTTCTAACCTATCTGATACCGAGTAGGAGCGTCGAATCGAATTGGGTCGCCTTCGAGTTAGGGAGACGCTCCACAGGTCTAGCAACCGCCCGCATACTTCTATATACTCTCCGGTAATATTTCCCAGGAGGTTATACGTCTTCCGCTTCTCAACCCCTTACCTCTACCGAACAGAACAAACTGCTCGTCATTCGCTGGTTCGACGAAGTTTGGAACCACAGCCGCCGCGAAACCATCTTCGAACTCATGTCGGATTCCGGAATTATCCACGACGGCCCTCAGGACTACCGCGGCCCCGAGGAATTCTGCCGCTTCCACGATTCCCTACGTGCGCAATTCTCCAACTTCAAAATTACTCCCATCATTTCACTGGCAGAAGGTGATCTCGCCTGCGTTCACTGGTCCTGCTCCATGATCCACACCGCCGCGCAAAAACCATTGCAGTTAACCGGCACTTCCGTCGTACGCATCGAAAACGGTCGCTTCGCCGAAGCCTGGCAAAACTGGGACGCTGCCCACCTCCACGCCCAGCTAGCCTGACGACTGAACAGTTTCTAGTAACCGCCGGCGCTCGATCCCTGACGGCGTGGTTCAAACCCAATGGAGATTGCAGCGAGCGGCACTAACTCGAACCGGATTTGCTCCCCCGGTTCTACCCATATCGGCGGCGTAATCGACCCCGCAATAATCATTTGTCCCGCCTCCAGCTTCTCCCCAAACACTTTGAGCAAATTTGCGATGTGTCGGACAATATCAATCAGTTCGCCGGTGAGAGCTTCGAATTCGGAAGTGTCAGCCAACTCCTCGTCATTGCGAAAAACTCTTGCTCGCAGCCCGGTTAGCAGCTTCGTGGATTCCGTCGGCCGCGAGCTTCCCAGGATCACGTGCCGTTGATAAATGTTTCGAACCAACGTTCCTTTGACATCTTCCGAAGGATGATCCACGTCGGCCACTTCGATAGCTGCTCCCAGTCTGGCGATTGCTGCGATTGCTGTGTCCCGGTCAGCGTCCGCTGCCAGATCGCGTCCCATGTACAAGGCCAGCTCCGGTTCCGCCGCGGGTTTTTTCCATCCCTCCAGCGAAATCGTCGAACCCGAAGGCACGACAGCACTTTCCATCAAAAATCCGACCAAAGGCGCATTGATGCGCAGCCGCGCCATTGCCGCTGGTCCACCGAACGCTAACTTCCACCCCAGCGGTTTCCCGCCGGAACTTAACAACCTTCGCCGCGTGCGAAGTTGCTGCTCCATCCCGCTCAAGATGCGGGCATCCTCCCACGCGAAGGTCATAGCCTCACGCCCGACTTTCAATAGCCTTCCGGTGGTATTTCATAGCCGGCCGCTTCCAGTGACCCTGCTCCGCTCCAGCCCCACACCAGCACCACGTCTTCTTTTCCCGTGTTGTCGAACCCGTGCCAGTGACCTCGCGGCGTAAAAATCACGTCGCCTTGCCCAGACGGCTCGCGCCCGGTATCCGTATAAACGTCTCCACTGCCCTTGATAACCACAAAAAATTCGTCCACATGTGGGTGTCGGTGTTTATCGTGACGGCTTCCAGGTGGTAACACTGTCCATCCCAGCAAAAATTTCTCGGATCCAGCCGTTTTTTGATCGATTAAAAACTGCACCTGCATGTTAATCCAGCCTTCATCTCGCGAAAGGCCCCCGACCTGTGGCACGTCGCGCAGATTCGTTCGGTAAGGGTTCACTAGGACATTCCCCCCATTTTTCGATACACCTCGTAGACCGTTACAAAATCATGGTGTTGTAACCCAAGTCCGCGACAAGCGTTCAGCAGTTCGTTTGACGCTGCACCCAACGGCAGCGGCATCCCCATCTTCCTGCCAATCGTCAACGCCAGCATCATATCTTTCTGCTGCAAATCCACGCTGCCATACGTCGCGTCGGAAATATGTCCTTCCCGAATCAGCGGCGCGCGGTAGGTGATCACTGGCGATGCCACCACGCTTTTCAACATCGCATCGATAATCACTTCACGAGGCACTCCACCTTTTTCCGCTAGCGCCACGCCCTCGCAGAAGCCAATCACCTGGATAACCAGCGTCATGTTGAGCGCCACCTTCAATTGCACCGCCAGCCCCTGCTTGCCGATGTAAGTCACCTTCGGCCCAATCGCCAGCAACACCGGCTTGACCCGCTCGAACGCTTCTTTATCCCCGCCAACCATTAGTGAAGCATTGCCTTGGCCTAGTGTCAGCGTGGTGCCGGAAATGGGCGCGTCCATCATGATTTTCCCGGCTTTGGTAAATTCATTGCCGATCGCCCGGCTCACCTCCGGGTCGATGGTGCTCATGTCCAGATACACCCCGTCCTTGCTCAGTCCATGCATAATTCCGTCTTCTCCGACTGCCAGCGACCGGACCGCTTCCGAATCCGTAACAATCGAAAATACTACTTCCGACTCGGTCGCCATCCGCTTTGGAGTGTCCGCCCAGCGCATACCCAGCTTAAGTAGCGATTCGGCCTTTCCTTTGGTGCGATTCCATCCCGTGACGCTATGACCCCCGGCAAGCAACCGGGGCACAATGGCCTTGCCCATGTCCCCCAGACCTGCAAACCCGACACGCATCTTTCCCCCTCACAACGTCGCAATAAGCTCAGTGTATACAACAACCTCGGGACTGGTTCTACCACCATACCTTTACTCGGTCAAGCTCTTCGCGGTACTATCCCCGCCACTCGCCCATGCCCTTTCGAATCTCCCGCTCCTTCTACAAAGACCCCGTGACCCAAGTCATTTTTGCCGTCTTGGCTGCCCTCATCGTCGGCCATTTTTGGCCCTCCACGGCTATCGCCATGAAGCCTCTGGGAGACGGCTTCATTCGCCTGGTCTCGATGATTATAACTCTCATCATTTTTTGCACCGTCGTAACCGGCATTTCCGGGATGAACGATATGAAGAAAGTAGGTCGTGTCGGCGGGAAGGCCCTGGTCTACTTCGAATGCGTTTCCACTCTGGCTCTGATCATCGGTTTGGCCGTTGGAAATCTGGTCAAGCCTGGAAGCAACTTCAACATCGACCCAGCCACGCTTTACTCTCTCTCAGTCGAGCAATATGCCGGTGCCGCGAAGTCTCAAACTGTTTCGGATTTCCTGTTTCATATAATTCCCTCGACAGTGACCAGCGCCTTCGTGGCCGGCGATATTTTGCAAGTGCTGCTGATTTCTCTGCTGTTTGGAATTGCGCTGTCGATTGCGGGATCGCGCGGTCAAACTCTGGTGTCGGCTATCGAAGCTCTCACCCAGGTGGTCTTCGGCATTATAAAAATTGTAATGAGGTTAGCGCCCATCGGTGCCTTCGGCGCCATGGCCTTTACCGTGGGCAAATTTGGTTTATCCTCCCTGGGCCCACTGGTCAAACTAATCGCCACCTTCTACGTGACCTGTATTCTTTTTGTTTTAGTGGTGCTCGGTCTGGTCGCCCGCATCGCCGGTTTTAGCATCTTCAAATTTCTCGTGTACATTAAAGATGAGATTGTTTTGGTTTTGGCGATTAGCTCCTCGGAGCCGGCCATGCCCACGCTCATGGCCAAACTTGAACAACTGGGTTGCTCGAAAGCCCTGGTGGGCTTGATCGTTCCCACTGGCTATACATTTAATACTGACGGCACCAGCCTATACATGACCATCGCCGCATTGTTCGTGGCTCAAGCAACCAATACCCATTTGGCCTTGACCCAGCAGCTAACCATTCTCGCCGTTGCTATTCTCACCTCCAAAGGCGCCAGCGGAGTGCAGGGCTCCTCCTTCATTGCTCTGGTGGCCACCCTTTCTGTGATCCCCACCATCCCTGTCGCCGGCATGGCTCTCATTTTGGGAATAGACCGTTTCATGAGCATGATGCGTGCCTCCGTGAATATGATTGGCAACGGCGTGGCGACCCTCATTGTGGCACGCTGGGAAAAAGAAATGGGCGCCCACGCGTTGCGAGAAAGTCTGAAAACGGATCGAGTAGCGGCCTGACCGGGGGCTAGTAACCCGCCCAAAACGTAGGGCAGACGTGGCGTTCGGCACTTCCGAGGACGTAAATTACCATTCCGGACTCAGAGGGACACATCTCGGCGAGTGGCACACCCTTACTCCCCGAGAGGGCTGCGGCACCCTTTGTGATTTTCAAAGGGTTTACCTGCCTGAGCAGGTGCGTTCTTCGTTCTTGAATTCCCTTTTCTTCGACCACATGCTATCGTCCACTTCAAAGGGAGAATCATTTCATGTCCGTAAATAAAGTTATTCTCGTCGGCCGCTTGGGCCGCGATCCCGAGACGCGTTACACCGGCGGCGGCCAAGCCGTCGCAAATTTCTCTATCGCAACAGACGAAACTTACAAAGATCGTAACGGTGAAAAACAAAAACGTACCGAGTGGCACAAGATTGTCGTGTGGGGCAAACAAGCCGAAATTGCGCAGCAATATCTAAAAAAGGGCTCGCTCCTTTTTCTGGAAGGTCGCATTCAATCGCGGGAATGGCAGGATAAAGAAGGTCAGAAGCGGACGAGTTTTGAAATTGTTGCCAGCAACTTCCGCATGCTCGGCGGTCGCGGCGACGGCGCTGCATTAGGCGCCGGCGCAGGCGCGGCAGCGGGCGGCGCTCGTCACGCCGACGATTTCGACAGCCACGCCGCACCACCCGACGATCCATTCGGAGGCGGCTCAGCCGCGCCAGCCGGTCCCGACATATCCGACGAAGACATCCCCTTCTAGTTCCACAGCCCGCAGGAGGGCAAGAAAAGCGACGCTGACGCTAGCGGGCGGCTTATTTGCAACCTTGCTCGTGGGTTTATCTGTCTCGTGACTTCGAACCTTGACCCCCTCCTCTACAGGTCGTAAAACTGATGGAAATTATTGTTTCTTTGTCGACGATGGACTTGGCGACGCCCCAACTTTAGCCTTCACCGCAACTCTGAAAGTTACAGGCTTCTCACCCGCTCTTTGAAACGCAATCTCCGTCGTCCCCGCTCCCAAGGCTGCAAATTTCCACAACTCCTCAGTCCCAGCAGCGCCATTCCCAGCAGGCGGCGCGACATGGCTGTGCTCGATCAATCTCACCTTTGCGGTGTCGAATGCCTTCGCCAATGTCCATTCCGAAGCTGCTGCATCCTTCACCGGCAATGCAATCGTCAGCTCTTCACCCACCGTGCTTCCCACGGGAGTCGATCCCGTTTTGCTCGTTGCGCGCGTCATTGGCGCTTTGTCGCGAGTAACAGAAATAGCCATCAACCTGGCCCCCGCGAAAAGCCCCTTCCCATCGAACTCAAACGAATACCAGGCATGCCCCAACACCGCGCAAGAGTGGCACTTCTCCCTCAATCGGTAATTCACAATAATATGCACGCCGCCCTTCGCGCCCATTTCCACGTCGGGCATCTCCGTCGAATACCGGTCACCCGGCCAAGGGGAAAGATCCGGATGCGCTTTCGCTAACCCGGCATACGAAGAATTATTCTTCAACGCGCGCGCCGCGATGGTCACCAGTTTGGAATTGTCGACATCGATGGCCGCAGGATCTCCATTCACAATCAACCACGATTGATTTTCATTGGCGCGATAGGGATATAACACATAAGCAATATCCACCGGACCAGCCGCCCTAAAATCGCGCACGAATCCCGGCTCGCCCAATTGTTTGGAAAATTCGACTGCTGCGATCGATGCCCCAGCCTTCTTCATCTCCCCCGCAAAACAATCCTGCAACTTATCGGGATGCAGGTCCTGACAGCTAGCTTTCACCGTATCGACGAATTTTGTATCTCCTGCGAACACCACATTGACGGTAACTTTCTTCGCCACCTTCACTTCTGCTGCGGCGCCTTCTTTTTTGCTTTTATCTTTTTGCGCCGCCGTTGATTGGTCTGCCGCGGCCTGTTTTGCGGGCGTCTCATGGCTCGCTTGAGCGTGCCCGGAAACGTAACTGGCCGCTGCCAGGCAGACTACCCCTACCCCCCAACCGATCCGCGTCATGCCTTTTCTCCTGGTTCCAACCGAGGATATTGTTTGCAAGGGGAAACTCTACTAACCGCACCGGTAGGGGTCAATCAATCCATCGTGAACGTGTTCGACCATTGCAAGGTCACGTCTCGACCTGGACACCGAATATTTTGAAGAAATACGAAGATTTGGAGGACGCTGCGCCCTTAGGTGAGGGGCGTCGTTGACGCACAAGGGTTTTTTGGTAAAGAGGCCGGTGCTTCTACAAATCAATGACGAGCCCTACTGCCCGTTGCGCTTCCGCTCCTCATCCATCTTACGGATGAACTCTTCGAACTTGGGCTTCTGTTCCCCAGTTAAAATCGCGCGTATGCGATCGCGCCCCTTCTCTCGAACTTCACTGAGCTGCGGGTCTACGGTCTTCCGTATGCCCTTCATCTGCGATTGAATATCCGCGATGATCGCATCGACTTGCTGACTTTGCTCTTGCGTCAGGTTGGCCAGTGTCGTTAGTTCTTGCACCTTTTGCGCGCGCCTCGCCGCATCGGTAGTCGGCCCAGCGTTTGTAACGGTATATTTCTGGTGCGCAAACACATATCCGCCCAGACCGCCAAGCGCCAAGCCCAACAAAAATACCAGTCCTACCCAAAGAGCAGCTTTACGGGTTGTTGAAGTTTCCGTCATGTTTACCTCTCCGGCGGGCTGGCCAGGGCATCATCCACACTGGCTTGCCCAGCCGTGCTGTCAAACAAGTATTGCGGAGTGCTTTCCGCTCTCGACTGTACCGATTGGGTGTTCAACCGGCCCCCGTTCGGCCCGTAAAACCACGTGGTCCCCAGGAACAGCACCAATGCAGAAACCCACGCGAGTCTGGACGCCAGTTTTGCAACCGCGCCGCTCCATTCCGTTAGCGCCCTTCGACCTTCTGACTCGCGCTCCGCGATCTTGGCCATCACCCGCGCCGCAAACCAAGGATTAGATTCATTCATCGCGGCGTTGTGCTGCTCACGAGCCAGCTCTAATGGCTCCGCGAATAAATCTTGTGATGCCCAAAATGTTTCTGCCGCCTCTTCACAGGTGTCGCATTCGCGCGCATGTTCCAGTACCTGCGCGGGCAGACTATTGCTTAGCTCCGCAGAAGCGGTAAGCCGGTCAACCTCCGGCGGTAAATCTTCCAGCGCCTCGCGGTATTGCTCGCATATCGGGTTCTCTCTCTTGAATTTGTTCCACATGTTATTTGGAATCTCCTTGCTCTCCTCCCGACTTTCTTGACTCCCACTTAACTATTTCTTCGCACTCCCGTCCTTCGCATAATTCTCTCGCTCCGCAGCCTTCCGGACGACCCGCCCGCGCGCGCGAAACAGCCGTACCTTCACGGTGTTCGCGTTTAAATCTAGTACCTCGGCAATTTCCTCGATCGAAAATCCCTCCACCTCCTTAAGAATCAGCATCACCTTGTCCCGCTCCTCCAAATCTTCTAAAAGCCGCTCCACCCTTTGCCGGTTCTCTAATCTCTGCCGGATGTCCGGCCCCGCGCCGTCTGATTCTGAGCTCGCCACGCGTTGCGCCTGATCTTCGCTCAGATCAGATTCATACAGCAGCGGCCGCACTTTCTTCTTGCGTAACAGGTCCCAGCACTCGTTAAGCGTAATGCGATATAACCAGGTGCTAAACGCCGCCCGCCCATCAAAGCGCTTCAACGAAAAGTAAGCCTTAACGAATACTTGCTGGGCGATGTCCTCAATATCCTCATGCCGTCTCAGGACGCCCGCGGCAACCGCGAACACCCGCTGCTGGTGCCGCTTAATCAACTCTTCGTAAGCTTCCTTATCGTTCGCTTGGGCGCGTCGAACTAGCTCCCGGTCGTACGAGCCCTTGGCCTGCGTCCCCGCCACTGCCTTTCCCGCAGCTGCTGGCTTCGAGGAGCGCTTGGGGGCGGGCTCAAGCGGGGTTAGTTTTGGGACGTGTGCCATACCGATTTGGTTACGCTACACTCTCTGGCGCTTGCCGTCACGCGTCACGGAAAGCGCATCAAACGTTTCATTTCCGCTAGTAGCAACTTCCTACTTGCCTAAAGACTTACCAGATGGAATAATGCCCATATGATTATTGGTGACCGCCTCCGCGTAATGCGCGAGGAAAAGAAACTCTCCCAGGGCGACATCGAGAAGCGAACCGGTTTACTTCGCTGTTATATCTCCCGCGTTGAAAATGGCCATACTGTTCCGGCCATCGAAACGCTCGAGAAACTGGCGCGCGCGCTCGAGTGCCCACTCTATCAACTCTTCTACGACGGAGAAGAGCCACCCCAGCTGCCCAATCTTCCCAAGCGCAAATCGTCTGACGATATCGCCTGGGGAAGCGTTGGCAAAGAAGCCCGTTTCCTCAACAAGCTGCGTCGTCTTTTGAGCAAAGTCGAAGATGAAGATCGTAAGCTCATTCTGTACATGGCGCAGAAGATGGCAAATCGGTAACAAGCCGCCGCGCACTCCCCCTCTGCGCGGTGATGCATTTTTTTTCTCCGTTTTTTCCTTTTTGCGCAAGCACACCTCTCCAGTTACTAATTTACTCTTTTCATTGTTTTTAGTTCCCGATACGCGCAAGCACGTACTTTTTTGTGGGGTGCATGGAGCTATTCCCATTCAATCGTGCTCGGGGGTTTTGAGCTAATGTCGTACACCACCCGCGTTACTCCCGGAACCTCATTCACGATCCGCGTCGAGATTCGCTCCAGCACGTCGCCAGGCAATCTCACCCAGTCCGCCGTCATTGCGTCGTCGCTTTGCACCACTCGAACAGCAACCGTGAGCCCATAGGTTCGTCCGTCGCCCATCACTCCAACGCTCCGAACCGGCAAAAGCACCGCGAACGCCTGCCACACTTTCTCGTACAATCCTGCCCGCCGGATCTCTTCCACCACCACCGCGTCTGCTTCCTGAAGAGTCAACAAATGTGACCGAGTTACCTCGCCTAGTAACCGAACCGCCAATCCCGGCCCTGGAAACGGGTGTTTCACTAAAATTTCTTCCGGCAATCCCAGTTCCCTTCCTATTCGCCGCACTTCATCCTTAAACAGATCCCGCAGCGGCTCAATCAACGCAAAAGGCATATTTGCCGGCAGGCCACCCACGTTGTGATGCGTCTTGATCGTCGCCGAAGGCCCCCGCACGGAGATTGATTCAATCACGTCCGGATAAAGCGTTCCTTGCACCAGGAAACCAATCTCCCCATGAACTTCTTCCCGCTGCAACCGTTGCGCTTCTTCCGCGAATACAGCAATAAATTCGGCGCCAATCCGTTTACGCTTTACCTCGGGGTCCGCAACACCTTCAAGCTTCGCCAAAAATCTCTCCGATGCATCGATGCCAATCACTCGCAGGCCCAACCGCTCTCGCAACATCTCCAGCGTGTCCGCGAACTCGTTCTTCCGCAGCATGCCGGTATTGACAAAAATATTTGTCAACCGGTCGCCAATCGCGCGATGCACCAGCGCCGCCGCCACCGTAGAGTCCACGCCGCCACTCAACGCGCAAATCACCCTGCTCGTCGGGCCAGCCTTCTTGCGAATAGCCTCCA
>Ga0209009_1000703_pt1 | contig 10769 bp, 9 predicted proteins | sample BlaSpr_A8_OM3_M2_FD_187979 | JGI IMG/M metagenome (GOLD analysis project Ga0209009, IMG submission 187979) | Forest soil microbial communities from Thunder Bay, Ontario, Canada - Black Spruce, Ontario site 2_A8_OM3_M2 (SPAdes) (version 2) | ecosystem: Environmental > Terrestrial > Soil > Boreal... | reverse complement strand
CCATGCTCAAAAACCACCAACCCTACGACGGCAACAAACTCTTCGCTCTCCCCTAACCAGCAATTACCCCTTGCATCCCCAACAGAGAATCTACGGCACCCCGGGGCACGTCGAGGAGATTGTTGGGTGGGGAGAGTGTCGGCGGTCTCGAGGTCGTAGCGAAACCGTCGCAAACGCCAGCCCCTACGGGCGAGGCGGCATCCCGGTCTTCTCTCGGACCAGGAATCCCCGGCGGCCGCGGGCGGCGTCGAGCGTGCGCCACAGGTATTCGCCGAGGATGCCGAGAGAGAGCAGTTGCACGCCGGAAAAAAATGCGAGGGCGACCATCAGCGACGTCCACCCCTGGATCGGCTGGCCGCGGACGACCTTGAGCGCCACGAGCAGGGCCGCGTACCCGAAAGCGATGAGGGCCAGCAACGCGCCGGCGACGGACATCCAGCGCAGTGGTGCGTAGGAGAACGAGACGACGGAGTCGATGAAGTACTTGAGCTTCTTCGCGAACGTCCACCTCGAGCGCCCTTCTTCGCGCGCGACCCGGTCGTAGGGGACGAGCGTCGCGGGAAAGCCGCTCCAGAGAAGGAGCCCGGGAAGCGACGCGTGCACTTCCCGGTTCGAGACGAGGAAGTCGATCGCCGGGCGTCCGACGAGGAAGCAGTCGAAGCCGCCGGCGGGCATCTCCTCGAAGGCCAGCCGTTTCAGGGCGCGGTAATAGAGCCCGGAGGCGGCGCGGGTCGGCCACGGTTCGGGCCGGCTCTTGCGCACGGCGAGAACGGCGGTGGCGCCGCCGCGCCAGGACCGGACGAGCTCCGCGAGCAGCTCCGGCGGCTCCTGGAGATCGGCGGACAGGACGGCCGCGGCGTCGCCCGTCGACTCCTGGAGGCCCGCCACGATGGCCATCTGAGAGCCGAAGTTGCGCGTCAGCCGCACGCCGCGCGCCTGCGGCCACGCCGAGGCGATCTCCGAGACTTTCGCCCACGAGTCGTCTCCGGAGCCGTCGTCCACGAACAGGACCTCGATGTCCCAGTCCGCGTCGCGGGCGGCGGCGCGCAGGCGCCCGGCCATCGCCGGGAGCGTCGCGGCATTGAAATACACGGGCACGATGACCGAGATGCGGTCGCGCCGGCCGCTCATGATTCCGACACAGCATCGTCGCCGGAAAGCGAATAGGCGCGCCCGCAGACGCAGGCGGCCTGCCTCTGCTCGAAACGGAGCGTAGAGCCACACCGGCAGACGGAGCCGTGCCGCCGCGCGGGGCTCCCGTAGGCCAGAGCGTAGTCGGGAACATCGCGCGTGACGAGCGATCCCGCCCCGACCATGGCAAACCTCCCGATCGTGATCCGGGGCAGGAGAATCGCCCCGGCCCCGATCGAAACGCCGGTCCGCACGGTCGTCCTCGGATAGGAATCGAAGCGCACGCCGCTCCGGGGCCGCGGGTCGTTGGAAAAGCAGACGTCCGGCCCGACGAAAACCCCGTCCTCCAGCCTTACGCCGTCGTAGAGCGAGACACCGCACTTGACGGTCACTCCATCTCCAAGGACGACGTCGTTCTCGATGAAGCAGCGGTCGCAGATGTTGCAGTCCCTCCCGATCGTCGCCCCCTCCAGGATGTTGACGAACGCCCAGATCCGCGTCCCGTCGCCGATCCGTTTCGTGGCCACCAGCGCCGTCGGATGAATGCTTATGCTCACCTGCGATCTAGCTTAAAGCAAAGGACAGGGAGACGGGGAGACGGGGAGACGGGGTGAGTGTTGACCTCGAGGCGGGCGGCAATCCTCTGATCGCCCCGTCCCCCAGTCGTCCCGTCCCCCCGTCTAGAAATAGGCCGCCCTTCTCTCCCTGTAGAACGCGACGGTCCTCGACAGCCCCTCGCGTAACTCGACGGTCGGTTTCCAGGCGAGGAGGCGGCGGATCTTCGAGATGTCGGAGACGAAGTCGCCGGGCTCCTGGGCTTTCCGCTCCGGAGTGAAGTCGGTGAATTCGATGGCGGTGCCGGGCACGAGGTCCCGGAGGAGCTTCGCGACCTCGAGAAACGTGGAGGCCCGGTCGTTGCCGACGTTGATGATCTCGCCGATCGCGGCCGGCTCCTCTGCCGCGCGCACGAGCGCCTCGACGCAGTCGTCCACGTAGAGAAAGTCGCGGAGGATCCCGCCGGTGCCGAAGATGGGGATCGGCTTGCCGTCGAGTGCCAGTCGCACGAACCAGTTGACGACGCCGAAATGCGGGTGCTTCATCTGCGCGCGCGGCCCGTAGACGTTCGTCAGGCGCAAAGGGACCGTGCGGATTCCGTGGATGCGCGTGTAGGTGCGGCAGATCATCTCGGCCGAGAGCTGGGAGATCTCGTAGAGCCCGCGGGGATCCGACGGCGCCTCCTCGGAGACCGGCAGGCTGACGGCAGGCCCGTACTGCCCCCGCGTGCCCGAGCGCACGACGACCGCTTCGGGGTTGTGCTTGCGGCAGGCTTCGAGCAGAGCCGCCGTCCCCTTGATGTTGATGTCGATATCGGGGTACGGGTTGGAGAGGGACATGACGTGGGAAACCTGCGCCGCCAGGTGAAAGACGACATCCCGGCCCTCGACGAGGCCCGCCATCGCGGATTCGTCGCGCACGTCCGCGACGTGGATCTCGACGTCGGCGCGGACCTCCCGGAGGTTCTCGAAGTTTCCCCCGTATCCCTCGATCATCGCGTCGCAGACCGCGACGCGCGCTCCCTCGCGCACGAGCCGAATGGCGAGATTGGACCCGATGAAGCCCAATCCGCCTGTGATGAGCACCCGTTTCCCGGCGAGGCTCATGAGAAAGGACGGGTTTCAGGTTCCAAGTTTCAGGTTTCAGACGAGATCAACGGCTCCGGGTTTCTCCACGCGGCGGGCAGTATACGGGATGCGGGGGAGGCGGCCGGCGGGTGGCAATCGGAGGGAAATTGTGAATTGTGAATTGTGAATTGTGAATTGCCGTGCGCCGTCGTTTGACTGCAAGTCATTGATAGAAAGGTATTTACATTCGTAGGTCGTCCGGAGGTGGTGTACTAGCACTCGTCGGTGATGAGTGCTAGTATCACGGAGCCCGGACATCCGGTGGGGATGGCGCCGGGCAAATCGACCGAAGAAGCACAGGAGGCAGAGGAATGAAGATTCGACCGCTTTATGACCGGATTCTCGTCAAGAGGCTCGAGCCCCAGGAGATCAAAAAGGGGGGCATCATCATCCCGGACACCGCCAAGGAGAAGCCGATGGAGGCGGAAGTCGTCGCCGTGGGCAAGGGCAAAGTCAACGAAGAAGGGAAGCAGTTCCCGCTCGATGTCAAGAAGGGTGACCGCATCCTCATCGGCAAGTACGCCGGCACCGAGATCAAGATCGACGAAGTGGAGCACCTGATCCTCCGGGAAGAGGAAGTCCTCGCCGTCATCGAGAAGTAAGAATTCGGAAGGAGTGAACAAAGAAAATGGCTGCTAAAACAATTTCCTACGGCGAGGAGGCGCGCCAGCGCATCCTCCACGGCGTCAACAAGCTCGCCGACGCCGTCAAAGTCACGCTCGGCCCCAAGGGGCGCAACGTCGTCATCGAGAAGAAGTTCGGCTCACCCACGATCACCAAGGACGGCGTCACCGTCGCCAAGGAGATCGAGCTCCAGGACTCGCTCGAGAACATGGGCGCGCAGATGGTCCGCGAGGTCGCCTCGAAGACCTCCGACGTCGCCGGCGACGGCACCACGACCGCGACCGTGCTCGCGCAGGCGATCTACCGCGAAGGGATCAAGAATGTCACCGCCGGCTCCAACCCGATGGAATTGAAGCGCGGCATCGACGCGGCCGTCCGTGCCGCCGTCGAGTCGCTGGATAAGATGTCCAAGCCGGTCGAGGGCAAGGACATCGCGCACGTCGGAACGATCTCGGCCAACAACGACGCGGAGATCGGAAAGATCATCTCCGAGGCGATGGACAAGGTCGGCAAGGACGGCGTCATCACGGTGGAAGAGGCGCGCGGCCTCGAGACGACGCTCGAAGTGGTCGAAGGCATGCAGTTCGACCGCGGGTATCTCTCCCCCTACTTCATCACCGATGCCGAGCGCATGGAGTGCGTGCTCGAGAACGTGAAAGTCCTCCTCTTCGAAAAGAAGATCTCGAACATGAAGGACCTGCTCCCGATCCTCGAGCAGATTGCCAAGCAGGGCAAGCCCCTGCTGATCATCGCCGAAGAGGTCGAGGGCGAGGCGCTCGCGACGCTCGTCGTCAACAAGCTGCGCGGCACGCTCCAGGCCTGTGCCGTCAAGGCCCCCGGATTCGGCGACCGCCGCAAGGCGATGCTCGAAGACATCGGGATCCTGACGGGCGGGAAGCTCATCTCCGAGGACCTCGGCATCAAGCTCGAGAACGTCAAGTGGGAAGACCTCGGCGACGCCAAGAAGGTCACCGTTGACAAGGACAACACGACGGTCGTCGTGGATGACCGTTCCAAGAAGAAACAGGAAACGATCGCCGGCCGGATCAAGCAGATTCGCACGCAGATCGAGGAGACGACCTCCGACTACGACCGCGAGAAGCTGCAGGAGCGGCTGGCCAAGCTCGTGGGCGGCGTGGCCGTCATCAAGGTCGGCGCTTCGACCGAGACCGAGATGAAGGAGAAGAAGGCGCGCGTCGAGGACGCGATGCACGCGACCAAGGCGGCCGTCGAGGAGGGGATCGTCCCGGGCGGCGGAGTGGCCCTCCTGCGGGCCATCGACGCGGTGCAGAAGGCCCTCGGCAACCTGTCGGGCGACGAGAAGATCGGGGCCCGCATCGTGGTGCGCGCGCTCGAGGAGCCGACCCGCCAGATCGTGGCCAACTGCGGCGCCGAAGGGTCCGTCGTCATCAACGAGTTGAAGTCCAAGGGCGGCAACTTCGGCTTCAACGCCAACACCGAGAAGGTCGAGGACATGTTGAAGTCCGGGATCATCGATCCGACCAAGGTCACCAAGAACGCTCTCCAGAACGCGGCTTCGATCGCCGGCCTGATGCTGACGACCGAGGCGATGGTCTCCGAGATCAAGGAGAAGGATAAGCCGCAGGGCGGCGGCATGCCGGGCGGCGGCGGCATGGGCGGGATGTACTGATCCGCGGAGAACGTTAAACGGAAATAGAGGCCCCGGCGAAAGCCGGGGCCTTTTCTTGTTCAGGAAAGTGTCATCCGGGGATCGGAGCCGGTGCTGGCCTGCCGTGACAAACGGTATCGGCAGCGGCACGGCGCTGGCGAGAACCCGGGCCTTGTTGCTGAACCTCGCCGTGTCGCCGCGTTTCTTGCCGCGCGGCCGTGAATTCAAGTCCTGGCGGGGAAATGCTTGACGCAGGGGTTAGCTTGTTGAAAAAGTGACTGTAGTCCGAATCGGGTAGTGACCTGGTTTCAAATCAGGTCACTACCGACGTCAACGACTTGATCGCCATTGTCGAGAAGATGCTGCGCCGGCTGATCGCCGAGACGTCGAGCTCAAGACCGTCCTGGATCCGGTGCTCCGCCGCGTGCTTGCCGACGCCGGCCAGCTCGAGCAGGTCATCATGAACCTCGCGGTCAACGCCCGGGACGCGATGCCAAGTCCGGCGATCTGGTAAACTGTCTGGAATCAGGAGAATCCGGATTCTGATCGAGGATTGGGCGGAAGACTCTCCAGCCGCGCGCCTTCGGCCGGGCCGCCGCGGCGGCGCTGTGGGAGCCGGCCACCGAAAGAAAGGCCGATGACCGAAATTCGCTCAAATGACGAGGCCGCCGACCGCGCCGGGAGGATGTTTCGCGGCCTGCTCGAGTCGGCCCCCGACGCAATGGTCATCGTGGATCGAGAGGGCCGAATCGTCCTCGTCAACGCGCAGACCGAGCGCCTTTTCGGGCACACGCGCGAGGCGCTGCTGGGACAGCGGATCGAGCTCCTCATCCCTCCTCGGTTCCGGCAGGCACATTCCGGGCATCGCGCCGGCTACTTCCGCGATACCCGCGTCCGGCCGATGGGGATCGGCATGGAGCTGAGCGGCCTGCGAAAGGATGGGACGGAGTTTCCCGTCGAAATATCCTTGAGCCCGCTCGAGACTGGGGAGGGCATCCTGGTCTCGAGCGCGATTCGCGACATCACCGAGCGCAAGCGCGCGGAGGAGGAGCTGGAGAGTTTCTTCAAGCTCTCCCTGGACATGCTGGCGGTCGCCGATTTTGACGGTTACTTCAGGCGGTTGAACCCGGTCTGGGAGAGGGTCCTGGGCTGGTCCCGGGAACAGCTCATGGCCCGGCCCTATCTGGACTTCGTTCATCCCGACGACCGGGAGGCGACCGTCTCCGAAGCGGGGGGCCTCTCCCGGGGACTCGAAACGTTCTCTTTCACCAATCGGTATCTCTGCGCGGACGGCTCCTATCGCTGGCTCCTCTGGAACTCGACCCCCGACCCCGACAGCCGGAAGATCTACGCGGCGGCCAGGGACGTGACGGAGAAGCGGCTCGCGGAGGAGGAGATCGAGAAGCTGAATCGGGAGCTCAAGCGGCGCGTCGGGGAGCTGGCGAGCTTGAACCAGGAGCTGGAGGCCTTCTCCTACTCCGTCTCGCATGATCTCCGCGCGCCTCTCCGGCACATCGACGAGTTCGCGCGTCTGCTCGGGCGCCACGCCGGAGAGGGTCTGGACGAGAAGGCGCGCCATTACCTCACCACGATCGAGGACTCCGTGCGGCAGATGGGGGATCTGATCGACGAGCTGCTGGCCTTCTCGCGGCTCGGCCGCGCAGAGGTCCGGTCCGCGCCGGTGGATCTCTCGGGGCTCGCCCGGGAGGCGATTGGCGAGGTGGAGCGCGACACGAACGGACGGGAGGTGCGGTGGACGGTCGGGGCGTTGCCTCCGGTCACGGGGGACGCGTCGCTTCTGCGGCAAGTCTTCATCAACCTCCTGTCGAATGCCGTCAAGTACACGAGCCCCCGCGCCGTCGCGTTGATCGAGGTGGGTTGTGTCCCGCTGGACTCCGACGAAGTCGTCTGCTTCGTCCGGGACAACGGCGTGGGGTTCGACATGAAATACGTGGACAAGCTCTTCGGCGTCTTCCAGCGCCTTCACGGCGCCGGGGAGTTCGAGGGGACGGGGATCGGACTGGCCAACGTCCGTCGGGTCATCCAGCGGCACGGGGGGAGGACCTGGGCGGAGGGGGCGGTGGACGGCGGCGCGACCTTCTATTTCTCGCTCCCTCGGGCGGAGCCGGAGGAGTGATGGCCGAGTTGAAGAGCATCCTGCTGGCCGAGGACAACCCCAGGGACGTCGAGCTGACGCTGACGGCGCTCGCCGAGAACAACCTTGCCAACGAGGTCGTCGTCGCTCGCGATGGCGAGGAAGCTCTCGATTATCTGTTCCGGCGCGGCCGCTTCGCGTCGCGCGCCGCGGGGAATCCGGCGGTCGTCCTGCTCGACCTGAAGATGCCGCGGGTGGACGGCCTGGAGGTGCTGCGCCGGATCAAGGCCGATGAGTCTCTGAAGAGCCTCCCCGTCGTCATGTTGACCTCCTCGCGGGAGGAGCGGGACCTCGTCGAAAGCTACCGGCTCGGCATCAACGCCTACGTCGTCAAGCCGGTCGGCTTTGAGCAGTTCGTCGATGCCGTCCGGCAGATCGGCATCTTCTGGGCTCTCTTGAACGAGCGGGCGCCCGGCAGCGTCCCCAGGCCGGCCTGACGGCGATGCGGAAGCCATTCCGAGAGCGGCCCCAATGAGCGAGCGCGTTCGCATTCTTCACATCGAAGACAACTCTCGAGACGCGGAGCTCGTGAGGGAGACTTTGCTGACCGAGTACCCGGAATGCGACATCGTCCGCGTGGATACCCCGGAGGCATACCTGGCGGCGCTCGAGCAAGGAGATTTCGACCTGATCGTGTGCGATTACACGCTCCCGTCTTTTCAGGGTGAAGAGGCCCTGGAGATCGCCGGCTCGAAGTGGTCCCACCTCCCGTTTCTCTTCCTGTCCGGCACCATCGGGGAGGAGAGGGCCGTCGAGGCGCTCAAGAAGGGCGCGACCGACTACGTGCTCAAGGGAAATCTCGCGCGGCTTCCCGCCGCGGTGCGCCGAGCGTTGCGGGAGGCGCAGGAGCGCGCGGAACGCGAGAAGGCGGAGGAGGCCTTGCGAAACTCCGAGGAGCGCTACCGCCGCCTCTTCGAGAGGAATCTTGCCGGTGTCTTCCGCTCAACCGTGGACGGCCGCATTCTCGAGTGCAACCAGGCCTTCGCGGGGATCTTCGGGTACGACAGCCCGGAGGAGCTTCGCGGTGTGGGGGCGTCGGACTTATACGTCGAGGCCTCGGAGCGCGGCGGTTTCCTGGAACGCCTCCGCGCCGAGCGCATGATCGTCGGTTACGAGGCACGCTTCCGGCGGCGCGACGGGCGCTTCGCATGGACGCTGGAGAACGTCACGCTCCTCGACGCCGGGACGGACGGGGAGGAAGTGGTCGAGGGGACGATGATCGACGTCACCGAGCGCAAGAACCTGGAGGAGCAGTTCCGCCAGGCCCAGAAGATGGAGGCGGTTGGCCGCCTCGCCGGCGGGGTCGCGCACGACTTCAACAACATCCTGACGGCGATCCTCGGGTACGGCGATCTTCTCAGAGCCTCTCTCTCCGGAGACTCGCCCCTCCAGGAGGAGGTCGAAGAGATCCGGAAAGCCGCGGAGCGCGCGGCCACGCTGACGCGGCAGCTCCTGGCGTTCAGCCGGAGACAGGTCCTGACGATGGAGGTCCTGGACCTGAACCTCCTCCTGCGGGACATCGAGAAGATGCTCCGCCGGGTGATCGGGGAGGACGTTCGGATCCTGACGCTCTTCGATCCCTCGCTCGGGCGCGTGCGGGCCGACCGCGGCCAGCTCGAGCAGGTCGTCATGAACCTGGTCGTCAACGCCCGGGACGCGATGCCCGGAGGCGGAACGCTCACGATCGAGACGCGCAACGACGAGATCGACGAGGCCCACGCCCGGGAGCACCCCGGCCTGCGGCCGGGGGCGGCCGTGATGCTCGCGGTGAGCGACACGGGGACGGGCATGGACGAGGACACGAAGTCGCACATCTTCGAGCCGTTCTACACGACCAAGGAAAAGGAAAAGGGAACGGGCCTCGGTCTCGCGACGGTTTACGGGATCATCCAGCAAAGCGGCGGGCAGATCTTCGTGTACAGCGAGCCCGGCCACGGCACCACGTTCAAGATCTATTTCCCCCGTGTTGCCGCGAGCGTGGATGACGGCGTCCCGGCACTTCCGAGGGGTTCGGCCGGCGTCGGCGGCACCGAGACAGTGCTTCTCGTCGAGCGCGACGACGCTGTTCGCAGGCTGGCGCGCGAGACGCTCGATCCGCTCGGGTATGTCGTGCTGGCTGCCGAGCGCGCGGAGCGCGGACTGGAGATCGCAAGGGACCATCGCGGCCCGATTCATCTGCTCGTGACCGACGTGGTGATGCCGGGAGTGACCGGCACGGGTCTCGTCGCGTCGCTCGCAAGGGTGCGGCCCGGGATCCCGGTTCTCTACATGTCCGGATACACCGAGAGCGCGGCCATCCGCAACGGCTTCCTCGAGCCTGGCGCCTTGCTTCTCCAGAAACCGTTCGGGCCCGCGGAGCTGGCGCGCCGCGTGAGGCAGGCGCTCGACGGAGCCGCGTGAGCGGTCCCGTCGAGTCCGGCCGCGGGTCGATCCTCGTCGTCGACGATGACGAGCAGATCCGTGCCCTGATCGTCCGGCTCCTCCGGCCGATGGGGCACGAGGTCGTCGAGGCCGGGTCGGCGGAAGAGGCCCAGGAGAGGCTTTTCGCGGCGTCGCCGGATCTCGTGCTCCTGGACATGCAGCTTCCGGGGAGGAGCGGCCACGACCTGCTGGCGGAGATCCGATCCGACCCGCGCACGCGCCTGGTCCCGGTCGTGATGATCACCGGCGCGGCGACGCACGAGACGAAGCTGAAGGCGATCGAAGCGGGCGTCACGGACTTTATCGCGAAGCCGTTCTCGCCCGAGGAGCTGGCGGCAAGGGTGCGCGCGCTCCTGGAGCTGAAGTTCGTCACCGACGCCCTCGAGGACGCCGAGCTGGTCATCATCTCGCTCGCCCGCACGATCGACGCGCGCGACCGCTATACCTACGGGCACAGCGCCCGGGTCTCGCTCTACGCGGGACTCCTGGGGGAGAGGATCGGGCTGGAGGGCCGGACGCTGGCGACGGTCCGGCGGGGAGGGCTCTTCCACGATTTCGGCAAGATTGCCGTTCGCGACGCCGTGCTCTTGAAGCCCGCGAAGCTGACGGCCGAGGAGTACGCCGAGATCAAGCGTCACCCCACGGAAGGGCGAGACCTGCTCCAGAACATGAAGACCCTCCTCCACGCCATGCCGGTCGTGTACCACCACCACGAGCGGATGGACGGCTCGGGCTATCCCGATGGCCTCTCAGGAGAAGCCATCCCGGTCGCGGCGCGAGTCACGACCATCGTGGACGTCTTCGACGCCCTGACGACGGCGCGGGTCTATCGCGGCGCCCTCTCGCGCGAAGACACGCTCGGAATCATGGCGGACGAGGTCCGCAAGGGGTGGTGGGACGGCCGGTTCCTCGATGAATTCCGCGGAGTGCTCGCGACCCTGCCGGAAGACGACGAGAGGATTCGGCGCCTCTCGGCTGGCCTCCCGGCCTCCTGAACGTCAAGGTTCGCCTTTCACTGAGGAGTTAGCCTCAATCCGAAAATAACTCAGGCAGCGAGGGCATAGGTAATTTGGTTGTAGAGGGCCTGGGTTGCGGGGTTGTCGGCGAGTCGGAGGATTTTCCTTCC